>NPIE01005771.1_pt1 | contig 16085 bp, 14 predicted proteins | sample 8637661 | NCBI WGS metagenome assembly NPIE01 (sample SAMN07420842, study PRJNA396082) | bioreactor metagenome | isolation source: sample BA12 brine-fed electro-methanogenic bioreactor BA | place: Japan: Kochi | collected 2016-12-09 | reverse complement strand
GCCTGCCCAGCTCTTCTATAGCATGACGACTTTGGGCTTTTGACTTTCGACCTTTGACTGTGGATTTTGCATCCGGCGCTGTATTCTTCGCTTGCCACTTGTCTAGTTGCTGATTTGTAGATTTTGAGGAGGTTCGACTATGGCGAACAAACGCCAACAGCTCAACGTGGAATTGCCCACGAATTTGGAGCCCACCTACGCCAATTTCGTGCTCATCACCCACTCGCCCTCGGAGGTCATCATGGACTTCGCCCAGGCGATGCCCAACCAGCCGCAGGTGCGGGTGAAATCGCGGCTGGTGATGACGCCGCTCAACGCCAAGCTCTTCCTGCGGGCCCTGCAGGAGAATCTCTCCAAGTACGAGGCGACCCACGGGGAGATTCACATGCCCGGACAGGGGGATGATCTGGCGCGCGCCTTCTTCGGTGGCATTCAACCCCCGCCGGAAGGGGACGAGGGATGACGACGGGGCTGCACACCTGGCTGGAGGCGCTCACCGACGCGGCGGAGGTCGACTTCGAGGCGCGCAACGCGGTGCGGGATCAGGCTCTGCAAAAGAGCCGTCTCCTTATCCGCATCTGCTCCCGCGCCATTCGAGCGGGCCACCGCGAGCAGGAGGCGGAGGCTCGGGAGCTCCTCGCGGAGGCGGACGCCGTCGCGGCGGAGATGCAGACGATGCTCGTCCTCTATCCCGATCTCTACTACGCCGGCTACACGCAGGATGCGCTGAAGGAGTGGGTGGAGGCGCAACTGACCCTCGTCTTCATTCGAGGGGGTGATCTGGCGGACCGGCTGCCCGCGCCCGAGAAGCTCGAGGTACCCTATTCCACCTATCTCAACGGCCTGGCGGAAGCTGCCAGCGAGCTGCGCCGGCGCTGTCTCGATCTCATGCGCCAGGGCGCGATGGGCGAGGCGGAGCGGCTGCTTCAGACGATGGACGCTGTCTACGAGGTGCTGATGTCCTTCGGCTATCCCGACGCCATCACCGGCGGGCTGCGCCGGCGGGTGGATCAGCTGCGGGGCGTGCTCGAACGCACCCGAGGCGATCTGACGACAAGCGGGCAGATGCAACGCCTGCTGGCGGCCCTGGAGGAAGCGTAGGGCCCTGGTCGTCCCGCCGAGGCGTCCCTGCCTCTTGCTGCCTCTTGCACATTTGCCGTAGCCACTCAGGTAGGATGCACGCTTGCGCCTGAAATGGCGGCGGGAAGCATGAAAGTCACTGGCTTACGTGGAAAATAAGGACGTCCCACCTGGCTGCGTAGTTTGACAGCGTCAAGGTTTGTTAAAATGCTCCCGCCCCCGTCTCGGGGGCGGTTACGCAGGCAGTTGGTGGTTAAAGCTGTCTCCAGAGACGGGGACTTCGAGTATGGGAACATCACAATGTATCAATATGGCATTGTCAAAGTAATTACAATTTGACAGCCAGCTGCTTCTGGGTATGATAGACGCAGCAAGGTGCAGGGGGGCGCGGCACGGACGCTTTGAGAGGTCCGTGTTTTTTTGCGACTGCCCAGTCTGGTGATAAATCGCCAGGCTATGATGAGCCATCTCAACGCCGCTGGCTGACGGCTGACGGCTGACCGCTGACGACTGGCGGCTGATGGCTGATCGCTGACGGCTGACGACTACACTTCAAAGGGGTGAAAACGATGCAGAACAAGCGCTACTTGATTACGGGCGGGGCCGGCTTCATCGGCTCCCATCTGGCGGAGACCCTGGTGAACCGGGGCGACCAGGTGACGGTCATCGACGACCTCTCCACGGGGCGCTTCGCCAACATCGAGCACCTCGCCGGATTGCCGAACTTCGCCTTCGCCATCGACACCATCACCCATACCGTGGTGATGGATCGCCTGGTGAGCGAGTGCGACGTCATCTTCCACCTGGCGGCGGCGGTGGGCGTGGAGCTTATCGTGCGCGATCCGGTGCGCGTCATCGAGACCAACGTGCTGGGCAGCCATGCTGTGCTGCAGACGGCGGCCCGCTATCGCAAGAAGGTGCTCATCGCCTCCACCTCCGAGATCTACGGGAAGAGCGCCCAGGTCCCCTTCCGCGAGGACGACGACCGCGTCCTGGGGCCGACGACGAAGGCGCGCTGGAGCTACTCCGATTCGAAGGCCATCGACGAGTTCCTGGGGCTGGCCTATCATCGCCAGCGAGGGCTGCCCGTGGTCATCTTCCGGCTCTTCAACACGGTGGGGCCCAGGCAGACGGGGCAGTACGGCATGGTGGTGCCACGCTTCGTCCGCCAGGCGCTGGAGGGGCGGCCCATTACCGTCTACGGCGACGGCTCGCAGAGCCGCTGCTTCTGCAACGTGAGTGACGTGGTGGAGGCGCTGCTGGCGTTGGCGGGGCGTCCCGCCGCCGTGGGGGAGGTCTTCAACGTGGGCAACACCCACGAGGTGAGCATCCTGGAGCTGGCGCAGCGCATCCTGACGCTCGCCGGGCGCAGTCCGGAGGAGGTGGTCTTCATCCCCTACGATGAGGCCTACGAGCCGGGCTTCGAGGATATGCAGCGCCGCGTCCCGGATACGTCGAAGATTCGGGCGCTCACCGGCTGGGAGCCCCGTCTCTCGCTGGAGGAGACGCTGGCGCAGGTGCTGGAGTATTATCGGTAGGCGCGTTGGGTGGGGCTTCTTACGGTGATAAGCGGGAGAAGTGAGAAGTGAGTGGTGAGTGGTGAGAAGGGTTAACCGGCTCACTGCTCACTATTCACCACTCACTGTTTTCTCAGGAATGTGGATGCCTCGCCGAGGCGATCCTGCCGGGCTATTTTATACGAGGAGAAGAGCATGGCTAGATATCTGGTGACGGGGACGGCGGGCTTTATCGCCTCGCGGGTAACGGCGCTGCTGCTGGAGGCGGGCCACACTGTCGTCGGCGTGGACAATATGAACGACGCCTACGACGTGCGGCTGAAGGAGTGGCGGCTGGCCCAGCTGGAGGGGCGGCCCGGTTTCTCCTTCCGCCGGCTGGATATTTGCGACCGTGACCACCTCACCGACCTCTTCCAATCCGAAAGCGCAGGCTTCGACGCCGTCATCAACCTCGCGGCCCGGGCGGGGGTGCGCCAGTCGGTGGCGAATCCCTGGGTCTACGTCGAGACCAACGTCACGGGCACGCTGAACCTGCTGGAGCTCTGCCGCACCCACGGCGTGGGGAAGTTCGTCCTCGCCTCCACCTCCAGCCTCTACGGGCAGGGAAATCCCATGCCCTACCGGGAGGATCAGGACACCTCCCGGCCCCTCTCACCCTACGCCGCCTCCAAGAAGGGGGCGGAGGCGCTCTGCCACACCTACCACTACCTCTACGACCTCGACGTGACCGTCTTCCGCTACTTCACCGTCTACGGCCCGGCGGGACGGCCCGATATGAGCCTCTTCCGCTTCACCCAGTGGATCAGCGAGGGGCAGCCCCTGACCGTCTACGGCGACGGCAGCCAGCAGCGGGATTTCACCTACGTCGATGACATCGCCCGGGGGACCATCGCCGGGCTCAAGCCGCTGGGCTACGAGATCATCAACCTGGGGTCGGACCGGCCCTGGGTCCTCATGGACGTGATCCGCCTTATCGAGGAGCTGACGGGCAAGGAGGCGCACCTGGAATACCGGCCCCGCCATCCCGCCGACGTCTTCGCCACCTGGGCCGACATCGGCAAGGCGGAGCGGCTGCTGGGTTGGCGCCCGCAGATCGGCGCCGAGGAGGGCGTCGCCGCGCTGGTGCGCTGGTACGCGACCCACCGCGCGTGGGCGCGGGAGATCGAGACGGGAAGGTGAGGAGGAGTGATGGGCTTCTTTAGCAAACTCTTTGGACGGAAGCAGAAACCGGTGATCGTCGTCTCGGGGCTGCCGCGCTCGGGCACCTCGATGATGATGCGCATGTTGGAGGCGGGCGGGGTGGAGCTGATCATCGACGGCATCCGGGAGGCCAACGTCGACAACCCCAAGGGCTATTACGAATTCGAGCGGGTGAAGAAGCTGCCCGAGGGGGACGTGACGTGGCTGAAGGAGGCGCCGGGCAAGGCGGTGAAGATTATCTCCGCCCTGCTCCAGCACCTGCCCCCGAAGTACACCTACCGGGTGCTCTTCATGCGCCGCAACATGGAGGAGATCCTGGCCTCCCAGCGGAAAATGCTGCTGCGCCGGGGCGAGGATCCGGACCGCATCGACGACGCCGAGATGGCGGCGATGTTCGAGAAGCACCTGGCGAAGACCTACGCGTGGCTCGACGCGCAGCCCCACATCGCATATCTGAACGTGGACTATAACCGTATGTTGGCGGAGCCGGAGGCGCTCATCGAGCGTGTCGACGCCTTTCTGGGCGGACGCCTGGAGACGGGCCCCATGGCGGCGGTCATCGATCCCGCGCTCTACCGGCAGCGGCTAGGCGAATGAGCGAATGGGCGAATCGGTGACTATTTGACTGATGACTACCAGACTGAACGACTATCAGAAGGAGTATTTTGTGACCGACGTAAAAAATGAACGAATGTTGATTTCCCCCTACGGTGGAAAACTGGTAAATTTGGTGGCGGCGGAGCCGGAGCGGGAAGCCCTGCTGGCGGAGGCCAACACCTATCCCTCGGTGCAGCTCTCCGACCGGGCGCTGCACGACCTGGAACTGCTGGCGGTGGGCGGATTCTCTCCGCTGGAGCGCTTCATGGGCAAGGCCGACTACCAGCGGGTGCTGACGGAGATGCGCCTGGAGGACGGCACCCTCTTTCCCCTCCCCATCACCCTGACCATTAACAAGGCCGATCTGCCCACCCGGGGCGAGTGGCTGACGCTGCGGGATTCCCGCAACTATCTCATCGCCGTCATGCGCATCGAGGAGGTCTTCCGCTGGGATCCCCAGCGCGAGGCGCGGCTGGTCCTGGGGACCACCGATCACCGCCACCCCCTGGTCTCGGAGATGGAGCGCTGGGGCGATCTCTGCATCTCCGGCGAGCTGCGGGTCCTCAATCTGCCGCAGTACTACGACTTCACCGACATCCGCCGGACGCCGGCGCAGACGCGGGCGCTGTTGGGGGCGCTGGGCCACGAGAAGGTGGTCGCCTTCCAGACCCGCAATCCCATGCACCGCATCCACGAGGAGCTGACGAAGCGCGCCGCCGCCCAGGTGGGGGGCAGCCTGCTCATCCACCCCGTGGTGGGGATGACGAAGCCGGGCGACGTGGATCACTTCACCCGCGTGCGCGTCTACAAGGCGCTGGTGGAGCACTACTACGACCGCGAGAACACCGTCTTGGGCCTGCTGCCGCTGGCGATGCGCATGGCCGGCCCCCGGGAGGCGCTCTGGCACGCCATCATCCGCCGCAACTACGGCGCCACGCACTTCGTGGTGGGGCGGGATCACGCCGGGCCGGGCGTCGACAGCCAGGGCAAGCCCTTCTACGGCCCCTACGAGGCGCAGGAGATGATGGCGCAGTACGCCGGAGAGATCGGCGTGGAGGCCGTCCAGTTCCAACGGGTGGTCTATCTGGCCGACGAGGGGCGCTACGAGGAGGAGAGCAAGGCGCCGGCGGGCGCGAGAGTGCTCAATCTTTCGGGTACCCAGGTGCGTGAGGAGTACCTGGCCCATGGCAAGCCCTTGCCCGAGTGGTTCACGCGTCCGGAGACGGCCCGCATCCTCATGGAGGTGCATCCCCCGCGTCACAAGCAGGGGCTCTGCGTCTGGTTCACCGGCCTGAGCGGCTCCGGCAAATCGACTATCGCTAACGCGCTGGTGCCCATGCTCTTGGAGCAGGGCCGGCAGGCGACGGTGCTCGATGGGGACGTGGTGCGCACCCACCTCTCGAAGGGGCTGGGCTTCAGCAAGGAGGACCGCGACACGAACATCCTGCGCATCGGCTTTGTGGCGGGGGAGATCGCCCGGCACAACGGGACGGTGGTCTGCGCCGCCATCAGCCCCTACCAGGCGACGCGCAGCGAGGCGCGGAAGATGGTGGGGGAGGAGCGCTTCGTCGAGGTCTACGTCGATACGCCGCTGGAGGTCTGCGAGGCGCGCGACATCAAGGGGCTCTACGCCAAGGCGCGGCGGGGCGAGATCAAGGGCTTCACGGGCATCGACGATCCCTACGAGGCACCGGTCAATGCGGAACTGGTGGTGGACACGGTGCAGACGACGCCCGAGGAGAACGCCCGGCGCATCGTGGCCTATCTGGAGGAGCGGGGCTTCCTGCAACGGGACGGGGTCGGGGGCGCCTGAGCGCGGACCTGCCCAGGCCAGAAGTTGGCTCCCGGAGGCGCGCGTGCGTCTCCGGGAGTTTTTGCTGGGCTTCGGGGTATAATGGGAGGCGTGAGGGAGTTGGGCCGGCGCAATGTCTGGTTATTGTGGGTAACTGGCACGCATCCATGGCCTGTAAAAGCAATTTCACTTTTGATGACACATTATGCGCTTTGCCACAACGGATTTGACCTCATCGGCGGTGAGGTTAAGATACGGGTGTCGGGTGAATAATCCGTGGTGATAGAGTCTGAACTACGGAGTGGGTGAGAAGGGCGTCCGGGTGGTGGTGGCGCATTTCCCTTGTAAAGTAAAAATGAAGGCTGATCGTTGAAGAGACAGGCTGTAACAGGGTTGGTACTTATAGTTTCCTTTGTTTTTATTGTAGATAGTAATCTTCTGCTTCTGCTGTCTGGAAATGCGGGGTTGTTATCCTGTCTTTCGGTCCACCAGAGGCAGGAAGCCAGTCTTTGTGAAGTAAACAGGGGAAGAGACTCGCAACTTGAAACCATAGCATACTTTCAATCGCGGGAACTCTACGATAGCGCAAGCTATACAGAGGTGTGGCGGGATACAGATTTCGGACAGATCGCCACAAGATGTGCCTCCGATGGCTCATTGTTTGGTTTACATCAACGTCTGCTGTTATATCATAGCGTGCTTGCTTACAGAATGGATGCGGGTGCGTTTCCACAGGTATTCACCCAAAATGTGGGATTTCAGTGCTTTGTGCCCAGTTGGTTTCTTTGGGGACAGTCGGTAGGGGCACGAGGTAAGAGCTCTGAAGAAGCAGACATCTTGCTGGAATTGGCGTATCTCGTAGATCAGGATTGGCGGGATACCTGGCAACGGGGACATACGGCTTTCAGAGTAGGACAGCATTATCGAGCGGTGGGAGACGTTCGGGCCGCCGAACAGGCTTTTGAACTGGCCTTGGAAAGTTTGCTCATCTCGGATGCCGAAAGAGCGGGAGCGCATGCAAGTTGGAGCCTGCAAGCTCTGGGCGACCTGGCTAGGGAAGCGGAAGTCTACGATTTGGCAATCACGCGATATCGAGAGAGTATCCTACAGTCACCGGAGAGTGCCGGAGGAAGTTTCAGAGGGCTGGCCTCTGTGTGGAAAGCACGGGGTTACGAAGTTGGATACATGCTGGGGCAATTTGAGGTATTGCGTGAAAGGGGAGACATTGAAGACCCTTGGTTGACTCAGGGTGCAGCACAGGCTTTGTTCGAGATCGATGCTTTTGACGAAGCCTGGATGCTGATTCGAGGTGCGCCTGAAGCGGTGCAAAATACAGCCCCAGTTCTTAGAATACAAGGCAGTTTATATGAAAGAGCCGGTGATCTGGAACGAGCACAGCAGTATTATGCTGAAGCTATAGATCTCTTCCTATCTATGGATCCCTTGCAGGCGGCAGCAAGCGCTATTGATCTGGGTCGCGTGTTAGCGGAAGACGGTAATCTGAAAGAAGCGCTAGAATCTTACGAATTGGCCGTTGAGCTGAATCCCAAAGCCAAGTGGTATTGGTATCGTTTGGGACAACTTCATTTAGAGTTGGAAGAAATGGATAAGGCTCGTTATGCTTTTCAACAAGCGTTGGAACTGGACCCTGAGAATGAGGTCTTTAGAATGCGATTAGAGGAATTCAGCGATTAATCTGCTTCTGATCCTCTCCTCTGAAATTAACTGAAGATGGAAACTTCAACTGTGCATACCGTCTCACAAAGCGCTTCGCCTCCTGCGCGCACGCAGCGTGCGTATCTGAACGCTGTTTCGTCTTTCCTGGATTACGGTGCTCGGGTTGGGGTTTCCTTTGTAATCACGCCCCTTCTGGTCTCCGGTTTGGGCAGCACGCTTTTTGGCATCTGGCAAGTTCTGAACAAGACGGTCAGTTACATGGCAGCTGCCGATGGTCGTCCGATGCAAGCCATCAAATGGGTTATTGCCAATTACCAGGATTCCGATGACATCAGCCATAGGCAGCGGGCTATCGGCAGTGCCCTGGGGGTCTGGTTGTTGATGCTTCCTGTTTCGACCCTCGTGGGGGCAATTCTTGTATGGCTTTCCCCTGTGATCGTGAAGACGCCGCCAGAGATGGTGACCCTGGTTCGAGTCACAACTTCTCTGCTGGTTTTCAATCTTATGCTTGCTGGATTGATCTCTTTACCCGAATCGGTCTTGCGCGGGATGAACTTGGGCTACAAAAGGATGGGCCTTGTCGCGGGTATGAATATTCTGGATGGCTTGCTAGTTGCTGGGGCTCTTTACCTGGGGTGGGGCTTGATCGGTGTGGCTGGTGCGCATCTGCTCCGCAGTTTGCTGACGGGGATTCTGTTCTGGACTCTGGTCAAGGCATATCTGCCCTGGTTTGGCGCAATCCGAGTTTCGTGGCAGGAGATTCAGGAGTTTTTCGGTCTGAGCATCTGGTATGCGGCTTGGAATCTGGTTAACCGCTTGTTGCTTTCCAGCGACGTGGTGGTTTTGGGCGTTATTCTCTCTGCGGCGGCGGTCACTGAATACACCCTGACAGGCTACGTTGCACAGACGCTCCTTGCTGTTGCCACGATGATGGTGGGTGCTGCTGTACCTGGCTTGGGGGGCTTGATCGGTCAGCGTCACTACGATCAGGTCATCGAGCTGCGCAATGAGATGCTTTGGATAAGCAGTCTTGTGGCTGGAGTGCTGGGATCGATGATCCTGCTTTGGAATCGCTCTTTTATTGCTTTGTGGGTGGGGAGCGAACACTACACAGGGCCGATCATCAATCTTCTCCTGGTTCTTATGGCGGTACAGCTCCTCTTTTTGCGCAACGAGACCTACCTTATCGATCTCACACTGGACGTGAAGCGCAAGGTCACCCTGGGGCTGGCTTCTGCACTGCTCTCGATTGTCTTAGGGGCTGTCCTGACCGCCCGGTTTGGCGTGCCGGGCCTCTGCCTGGGGATTATGGCTGGTCGGCTCTTGTTAACCATAGCGTATCCAGCGCTTACAGCGGAGTTCTTCGATGTATCTTTGAGATCGCAGTTTGAGCCGGTGGTCCGTTCCAGCCTCGTCATGGGAGGGCTGTTCATGGTCTTGGCCGTCGTGGGGCAGTACGTGGTGGTGCAACATTGGCTTGCGCTGGTGGGATATGCAGGCATAAGCCTGCCGCTTGTACTTTTGTTATTCGCTGGCCTAGGCTTTTCCCCTTCGGAGAGAAAGCGGTTGGTCAGACGGGTGAAGAATCTAAAACTTTTTTCGGCGGATGTGTGAAGGAGCCGCGGTCAGGAAAGCGTATGAGCAAAGGAACAGAGGTGGAAGTCGTATATATTTTGAGTCCCGCACGTTCTGGATCCACTTTTTTGCAGACGTTGTTGGGTGTCCATTCGGACTTGATAGGAGTGGGAGAAGTCAGCCATGTTTTGAGGGAATATTGTAAGACAGATACTCCTGCAAGCCCGGCCCACGGTGGACACTGTACTTGCGGCGCTCGGCCGGATGATTGTCCCTTCTGGGGTCCGGTTCTGGGAGAGTTCTCTGCCTTATCCTTGTCAGCTGGGTTGCCTCGGGTCCTGGGGCGGTTTGCGGAAGTGTATCCCAACAAAACCTTGGTGGATTCCTCGAAATCGGGCCGTTTCCTTGAGGATTACTATTTGCGACATATGCGCTCAGCGGCTGAACCACGGGTCAAGCTGAAGATTCTCTATCTGGTGCGGGATTTTCGCGGTTGGGTGATGTCCATCAAGAAGCACCGCTTGAGAGCAGGTGATGATAACCTGTGGAAATCTAATTTGCTCCTGAACAGCTATCGTTGGCTCTACACGAGCTTGAGGTGGCTACGTAGAGTTAGGCAATACAAGGTGCCAGTATTACCTATCTATTATGAACATCTGGTTTTCGATACCGAAAGACAGATGCAGAGAATCTATGATTTTCTCGGCATACCACAACTGGAACGGATTGCTTTCTCGCGCTCTACGATGCATGAGTTGTATGGTAGCTCAACGATGAGAGGTGAACCCCAAAAACTTGCACGCGTGGTTTACGATACAGCATGGATGCAGGATAACCGTCTTTTGTTTCTCGGGCCATTGTTGATTTTCCCAGCGATGTTTAATACCGTTTACGCAAACCGGACTTCCTGGTATCCAGGAGGCGCGATTAAATAATGCGAGAGATGACGAGCAACTCTATGCGGATCGTTAAGCGCAATGTAAGGTATTTCCAGCAGGACTTGAAGTGGCCCGCTGCATTATTCTTTGGTCTGAGTATGATCCTGTTCGTGATGCAACCATGGTCGCCACGAGTGTGGGGTGTACCCCTTCAGGTATTGCTGATTTGGCTGCTTTTTGTCCGGGCTGTTTTTTTTCATGGTGCCGCTCTGAAGCATGCGATGAGTATTTTTTCTATAATGCAGTGGACGGCTATTTTGCTACTCTCTATGTCGGTTTTTGTACGGTTAGCATTGGACGGGTGGGATATAGAACGCTTTGGGCAACTCGTAACCGGCGTCATGATCGCATTGTTGGGAGCACTTGTATTCCAGAATAAACGCGGGCGCGCGACACTTTTTATTCTCATGGCGTTTGGAGCGGCTATTAGTTGCGTCGTGGCCGTTCTGCAACGCTTCGATTTCGCACCCTGGCTGTGGCAAGCTACCAAGTATGCAGATGTTGGATATGTTTACGGTAGCACCGGCCTTGAGAACAGCCCTGTCGCTTTTGCTTATAGTGTTGTGGGAATCGGTACGATGTTGTTAGGCGGGTGGTTGCTTTATCTGAAGAGTGGTGTGAGACTGGTGCCGATACGCTCTGGTTGGATGGTGATATTAAGCATGCTTTTCATTGCGGGGCTTATTGCAAGTAATAGCCGTTCCGGCTTGCTTGGAGTAGTCTTAGCTGTGGTAGTTTTGATGAGTTCGAGAAGAATTTATTCCGTTTTCCGAAACGTGGATACGTACAGAAGCCACATACTTTCCGCTTCTGCTAGAGCGGCGCGAGCACTATTAATTGGTATGCTGGTTGTAACAGCGCTGGTGGGGCTTACGATATACGCTTTCACAGTTCGGGAGACAGAAATTCTGGAAGACACGCGGTTCCTCGTAACATGGAGAGCATATCTTCCGATAATCTGGAACAATCCTCTCGGCTTGCCGGGAGGCGCTGATTTGATCCAGGCTATGGACCAATCTGGAACTATAGAACACGCGCTCGCGCTTGAGAGGAGCGGGGGAAGAATCATAGCTCCGCACAATCTTCTACTTACAACAGGGGTCTCATATGGACCTGTGGCAGCGGTGGCTTTATTTTTTCTATATCTCAGTGCATTTCGTGATGCCAGGCGCGCCTTTGTGGCTTTTCAGCACCAGGGATGTTCCAGGGAGTCTCTATGGGTTGTTCTGTTGATTGCAGTTAATGTGGCCATTTTTACTCATTCCTGGTTCCATAATGCTAGTATAGCGATGGGGGAGATGCGGAACTGGCTGTGGGTGGGATTATTGTTTCTAGCTAACAATCCTCAGGATGAAGGTCGATGATAAAAGGCAGTAGTTTGTTCCGGGCGTTTGTTGGATTAACTTCATCTATTACTCCAACGCGATCGAGTAAAATCAAGCTGTATATTAATCTTCGTGGAGTGAGTCCTATAGGAGGGCCCGATCGTTTCTTGCGCAGTTTTTCTCCTGTTCTGCAAGAACGAAATATTACAATTTCTAATTGGACGTTAAAAGGGTGTGTCGCTGCGTTGGTCTTTTCCGCGTCTTGGGGAAACTCGTTTACTTGGCTATGCAGACGACTTGGCATACGTTCGGTGTTACGCGTGGATGGGTTTTATGTACCAGAGCTCTATGGACCTGGTAAAAAATACCTGTTAACAAATTACCAAAAATGGGTAAATCAGCGCCTTGCGATGGATCTGGAAAACTTCGATTATGTAATCTACCAATCGGCATTTTCGAAGGAGCAAGCAGATTTACATTTGTATCATCGAGCTAATGCCTACTCTATAATTCATAACGGAGTTGATACGCAGTTTTTTAAACCTCAAGTTCAAGAAAAGCAGGATGAGTGTCCGACTATTGTTGTATTAGGTAAACATCGTTCAGAACACTTGTCTCTTGCTCTTGATGTTTTCAAGTGTGTCCGGTCTGTGCAGGAAGCCAAATTGTTGATAGTTGGCCCCATGCGCGATGACAAAGGATGTGTTTCTGACTTTGTTGCTGACTACCTCAAAGATAAGATTCTAGAGAAAGATATACATACTTTAGGCACGGTGCTTTATGATAAACTTCCCGGTGTTCTCTCACAAGCTGATGTTTTCTTGCATGTTAAGGTTGGAGATTGGTGTCCTAACGCAGTTATCGAAGCAATGGCATGTGGATTACCGATAGTATGTCCTGCTTGGGGAGGGACAAAAGAACTTATCGGGTCAGCTGGTATCGCAGTTGAAGGACCACCATGGAGTATAAACGATGCCCTGCGTGATGGAATGGCAAAGGCTGTGTTGGAAATCTGGGAACAAATAGAGGTTTATAGTGCCCAAGCGATTAATATGGCACGAAAATGTTACGACATTCGTTTGATAGCTGAGAAATACTTAGAAGTCATGAAAGTCGACTTTGGTGTTAAAGATGAATAGAAAACTCATACGATTTCTCATGAGAGTAATTGGTAGGCGTAGTTGTTGGCGATTTGGTCGGGCTCTTTACATGGAGGCGAGAGCTGATGTGTTGAATCAAATGCAAACGAATGGGGAGCAATCTCTGCAAATTCAATTTCTTAAACTCGTCGCCGGCGATAGAGAGAAATTTACTGTTTTTGATGTGGGGGCCAATGTTGGAGATTGGTCTCTGTTTCTTCTTGAACGCTCATGTGGTTTAAGAATCAGTGACCGCATGAATATTCATCTATTTGAGCCCGTGCCCGAAACGTTTCAACTTCTTCAAGCCGCACTCTCACAGTATCGAGATAGAGTTAATGTTCGAGATGAGCCTGTTGCTTTATCTGATAGTGAAGGGCTGGCTCAGATGTTCGTCTATGGGGAAACGTCTGGAGTCAACTCATTACATCCAATTGGTTCGAGGAGTGATCAGAAATGCATCCGAGTAGAGAAAACAACTCTTGACGTCTATTGCAGATGTTACGGAATTGACGAAATTCATTTTTTGAAGTGCGATACTGAGGGACATGACATGAGTGTCATTGAAGGTGCAAAGAACATGTTTGAACAAGGGAGGATCAAAGCGTGTCAGTTTGAGTATAATCACCGATGGATCTTTTCTCGACATTACTTAAAGGATGTCTTTGATTATTTCAGAGGTACTCCTTATTATATTGGCAAGATAACACCTTATGGAGTTGAGTTATTTGAAAAATGGCATGCTGAGATGGAGCGCTTCTTTGAAGGAAATTATTTGGTTGTGCATCACGATGCACTGAATTGGTTTTTGGTGCGAGAGGGTGAATTTGATATTTTCAATACTTATGTTTCTCGTTACAAAAAAGAGTTTCTTGGCTGGCCTTTTTGAGAGTTGTGAGAAGAATGATATCCGTTATTATGGCGGCTTATAATGCTGCTAAATATCTTGAGAAGTCCATTAACAGTGTTGTTGGACAAACTTTTTGCGACTACGAGCTTATCCTGATTGATGATGGGTCCATAGATGATACATTATCGATTATGAGGAGGTATGCTCGATTGGACGACCGGGTCCAGTGTCACTCTCAGCACAATGCGGGGCCTGCCATGGCGCGAAATTTTGGTATTTCACGCGCTCAAGGTAAATGGATAGCTATACTGGACGCGGATGATGTTGCAATACCAGAACGTCTAGAATTACAATTGGCCTACGTGAAGACAAATCCTGATGTTGTATTGTTGGGAAGTGGATGCATCGAAATTGATGCCGTTGGACGGCATATCAAGGAGCACCGTTATCCAAGCAAACATGCCTCTCTTGTACGCAGCATGGAAATGTATCGGGGGTTTCCTCCACATTCTTCATGTCTCTATCATACTGAGACAGTAAGGAGAGTCGACGGCTTCAATCCAAGATTCATCCGGTCTCAAGACTTAGACTTATGGCTCCGCCTCTCTGAAGTGGGTGAAATTGCTTGCCTGCGTCAACCCTTGGTAAAAGTCCGTAAGCACCTTGATAGCATTTCTCATCATAGAGCAGGGGATTCCCAAAGGATTATGGGGATGGCTGCCCGAATATGTCATTTTTTGAGGTTGTGGGGATATAGGGATCCGTCTTCGGAAGATGGAGAGATTTGGTCTGAGTTTCTTGAGTGGCTTAGGCGGGGACTTGAGGATAGGGGCTATTTTGACAGGGGCAAGTGGTGGCAAGAGATAAGGCGGGATTGGTATGGAACGCAGGCGGTAAGCGCGGCTAGAAAAGCGTTGAAACTCACGAGAGCCATGATCCTCTCTCAATATGGAATAGCAGTATTACGCGACCGACTTCTAGGTTCGAGTCTTCCAAGGGAATTGTCTTGTGACTGGGTTGAGTTCTCTGCAAAGACGAGGCTTCGCGGTTGATCTCGTTGAACTCTTCCAGAGGGGGTATGCGATTAGGAATTGATGCCTCCAACCTGCGTGGCGGTGGCGGGCTGACGCACTTGGTCGAGCTTCTTGAATCTGTCAAGCCAAATGAACATGGTTTCGAGCAAGTCAGTGTCTGGGGGGGACGCTCTACTCTGGAAAGTCTTGTTGACAGACAGTGGCTACTCAAGGTCCGAGAACCGCTTCTGGATTGTTCTTTACCGTCTCGACTCTTCTGGCAACGGTTTGTATTGGGACATAGGGCGCGTTCAGTAGGCTGTGATGTACTTTTTATTCCAGGTGGTTTCTATCCTGGCACCTTCAAGCCTTTTGTAACTATGTGCCGAAACATGCTCCCTTTCAAATGGCAAGAATCTAGGAGATATGGGATATCTTGGATGTCTCTGAAATTCGTCTTGTTGCGTGTGGGGCAACTCAACACCTTCAAAGAGGCCGACGGGTTGATTTTTCTATCAGGGTATGCGAAATCCTCGGTGTCGAAGATATTGCGGGGAAACGAAGGAGTAGTGCAGCAGATTCCACATGGCGTTGATAGACGCTTTTTCAGAGAGCCCAGGCCACAAAGGCCGATTTCAGATTATTCGGAAGAATCGCCTTATCGATTGCTCTACATTTCACCTATTGCCCCCTATAAGCATCAGTGGTGCGTCATAGAGGCGGTCTGGAAATTGCGTCAGTTGGGGGTGCCAGCAGCACTGGAACTCATAGGTCCGGCTTACCATAGCAAGCAGCGCCTTTTTGCTGCACTCGACCGGTATGATCCGGACAGGGTCTGGGTGAATTACCGTGGAGGTGTGGGCTTTGACGAAATCCATGCGGCTTATCATCGGGCTGATATGTTTGTCTATGCATCCAGCTGCGAGAATCTGCCCAATATTTTGCTGGAGGCCATGGCTTCTGGTTTGCCTATCGCCTGTTCAAATCGGGGTCCTATGCCTGAGGTTTTAGACGACGCGGGTGTCTATTTCGACCCTGAAAAGCCGGTAGAGATCGCCGGGGCCCTTCGCGCGCTATTGGAAGATCCAGCCTTGCGCAAGCAGAAAGCCCAAGGAGCTTACGAACGCGCCCAATCTTTCAGCTGGGAGCGCTGTGCTCGCGAGACCTTTGACTTCCTCGCGCAGGTGGCACGGCAGGCTGCAATTTGAGAGAATTGAAAAGCAGAGGTTAGAGACCAGAAATCAGATGGCAGAATGAGGAGAGTCAGGGGTAAACATGTTCAGTGGTAAGACGTTATTCATCACCGGCGGCACCGGCACCTTCGGCAACGCCGTGCTCGACCGCTTCCTCAATACCGGCATCCGCGAGATCCGCATCTTCTC
>NPIE01016914.1_pt1 | contig 16112 bp, 12 predicted proteins | sample 8637661 | NCBI WGS metagenome assembly NPIE01 (sample SAMN07420842, study PRJNA396082) | bioreactor metagenome | isolation source: sample BA12 brine-fed electro-methanogenic bioreactor BA | place: Japan: Kochi | collected 2016-12-09 | reverse complement strand
CGGGAATCTCAAGCAAAACTGATTCATACCAGGGGTATATGGAGTAGGAGGTCAGTTCGATATAGTCATCCGGGTTGATCCCGATGGCCTTTGCATATGCTTCAGGAGTGTATTTTTGCGCATCTGCTTCAAGGTTTTCCGGTACTGCACCCAGGTATACATCCAGTATGGCATTATAGGCTTCGAACCATTTGGGGGTAAGCTTGCCGCCACGCTTTTTCACCACGGCATCAAGGAAGCCTTTCAGAACGGCATCCATCTCGCCATGGTTGTGCTTTTCTTCTCCGATCTCGAGGCCGGGATAAATCTCTTCTGGCAGGATCCCGTGTTCACGGATCACATTGGTGACATCATGGGCCTGTCCACCCGGACCAAAATTAGAGCTTCCATGGAGCCTGACATATTTCAGGCCCTTATCGGCATAGGCATAGCGAACAACAAACATCTCGCTGAGGTCGGTTTCGATTTCCCCGATGCGGAGGGCTTCAGCCTCCAGGAAGGAAATAGCCCCGAAGGCCCAGCAGGTTCCTGAACGATGCTGGTCTTTAACCGGAGTTACCTCTGTTTCGTACAGGGTTTCAAATACATAGGCAGAATCTTGTTGCTCCTCCTGTGCCTGCAGGCCGGTGCTGAAGATCATGGCGATCAGTATGACAGTGACCATACTGGGAAATCGTTGTAAACTTTTCATTTTCAGGCTATTTAATTTTTATTAATCCATAAATCCGAAGCGAAAATACTGTAAATTCTTCAATTGAAGGCCTGCACCGTTAGCTGATTTGTGCCGGCCGTTAACTTGCTCAAACTTGCATTTTTGTCAGAATCTTTTAATTTTGTTAGTTTATATGTTTAAATATTTTAACCTATATTTGTTAATACTTTTTACTTTGGCGCACTTGCTGATTATCAAAAAAGGTGTAACTTGTGCCACCTAACTTTAACACTAAACTAACACAAAATTAATATTCCGTTAAAACCAAAAATCAAATTTGACTAACATGAAAAATAAAATTTTACCATTAAGTCTTGTTACGTTAGTTATTTTGCTGGGAGCTTTCCTGATTTCAGCCACCGTATCTTATCCCGACTCTTTTCTCCCCCTGAGCGGTTCCGGTGATGCTGATAATAATGCATTGGCTTCTGAGCAGTATTTTGTTAAGCTTCGTAACAACCAGGTTAGCGGCGAATTGAATCCTGCTGATGTGATCAATGCCCGGATGCAGGCTAAAAAGATCGCTGCCATGAATGCCACGCGGGAAGATTTCAACTGGACCTTTATCGGCCCCGACAATGTGGGTGGTCGCACCAGGGCCCTTGTGTTCGACAACACCGATGAATCAGGCAATACCATCATCGCGGGAGCAGTGAGCGGAGGCCTTTATAAATCGATCAATGCCGGCCTTACCTGGGAAAAGATCAATGGTGAAGCAAATAACCTGAATGTATCGTGCATTGCACAGGGCACTGACGGAACAATTTACGTCGGTACCGGCGAAGGCTTTACCGTACAGGACTATTCCATCTTCCAGGACCTGAATTACAGTGGAGCTTTTGTTGGCACAGGAATTTATAAATCCACCGACGGAGAGAATTTCAATTTACTGGAATCAACAGCCCCCACAGCCAACGACGATACCGTGGCCTTTGCCTATGTCAACAGGCTTGCAGTAAATCCTGTTGACAATACCGTTTGGGCAGCCACCAATAAAGGAGTTGTTTATTCCGCAGATGCAGGCCTTACCTGGAACATGGCCAAGGTCGGCGACTCTGCTTACCTGATGGGTGATGCCCATGATGTAAAAATTGGTTCTGACGGAATCACGGCAGTTTCGATCGAAGGAATTGCCTACATCTCAGATGTCGGGCAGCCGAACCAGTTCGCCCTGCATTCATCCGACACCTTCAACCTGCCGTATACAAGTGTCGGAAGAACAGAGTTTGCCATTGCTCCTACTGATCCATCCATCCTTTACGCCACAGTAGTCAACGACCTTGGCGGACTGGAAAATGTTTATCGTTCCGACAACAGAGGGGTTAACTGGCGGATCATTGCCCCGGGTGGCAGCGAAGAACTCAACTTCTTCTCTCCCGATGGTAATGTTAACCAGGGGCTCGGTCTCTACGAAAATACACTTATTGTCTTCCCTGACAATCCCGACAAGATCATCCTTGGCGGAGTCGACATGTGGGAAGGTGTTAAGATCAATGAAACCGGCTTCTTCCAATGGACCCAGAAGTCGCTTGGAAGCATCCCACCGCAAGTGTTCCCATCCTATGTTCCATCCGGACATCATGTGTACGCTTTCAAGCCGGGAACCGGCAATGAGATTTATATCGGACATGACGCAGGGATATCAGCCGGTATCATTAATTCAACAAATTATGACTTCATCACCCGCAATAAAACCTATACCACGGGGCAGTTTTCAACCGTTGGTTTTGGCGGGGAACTGAAACAGTTCCTTGGAGGATCACACGGAAACGGGGTACAATATGTTAACGGACTCGGCAATCCTGCCACCGCCCTTACCGGAACGCAGATCTATCCCAGCCTTGTCCCCACAGGGATAAATGGTGGTGAGTGTTTCATTTCTACCATCGACCCCAATGTTTTTATCTACACAGAGGTACCCGGCGAGAACTTTGCCCGCTCGGAAGATGCAGGAGAAAACATTTCCAACAGCTTCCTCTCAGGGAGTATTGCCATTCCGGACGATGCTAACATGACCCCCTGCCTGTACTGGGAAAGCTATGATAACGAGCTGAGCCGCGACTCGGTTGATTTCGCTGCAAAAAGGAATTATGCAGCCGGCGAGATCGTTGACATCCGAAGCAACAACAAACAGTTCCCCTTCAAATATGAACTGCCCGTTGCACTCAGTGATGGAGATACCCTCAGGGTAAAAGACATTGTTTCTACCAAACTCTTTATCGGGACCAATAACTCCATCTTCATGACCTTTGGGATCCTTGACTTCGGTGAAGAACCCGAATGGTTCGAAATTGCCAATGATGATGATGGTTCAGGATTCGACGGACAAGCGCAATCGATGGGCCTCTCAGCCGATGCCAACTATATCTTTGTCGGAACCATGGAAGGTGGTCTGTACCGCATAGCCAATATCAAGCATGCTTACGACTATGACCGTGCCGATGTGAACAGCCCATTCTGCGTAATATCCACCACACCCATTACGCTGACCAATCCCACCACCATGGAACCGAACACCCAGGTGGTTACCTCCGTATATGTTGATCCACAGGATCCGGCTCACGTTATCCTGACCCTCGGCAATTACGGTAATGATCATTATGTATTCCGCACCACAAATGGCCTTGATGAAAATCCCGTGTTCACTTCCATCCAGGGGAACCTGCCCAAAATGCCGGTCTATTCCTCTATCATCGAAATGAGCAATTCCAATACGGCCATTATCGGAACCGATATGGGCTTATATATTTCGGAAGACATCAACTCGGCCAGCCCGACCTGGACCATGCTCGACGAAGGCATCGGACAGGTCCCTGTTTTTAAACTGAAGCAACAGGTTATCGCCAAGGAAACTGTGGAGATCGAATACTGGAACGGTGTTGATACGATCACAGAACAATTCCCGGGTACACGCAACTATGGTACTGTTTATGCAGCTACCTACGGACGTGGTATTTACCTGACCCGCAAATATGAGAAACCGGTCGGCATCTTTACTCCGGACAAAGACGTTTACGAAGCTGCCGTTAAAGTTTATCCAAACCCGGCAAGCAGCTCCGCTACCCTGGAGTACAGCTTAACAGACGATACCGAGGTGATCATTTCTGTTTTCAATATCAATGGTAAACTGATCATGAGTGAAAAACAATCGCAATCAGCAGGAACTCACCAACACAGTATCGATGTCAGCAACCTGCCAAGAGGCACTTACATCACCAGCATTCATACCGGACAAGCGATCAAAACCGGTAAGTTCGTAGTAGTACACTAAAACCGATTAAAAAAACTGAATTAAAAATTAACACTCCATAAAAAGAACGGACATGAAAAAATTATTATCCACGTTACTTTTTCTTTTCGTCGTAGCCATTATCAGTTTATCGGCACAAAACAGGGTTTATGCACCTGTTCTTGTTGAGCCCGAAGACGGGGACGATGGCCAGATGCCCGACGTTACCCTCAACTGGGCAGCCGTAGCCGGTACCGGCGGAATCGTTGAATACGAATTACAAGTTGACATAGACGCTGCATTCCCGGATCCGGTCATTTTCCCCTGGTCTGAATTTACAGGGAAACAAATGGAAGATCTCCTCTTTGCTACCCAGTATTACTGGCGTGTCAGGGCTAAAGACGGTGGTGATATTTCTGACTGGTCGGAAATCTTCACCTTTACCATCTTTGAAACCCTCGATCTGGATAAACCAAACAACAATGCTGAAGATCAAAATCCGGATGTTTTACTGAAGGCAAAGCCCCGTATAGGCTCTGCTATGATCACCGGTATTGATCATTACGATTTCCAGGCCGATACATCGATGAATTTTGACAGTCCGCTGCTCTATGAAGGCAGCAACGATACCAACCTCATCAATGCGCAGTACCTGCATTTCGGAGAAACCTACAACTGGAGAGCCAGAGCACGGCACGATGCAGCAGCCAGCGCATGGTCGGAAACCAGGTCTTTTACCCTGGTCTCTGCCATCCCATTAGAAGCTCCGGCCAACAATTCTACCTACATGGGACTGGAAAACGTACTGGAATGGAATATGGAACAGAAGCCAGTTACCGGTATCATTGACTATACTGTTCAGATCGCTCACGATGAGATTTTCACTAATCCGATGAGCATGAATGTGGAAGCCAATACCTACACCACCGATGGCTATCTTACTTTCGGACAAGACTATTACTGGAGAGTCAGGGGCAATCATGCCACAGACACATCCGATTGGTCTGAAACCTGGATGTTTACCACTGCAGAAACAGTTAGCCTGGCCAGCCCGGCGAACGGAGCAGTCGAAATAGGCATAAACCCACTTCTGGAATGGAATGAAATAGCAGGAGTTGATCATTACCAGGTAGAATACAACCTTACCAATAACTTCGACGATCCCTGCTGCCACGAACTCATCGATGGATCCGAGAACTTCTTCCAGGTGGTGTTTATCCTCGAAAACGAAACCACCTACTACTGGAGGGTCCGTACCATGAAAGGCGTTGACACTACAGCCTGGAGTGAAGTCTGGTCATTCACCACCATCCCGGAAGATTTCGGCATTGAAGAGGAAGCATTTGACGCCAGCAATATCAACATCTACCCGAACCCGAGCAATGGGAAACTGCACATCGATATTGCAGGGGATGATGCCGCTGAAGTCAGTGTACACATCATGGACCTGCTCGGCCAGGTACACCTGCAGGAAGAGATGATGTTCGGTATCGGCAATAACAACAGTACTTTCGATCTCAGCAATCTTTCCAATGGGATCTACATTGTAAGGCTTACCAGAGGAGATCAAAGTTATTCAAGCAAAATCACACTCCACAAATAAGGCTTATCAGACCAAAGATCAAACGAAGCCTCCCGGGAAACCGCGGAGGCTTTTTTTTGGATCAATCGTAGCGTTTTCCAAAGCTGAATCCCAGGTAGAAGGTAATAAAAACACTCTGGCTGGGGTTTTTGGCCATGATCTCCAGGGGGATGGGAAAGTAATCGATAATGCCGCCCAGTTCAACGGCTTTGATTGAGGAATTATACGCTCCGAACTCAAAATTCAATCCGAGCTTGGCATAAACACCCGGGTGCAGGCTGGTGTTCTCGATCCCACTGGTAAAGGGAGCCCTGCCGTAGATATTATCCAGACCATGATGATCCGGATCATAGCGCTCAATATCGATGGTATAATCATCATTTTCGACAGAATAGTTCAGGATATATAAATACACCGGTTTTGCAAAAGCCAGGGAAAAGCCTCCAAAATAAACGAAACGAAGTTCGATCCCTCCCCAGTATGGTTTACGGTTCAGCAAGCGCTTAATGCCCAGGCCGGTCCTGAGAATGTAAACATGGTTCAGCTTTCCGTAAACATAGCTCTTGGCATTATTGAAATAGGGGTTGATGGTTTTTATCTGCTTCGGGGATTTCAGGCTTACAGCATCAATTTCCCAGTTGAAAGACCGATAAAAGCTCAGGTTACGTCCTTTCCTGAAGTGAAAACCCCATCCGCGGGAATGAAGGATGATCCCGCCGGCAAACTCCCTCCGGAGAAGGACCCGGTCGGTAATGGAATCATAAACCGGCTCACGGTCTTTGTCCCGCCCTGAGCGGCCCGGTTCCTGTTCCTGCCCTGATACTAAAAGACCCACCATAAGCAGGAGGGTCAGTATTGCAGTATTTCGGACAAAAGCCATCAGAATAAATGTTCGGGGAATACAAAACAGGCGTTGCTGTACCCCGTGAACAGCTTAGCCGCTGATCGCTTAATAATTCTGTTCTTTCTGGTACTTATACGATTCGCCGTAGGCCGCACATCGCTCGTTCGACTGGCAGGCTGAAGCAAAAATGACCAAAAGGATGATCGCGCTTGCCGCAATAAGTACTTTTTTCATATTTTTAAACATGCTACTAAAATTCAAGATTCTGTACAAATATAAACTCATTTTGATATATAACAAAAATTTCGGGAATATGTTGTATACAAAACCCCTTATTCGTGTTCTATGAACTCAGGTGTTGTTCAACCTCAAATTGAGGAAAGCTGGAAAAAAGTCCTTGCTGAAGAATTCTCTGCTGAATACTTTGCTTCATTAAAGTCATTCCTGCTCGAAGAAAAAGAAAAGTACCGCATCTACCCCCCGGGAAAAGAGATCTTTTCGGCCTTTAACCTCACCCCATTCGAAGAGGTGAAAGTGGTGATCATCGGTCAGGATCCCTATCATGGACCCGGCCAGGCCCACGGCTTGTGTTTTTCTGTTCCGCGGTGGATCAGAAAACCGCCCTCACTGGTGAATATCTGCAAAGAGCTTCACTCCGACCTGGGCATCCCGGAAGCCCGGGGAGGTAATCTTGAACCCTGGGCAAAACAGGGAGTGATGCTGCTGAATGCCACACTAACGGTCAGGGCCGGCCAGGCGGGATCGCACCAGGGGAAAGGCTGGGAAGAGTTTACGGACGCGGTTATCGGGAAATTGTCCGCGGAACGTTCAGGACTGGTGTTTATGCTTTGGGGGAACTTCGCCATCGCCAAAAGAGCATTGATCGATGACCACAAACATCATGTGCTCACCGCGGCACATCCCTCGCCCCTTTCAGCTCATCGCGGATTTTTTGGCTGCAGGCATTTTTCCCGCACCAATGCCATCCTGCGTGAAGCCGGCAAACCCGAAATCGACTGGAAAATAGAATAAGTTTATCCGACTGCCGTTCATTCTCCATACAACAATGCATTGAAAAAAGGCTTAGCCATATCATGTTTATTCCTCTTCCTCCTGCCGGGAAGTCTTCTCACGGCTCAGACGTACCGTCTGGAAGTAAAAGCAGCTGATTCATTGTCGGAACAGCACCTGAAAAAGCTGAATTACGACCGCAAGCCATCCGGCCCTGTGGAAGCCAGGAAAGAGCTCAGGGGTATTTTGCAGTATTTCTACAGTGAAGGCTATCTCGAAGCCAGTTTTGATTCTATCCGGGAGGATTCCCTGCGCATGCAGGCCTGGCTTCACACTGGCAGGGTATATGAATTATCGGTGATCCGGCCCGGCAATGCCGATCCCCAGATCCTATCGCAAAGCGGATACAAGGAAAGGCTCTATTCTTCACGGCCCTTCAGCCCGGAGGAGATCATGAAACTGAACCGGAAAATACTGGAGTATTGTGAAAACCACGGCTACCCTTTTGCCATGCTCAAACTCGACAGCATAAAACTTACACAGGACCGGGAAATAGAAGCCAGTCTGAATCTTGAGCTGAATCAAAAAGTTCACATTGATACCATCATCATTAAAGGGAGTTCGAAAATACACCCCAAATTCATCAGCAATTATTTCAATATCAAGGCGGGCGAGCTGTACAATGAGTCGAGGATCAGCAAGATCGCGAATAAATTGTCAGATCTGCCTTTCGTTCAGGTGGTGCGGCCCTGGGAAGTAGTCTTTACGGATGATAAGGCCCGCCTGATCCTCTACCTCGACAAGCAACGGGCCAGCCAGTTCGACGGTATCCTGGGTATAGCACCGAATGATGAAACCAGCGGTAAACTGCTGCTTACAGGGGATGTAAAACTCAAACTTCTCAGCGCTTTTAACCGCGGGGAACTTATCGACCTGAACTGGCGGAAACTGGAAGCACAAACCCAGGACCTGAATTTTAATTTCAACTATCCCTACCTCTTTTCAACTCCCTTCGGAGTTGATTATGAGCTGCACCTGCTGAAACAGGATACCTCCTACCTCAACCTGTCAAATACCCTTGGGATACAGGTCCTTTTCAGAGGTTATAATTATGTAAAAGCCTTTTACGAGAACAAGCGATCAAGCCTGCTGAGCACCAGTGGCCTGGAATCCGCAACAGTCCTTCCCGAATATGCAGATGTGAATGCAGGCTATTATGGCCTGGGGCTGTATTTCAGTAAGCTGGACTACCGTTATAATCCACGCCGGGGATTCAGGGCCGATATGAGCGGGGCCATAGGTTCGAAAAAGATCAAGAAAAACAGCAATGTAAATCCTGCACTCTACGACAGCATTCCCCTGAACAGTACCCTATACAGGCTGGAACTCAACGGAGAGTTGTTCATTCCGCTGTTCAGGTCAACCACCCTGCTGATTGGCAATAAAAGCGGATACCTGGAAAATAAAAATCTTTTCGATAATGAATTGTTCCGTATCGGTGGTCTGAAAACACTTCGCGGCTTTGATGAAGAATCGATCAGCGCATCCGCTTACAGCATCTTTACACTTGAATTCCGCTACCTTTTCGATCAGAATTCGTTTTTCCAGCTTTTCATTGACGGGGGATATTTCGAACGGAATGTAAATTCAGGCTATCTCGAAGATACCCCATACGGCTTTGGAGCCGGAGTTAATTTTGAAACCAGGGCAGGGATCTTTGCACTTAGCTATGCATTGGGTAGCCGGAAAGACCAGCCCCTGCAATTCAAAACTGCCAAGATCCACTTCGGGCTTACTGCAAAATTCTGATTTATAGCAAATTTCTACATGTATTATTAATTGATCTATCTCAATTGTTTTTTTTATCTTGCGTTAAATTTATGTTAACCAAATAATTCAAGATGAAGAAACTTACACTTTTCTTTTTCCTTTTTGCGATCCTGAGCTGGTCTTCCTACGCAGGAGGTTACCAGGTTCGCCTACAGGGACAAAAGCAAACCGGTATGGGCCTGATCGGCTCTCCGTTTGCCCTGGGAGCCAGTAGTATATTCTACAATCCCGGAGGGCTTTCCATGATGGACAGCAAATTTAGTTTCTCGCTGGGTGCAAGCGCCATTATGGCCAATGCCATCTTTCAGAAAGATGCCACCAATTACCAGGCAACCACCGACAACCCCATGGGTACCCCCTTCTATTTTTACGGAGCAGGGAAGATCAACGATAAATTATCCATTGGATTGGGAGTTTACACACCTTTCGGCAGTTCGGCAAAATGGGATGATGACTGGGCAGGACGTTTGCTGATCCAGAACATTTCATTGCAAACGATCTACATCCAGCCTACGATCGGATATAAATTCAACGACAAGATCTCCATCGGTGCCGGATTTGTTTACGCCTATGGAAAAGTTGACCTGCAAAAAGGCCTCTATTATAATGAAGGTTCTTCGGTTGAACTCAACGGAACAACCGGGAACATTGGTTACAATGTAGGGCTTATGCTGAAACCTGTTGAAAAACTCAGTATCGGGATCGACTATCGTTCGCGCATACTGATGAAAATGGAGGGCGGCGATGCCACCTTTAAGGTTCCTGCCTCTTTATCGACAACGGTACCTGCAGAAAATAAATTCGATGCGGAACTTCCCATGCCGGCAAACCTCGACCTGGGGATATCCTATGCATTCAATGAGAAGTTCACACTGGCCCTGGAAGTGAACTGGGTTATGTGGAGCACTTACGATACGCTCAGCTTTACATTCGAGGAACAAAATGACATTCTCGGATCCGACAACCCCCGGAAATACAAAGATTCCTTTATCACCCGTATTGGCGGACAGTATAAGCTGAACGATATGTTCACCTTCAGGGCAGGGGCCTATTACGATCCCTCACCCACCGACGATGAGCACTTCAATCCGGAGACCGTCAGCCTGAATACCGTTGCATGGACACTTGGAATGAGCATTATGCCAACCGATGGCTTAAGTATTGACCTCTCGTACATTCAGTTGCATGGACTTGAAACTGAGAAACAATATGCACCGGCGAATTTTGGCGGAACATACAAGGTTATTACTGCCATTCCCGGACTCGGTTTAAGCTATAAATTTTAATCCAAAAACACCAAAGCCATGAAACTGAAATATTATATATTCATACTGATGCTTGCAGCGATCGCTTCCTGCAAGCCTGAAATCGATGAATTTGAAGCGACCAAGGGCTCTGCTGATTTCTCGGTAATGCTTTCCGTTGGGAACTCACTCACCGCCGGTTTTGCCGATGGTGCACTCTATACATCCGGGCAGGAAAATGCCTATCCGAACATCCTTGCCACACAATTTAAAACTGTTGGTGGCGGTGATTTCAAACAGCCTATGATGTCCACCGAACTTGGGGTAGGCATTGGAGGTACAGGCCTGAACCCGGTGTTCAATACCAAATATGTCCTCGGATACACTACCGATTGCCTGCAACAAACCTCCCTGGGACCTGTTCTGGCCAATCCGGATGCTTCGCAGCAGGAACTTTACGGACAATTGACCACCTCGGTGGCTGCACAGGGTCCTTATAACAATATAGGAGTTGTGGGAGCACGCAGTGTTGATCTCCTTTTCGGAGGCTACGGCCAGCTAAATCCATACTACGGCCGCTTTGCCGAAAATCCGCTCACCGACACCGTGATCGCGGAAGCCCGGAAGATCCCCTTTACGTTCTTCACCCTCTGGATCGGGAACAACGATGTTCTTGGTTATGCCCTGGCGGGGGCCGAAGCAAATCCCATGGATCCCACCGCAGTGATCACTCCGCAACCGCTTTTCGCTACGGCCATGGACATGATCATCACCAGTCTTACAGCTTATGGACAGGAAGGGGCTATTGCCAATATCCCTGATATAACCAGCATTCCGTTCTTTACAACGGTACCATACAATGCCCTGCAGCTTGATGCCGACAATGCTGCCCTGCTGAACCAGGGTTATGCACAGTACAATGCGGCCATCGACCAATATCAGCTGCCCGTGCCGAAGATCGAGTTTACGGCCGGATACAATGCACTGATCATTGCCGACACCTCTTCGCCCTACAACCTCCTGGGAGGATTGCGTCAAATCAGGGCCGACGAACTGGTGCTTATGTCAATCCCCCAGGATTCGATCAAATGTGCCGGTTGGGGATCTCAAACTCCTATTCCCGCACATTTCACCCTCACTTCGGATGAGATCGCAGAGATCCAGGCCGCCACAGATGGTTACAACCAGAAGATCAGGGATCTGGCCGATATGCACCCCATCGCCCATGTTGATTTAAACAAATACATGAAAGATCTTGCTGAAAACGGCATGATCGTGGATGGTGTGGAACTGGATGCTACCTTCGTACAGGGGAATGTATTTTCGCTTGACGGCATACACCTTACACCGGTCGGAAATGCCATGGTGGCCCACTTCTTTATTGATGCCATCAACCAGGCTTTTGCAGCCAATGTTCCCCAGGTGAACATCACTGATTTTACCGGGGTGATCTATCCCTAAGCAAAATATTATTTCTTATAACAAGAAGAAACTGCCTTCGATGCACATTGCAAAAGGAGGCAGTTTCTTTAAAATAGCCACAGATGAAAGAATTGGTCTTTGCCACGAACAATGGTCACAAGCTCCGTGAGATCAGAAATATCCTTCCCCCGGAATATGAATTGCTTGGATTGGAAGATATTGGTTGCCGGCAGGATATTCCGGAAACAGCAAAGACCCTGGAAGGTAATGCCGACCTAAAGGCACTATTTGTTTATAAGAACTTTGGCAAGGATTGTTTTGCCGACGACACCGGACTGGAAGTTGATGCCCTGGGCGGCAAGCCGGGTGTATTTTCGGCCAGGTATGCCGGTGAAGACGGCAATGCTGAAAAGAACATCGATAAGTTGTTATCGGAATTAAGAGGAGTTGAAAACCGGAAAGCACGATTCCGAACCGTGATCTCACTTATCATACAAGGAAAGATCATGCATTTCGAAGGCATCGTTGAAGGAAGGATCCTGGAAAAGCGCAAGGGGGCCGAAGGCTTTGGATATGATCCGGTATTCCTCCCTGACGGCTATACGGAAAGTTTTGCCGAAATGGATCTTGATCTAAAAAACGGCATCAGCCACAGGGGAAGGGCTACCCGTAAACTTATCGCTTTCCTGGAAAGCGGCAACCAATAGTTCAGCCGTTGAGCGCTTGCTCAAGAGCCATTCCGAAAAGTTCCCTTAAAGAGATGCCATCGGCCTCGGCCTGCTGGGGCAGGATACTGTTGGGTGAGAGGCCAGGCACGGTATTCACTTCCAGGAAGAACATCCCATCGTCGTTATAAATGTAGTCGAAACGAACAAACCCTCTGCAATTCAGCTTTTTATAAAGATCTTCAGACAAGGAACGGCATTTTTGCTCAATGTTTTCCGGTATTTCTGCAGGGGTGATCTCGGCCGCCATACCATCGGTATATTTTGCTTCGTAATCGAAGAATTCATTGCGGGGGATGATCTCGGTAATCGGCAGGGAGCGAATTTTTCCGTGGTCGGTGATCACTCCGCAGGTGATCTCCCGGCCGGGAATAAAGGCTTCAACCAATACCTGATCATCTTCCCTGAAAGCCTTTTCGATGGCCCCGGGCAGCATCTCTTTTTCGGCCACCCTGGTCATGCCCACACTGGAACCTCCGCTGTTGGGCTTGACAAAACAGGGCAAGCCTGTAGTCTTCAATATTTCTTCAATATCGTAAGTTTCCCCTGCATGAAGCAATACCGAAGGAGCCATTGTAACGCCCAAAGCCCTGACCGCAAGGCTGCTCAGGTATTTATTAAATGTCAGGGCCGAAACATCATGCCCACAGGTAGTATACGGCATCCCCAGCATATCAAGATAGCCCTGAAGTTTTCCATCTTCCCCCGGAGTACCGTGTATGGCAATAAAAACAGCATCGAAGCTGATCTTCCCTCCGGGGATTTCAAGGCTGAAATCATCGCGNNATAATCCTTCCCATCATCCATACGACAGGTCCAGGTATTCCCTTTCATCACGATGAGGAAAGGTTCATAAACCTCCTTGTCAAGATAATGCTCTACAACAGAAGCACTTTTGATCGAAACCTCGTATTCTCCGGAATCCCCGCCGGCAACAATAGCAATCCTTTTTCTCTTCATATTGGGTACAACGCTTTGGCCGCATAAATTTATATAATTAATTTTTATCTTTGCTCCCATCAGGCAATATCCCGGCATATTTGCAGTTAGCAATGCAATAAGGGGCCGGAAATGCCCTGGATAACAGCTTAAATCTACATCCCGTATGTCGTTTTTCGGTTTCCTCTTAAAAAAGAAATTCTACCTGCACCTGGGGATCTCGATCGTGCTGACCATCATTCTTTTCCTCATTGTACTGCAATTCCTGAAGATCTACACCCATCACGGGGATGTTTATGTTCTTCCCGATTTCCGGGGAAAAACCCTGACGGAACTGCAGGATGAGAATTTCAACCGCCTGTACGAATTCGTGGTGATCGACTCCATTTTCGATTCCCGAAACCCCAAGGGTTCGGTGGTAATACAAAATCCGCCGGCAGGATCCATGGTGAAGGAAAACCGTAAAGTATATGTCACCCTGGTGGCCTATTCTACGGAAAAGGTGGAAATGCCCGATCTTATCGACCTCAGCCTTCGGCAGGCCGTGAACAGCCTCCGTTCAAAAGGGCTCGCGGTAAAGCAGCTGCAATATGTAGAAGACTTTGCCGGAAACGCCATCCTTGAACAGCTTTTCGAAGACGAAGTTATCGAGCCGGGAACCATTATCGAAAAAGGATCCGGCATTGATCTTGTTGTAGGCCTGGGACAGGATCACCGTGCGCCGGTCCCCTTCCTGGTCGGGATGACAAGGGAGGAAGCCATCAATACCATTCATAAATCGTCATTCAACCTGGGCGCTGTGTATTTTCTTGATGGCGAGGATGAACAGCATTCGCGTGTTTACCGGCAAAGCCCGGCCTGGGATGAAGAACGGAAAATTTTTAAAGGAGAAAGCATTGACCTGTCGCTCCGGCTCGACTTCGATTTCGATTTCGAAGCCCTGATACAGGAACTCAGGCCGGACACCCTGAACCAGGCCGATACAACAATCAAGGCCTTGCCGGAGTTCTAATAAGGTCATCAGAAAAAGATGAGTATGAAACGCTTAGTCATATTTTTTACCGGATTGACCCTGCTGTGCACTGCATACGGCCAGGAGCATATCAGCGGATTATACAGCAATCCAGTGATCGTGGAGCAAGTCCGTAAGGCCGGTTATCCGGCGGAGCGATCGCCCGGCGAACTGACCTATCCGAACCCCATAAAACTTCCGTTTTTCACTGATTTTCATACCGATAATATCTTCCCGGACACGGCACTATTTACCGACATGGATGCATTCATCAACGACGATTATCCCTATCGTTCAGCCAATATCGGGGCCGCCACACTGGATGCCATCGATGCCTTTGGAAACCTATATGAGAATGCCAGCATGTTCCCTTTTATTGCCGACCATCTCACTTCCAAACCCATCCGTCTTGACACCCTTTTCCTTCCGGGTGAAACCAGGGCGGTAAGCCTCAAAGACTCCCTGTATTTCAGTTTCTTCTATCAACCCCAGGGAAGGGGAAATGAACCTGAACCTTTTGATTCGCTTATTCTTGAATTTGGGAGTTATGAGGGAGATTCCGTATTTGCATACATCGATTCCATCACCCTGCCGGTAAGCTCTTATCTGCTCGACCCCAATGATACGATCTTCCCGCTCGACACCATTTATTCACCGCAGCAGTGCGATTCAGGGCTTTATATCATCAACTACGACACACTGGTATGGGGAGATTACATGACCCTGCCCTGCGATTCGGTCTTCGACCCGGCCATTGAGTGGACCAGGGTCTGGTCGAGTGAAGGCATGAAGCTGGATACTTTCTACAATCGCTACAATACATATTGCAAACAGGTGCTGATCCCCATCACCGACAGTGCCCGTTACTACCGCAAGCATTTCTTTTTCAGGTTTTACAACTTTGCCAGCCTGTCGAGCGATGTGAATCCAAGCTGGAAAAGCAATTGCGACCAGTGGAATATTGATTATATCTACCTGGATGCAGGCCGGTCGGCAGGCGACAGCCTCTATCGTGCCATCACCTTTGCCGAGCGCGCGCCATCCTTCCTGGAAGACTTTACCAGCATTCCCCTGCGGCAATACAGGAACGACCCGACCAACCAGCTGAAGGATTCCCTGAAGCTTTATATCACGAACCTGAGCGCCGATACCTTCAATGTTTATTACGAATATATCCTCGACGGGCTCAGCGAGAGCTATACCCACACCTACGATGGGGGATTTGCCAACCTCTACCCATTTTTCAATTCCTCCTACCAGAGCTGTGCAAATGTTCCCCAGCATGCCTGTCCGCCCCGTGATTTCCTCTTCCCGCTCAGCAGCCAGGCCGATAGTTCAAGCTACCTGATCAGGCATGTGATCCACGACCAGAGTGATCCTGACCTTGGCGACACCATCCATTTCATACAGAAGTTCTATAATTACTATGCCTACGACGACGGTACACCGGAAGCCGGCTACGGGCTGAGCATCGACGGAGGGATGGCCGCCAGCAGGTACCAGTTGAACATCGCTGATTCGCTCAAGGGTATAGCCATGTATTTCAACCGGGTGCAGGATGA
>NPIE01007554.1_pt2 | contig 16136 bp, 7 predicted proteins | sample 8637661 | NCBI WGS metagenome assembly NPIE01 (sample SAMN07420842, study PRJNA396082) | bioreactor metagenome | isolation source: sample BA12 brine-fed electro-methanogenic bioreactor BA | place: Japan: Kochi | collected 2016-12-09 | reverse complement strand
CGTGCTGGTGTCCGCGGCGTGGTATTGCCCGCGCATGACGCAGGACAGCGATCGCAGTTACTGGACGGTGCAGCATCCGCTGTTGCTCGTGCATGCGACGATGCTGCTGTTTGAGATAGGGATACGCAACACGCAGGGCGTGAATGATTTCTTCGCGCCTATCAAGGACGATTTGCAGCGCATCTATTTTGACCTGGTCGAAGAGGAAGTCGCCAAACCGCCGCATGGCTGGAGGATGTAATGATGTTGGCTGGTTTTCGCAATGAATTGCAACCTGGCGCTCGTCAGCAGCGCACGCGTACGCCGCACAGTCATGATTGCGGCGATGTGTCCGTACCATGGAATATCGGCCGCGCGGTGTATCGGTTTCGCGCGCCTGCGGCGACCGTCATTCATGACCCGACCCTGTTCGTGGGCGCTATCGAGAGTCCCGGCGGCGCGCCTGTGGTGGTGGAAGCCTGGAAGAACGGACAGTACGGCGGCGATGTGACCTTGGAACACGGGCCTAACCGGTTTCAAGACGGGATGCCGCTTGCGGCGATGGATGTAATCGAACTGAGGGTGTGCGCGAAAGGCACGGGTGAACATGCCGTGTGGCTGCGCGACCTGTGGGTGATGTTTACGACATGAAGGAATTTGGATCGCTGATAGCGCCGTCTGGTCTGTCTCCGGACGGTTACGACCTGACAGGGTGCCAGAAACTTCGGAATCTGGCGCCGTATAACGGTTTTTGGGCCGTGCCGCACCTGCCGGAGATGCCCTCGGGCTGGACTGCGGACACGCAGTTGTTTCGCCTGTCGCGGACCACGCTGCTGTGTACGCCCACGAGTGTGGAGAGCGTACACGAAACGACCCTCGTGCGTACGGTGATAGCGACTGTATCGGCTGGCGGCCCCTGGAGCGTGGCGGATTTCGGCACGACCTGGATCGCGTCGAACGGAACGCGCGTGGTGGCGCGCTTCCCTGACCCGGAGGACGACCAGCAGTTTCAGGTATTGACGCTGACCACGCCGCGTCTTGGCGTCGTGGCGGCGCATAGCACGCGCTTGGTATACGGAGATGGTCCGCAAGGCGTCAACTGGGTCGGTTGGAGCACGTTGGGCGGCGACGATGTGCCGTATCTGCTCACTGGCGCCGCTGTTCCCGCAGATATCGCGGCGTTGAACGAAATCAACGCCATGGCCATGCCGTTTCAAGGGCGCGTGTTGGCGTTGCATCCGCTGGGCGCAGGGCACATCGCGTGTTACGGCGAAGACGGCGTGGCCGTATTGCGCGAGGTCGAAGGCAATTATGAACTCGCGCCCGTAGCGGATATGCCGGCGGGCGTGGGAATTGCGGCGCGCTGGAGCGTCGGGACAGGTCCCCAGGGACATTTGTTTGTCGGCACGGACGGGGCGCTCTATCTATTGCGTCCGGACCTTAGCCTGGTACGCCAACGGAGCATTGTACCCGTGCCCGAGGAGGCAAGCGTTTGCTGGGACGGGCATGAGCGCATCTGGTGGATATCAGGCGCCAGCGAATCGCTTGTATTGACGGAATACGGTCTTGGCGGCCCGATGGACGGCGCGCTGCGTTCTGTGGCCCTGGTGGGCGGGGCGTGCGTCGCCACGGGGACGGCGTATCCGGAGGCGGTACAGGCGGAGTTGTGGACGAACGTATTCGACGCGCGCGACGCGAGCATGAAACGCATCACGTTTGCGCGCGTGAACGGCGATGGATTATCGAGACTCAGGGTGGCGGTGAAGGCGCGGTATTCGGTGCGCGACGAGATGTCGCGCTTCCCCTGGCGCGCCTGTTCGCGCGAAGGCGCGGGGTTTATCAACTGCGCATTGTTGAGCGGCCAGATAGGCGTGGCGGCGGAAGTCGCGCCAGGCAGTCGCATTTCTCGTATCGAGGTTAGATACCAAAGTCCAGACAGGAGATATATCCGTGGAACAAAAGGATTCTCATTCGGCGCCGCAGACGCAGGCGAATGACGTTGTTGTCGAGCCCATGGACCAGGGGCTGGTCACGACCTTATGGCCGGACATCGAGGCGGCCGTGACGGCCAGTGGATTCGCCGACGAAATTACCAAGGCGAATGTACTGGGCCAGATACGGGCACGCAGGCTACAGCCCTACGCCGCCTGGCAGGACGGCGCCGTGCGGGCCATCGTGATCATTGGCCGCGAACAGGACGGCTATACCGAAGAGCGTGTGGCCGTGGTGCATGCGCTGCATGGGCATCTGGAGGTCTGGCCCGAGGCGGCGCGGCAATTGGAAGAGATATTGCGCTTCCACGGGTATAAGCGGATTATTGCCTGGACAGACAATCCGCGCGTGGCAACGCTGTGCGCCGAAATCGGCTGGCCGACGCGCACAGTCGCAGTAAAGGAGTTGTAATATGGGTCCCAACCTGTTTCGCGACTCGGATACGAGTGAACCTTATGCCGCGCAACCGCTCCGGTCATTGATGGCCGGCGTGTACACGAACAGCGATGCTCAAAGCGCCCAGATAAATGGCTGGATTGATGCGCTCAAACTGGACGGTAGTAGCAGTGATGAATACAAAGCCACTCGCGCGTTGGATGGAATATTGAAGAGCGCATATTCCAACAGCGTGCCTGGCGAAGACACTTACTTCGGTAGTGGTGAAACAAAATACCAAGTCGGCGAATTTGGGCTGCTGCGTGAGGCCGCAAGCTTGATCGCGCAGGGCAGGCCTTTGGGACAGATAGGTACATTAGTTAGCACACCTGGATTGCACGCGACTGTCGATGATACAGGCGATAATGTTGGTGCCCCTAACATAGACCCGCCATTTTACGCACTGGGGCCCTATCGTACGGCGGCGGTGCTTGCATCGAGGGCGTTCAATGGTGTGTATGACCAAATAAAACCACTAGAACTAGGCCCTAAGTATCACAACTGGGAATCTGCTCCTAACGTAACTATATCTGCACTCGTGCAGACGTTCATGGACAATCTCAAGACCTACGGATTTGACTATGACAGCGACGAGATAGACACGATCATCGGGTTGCACTCGAAGTTGTCTATTATCCTTGGTTCCGGGGTGCTCAATGAAGCGGGCCATGAGTTTTACGTGGTGCCTCCGGGCGGTCTGACGTTCGACTGGGATACCTTCACCTGGTCCGACAAGGCCTGGATAGACGTGACGGGTCCTGGCGCGGTGAGTCATGACAGTGTGGACGTTCCTGGGGCCATCAGTCTGGACTATGCCGAACCGGACGGCGCCTGGCCGCCGGCCATCGCCGCGCCGACCGTGGGGGCGACCACGCCGGTGGAGGTGGAGGACCACATCACGGAGGCGGTGGACGCGTATACAACCAAGGTGAATTTACGTCATACGCAAGATGTGGCGCGGTTGCGGCGCAGTTTCTTTTCGACGCGCCAGATGATGAGCACGGCCTTTGACGGGGCCATGGCCATCCTGACCGCGCAGAAAGAGGCGGAGATCACGGATTACGAGAAGAGTCTGCGCGTACGTCAGGCGGAATTGCAGGCGCAGGCGGACCTGGCGTATCAGAGCCAGGAGCATGCGCGGCTGGTGTTGCAGGCGCAATTGGCCATGGACGCGACCAAAAGCGTTTCCGACCAGACACTGCAACGCGAGGCGCATCGGACGCGTGTGGCCGAGTTGAAACTGCAGGGCGATACGACCCATGCGCGGCTGGCGCTGGATGCGAACATCAGCCAGGGCCAGTTATCGCTTGAGGCGAGCAAGGCGACGGAGGCGAACAAGGGGTCCGTGATGGACGTAAACGCTCGCGGCAAGATGACGGTCCTGCAGGTCAACCAACAGGGTAAGGCCGCGTCGGATTCCGCGCGACTCGCCGCGGACGATACGAGCTTGCGCGCGGAGGCCTTGGCCAACGAGGGCGTTCAGGTGAAATTGCGCATGCGAGCCGATATGTTGCGTCTGATTTATGAGACGACGCTGGGATACATGCGCGCCAAGAGCGAGATACAGACGAACGCGGCCCCGTTGGCCAGCATCATCAATACGGCCGAGGACCTGAGAGTCAAAGGGTTCCTCGCGAGTCGCGAACACGAAATGCAGTATAAGCGCGACGCCGTGGCGACAGCGACCCAGTACGCTTCGGCCATGGAAGGCATCGCGAATCTGAAGTGGAACGCGTTCACGCAGAATTTGGAGTTGTACCGCGCCGCCATCAACACCATGTCGGGCGTGCCTGGCGGCACCAGTACGCACAAACCAAGCGCGTTCCAGATAGCGCAGCAGATAGCCAGTGGCGTGCTGGGTGCAGCCAGCATGGGCATAAATCTTGGGATGATATTTTCATGAGCAAAAAACGAGAACGCATAGCGGCATTGTCGCAGTTGATGGGTCAGTCCGCGGCCGGGCTGGGCGCCGGTACGCCCTTTGGCGCATGGGGCGACCGCATGGGCCAGATGGCCGGGAATTATGCGCAGGCTATGGCCGAACAGCGCGCGCAGGAGGAGGCGGAGAAGAAGAAGCGCAGCGGCACCCTGCGTAAACTTGGCGGTCTGGTTGGCGGCGTGGCCGGGAGCCTGATTCCTATCCCCGGCGTCGGTCAATGGCTTGGCGCCGGTCTCGGCTCGATGCTTGGCAATGCAGGCGGCCAGCTAATCAGCGGCGGTCAGTTCAATGCGGGCGACATGCTGACGAGCGGCGTTCTCGGCGGTGTTGGCGGCGCGGCAGGGCAGGCGCTGGGGCCTGTCGCCGGCGGCGCGGCAGGTCAAGCGGCAGCGGCCGCACCGGCGGTATCCGGTCAGGCGGCGTTTCAGGCGAACCCGTTGCAATATGTGATGTCTCAAGGCGTCGGCGCACGGGCCTTGCCGGCGGGCGTGTCTTCCATGGCCGCGGCGACGGGCGGTGGTCTGTTATCGCGTATGGCGCCGTCGCTTCTCGGACAGAGTCTTGTGCATGGTTTTACCGGGACCGGGTTTGGCGGTGGTTTCTCGCAGCAACCAGGATTGATGCTTGTGCGTGACCCACAGACCGGACAACTCGTACCGCAACAGATGTAAGGAACGCGACATGTTGAAAAATTCAAACAAAGACCCCTACACGCAGCAACAGCGCCAGCAGTTTAACCAACAACGGCTGGGCAGGCTTGGCGGCTTGGTCGGCGGCGTGGCCGGCAGCCTGATTCCTATCCCCGGCGTCGGTCAATGGCTTGGCGCCGGTCTCGGCTCGATGCTTGGCAATGCAGGCGGCCAGCTAATCAGCGGCGGTCAGTTCAATGCGGGCGACATGCTGACGAGCGGCGTTCTCGGCGGTGTTGGCGGCGCGGCAGGGCAGGCGCTGGGGCCTGTCGCCGGCGGCGCGATACCAGGACAGATACTGGGACAGGCGGGCAGTCATCTGATAGGCCAGAACCTGTTGCACGGCCCTGTACAGCGCCCCGTACCGCCGAATTATTACCCCGAGATGCTACGCCCGGGCTTGCCCCCGGGATTCTATCGTTAAGGAGAGGCCATGAATCTGATGGACCCCCTGCTGGGCGCTGTGACTGCGCCCGAGGACGCCACGCCCGAAGAAATCAACGCTGCCCTGACGCCGATGCGTCAACAGGCGCAGTCACGCCAGATGATGATGCAGGGCCTGGGCGCGCTTGGCCGGACCGTGGCCACGGCGTTTTCGCCCGCGCAAGAGTATCCCCAGGTGTCGCCAGTCGCGGCGATGGCCATGGGCCCGAACTACCAGAGTTTCCGTGAAGGGCAAATTGCGGCGATTGACCGGCGGCAACAGGCGGAACAGTTTGCGCAACGCAATGCGCTTGCTGAACAGCAATTACAGCAACAGCACCGCATGCAGACCCAGGAACTGCTCCAGCGCGAGCAGGACAATGCGGCACGGCTGCGTCTACAGAAAATGATGCACGACAACCGGCTCGAAGCCCAGCGCCAGCGCGACCAGGCGGCCCAGGAACGGGCGGAACAGGCGGCTCGCGAGAAGGCCGAGGCTGCGGAGCGCAAGGAGCGACAAGGAACGTTGCGTAGTACTCCTGGTGGTGGTACAGCGCATATGATGTGGGATGACGCGACAGGCTCGTATATCGCAAATGAGATTATCCCCGGCCGTCAGCCTGTAGGTCGCGGCGGAGGCGGCGGAGGTGAGTCCGGCAAGGTGATTGGGCGTACATCTGATGGATATGAAATACGGCAGTTGCCGGGTGGAAAAATGGGCAGATTTCAGGATGGCGTATTCCTAGGTATTTTCAACCAGAACGAATCAGCTCAGGGACTTGAGGCGCAGCAAAAGCAGTGGGATAGCCTATATCAGAGTCAGATGACTAAGGCGTTTAACGATCCGCTCATGAGCCAAGACGAATTCAACGCACAATTTATTGAATGGTATGGACCAAGACCGACAGCGCCGCCAACGCAAGAAGTAGGTATTCATTCCGGTTATGGTAGTACCGGACCTCGCTCAAGACCTAACCCCTCTCCAGAAACTGTGCAAATAGAAAATCAGTATGGAATCAGGCCCATGGAATTCGAGGGTGGGGTTGTCGTCGAATTCGCTGGTACACCGGTCAAATTCGATTCGTGGGAAGAGTACGATGAATATATGAAATTGTACTCTTCACCCAAATAAAGGGTGTGTTATGCCGCAGATAATGACTGAAGATGAAGTCACGCGATTTAGGTTGTATAAGCAACTACAGGACCAGGCCCCCCCTGTCGTTTCGGATACAATACAGCAACATGGTCCGCAAGTAATGTCGGAAGATGAGGTTGTACGCTTCAGAGACTATCAATCACAACATTACCCAGAACTTTTTTCACAGCAGCAAAACACACAACCGCAGCAGTCCATGCCGAGTGAACCGCGTTCCTGGAATCCGCTTGCGGGAGCGTCTACATTGACGCCTCGACGGCAGTATGATCTTGCGCGGGCAGGGACAATGGAAGCCCGGGGTCGTATGTTGACGGGGTATGACGTCATCAGTCAACTGACTACGGGCAAGCCGTATTCCGGCGCTGAAGACGCCCGTACACTGAAGGAGCAGGCACGGACGATACAGGAGCAATTGAGCGACGAAGACCTTGGTAAACGCGGCTGGATGGTGGAAGGCTGGGAAGGCGCGTTACAGGGCCTGTTCCCCAACATGGGCGTATCCATGGTCTATGGCGGCGTGCCTGGCGCCGTTGCGGGCGGCGCTGCGGGCGCGCTGAAAGGCGGTCTGGTCGGCTCTGCCGTGCCAGTGAAGGGCACGGCGGCAGTCGCGGTTGCCGGTGGCGCTCTGGGCGCGGCAGGCGGATTCGGCGCGGGCACTACTGCCGGGTTCTATGTACAGGGTGTAGGTACGCTGTATGACTTCATGACGGAAGAGGCTGGTATCGAGCCTGAACTGGCGCGGAAGCTGGCTGTGGCGGGGTCGGTTCCCTGGACAGCCATTGAGAAGATGCAGTTGAACGTACTGGCAAAACCATTAAAGGGCCTGGGCAAGGGACTGACGGGAGACGCGCTAAAGAAGATAGCGGCGAAGAATCCCGCGTATGCGAGTATGATTGCAAAAGGCCTGAAGGAATGGGCGAAGGCGGGCACTGTTGAGACGCTGACTGAGATGGGGCAGCGCGGGATAGAACACGGAACCGGCAGTATCGCCAAGGGACTGAGCGGTCACGAAGACGCCTGGGAACATGCCGCACAGATACCTGGCGCGATGTTGCAGGAAGGGTTGGATGTCTGGCCGTCCATGTTTGTAGCGCCTATCCCCGGGCAAGCGGCCCGTACAGGCGTTAACATGCGTCGGCAGCAGTTGTATGATCGTGGCGGTCAGATTCAGGAGAATCAGAACTGGCGCGAAGCGGCGACAGCCATGGGCGCGACTGTATCCGAGGAACAGGTGACTGTGCCAGTGCAGGGCGCAGACGGACAGACAACGGAAGTACGAGGTTGGCGCGTACAGGGGCCGGGCGGCGCTTTCCTGGTAACGGACCAGGGCGAGCATTTCCAGGCGAAGACCACGAAGCAAAAGCGTTCATGGCTGACCAGCGTGGTGGCGGAACATGAAGGCTCGGACAATGCGATACTGGCGTCGGAGGCGTTGGCTGGCGATGACGGCGCGGTGGAGGCAGCCTATAATATTATATCGGGCCCCAAGCAGGAGGACGGGCTTGGTGGCGTTCCAACCGCTGGCGCAAATGTCACGTTTGTCGAGGGTTCACAGGTCATCACGCTTGAAGATGGGTCTCAGGGTGATTTATTGGGACTGATCTATCTCGCGAATCCGGACGCGCAGGCAACGGCAACCTGGCAGCATGAATTCGCGCATTCGGTGTTGAAGCGTTTTGCATCGCCCGAGGAATACGCCGAATTGCAACAGTTAGGCATGCGCAAGGATAAGGACGGGAACCCCTATTTCGATGAGGAACAGGCGGTCGCGGAATATGTGAATCTGCTCAGGGCGCGTCAACAATATGAGCGCGGCATAAGCACGGCAACCAGGCTGGAACAGGCCGTCCATAGCGTAAGTCAACGTATACGGGACTGGTTGGGCAATCACTATGGCAAGGACTTTGACCAGCTCGTGCGCGAGTCGGCAGGGGGACAGATGTGGCAACGTGCCGCGCACCAAGGGCCGACTGCGACGGCACAGGACGCCCGCGGCGCGTTGCGGACGTGGCAAGGACAGCAACAGGATATGGCCCCGCCTGGCGCAGAAATGGAACAAACACAATCGCGCGCTCTGCCGGCGGCGATAGAATCAGCGATTAACCAAGCGCCGGAAAGACATAGAGGCGTTGTGCGCGAGCTGCTTGAAGGAGCGACAAGGGAGCGAGATGAATATCTGAGAGACTTGCGCGAAATCTCGTCTGAACTTGGGCTTGAACCTCTGGAGGACGATTACCGTCATGCTGTGAAAGGACTGACGGCACGGTATTCCACTGCCGACGACCAATACGCAGATGTAAATCTGGGGCGCATTATCGAGAAATTGGACGCCGGCAAGACGCCTACCGATATGTTGCGGGGCACTTTGATCATGCCGCCAGATAGCGCGGCGCAATCAGAGGACTATCTCGACCGGATGGTTGACGCGATGCGCGCTCGGGGCTATGAAGTGGCGTTGAAGAACGGCAAACCAGATATTGACAACAGTTACGCGACACATTCAAAAGGCGAATACAGGGATGTGGCCATCAAGTTTACAAAGAACGGGGTGACGCGCGAACTGTTGCTGATGCAACGAAACATGTTTGAGGCGAAGATGGGGGAAGGGCACAGGGTATATGAGAGATTAAGAGGGGGCAACCTTGCGCCTGCGGACAGGCTGATATTACAGAACCGCGAAACCGAGATTTACTCTCAAGCGCTACGGAGAGATAACCCTTCACTCTTCGGGGGAATGTCGCCGCAGAGTATGAGTGCGGCCGCGCCAAGCGCGGCACCGCGGCGGGTGGCGTCGGATTGGGGTTCGCAAGGAAACCCCAATTTCCTAAATTCACATTCGAGCGCGACCAGTTCATCGAACGTGTATCCGGCGAGTCCGTTGGCCACCAGTTCGTCCGAGGAAGGCATATCGAATCGTCGTCCCCGACCGTTGGCCGCGATCTCTTCTGGCGAGGGCATCTTAAACCGTCGTTCTTCCATGTCTATCACCTCCACAGGTATTGTACCACAATCTACTGAGGGAACGCCCAATTCGGAGCGCGTGTTGACCCAGGATGCGGAATCAGTTCCCAAGCGGCGACGTTGGGAGGCGGTAACACCCCAGAGGGATGTGCGGGTATCCGGGGAATACCAGATTGTAGACGCGGATAGTCTTATCACATCGGACAGTGAAGTATATGACCAAACGTTACAGGCCCGGAATCGCGACACCAAGACCAGCCGTGCTCAGATTGCAAACATTGCCAACGCTCCGGACCCCTCGCGATTAATGGAAGCGCCCACAACAGACCTGGGCGCGCCCCTGGTGGATGAACAGGGTCAAGTGGTTTCCGGCAACGGGCGGACCATGGGGCTCAGGGAAGCGTATAAGTCGGGCAAGGCGGACGAATACCGTCGCAACATCCTACAACAGGCCCGCCGATTGGGGATTGACATCAAAGGGATTCGCAACCCGGTATTGATACGCAGGATGACGGACACGGGCGGCGCCACGGTAAAACAGGTGGCAGACCTGAGCAACCAGGCGCAGATATTACAGATGACCACGGCTGAACAGGCTCAGGCAGATGCGGACACGCTTGATTCTTATATCCATATGTTTGAAACGGACGAAGCCGGCAATATACGGTCCGCATCGAATCGAGAGTTTTTAACGCGATTTGTTCAGGAAACGCATTCCGAAGGATTATTGAATTCGGACGGAACGTTTTCGCCAGAGATTGACGCACGTGTGAAACGCGCCATGCTTGCGCGCGTGTTCCGGAACAGCGACGCGGGGCGCGCCGTTGTGCAGCAAGTCTTCGAGAATGCTGAAGCGCTGGGATTAAAACGGACCCTTGACGGGGTTACACAGGCGTCGGGGCGCTTACTTGCCGTGGCAAGTACGAAACCGCAACTTGACCTGACGCCTTCTTTGGGTGAGGCATTGAAAGAGTATGCCCGTTTCCGACAGGACGTGGCAGACGGCAAGGTAAAGACGTTCGAGGAATATATGGGCCAGGGCGATATGTTTGCCGGCGCCCGGGACCCGTTAGTTGAAGCGCTTCTGTATGAACTGAACGTCCGAGGAACGCGTAGCGCCAAAGCGTTATTTTCTCTTCTCGACCGATATGCTAAAATGGCAGGGCAGATCGACCTTGCAACACCAGACATGTTTACTGGCGAAGTAGACCAGACAAGCCCACAGGAGTTATTAAATCGTGCAAGACAAGAACTTACCGCAGACGAAGCAGCAGAAAGACAGTTATCGCGCGCACGTAGACAGGATGCGCGAGCTGGCCAAGACCGCAGAGGACCCACGGATGCGACTGCTCGCCAAGGCGATAGTGCAAACGCACAAAGCAAGGTAGATGCCAGATACAGCACGTCCGACCCGCAACTACAGGCCGAGCGCGAGCATCTGTTGAAACGCGCCGGAGGGAATGTTGACCGTGCCTGGACATTGTACGAGCGGCAACTACGGACCATGGCGCAGCGTGGTGAGCCGGTTGACCCTGCCCGGGCTGATGCGATGCGCCGCGCTCTGCTTGGAGACCAGAAGCAGGGGGACATGTTCGGTCCGGCGAAACAGGAACGCCCCCGGCGAGAGGCCCTGACACCTGTCGAGAAACCGGTTCAGCAACAACTAGACGGCCTGGACGACGGAATGCTGTTTTCCACCGCCGACGAAGCAGGCGTCCCCGAGGGGCTGCCGAAACAACGTCGTATCCCAGAAACAGGAAGTTACCCCGCAATTCGCACACACGATGGCGGTATTTACTTCGACGACCAAAACCTTGGCACTCATGTGGCGATGATTAAGCAACAAAAGATACCGGTCGAAGAAATAGAGTCAGGTGGCTGGTTGGTAGATGGAGTTTATGAAAGTACGGGTCGTTCAGACACCATCCGTTATGTCGAACGTGAAATGGCAAAAAAACGTGTTGCAGAACGCAGAGCAGAACGGAATACCATGTTCTCCACGGCGTCCGAAGCCGACGCAGCAGAGCAGGCGACTGACCGGGCACAGGCATCACTCGCGCGGCTGGACACCATGTTCCAGGACCTGTCCGAGGTCACGGAAAGCCTTCAGGGCTACGCAGACGAGATAGATACGCTGCGGTCTGAGCTCGCCGAAGCAACCGACCCGGACGTACAGGCAGACCTACAACGGTCAATCGAGGAACTGCAATCTCAGATTGTCGAAGCAACACGCAACAGCGCACAGCAGCAACAGCGCATCCGCCAGGTGCTGGATTCGTTGAACCAGCATGCCGATGATACGGCAACCCGGTTGCGCGCCGCCGGCACTGAAGCAGAGGCAGGCCGCATCACGTATGGTGATGATGCACTGTTCTCTACCGCCGCCGAGGCAGGTATCCCAGAAGGCGCGGGCGAAAAGACCCGCGAAGCCGCCGCCCGTGAATGGCAGCAGAAGGGTACCGGCAGCAGGTTCTTCAGGCGGTGGTTCAGAGACTCGAAGGTTGTCGGAGAGGACGGCAAGCCGCTGGTCGTGTATCATGGGACGCCGACAGGCGGTTTTACGGTTTTTGAAAAAACAGGGAAACGCGATTCAGGCTTGCTCGGTGAGGCAATATATTTTGCCGAGCAAAAGGAAAGTGCTGATTTTTTCACAGCAACGCGCAGCCGCGATCAAGAACGAGGCAAAAAGCGAGTCTACAGTGTATATCTTAATGCTCGCAATCCATTGCGCCTATCAGAAGTAACGCCCGACTTGCTTAAGAAAGCCTTAATTAAAATACGTGACCAGTTTGGTCGAGAACCATTATCGCCCGAACGTTTGGCAGCAGAGACGAAAGAATATCGACAGGCATTTGAATCGGGCAATCAAGTCGCAATGGCGCGAGAACTAAAGCATGTAATGCCATTAACAAGTATTGCAAAAACACTTGGATATGATTCGGTATACGCTGATATTGAAGGTAACACTTGGGCGGTCTTCACCCCCGAGCAGGTAAAATCTGCGACGGCCAACCAGGGCACGTTCGACCCGGCGAGCCCGGACATCAGGTACAGCACGGCGTCCCGCGAATTCTCTCCTGGGGATTACCCGAATTCACTGGCGCGAATTGTAAACCATACAAGTTTGAACTACTTGAAAACACGGCCCGATTACAGAATTGCGAAAGGAAAAGAGGAACCGAGAAACCCGAACATCACACCACGGCACCGTGGTGAAGCAGCTGAACAGGTAGTGCATGCCGCTGTTAAGCCAGCAAAGATTGACGAACTACGAGCCTTACTCGCTCCCAACAAGCCCGTGGTCATTGTGCCCGTAATTGGTCCCGAAGCGACCTCTGTAAATATGCTTCCATTATCGTATGCGGAACGACTTGCACAAGAACTTGATGGCACAGTGTGGACGGATATTACCAAGAAAGAAGGGGCTGCAAATACTGGAGCATCAACGCAACAACGCCATGGAAATGTCCAAAGATTTGAGGGGAATATGCCTGCTGGTGATGCGCAGATTATTGTGGTTGACGATACGCCGACATCGGGCGATACATTGGCATCCCTAATCGACTTACTTGCAGCAAATGACAGGATGCCTGTAGCAGCATCCGTGCTTGCTAACGGTCGTTTTGGCCTGGACCTCAAGCCCACCCAAGAGGGAATTCAAAAACTACTTGACAAAGCGGGGATGACTGCGGTAGAATTTGAGCATGAATTCGGATACTCACCAGAACATCTCACCGGCCTCGAAGCCAGAGAATACCTCCTCAAGGGCGCAAGAGGGAAGGAAGGTCTACGATCGAGCTTCCCTGCTCGCAGAAGCGAGGGAAGGGCTGGCGGGCGTACGCGCCGCAATGGCCCGACGCAAGGCCCGGGAAGCCCAGGGCAAGTAACCGAATCATCCTCCCCAAAATTCTCTACAGCCACTTACAAAATAGAGAAACGCAATTTCCCGAAAGTAGACCATGACCCGGATTCTGTCGGGAAGACTTTCGCAATCACCAGGAGCGCGACAAGTTGGACGCCGAGCAAGCCATGGGTAATTCGGGAAGACCTTGGAGATTACAGGCAGGTTGACCTGCAGGAACCGTTGACCGCCGCAGAGAAACGCGGTACATTCCGGTCACACGCTGAAGCATCTCGATGGGTAGAAGCCCATGAAGGATCAGTCCGCTACTCGACCGCCGACGAATTCGACGCGGCGGTACCCAAACCTGCCCAGCGCCGGTTTCAGCAGGCCGCCTTCGCCGCGCTGATTCAGCATGGCGGTGATGACCAGGCATATAAACAGGCGATGCGCGACCAGTTCGGCCATGCGGCAGACCAACATCTCGACGCGTTTCGGGAGGAGTATGCCCGGCGCAAGTCCGCAGTGGTGCGGCAACTGCAACAAGCGGTCAAGCAGCAGCAGACGGGCGAACACGCCAAAGGCCGTCCGGACCTGGCCAACATCGGCGAGACGCCTGAGACCAGGCGGATGCTCGATAACGTGGATGAATCCCGGAACATCGAGGGCAAGCCGGAACCGCGGCATGACGCCGATGTTGAGGCTGAGGCGGACCGCCGGCTCCAGGAGAATTATGAACAGGAGCGGGCGGACATCGAGGCGGCGGGCCTGGCTGGCCGACCGATTGACGATGTGCAGGTCGTGATGGCGCGACGCATCTTCAACGACCTGGGTAAAAAAGCGGCGGCGTCAGGCAACGTTCAGGACATCATGGCCGCAAGCGATTTTGCCAACGCCTATCGAGAGACGGGCAGCGAGTTGGGCCGGGCAATGCGTCAACGCGCGGAACAGAATAAGCAACCGACCACGCCCGCCGAGAAAGCGTTCTGGTTGCTTGAATACGCCATGTTGCCGTCGTATAAGCGACAACGGCAGATGGACGCAATCAAGACGCGCATGAAAGGCACATACGCCACTGCCGACACGCGCGTTGCCGGGCAACGTAAACTGGACGCGCACAATCGGGCACATGCGCGGCAAGTCTCGAAACGGCTGGCCTGGCTCAAGAAACAAGGCTGGGACCTGGATAATCTGGAAACCGTGGCGCAGGACAGGCAGTTGACCATGGCGTTTATGCGCGACGTCTCCGCCGACCGGTCCTCCCTGGCGGATAAACTACACGAATTCCGGTTGGCCATGATGCTGTCGGCGCCGCCGACGCATATCGTCAACGTGGGCAGTTCTCAGGCCCACGCCATGTGGGAGATGTCCGTGCAACGCGCCGTCGAGGCGTCTCTGAATACAGTCATGCGAAAACCCGACGCGGCGCAATGGGGTGAATTTCGGTACATATTCCGGGCGGCAATGAATCCAAACCTGTGGGCGCAAGCGTGGCGCAACGCATGGTTGGCAGCGGACCTTGAATCTCAGGTGCTGTATGAACAAGTGACCGGCGAAAAACGGTTCGGTTCCAGTTGGGCCGATACAGACAGACATGTGGATAGTCATACTGACCAAAATGTATCGTCAACGAAAGATGTCCGTGGCCCAGCCATATCCGGCAAGGCAGGACGTTTGACGCGGGCGCCGTTGCGGGCGCTGTTGTTCGAGGATGAACTGCAACGTAATCTGTTCGCGGGTATCGAAGTCGGCGCGCGCGCATATCGCATTGCCAAGGCCGAGGGACTGACCGGGAAAGCGCGTGAGGCGCGGATAGCCGAACTCATGGAAGACTACCAGTCCGACGCCTGGAAGCAGGCTATGGAGATGGCGACGCGTCATATGTTCCAGGATGAAAGCGATGGTATGTTTCAGCGCACGGCCATGGGACTACGCAACGCGACGGAACCCGGCAGATGGATTATTCCCTTCGCCCGGACGCCCATGAGCCTATTCCGTGCTGGTATCCGCAAGTCCGTGGGTGCGCCGGTCGCCCTGGCCATGGATATCGCGCAGGGGAAAACCGGTGATACCCAAGTGCGCCACGCGGCGGAATCAGTAATAGCTGCCGTGGGCATGTACGCATTGTATTCCCTGTTGATTGCCGGCGGCGGCGGAGGTGGTGATGACGATGACGACTTGCCACGCATCACTGGCAGTAATCCGCCCAGCAAACGCAAGGACCGCTGGACAGGAGAATCCTATTCCATACCAGCAGACAGTATCCGTATTGGAGACCGGTATTTTTCCTACAGACGCATGGAACCCTTTGGCAGCGCACTTTCGAGCCTGGTGACTATTCTGGAAAACTATCGGGACGCCAAAAATGGCAAGGACGCACTCTCGGCCGCCACACAGGGGTGGGCGCAGTTTACGCGCCAGTTCCTTGAACATCCGATGCTGCAGGGCGTGGACGATGTTGTATCAGCCATGGAAAGCCCTGAACACAGGGGGGCGGCGTTAATTCAGAACATGGTGGGTTCAATGACTCCCAACCTGGCGAAGAGCGTCGCCCGCGCACAAGACCCACTGGTCCGCGAACGTCGAGGCATGACCTTTGCCGAAGGGATGCGCTATGCCGCCTTCCCGGACGCAAGCGCCGCCGCGCCCAAGGTGGATGTATGGGGCCGGGAAATGCAGAAAGGCGGCACGGTAGCCGGCCGATGGGTGACGCCGTTCCGG
>NPIE01023468.1_pt1 | contig 16139 bp, 19 predicted proteins | sample 8637661 | NCBI WGS metagenome assembly NPIE01 (sample SAMN07420842, study PRJNA396082) | bioreactor metagenome | isolation source: sample BA12 brine-fed electro-methanogenic bioreactor BA | place: Japan: Kochi | collected 2016-12-09 | reverse complement strand
TCTTCTCCAATTTGGAGTTGTAGGCCGGAACCTCAGAAAATTTTGTCACACTGAATAAACCTATTTTGCATATTCCAGCAACTGGTTCCGATACCACCCAGGCCATCGATTCCGATACGAATCCACCAGTAGTGAATGTCGTCTTTTGAGAGTGGTGAATTGTCGCAATCGGCCAAAACCGGCCGTTGGCAATGCCGGCGTAATTTTTCGTCGCTAACCTCAACGAATGGCAGCTTTCCGGCGAGCTACCTTGTGTCCTCTTTGGCTTGATCCGGCCATTATGTGAAGTTTCCTTTTATGTGAGGGTACTGTGCATAATCATCCGTAAATATACGTTAGTATGGTTTTTGAACGTAAAAAAAGGGATATCCACTCATCAAGTTATTTTCGCGCTATTCTTGGATGCGATTTGAATTATTTTTTTTGCAGCATCCATCTTGCCCGCCAAAAATTCCAGCATAATCTGTTTGCCAAGCTAATCGCCTTATAAAATAATCCTGGTCCTCTTTAAATACATCCAGACAATGAGGACAACGGCAAAAATTGAATATTGTCCCGTTAAATCTATGCTTTATCGTATTGTTAATAGGTTTTTCGGCCAAGCAAACAGGACAGACAGTTAAATCTGATGTCTCTTTCAGAAATTGTTCTGGATTGGTTTTAAACAGTTCCAGGCATCCTTCACAGCAGAACCAATATTGCTTTTCGTTATAATGAAAGGAGTTTGCCTTTTCCTGAGTGATACCTAAACGGATTAATGAGCAGCCACAAGCAGCACAAATAGGTGTTTTCATAAGTACCTTATTTTACGATGACTCAGAATGAGTATCCTAAAATATCAGCATTTAGAGCAGTGCTCAGGCTCACTTTTGTAATCCCACACGTTACCGGCAAAAAATAGCGCCAATCCTATATAAACCAGGACAGTTCCAAAGCCGACGCCAGCAACGGATACAAACAATCCAAGCACACTAATGGCCGCCCCGATGCTGGCTAATTTAAAAGGTGATAGTGTCTCTGTTTGACTGATCGCCTGATTTTTGACAGAACGATGCAGCATCCACAAATTGATGCCGATAAAAACCATAAACAAGGGAATAAGAATCGCGTCATGGATTAAAAAACCCAGGCCAATGGCAGTGAGAGCGCTGATAACGACCGTCAACCCCAGGCAACAGGCAGCGGTGATAGCTGCGCCAACCAGTCCGGCGGTTTTTTTTGTTTGATCTTTCATGATAAGCCCCTTCTATCAGGTTAACGAGCGTCTCGAATGGTGGATAAACTCCGCTCAAAAGTATTCAGTTTGCTGCGGGTATCCTGAATAGTGTGATTCAGCTCAGTCAGGCTTTTTGTTAAGCCCTCATCATCTCTGGTATCACTGGCTGCCAATAAACAGACTATTTTCGCTAAGGGAATCCCTGCATCGCGAGCCGTTTTGATAAAACGTAAGCGTTCAATCGCAGGCTCATCAAACAGCAGCAGTCCTCCTTCTGATCTGCTATTGATCGCAACCATTCCCAGATCCACATAGTTCCTTATACTGTGAACGCTTACCCCAGTTTTTTCAGCCAGTGCAGATAGTCTGAGCAACTGGTCATCCTTTAGGCAATGATTCATCATTACCCCGCACAGCAGGAAAGTTCTTTGACATCTTTGCTAAACGTTTGTGCGCAAAGTTTAATGCCTTCCACCATTGTCAAATAAGGAAATAATTGTCCGGCCAGCTCTTCAATGGTCATCCTCTGATGAATTGCCAGGGCCGCGGTCTGGATCATTTCACCGGCTTCCGGCGCCAGTATCTGTGCGCCGATTAATCGGCGGCTGCCTTCTTCCATGACCAGTTTGATAAAACCGCGGGTTTCAAAATTGGCCAGTGACCTTGGAACGTTCTCCAACGTCAGCAGACGGCTGTCGGTTTCGATATTGTCGTGATGCGCTTCCGCTTCGGTTAATCCCACCGTCGCCATTTGCGGCTCGGTAAACATCACGGCTGGCATCGCCGATAGATCGATGGCCGCATCGCCGCCGGTCATATTGATGGCGGCTCGGGTGCCGGCGGCAGCGGCGACGTAAACAAACTGGGGTTGATTGGTGCAATCGCCCGCGGCATAAATATGTTCGACATTGGTACGCATGTGGTCATCAATGACGATAGCACCGCTTTTACTGACCTCAACACCCACCTGATCCAATGCCAGACCTTGGGTATTCGGTGGGCGTCCTGTGGCGATCAAGAGTTGATCGCCTTCCAGGGGTTGTCCTTTCGTGGTTTTAATGCGGAATTGTCCCGTTGAAAACCGGCCTTTTTTGTAGCTAATCGCTTCTGCCTGGGTATGCGCCAGTATAGTCATGCCTTCTGATTCGAGAATTTTATGCAGTTCTGAACCGATATCGGGATCTTCCCTGAACAAAATTGAGCTGCGGGCCAGCAAGGTGACTTTGGAACCCAGTCTCAAATAAGCCTGCGCCAGCTCCAGCGCGACGATAGAGGAGCCGATGACGATCAAATGTTCCGGCAGTTTTTCTGCTTCCAAGGCTTCCGTCGAGGTCCAGTACGGTGTTCCGGCTAAGCCTGGAATCGGCGGGATACTGGCCGAAGCGCCCGTGGCAATGAGAAACCGGTCGGCGGTGATTTCGGTTTTGTCACCGTGTTCCTGATCGACAATCAGGGTATTGGCGTTTTTAAAGCGGGCATCGCCTTTGACCAACGTGATGTTCGGATGGGTTTCCAATATGTTTTCATATTTTGCCGCTCTGAGTTCATTCACCCGGGCTTGCTGTTGAGCCAGTAGTTGTTTACGGTCAATCACCGGTTTGCGTTTTTTGATGCCGTCAAACGCATGCTCCTGTTGCAAATGAGCGATATGGGCCGCCCGAATCATGATCTTGGACGGTACGCAGCCGATATTGACACAGGTGCCGCCGATGATGGGTTTGCGCTCGATCAGAGTGACTCTGGCCCCGTTTTCCACCGCTTTGATCGCACAAGCGAAGGCGCCCGATCCGGTGCCGATAATGGCGACATGCAGCGGCTGACCGTTGTTGGCTGCGCCCGGCATTTTGTCATCTTCAACCGTCTTTTCTTGATCCAAATCTGTAACGCTGTAACCTTTCTCTTCAATCTGCTTGATCAGCGCTTTAAAACTACCTTCACCGGTTACTGTGAGGAGTCCAATGCCTTCAGGATAAGACACTTCAATCTTTACCCCTTCCTGTTCATTGAGTTTTTTCTCAATGCCTCCGGCACAGCTTTGGCAGGTCATACCGTCAATTTTCAGTTTTTTGGTCCGCATAGCGAATTCCTATTTTATTTGTCCGGATGAACCGTTGCAGGATAACCCACGTTGGTTGTTGCATTGATCAGGGCCTCTATATTGGTTTTTTGCGGGTCGAAAGTCACATTGGCTGTTTTACTGTCAAAATCCACTTTGGCGCTCTGTACACCCTCAACTCTTTGCAGCGCCTTTCTGATCGTGATGGGACACATCGCGCAGGTCATGTTCTGCACATCGAGCGTCACCGACTGACGATCGTTTTGAGTCTGAGTCGGCACTTCAGCTTGAATCGTTGGCATTAAAAAAAGCCCCGAAATTAAACTCAACACGAAGAATAACGTTTTCATTTTCATCATTGTTCTCCTTAAACCATAAAAAACGGGGCATACCAGGGGAATGCCAATAATAATAAAATCAATCCGGAACCGATCCAGAAGATCAACCGTTGTTTCTGTTTGACATCGGGTGAGGCACAGGCTTCACCTTCCTCACAGTTTTCCGGAATTAAATAGAGTTTGCGATAACCCAAACCAATGAAGACCAAGGTTAGAAGGATAAAAACAGGCCGGACTGTTTCCATGGACGTTAAGGTACTCATCCATGCGCCGCCAATCCCCAAGGATAAAAGTAGTAAAGGGCCGACACAGCAGACGGAAGCGCCAATAGCGGCCAGAATAGCGCCTAGGCCAAGCCAGGATGTGCTTTTGGCGGGTGTTTCTTGTTCGGTTGTCATCATCGTTCTCCACAATCAAAAAAAATCGTTGTTGTTAACAGGTCAGCAGTGCATTTGCCTGGCGTCGAACAGACATTGATAGCATTTGATTCGGAGTCTAAACCCTGTTCTATGGAACAGAGTCAAGAAGTTTCACATTATTTTTTTGATGGATCAGAGTTTGCGGCGGGTTCTGTTGAAAGTGCATTGATGAGCGAACAATGTTCGGTGGATGGATCGGTTTGACAGCCTTTAACCAAATTATCCAGCACCTGACGTAGAGCCGTTAAGTCTTTAAGTTGGTCATCAATTTGCCGTCGTTTCTGTTCAGCCATTTTGCGTACATCTTCGCAATGACCGCTATTCAGTGATAATAAATCCGAGATTTCTTTTAACGTAAAACCGGATTGTTGTGCGCGTTTAATAAATCGTATTCTGGCAATCGCCTCGGTTGGATAGTGACGATAACCCGTAACCGGCTTTACCGGCTCATCCAGCAATCCCTTGCGTTGATAATAACGAATGGTTTCAATGGTGACATTCGCTTGTTTAGCTAATTTACCTATCGTTAATTTCATGGGTCATCATGATTCATTCAATACATTTGATGTTATCCAATGACAGATTGGGTGGGATTGCAATATTGATTTCAGTAAAACACGCTATTACCCACAAATACTGGCAAAGGTTATCCTGAGAAGGATGCCCTTTTAAGCGCATCATAGAGTGTTGTTCGTTTGATACCGAATGTTCGGCAGACAGATGCCTTGCTAGCCCCAGAATTTAAGGCATCAGTGATTGCTTTTAGTTTTTCATCACTAATGATTTTTGGGCGGCCACCATGCCTTCCCCTCTTTTTTGCCGAGGCCAAACCAGCAAGAATGCGTTCTTTCGCCAGTGCTCGCTCATATTGAGCTAAAGCACCGAAAACACTGAACAGAAACTCCCCATGAGGCGTGGCGGTATCCATTTGTTCAGTCAGCGAACGAAACGCTATTTTTTTCTTCTGTAAATCCGTCACTATTTTCAACAAGTGTGGCAACGACCGACCTAGCCGATCTAATTTCCACACCACTAGGCAGTCACCCGCACGAACGTAATCCAGTGCCTGTTTTAATCCTACCCTGTCATCACGGGCACCACTGGCTTTATCTTCGAACAAGTGGCGAGGATCGACACCCGCGCTGATTAACGCATCCCGCTGCAAATCGGTTGATTGGCGATCATTGTCGCTGGATACCCGCATATAACCCACTAACATGTACGAAAAACCCTTTTTATCAAGTTTCAGAACACACTTATAATTCGACAGTGTTTTTCGTACACAATATGCCGGTTTTTTGATAAGGTGTAAAGCAAAAACCATTGGGTGTCGTAAAACAGATGTTTTCTGAGCCTATCACTCCATGGAAGCCTATCGAGTCAATGAATACCTTTCCTTATAGCCGCGAGCAATTAGTCAGTGCTGCCAAATTTTCAGAGAGTGATTTAGAAATCATCAAGCAACGCCGCTATGAGTATACGCAACTTGGTTTTGGTTATCAGTTAGCCTATGTCCGGCTCCTGAATCGATTTCCTGCTCAAAATCCGTTGGAAATCTATGAAGAAATTCTAACCTTTGTGTCACTACAATTAAGGATTGCCGAGCAGTACGTTACACAATATGAAAAACGCCAACCGACTATTTCCGAACACCAAGAAATCATTCGTCGCTACCTGGGGTTCCGCTTATTCAGTTCCGCAGTGGTCGAGGCGGAAGCCTTTGTGTTCAAGTTGTCCTATAGCCTTGAGCAGACCGGAGCTTTGACGGTTCAGTTGCGAGATTTTCTAAAAAAACATCAGATTCTGGAACCCTCGCAAGATACATTACAACGCATCATCCAAACCCAGCGACAAGCCGCTAGAATCGCGATCTATGACCAAATATTACAAGCTTTACCCGTTGCAATACGTCAGTCTCTCGACAAATTGTTGATAACAGAGAATAGTACCCATTCACCGCTACACACACTCAAACAACCTCCTGTTAACCCTTCTCCTGCGGCGTTCAATGCCTTAACCACAAAACTCGAAATCATCCAACAGACAGGCATTTTATCGGTTGATATGACGTGGCTTAACAATAATTTTCAACGCAGTTTGGCCCGTTATGCCCGGCAATGTTCAACCTTCCGTCTGCAACAGTTAAAAGAAGAACGCCGTTACGCCGTGTTGGTTTGTTTTCTGTCTCAGTTGTACCAGGACACTTTTGATGCAATGGTGGAAATGTATGACAAACTGGTAAACAAAATATACAACCGGGCGGACAGTGAAATTAATGACTTCCTGAAAAAGCGACGCCGCCAAGTCCGCACATCATTAGCCCGTTACAAAACTATCCTTGATGTGCTGCTGAGCGATAATATTTCACAAGCTGACGTTCGACAAACAATTTTTGGCAGGATCGATTTACAGATATTAAAAGCAGAGCAAGAAGAACTCGATACGCTGTTAAGCAGCAAATATCATGATGCGTTCAACCGAGTAGTGGCTAGGTTTAGTTATATACGCCAGTTTACACCTGCTTTATTCAAACATCTTCAGCTCCAGGCTGAAACCGAGGATGAATTCTCTGATGGTTTGCTGGAAGCGATCAATATGCTTAATCAGATGAATACTGAAGGTCGTTATAAATTGCCTGATGATGCGCCAATTGATTTTATTCCTAAAAAGCTCCGCACAATGGTAATCCAAGATGATAGACCCAAAAAGTCCGCCTGGGAATGTGCTTTGTTGACCGTTGTTCGTGACCAAATAAAATCAGGTAATCTCTCGGTTCAGCACAGCAAGCGGTTTGCCACGCTAGACACGTTTTTTATTCCCTCTTCTGAGTGGGCAACCAAACGCAAAGCCTTTTTTGGTCGCTCTGGGTTACCTGCCGATCCAGGAGATATTGCGCCTTATCTGACCAAACGACTCAATCATGCCTATGACGACTTTCTGCAGAGCCTACCGAAAAATGAATATGCACAGCTGGATAGCCAGGGTTGGCAAATTACGTCTGATCCAGGCGAAAAACTCGATAGTGGCACCGACAGTCGTCTTAATTCGCTAAAAGCCTGGTTAGGTCAACACATTCGCACCATCAAACTTCCGGACCTATTGATTGAGGTGGATAACGAATTACAGTTTTCACGTCACTTCATGGCAGAAGCGGATAAAGAGCATCCCGCTGCGCAGCAAGTGTGTGAAATCTTAGCCGCTATCATGGCCCATGCCAGCGAAATCGGCACTTACACGATGGCTCAGATTATCGATGGCATCAGCTACCACCGCCTCAAGCAAATCAGTGACTGGCAGTTGCATGAGGAGAATCAGCGCAGCTCACTGGCCAAGGTGGTCAACGCTATCAGTAATCTGGATATTACCCAAGCCTGGGGCAAAGGAAAAACATCCAGTAGTGATGGACAACGGTTTGCATTACGCCGCAAAGTGCTAACGCAGACTTATAGCCATGCTTTCAATGATTTTGCCGTCGAGTTTTACAGCTTTGTGGCCGATAATTATGCGCCTTATTTCAGTTTGCTGCATGAATGCGCTGACCGGGATGCGCCATTTGTGCTCGATGGCCTACTTTACAACGAAAGTGATCTCAATATCGAAGAGCATTACACGGATTCCCATGGGTTTACTGATATCAATTTTGCAGCCTTTGCTATGCTTGGCAAACGCTTTGTCCCAAGAATCAAGGGACTAAAAAATTACGCAATCTTTCGTGTTGATACTGAAAAAGATTATGGCCCACTCAGCGTTCTGCTCAATAAAAAAGACCGCACCCTGCATCTGGACTGGATCGTTGAACAGTGGGATCGCATGGGGCATTTTTATGCCTCGCTGGAATGTGGTCATGTCACCGCGTCCACAGCCTTAAGGCGGCTCAACGGTTTTAGCGGAAAAAATCATTTTTATCGGGCAAACCGAGAACTGGGACGGCTGTTCCGTACAGAACATACACTTTCTTTTATGTCTGATCCGGCACTGCGTCGCCGTAATCGCCGTGGATTGCTCAAAGGTGAACAGATTCATGCTCTGGCACGAGATATCAAATTGGGTAAGCGTGGCAGAGTCAACAAACGTGACTTGTTAGAACAGCGGCACTCCTGTAGCTGCCTAACGTTAGTTATGGCCTGTATTATCTACTGGCAGGCCAAAGAAATTAACCGTGTCATTCAGGATCATATGCCAGAGGATGACAGCATCGACATCTCGTTGATCCAGCATATTAGCCCTATTTCTTGGGAAAATATCATCCTCTATGGAGATTACATCTTAAATCGAGCGAAAATTAAACTGGACTAGCGTATATTTACGGATGATTATGCACAGTACCCTATGTGCAGCGGCTTTGCCGAAACCATGATGTAAGCTGGCTTTAAAGCCTCTACCTCGCTCGCAATCTTTGCATAATTTCCATGATTTAAAACAAGCTTTCAAATACATCAAAAAGGAGCAATATCAGCGTTTATTCCAGTCGAAGTCATCAGGCGTATCGAATGCTCACTTTTTATCGACATGGCGGATAAATTTCGCATGATTGTTTCCCTGTTGTGAACTATTTTAAGTAGAAAAAGCTATCTGTAGTGCTGAAGGTTGGTTTCTGAATTGAATAACAGAAAATCGCTCCCTGAAGTTTGCAAAAATTATGACAAGCTTTTTATCTGGCTGCCTTGCTAAATCCGCTTGATTCCTAATGTCAACTATTCGAAACCAAAACACTGTGCATAAAAGGAAACTTCACATAAGGGTCGTTATGCAAAGCTTTGCATAACGGCCAAAACCCGCCATACAAAACAAAAGTACGAATGGCAAATATCCAGCCAAAAGCAGGCGTTGGATTTGGTGAGTTTACTGACAGCACCAATCGCGAACGATGCGTGTCACGCCGTTCAGCACATTTTATGACTTTATCAGGCTCAATCACTTTCCAAATAGCCTTGTCAAACCGAAGGCACCGCCATCTTTAGCTTGTGCCAAAAATCCACTTTCCTCGCTTCGGGACATCTGCCGTAAGAATTCAACTTGTAGTTCCGCATATGCAGCGGGCGTTTCCGTATTCAGCCTAAGAATGGGAAGCAACTTGGCCACATTAACGCGACTCTTCGCAAGAACTTCGAGATGTTTGTAAGACTGATAATTTCTCCAACAGGCAAAGATGAATAAGGCAAGAGTCACTCCAAATGTTAATCGAGGAAAGAGTGCGTACAGCAGGTACCAAGATCCCGCGTCTGCAGGTTTCTTCGATGAGATATCTGCTAGAAAAACTGGCAGACTCGTCGTAGCATCCCAAACTATCCAGAAGAACCCGGCAAGAATCACAAGACACGAGATCAACCATATGGTTGAGTTTCTACCATATTTTGAACAGTCCCTAATGAATTCGGCGTGTAATGAGTCTACCGCTTGATCGTTGACATATTGTCGAAGTACGGAACCAGCATCCTGCAGCATTTTTACTACTTTGTTTAATTCTTCGATATTTTTTATCAGCCCGTTGTAATGCTCTGTCAGTGCACCTTTTCCTCCCCACTCTAGGACTTTCTGTGAGATACGGTCAACGAAGTGGCCGGATAGCTCATAAAGTTTGTCGCGTTGTACCGAATTTTTGTCTTTGACGTAGCCGAACGCCTCACCACGAAATTTAATTAGCGAAATCTGTGCCTGATGTAGTTCTATGCCTCGAACTATCAGATCAGGATTTCCACGGTTTAGCTCCCATGTCGTCTGTACAGCGTTCTCCATCATTGAAACGTTGGCAGCAACAACGGGATCCTCGAGAATCTCAGGTTGGCTCCCTAAGGCAGTCTTAAATTCGTCAAACGACTTTTTCACCTCTTCAATCGTCGTCTGCTCATTTTTTGCTGCAGCGCTATTCGGATCACTACCCATTTCATTCTCCTTCGGTACCAAAATAGATTGTGATTTTCTGTTCTTCGCATGAACAATAGCAATTGTTCATGCGAAAAGAAGTAACAATCCGCAACAATTTAATTCATTATTTATCAATAAATTGCTCAAAATTAAAATGAAAAATTCGTAGCACAGTATCATTAACTGTACGGTCACAAATTCTGTTAGTCAGCGCATCTCCGAGTAGCGATAGCGTATCGGAGGATATTGTTGGTCTCAAAATATGCAGTTACGCAAGCTATTCGCACCTATGTTTTGATCGACAGCTTATTGTCATTTCTTGTCATTGCAAGTTAAACCCTATTTGGCAGCAATGGGTCGGTTGAACTCAGTGACGACTGGCCGCTTTCGGGAGTCAGAATTTCATTGACCGCTTTCCGGCGATGAATCTGAAGATAAGACGGTCCCTTGGCGATCCTAAATTGCCGGTGACTTGGCCAAATTTAATGACAAAAATTCATCCGTAATCAGTCAGTCCGCACTATTATCGCGTCTCAAGTTCACCTCCTAAAAATTTCAGTATCAAACTGGATTGGAGTATGACGAGAATCACAGTTCACAATGATTTTTTGCAATAGTATTTCGAAAGTTTAATCAGTTAGGATAACAAATGAGTTACGAAGTATTAGCGTTGGCATGCGAGCAATTACCTTATCGAGACAAGCTGCGTCTTGCTCAGTTGCTAATACAATTAGCAAGAAAAGAGGAAGAAGAGCTTCATCCTGAAAAAAGAGCACCAGAACCGAAAAAAGCCGAAAGCACTAATGGCAAAGAACAAAATAACGATACCTTAACTTATGTTGTAGAGAGGCTTTTAAAGTCTAAGCCACAAAAAAAGGCCGCACTACAAAACTTTATCAAAGCAATGTATCAATTTAAGGGAGCGCTTTCAGATGCTGATGCCGAAAAAATAATTAATGAGTTACAAAAAGGAAAAGTAATCAAAATTGATGGTTTAAAGGTAACCTATTTATAAATTAGCTCGGTAGGCTACCATTAATCACATTATGCTAGTCTGTAGGACAGTCTGTTTCTTTTGAGAATATCCAAGAATAACGTGGACATTTTTCAATCCCCTTTATCAAACTTCTAGCAGATTTCCATAAAATACCAGCAACTGCATCATAAGTTGCTCTCTGGTCATGTTTGTTTAATTTATCAACGATAAAATCTAAGCTAAGCTGCAATTCTCTAACTATATGATTATAAATTAAAATAAAAAATCATTGTGTTTTCTGACCGAATATCCAGCCTTCCACAGATTTCACAGTCGCATCATTAGGTAAGCCATCATCACGAACACCCAAAACGACTGAAAGCATGCCGAGAAGCCCAACAAATGCGTCAAACTGATCCTCGCCAATTACAGTTTCTCCAAATCCATCTGAGATTGCCGATTCAACTTGGCTGATGTCGATTTCCATCTCCTTGGCACATTGTCTGATTGCCGGAGCCCTACTGACCCTACCAAGTCTATTACGTTTACTCCAGCCTCGGCCAGGTGCACCGATGCCCAATTGTACACAGGCGTCGCCCGGATAAGTCTCGACAATAATAGCTGATTTTATTTCAGTCAATCTATCGAGTTGAACATCAAATGGCCAAATAGCCACTTCCGATCTTATTGAATTAATGGTTGGGACTAAGATTTCTCGCCAACCAGTAATGGCTGCTTTTCCTACTTGGTTCCCGCCCAATGTCCAGAACAGTGAACATGCATTATTCCGATCCTCATTGCCGAGCTCACATCGTCTCAGAAGATTCATGATTTCAGAAACACCTATGCCAGCAAGCAAATGGCTCTGGGTCGCTTGACCACGATGGATACACCTTTGGGGATAAAATGGCCTGTAAACGGTAACATCTTCAGGACGTTCTGCTACTTTGTAAAAATCCTTCCATAGCCCTTTTCCGAATTCAGGTAGCACATCAATGAATCGGTTAAATCCTGCCAAATCAGCATAAGCCTTAGGAACACCAATCGGGAAATCAAACCCAAGAATAACGCCATGGTCGTTGGCCTGTCGTAATGATGTTACTACCAGAGATTCTGGTTTTTGTACCGGGACTGGAGCCGAGACACGATAAGTGTTGCTATCAAGTATCGCAGAACAGATCCATCGTTTATACGGGTCTTTGCTCCAATCTGCATGAACAATCAATTTTGGAAGCATTCTTAAGTCTTATCCCATTAAATAAGTTGCCAGTTTATAAGCATCAAAAAGTTGGTGCAAAATATAACCTCTGAACAGAACAAGTTCACCAAAGCTATAACTGACGTGTCGGCTACATGTCATAAAACCTACACTTTCCGAAGTGAGCATCCGTGCGCTTATTGGGCGGTTGGCGAGGTCTCCAATGGCCGCTTTGTAGACTTCCAGTTCGAAGAATCTGAATTTGCCTGACTGGCCGGTTTGGAGAAAGTCGTATGACGAGTTTGGGTCGTTTGCAAACCTTCGAGCCAGGAACACATGAGGTTATCCGCTATTGCCCATCTTCGCACGAATCCTTAAGGTCACCCTAATTAATAACCCGCTTCTTTCTGGTGTCGAAAGGCAAGTACATAAAGAGCATTATCATCCGGTTCATAGCGATAGAGTGCCACAAAACCGGAATCGCCGAATGGAATGAGTAATTCACGTAATTCTGGAAGATCTTCCCACGGCCTGCCGATTTCGGGTTCTGTTTCTAGGCGCTCAAATCGCTGTGCAATTGCCCGCGCGGCTCTTGCCGCGGCCAAAGGATTTTTTTCGGCTAAAAAGAGGCGACAGCGTTCCAAACCTTGAGCCGCCCCTTCGGTAATAATTATTCGTGGCACTCAGGGCTCTCTTGCTCATGCTCTGTACCCCAGGTGCTCAGCCAATGACGCGCTTCTTGGCCCGTTAGATGTTTGCCCGTTTCTTGGTAAGCCTGCCAAGCTGACAAGGCTTCTTGTTTGAAACTTTCTCGGGCTTCTTCGCGTTCAACATAGTCGCGAATGGCTTCGCGCATAATCCAATGCGATGATCGATTCCTCAGATCAGCCAGATGCTGAACTCGATTCTTCAAGTCCGCATCGAGTTTAACAGATGTTGCCATAGTGATCGCCTCGTTAGTAAAAGGTAGTACTTTTAAATACTCTAGCATAAGGAGGTGGCATTTTTCCAATGAAATGTCAGCGAAGCTTTAGCTTGGGCTCCGCCCACTTTACGTCCTATAATGTATTTTATAGGACCTAAAAACACGCCCCCAAAATCCTGCCTCATTTGCACCACTATATAAGGTATAAATACCATGACCGACTTGTTGCTCAAAAATCCGGAACGCGCACTGACCGCGAAACAATTTCAGCAGTTATCCGACGTGCCGCCGGAACTCGAATGGTTTGCCAACATCAGTTCCGAGAAAACCCGAAAAGCTTACCAGAATGACATTCGCGATTTCGCGCAATTTGTCGGCATCAGCCAACCGGCTGAGTTTCGTATCGTCACCCGGTCCCATGTCATTGCCTGGCGAAAAACCATTGAAGAGAAAAAATTCTCCGACGCCACCATCCGCCGCAAGCTCTCTGCTCTGTCTTCCTTATTTGAGTATTTATGTGAGAAAAACGCCGTGACCCATAATCCGGTCAAAGGCGTGAAGCGACCCATGGCCAATAACAATGAAGGCAAAACCCCAGCCTTGAGTAACGACCAGGCTCGACTGCTATTGGAAGCGCCGCCGGAAGACACGGTAAAAGGGCAACGCGATCGGGCGATTTTAGCCGCTCTGCTCTATCATGGTCTGCGCCGGCAGGAACTGTGCAATCTGAGTGTCAAAGATTATCAACGAAGATCCGGCGTGATGATGTTCCATGTCCACGGCAAACGGAAAAAAGAACGCTTCGTGCCGGTGGAACCGAAAACTCAACGCTTAATCGCCGAATATCTGGAAACGGCTGGCCATAGTGCGGATCTGGAAGGCGCTTTGTTTCGGCCGGTGAAAAACAACTCGACTGGAGATCTCACTAAACCGCTCAATCCGCGTTCGGTGTATCGGGATGTGGTCATGTGTTACGCCAAACAGGTTGGCATCACGCTCGATACCCACGGATTTTGCGTGCACTCGCTGCGAGCAACTGCTGCGACCAATGCGCTCGATCATAAAGCCGATATCGCCAAAGTCCAGGAATGGCTGGGCCATGCGAATGTGTCGACCACCCGCCTTTACGATAAGCGGCATAGTCGACCGGAAGATAGCCCGAGTTTTAAGGTCGAGTATTAGGTGCAGCAATGAGCGATCAGCAATCATTCGTAACAACTCGGGTAAAACCGCTCGTGCCCCCGATGCTTTTTCTCGGTAAATGCCGGCGATGTAATATCCTTCCTCTCGGGCACTATGCACAATGTCGGTTTGGCGGGTAAAGTCTTGTTCTTCGGTACTGACGCAGAGGTAGATACAAGCGACTTTCATAAGGTAGCCAAAAATATAAAGGCCAATGTACATTGGCTAGCTTTAGCGGGTTGTTGGCTTTTTATTCTTTGTTCCGGGTAAAGGCAATTTGTGATACATTGATTACATGTATTCAATATTTGACGTAAAGGGGACTATACATGGCCACCTCCATAAGACTTTCTCCGGAAATTGAAAAACGGCTTGATTATCTGGCAGGTCAAACCGGCCGTACAAAGGCATTTTATTTACGAGAGATCATCGAGAAAGGACTGGATGATATGGAAGATTATTACTTGGCCACCGATGTGTTAGAACGGGTTCGCAAAGGTGAAGAACGCGTTTATTCATTGGATGAAGTGGAGAACGCGCTTGGCTTGGCGGATTGAACTGACAGAGACGGCGAATAAGCAACTAGCAAAGCTCGATAAGGTCGAAGCGAGGCGTATCACGAAATTTTTGAGAGAGCGTTTGGCTGCTACCGACAATCCACGCAATACAGGCAAGGCTTTATCAGGTCCACTTGGCGGTTTGTGGCGTTATCGAGTGGGCGACTATCGATTAATTTGTGAAATTCAGGACGGCGTGTTGTGCGTCTTAGTACTGAAGATCGGCAATCGCCGAGAAATGTATAAGTGAGATCAGGAACAAGGGAGATATAAGTAAAGCCAGTGATTCTGGCACTCGCGAATGCTTTGAGTGAAGCAAGGACAGAACATTCAATCAAGAAGCGCATTAGGACGGACGCCAACTCGGTTTTTCTTTCCACTGCGCTTCAAAACCCTACTTCAGTTGAGAAAAGGAATCATTCATGATTCCTGTTGCCGGCATCCATGCCGGCAATTTTGATGCGCTCAATCGCTGCGCAGGATCTGGGCTGAACAGGGTATAGATGAGGCAGCGCCGTGGGTCCCGGTTAGGCTGTGACAGTGGCTTGTTGGCTTGTCGCCGCCGTTTTCGCTTTCGGAAGGCCTGTGGCAGGCAATATCAACGATTTTCACGGGTGTGCCACAACCAGCACATAGAAGGTTGATCCCTGAATTTCATAGCGTATCTCGTACTGATCGACAAGCAACCGCCGCACTTCGCGCGGTTCGAACTCGAAGAGCTGTTCGCCGATGCGCGGATTGTCAAACAGGATAGAGGGAGCCTTGACTAGCGCCTGAACGGCCCGCGCGGCGGCATTTTTGTTCGCCGGTGCCAGAAACTCGTACAGGCGTTCCAGATCGGAAAGCGCCTTGCCGGTCCATTTCAATTCCATCAGCGCGGCATCGGCAAGGGCTTGTCGGTGCCTAAACTGTCCGCCCACTCCTGCACGGCTTGGTGGTCGATGACCAGTCCGGCATCCACATCGGCAAGCGCCTCTCGGGTCAAGCGTTCGCGTTCTTCCTCTTGGCTGAGCCATGCCGACAGCGCTTGCTTCATGATCCAGCCGCGCGAGCGCTCCAGTCGCTCGGCCATCCGGTCGACTCTTTCGGCCAGTGGAAGCGGCACATGCGCGGTTAGGACCTTGGTTTCGGTTTTGGCCATGTTGATTCCCTATCGCTAATTAATGATTAAGTTTTAATCGTATTGATTTATTTTTAATCCGTCAATCCGTTACAACCGTTTCTTTCACCGCGTCTAGTGAACAGGTCTTGGCCTGCGGCCAGACGGGGCCGACAGCGAAACGTGGGGGTAAAGCGTGCGGAGTTATGGAGGCAATAGTTCGATCGGTTTTGAAGTGGTACGCTTGATAAGGCTGTGAAGTATGTTCGGGTAGTGGTTTATCTTTTTCAAAAAAAGTGAAACGACTA
>NPIE01011633.1_pt1 | contig 16150 bp, 13 predicted proteins | sample 8637661 | NCBI WGS metagenome assembly NPIE01 (sample SAMN07420842, study PRJNA396082) | bioreactor metagenome | isolation source: sample BA12 brine-fed electro-methanogenic bioreactor BA | place: Japan: Kochi | collected 2016-12-09 | reverse complement strand
GCAGTACTAGGAACATTAATCATTTCCTCTGAAAACGCAGATATAAGTGAAAACACTATGTTGGTTGGTTCACTGGAACCAGGTGGCTATTTCACCATGGATGCTATGGCTATGCCTTTTCAAGAGGGTGAGTTGGAGCTGTTGGTTACTGTCTCTTACACAGATGACTTTAACCAACCCAAACAGATTGAACAAAAACTGAATGTAATGGTGGAACCAATGCCAGTTTTTGAACCTATGCCAGGTGAAAATATGGGTGAACAAATGCCACCCGTGGAAGAACCTGAAACTTTCTTCCAAAAGGTAATTCGCTTCTTCAAAGGATTGTTGGGATTAGGGAGTGGTAAATCAGAGCCAACACAGGAATATCCATTGCCGGGTGAATATCAGGAAGAAGTGCCACAATTCGAAGAACCAGCACGTCCAATCCCTATGCCAAAAGGATAATCAGGAGTCAACAATGCGATTTTGGGATTTGATCAATCTTATATCTGAAAACCTCCGCCGAAGAAAAGGGAGGGTCTTCCTGACTGCGATTGGGGTGGTAATTGGTACAGCAGCAGTCGTGTTGTTGGTGTCCTTAGCCACAGGTTTACAGAAAAGCGCAACCAGCAATCTTTGGGGGATCAGTGACCTTAGCCGGATTGAAGTGTATCCCAATTATGGTGAAGGGATGTATGTGGAAGCTGTTTCAGTTGGCGGTGGAGGAGGTGGTCCAGCTGCACCCACAACAGCCAAATTGTTGACACCAACTGTACTAGATGAAATTTCTCAGATTCCTGGTGTTAAATCTGTTATCCCACGTGATTATTTGTATGGGCAGGGTGTGATCCAATTTGGAAAGTTTGAAACCTGGGCAGGTTTTATGGGTGTCGAAGCTGAACATTTCGAAGACCTTGGCTATGAACTTGACAGAGGTAGTGCAGATTTGCGAAAAGGAACCATTATAGCTGGTAGCTGGATGGTACAAAACTTTTATGTTCCTAATTTACGACCTGGGCAGGAAATACCAGAAATGCCAGATTTGTTAGATCAGCGTGTGAAATTGAAAATGACAAAATGGACCAGTGATGGTCAGGAAGTTACCAAATCCGTTGAACTAAAAGTGGTTGGCATTTTACAAGAGATGCGTAATGAAGCCGATGGACAGTTTTTTGTTTCATTAGATGAGTTGGAAACCTGGAATCAATGGTTCAATAATGGTCAACGACCAAACCGCAATCAAGATGGTTATAACAATGTAATCGTACGTGCAGAAAACCCTGAAGTGGTGATGGATATTACCCAACAAATCAATGACATGGGCTACATGGCTTACTCTCCACAAAGCACGGTAGAGGGGATCAATAGCTTCTTTGTGATTTTGCAGGTTGTCTTTGGTGGTATTGGTGCAATCGCATTGTTGGTTGCAGCCATCGGTATCGCCAACACCATGACCATGGCAATCTTGGAGCGTACGCGTGAAATTGGATTGATGAAAGCAATTGGTGCGACCAATCGTGATGTGTTAACCATTTTTCTGGGTGAAGCAGCCGGGATTGGATTTCTGGGGGGATTAGGTGGTGCATTGTTGGGGTGGATTGGCGGTTATGTGTTAAATGTTGTATCAATGCAATTTCTTGCCAGTCAGGCACAACAACAAGGTTTTATGTCAACTGGTTTATCCGCTGACACACCAATCTGGTTATTATTGTTCGCAATCATTTTTGCAACCCTGGTTGGTTTTCTCTCTGGTTTGTACCCGGCATTACGCGCAGCAACCCTGGAACCGGTGACAGCACTCAAGTATGAATAAACCTAGCGAATGGTTTCTAGGAAATTTAAAAAACCCTAATTATCGGAAGAAAAAACCCCCCTTTTTAATCGAATGAACGCATGAGTCAAAAAAGACTCAAAAACATCAAAAAGGGTGGTTTTTGAGTCAAAATTCGTGAAAAAAGACTCAAAATTTGACTCTATGAGTCTATTAAATACCTCTTGATTCCTGCGTGAATCCCAAAATAACAATAAAAATTATATTTTTTCTAGAAATAATTCTTTTCGAGTTTTTTTAACATTTCTAATCTTATTTTAATGTTAGCGAATTTTGACATCTTTTCTGCCCTACGTTTAATGCCATTCAACATTCTTACGACCATCTCATGAGCATTAGATCCAGTGATTGGAGAGCCATATCCCATCTCTCCATCAAACGTATTTGAAAAAAAGAACACCAACGACAGTTCATACAGAAGACCAACTGTGATTGGTGATTGACTTGAAGGCCATTGATAGAGATAATTTTTGTTATAGGAGTTCCATGAACTGGTATGCTTTTCTGATTGGATTAGGTTCTTCGCTGGCAATTTGGCGGGTTGTTCAAGAACAAAATCAACCACAAAAAATGGAATGGGGTTTTGCAGCCCTATGGGTTTTATTTGCTGCCTGGCTAGGGGCGAGAATTGCATTTTTTATATGGCAACCAGCGATAATTCTTGACCTGGGATGGCAAGCTTTTGGATTGCGCGCAGGGGGAATGGTTTGGCCAGGTGCAATGTTTGGTGCCTGGATTGCTTTTTTGTTGATTTCTCTAAGAAAGGGGATTGGCTTTCTGGAAACGACAGATCAATTAATGGTCATGCTACCTCCCCTGGTTGTTTCCATCTGGTTAGCAGGGTGGTTTTCGGGGAGTGCGTACGGACAACTCATGCCTGAAGGGTGGTGGATTCCCATTACAATTGATGATACTTTTCAATTAAATCCACGTTTCCCGCTACAATTGGTTGCTGCTGTTTCACTCTTTATTTTATTTGTGGTGATAGAACCACGCATCCAAAAAGAATTAGTCGGTCGTCGTACTGCAATCCTGTGGTCAATATTCAGTATTCATACACTCATTTTTTCCTTCTTGCGGGCTGATTTACGCCCTTTGTGGTTAGGAATTGCATGGGATATATGGTTTGTGTTTGTCTGTATTGCTTGGGCATTGATTTTGTGCCGGATGGCTTGGTTTCAGAAAGCTGGAAAAACTAATGACAAGTAAACTTTAAATCTATCGTTCTGCGATAGAATTATTTAATCTAAAGAATCTCAGGTGCCTATGAAATGTAAACTTGCTTTAGCGCAAATTAATACCGTGTTAGGTGATGTGAGTACAAACTTACAGAAACACCTTTCTCTGGTGGATCAAGCCATTATAGCAGGCGCTGATCTTCTCATTTTTCCAGAACTTTCCTTAACCGGTTACCTTTTACAGGATATGGTTCCTCAGGTTGCAATCAAACCAACCAAGGAAGATCCCATTTTTTCGCAGTTGTTGCAAGCCAGTCAAAAAATTGACATTGTGGTTGGTTTTGTGCAGGAAGATGAGCGTAACCGCTTCTATATCGCTTCCGGTTACTTATCCCAGGGGGAAGTGGTGCATGTCCATCAAAAAATCTATCTTCCGACTTATGGTTTGTTTGATGAAAGTCGCTTTTTTGCCTGGGGTGATGGGGTGAGTGCTTTTGATACCCGTTTTGGACGCTTTGGTATGCTGGTTTGTGAGGATTTCTGGCATGCCTCTGTCCCTTACCTACTTTGGCAGGATGGCGCGGATGTTTTGATTTTTTGCTCTGCATCCCCCGGGCGGGGACTTTCCGATGAGCCATTGATAGACTCAGCACGTTGGGTGGATCATATCAACCGTGCATACGCAAGTCTTTTTACGACTTTTGTGGCACATACCAACCGGGTTGGCTACGAAGACGGTTTGCATTTCTGGGGCGGGGCGATGGTGTATGATCCCAATGGAGAGGTATTGGCAAGAGCACCACAATGCGAAGAAATGGTTTTGTATTGTGAAATTGATTTAAACCAATTACATCGCACCCGAACAAGATTGCCGCTGCTGAGAGATGAACGTACCGCACTGGTGCAGCGTGAATTGTCGCGTATCTTATTGCAGGATAGACGTCCTTCCGGACGATGATGGAGTAATTATGATTGACCTTTCGATAAATACAGAATTAGCGACCCAAATACTGAGTAATTTCATCCACAGTGAAATCACAAGAGCTGGATTTACACGCGCAGTTTTGGGGTTGTCCGGTGGGTTAGATTCTGCTCTTTCCTGTTTTCTAAGCGCGAGAGCTTTGGGTCCGGAAAATGTTCTGGCAGTACGCATGCCTTATCGCACATCCTCGCAAGACTCATTGGATGACGCTCAGAAAGTGATAGATGCAACCGGTGTGCAGAGCCTGACGATCCCGATCACCGACATGACAGATCCGCTGATCAATCGCTTTCCGGAAATGGATGGTATGCGTAAGGGCAACATCATGGCACGCATACGCATGGTCGTGCTTTTCGATCAATCCGCTGCCTTTAATGGGTTGGTTGTGGGCACCGGCAATAAAACCGAAATTCTTTTGGGTTATACGACCATCTATGGCGATTCAGCTTGTGCCATTAACCCATTGGGGGATCTTTACAAAATGCAGGTGCGGCAGCTTTCCAGAGATCTGGGAATTCCGGCAGCGGTGATTGAAAAAGCACCTTCTGCTGATCTCTGGAAGGGGCAAACCGATGAAGGTGAGCTGGGTTTTACCTATGAAGAGGTTGACCGTTTATTGTTTCGGTTGGTAGATGAACGCTTTACCCCTCAGGAATGTGTAGAAGCTGGTTTTTCAAAAGGATTTGTGGATGAAGTGGTCAAACGCATCCAACGTAATCATTTCAAGCGTGTTATGCCCCCAATTTGCAAACTGAATAATCGTACCATCGGATATGATTTCTTGTATCCGCGGGATTGGGGTACATAGGCAGGGTTGATCTGTTAGGATTTTGGCGGTCGTCATTTTCCTAATTCCTTTGATTGTTGAGCTATTTCAGTCTGCTTCGACCAGCAAGTAATTGACCATATTGGAATCAAATCGCAATAGTCTGTGTTCTTCCTCGGTAGTATACCAGGCAGTTTCACCATTGCTCAGTGAAACTTTCCATGCCGGAAACTCACCCGCAGGTACTTGAATATTCTCAGGACCAGTTATCAAGATTTTTTCTTTTTTTAGCAATGGTCCACTATCCTGGGTTTCTTCACGCCATGTCAGTGGTGAAAGATATTCAACAGACCCATTTTTAAGGTTTGCAAATGAAAGCCCCATCAAACGCCATGCCCATTCTTCCTGGACCAATGTAGTGGGTGAAAAGGAAAAGGGATCGATTTCGGAATCCTGGGTTTGAACATGCAAAATTAATGCATCTCCAGACTTTTCAGTTTGCCAGGAAGATGTATATAACTCGGTGATATTCTCTTGAATCAGGCTTGATAAATTGAGTTGCTCGGGTTCCCATTCAACAGTGAGTCTGGAATTGAGGGCTTCGGAGGAGAAAAAGCTGTTTCTACTTTGAAATTCAAATGCCGCATGTTGTTTTTGACAACTGAGATTTAGTGAAAATTCACTGGTGTGCCATTGGCATTCTGCAAACCCGATCGATTCGCCACCTTTGTGCTGTATCTCGTATTTCCATTGCGCGGATACGGGTAGACTTTGAGCTTCCAGTTTTAAAGATGACTGTTGGATGCCTGCGGTAACTTCCTGAACAGCCATGATGCTGAAGAGAATGAATGCCAAAAGAATTGGCCAAAAGATTTTTAAGGAAAAGATTTTTACTTGGGCAGGCGGTTTTTCTGTTTGCGGGCGAGGTAATAAGCGTTGTAATAAGACCAAACCTGCGACCACCATTAAAATCCCGAATGCGCTGGCTGAGGGCGAAGGGAAAGGTAAATCAATATGCGGGAATAAACCTTCCTGGATGAGCACCACAAAAGCCACAAAATTATTTGCAGCATGCATCACCATGGTGAAAGTTAAGGATTGGGTCCGCCAATAGGTGAAACCAAGCAATAAGGCAATAATGATTAATGCGGGTAAGCCTTGTAAACGAAAATGGAAAAAAGCAAACAATAAACTAGGCACGAGGATAGAAAGACTAAGTTTTGTGTGGTTTTGATAAGCGGGTTGAATACTGCCACGAAAGAGGATCTCCTCACAGATGGGAGCAGCAACCACAAAACCGAGAAAGATCAGCAGGGCTTGAAAAGTGGTTGTTGGAATAATACCTGCAGGGGAAGTTGGAACATACCCGGTGATTGATACCATGATTTGCTCGACCAGGCTGGTTACCAACCAGGCGCCGACACCTAAAATTACCGCAACCAGGGTTAATGGGGCTCTAGATTTTTTCAAGCCTGCACTGGATCGTAAATCAATCTGATTGCGACGTAGCAACCATATAGTTGGCGCAAGAATCAGGAGTAATTCTGTAAGCAGTAATCCCCAGGAGAATGAAATAGATTGCAACCAGGCACCCAGACTAAAAACTAATAACATAGATGCGAGGTAAAGGCGGTTTACCTGGGAAATACTTAAGGATTTGTTCAAATCGGGAATCCCTTCTGGTTGTGTATTATGATTGTATCACGCCTGGATGGGTGGTTCTGGTTGGATTTGTGTTATCCAGAAACACAGGTCATTATTTAAATATCAGCGGTAGATGGGTAAAAAAGGTCCCTACAGCTGTGGTTGTGAAGTTGAAAGAAGTGGTTTGGTCAGAATTAGTTGAAGTAATGGTAATCTCAACCTGATCGGTATCATTGGGTAAAGCTGAAAGGGGTATTTGAACAGAAATTGTGAGGGGTACACTGGTTTTTGTTGGCACTTCATTGACTTCACTAACAATGGTCGGCCACAAATTATTCTGTATTTCCACATTATAACTATCTGTTTCACCATAATTTGTCAGATTTATTGAATAGGTGATGGTGCTGCCGATTAATCCACTCTTGTCATAATCCGAGGTTTGTGCGATGAAGAAAAACTCATCGTCTGGATAGAGCCAAAGTTTTTGACTTGGATCTCCAAGGAGGTTATAAGATTCCAAGTAATATTGAAAGCCGCCTGCAGTGATATCAGAATATTCATTTTGAAGAGATAAAAGTCCTGCTTCAATCGCTTCTCCTGCGGATGGTGGACTCAATGGATTACTAAATAAATAATCGAACATATTTAATTCTAATACTTTATCCTGATTCCAATAACTAGGTGCTGCTGAACCAAAATATCCAACAGATCCTTTGTTTTCTTGTAGCATCCATGTTTCACCAAACCCTATTGGATATGATGATGAACCAAAATCATTCGTAAGACATGCAAAGCTTGAAACGAAAGGATGGACATTTAAAGTCGTAATTTTCTTTATTACATCATCTGATGATATAGTAATTTCTCTGCGTGCGATGATATTGTCATCTGAATCCCAATCAGTATCGATGTCATACCAAGCTGTTTGCATTCCATGGCCTGAATATGTAATTAATCCACGCTCAAGGTTTATGTTAGTAATGACGTCTTCCTCAGTGGCGAAATTGCTTACACAATAAAGCTTATCTCCACCAGAAGGTTTTTCATCGTAAGGAAAATTCCCGAAAAACAAGTAATATGAGGAGAGATCAATTACTTCTTCGTGAGTACTTTCAGCAATTAAGTGGTGATCATAGTTATTATCGCATGTAGCAATGAACGATGAATTTAGATGCCAATCTTGATAACCATCGTTTGTGTAGGAGAGGATATTGTCTAAGATAATTGATAAATCCGCAATTGACCGAGCTGGCAATCTTCCGATGTGTATATCTGGCACATAATCTTCTTTACCAAGTGTCGCATAATAAAGATCAGTTTTTAGTTTAGTTACATCCCCAGTAGGAGCTGGGATCAAATTGGTATCCCCAACCAATAATAAATAAACTGGAGGTGGATCCAATTTATTTATAAATTCTTGAATGGCCAAAATGTCAGTAATTTCACTTTCTATGGAACCAACAAAGCCCTCAATTTCACTTAACAAGGTAACTTCGACAACATAACCTTGATTTTCCTTTAAATCGACAAAAGGCTGTAATTCATCATAAAAGAGATCCGGCGTAATAATCAGATATCCTTCCCCCGTTGCTTCTTTCGTATCAAATGCAGGTAAATCGGGAGGGTTGATCACTATCTGGCTCACCAAGCGATCAAAGGAAGGGCTATCACTTACTACTGCACTTTTCACCCCATCCAGGCTACTAGCCTGCCAGGTCAGTTGCAATTCTATCTGCTTGAGAATTTCAATTTCACCTTTTCCAGGAGAATAACGTACCGGATTGATCCAAACGGGCAGGATGGTGTAATCGCGCATCTGAAAAGTATCTTTGAGTTCGTACCAATTTTGAGGAAACACATTTGGATTACCATAATGTTTCGGATCCGGTTCAGTCCAGGGTGGAGGTGGTTCAGACTTGGAAACCTGAATTTGTGCGGGTATGATCGTTGTGGGTAATGCATAATCAGAAAGGTGGATTTTCTTACTGGTAAAGGTTTGATTCAGCACTTCTACCTGTGCGCCATTCGGTATGAGGATATTAAAAGTTTTCCCTGGTAATGCTGGTTGCCCGGGTTCACGATAGGAACCATATTCATCATGCCAGAGTTTGGTAAAGTCTTCCCCGTTTTTTGTCTCAATCTCAGCCCAAACACCAGGAAAAACAATGGTGACGTCAATAGTGTTTGTCTTGATTGGATACGAATGTGTTACCAGGTCTGATGTTTCTTTGCTATTTTGATCTGCAGAAATCCAAATTGGATCATTGGTTACGCCAGTCTGTGCCTCAACAGAACTGAATGCAACCAAAAATGAAAGAAGAATAATAAAGATAAATAAAACGCGAATATTTTTCATTTTTTGTTAGAAAAAGGAAATTTTTTATTATTGTAGCACTGCTGAAAATAAATCTAAACAATAAAATGACGTTTCACCCAGAATCATTATCCGCGGACAACTAAAAACGTGATCATTTGACACTCTTTATTCTTCATGTAAAATATTCTATATAATTTCATTGCGTTTCCATTGAGTTCTACCTATCCAAAATTTCTTTCTAGTTGAATTACCAAAAAATCATAAAAAACATTGTTTTTACAGAGATCAATTGTTGATCATTTCTCTTGCCCTGAAAGCTAATATTTATTGATGATAGGATTGGTTAAGTGAAGAGAAAAAGAGAATTTAGAATTTTTCTAAGGATAATTTTTTCAACATTTTTTATTCTTCTTATAGCTTACTTGATGTTAATTTTTTTCCATAATAGTGAACTTGTCTCTGCCCAATCGGGAGAAATTGTTTTCGAAGTTTCAGATGGGGGACCTGCAGAAATACCAGCGGATGGAGAAAGCGAGTTGCAGTTAAACGTTTACCTTGATAATTGTAACTTCGGCGTTCCAATTACCGCTGACTCACAATTTTCGTTGACCGTATCAACGACGAATGGGCAAATAAGTCCAACACTTTCGAGCACATTTGATGATGTTTTTCCACCACAACTAACCCTTAGAGCGGGCAATGTCCCTGGAGAAGCAGTTATTAATGCGGAAGCCACTTATTGTCCACCTGGCGCTGTCTTTTTGTTAGGTGTCTGTTCCGATATGAATTATATCGACTCCCGTTGTTATGGCATGTTTACAGTGGAATTCAATGAGGTTGAAGAGGTTGTTGAAGCGACAGAGGAAATTGTTTCACCCACAGCTTCGCTTGAGCAGACAGAAGAAATGGTAGGACCAACTCTTGAGGTAACCACTGAAGTGCTCCCGACAAATGAAGTAGAAAACGAGACAAGCTTACCATCCCAAGATGATTTGCTTAGAGATTTGGAAGAGTTTTTGGCTGGTGAGGGCGTCATAGCCCCGACACCTGGTCAGATTGCAGCTGGTGGGATTGCGCTCTCCACATTATTAGCCGGTTGGTTGGTTTTGAACCAGCTTTCGGGGGTTTCAGCAGAAGATTCTTTGGAAGCGATCAACGCCTGGCGGCATGGCAGATCCCCTGCACCTGACCAGAAACCACCACAAACCGTGGTGAAACCAGCTTCTATAGACAACCCATCAGATGTGACGATTATTCCAAATAAACCACCTGTTCCTCCCAGGATTCCAACCACTGACAACGCGGTAACGATTCAAAGACCTCCAGAAACCATGCCAGCTGACCAGACAGTTGTTGCTCCTCCAAAGCAAGATCAGGCAACAGTACCTTACCAGCCCCCGGTAAAACCAACTCCATCTCCTGTTTCAGTTGAAGATGATGTGTTGCGTGGTGTTAATGACGTCCAGGATCTGGATGACGCGTTGAAACAGACTAACAAGGATTTTGAAAACTTTAAAAATAGCGTACCGGATTCAGTACGAAACTCTGAAGTATGGAAAACAAATATAGAACCGAAATTTAACAAAGTGCAAGAACTGCTGAAAAGAGGTGAATTGGATAAAGCACGTACCTGGTTGGACCGTGCTGAGGAATTGGTCAAACTGCGCAACGAAATTGATCGCGATCTGGATCATCTTCCCAGTGATAAGCGAGAAGCAATCCTTTGGACAGAACGAACCTTGAAAGCACTCGGTCACTTTGCTTCTGACACCTATCAAAGGATAGTTGTTGATCCCGCAAAAAATGCTGGTGGGGCGGTTCTACCCTCAGACCTGGCAAAGCAATGGAATGCCAACATGGATGAACTTAACCAGGAATTATCCAATGTAGCCCAGCAAGTGAGCGAGTTACCGCGCAAAGCAGCAGATCTATTCACGCATGGGAATATGAAGGATCACGCAGCAGAAGAATTAAATGAATTGTATGGCGAGCGCGACGTGAAGGTAGAGTATCCCGATTTTATGGGTCGCGGTACGAAAAAAGTACAAGAACTATGGGATCATTTTATCGGCAGTTTTAAGTAGATTGTTAAAAAAGGATTTGAATGGCAGAAAAGAATTTTGATCATCAAGTTGAAACACAAGGAAAATATGATCCAGCTTTATCAGCTTTGGGACAAATTTCTGAATTAGAAAGAGATTTGTCACAAACAGACGATCAAAATTTAATCGATGAGATTTTTGAAAAATCTGAACGTTTATTTGAATGGACGATCGATTATTTTTCTAAAAATGATGCACCTTGGATGGGAAATTGGGTAAAACTCAAAAACGCTTCATTTTGCGTGAAAAGAGCATATTTAGAACAACCATCACTAAGACTACAGTATGCTGAGAAAATTTTGGAAATAATTAAGCATGTTTTTGATGACACAGCCGGAAATTCAGGCTTATCTCTGAAGCGCATCGGTGATCTTTACATTGAAATGATTGATCTACTCATAAATACAAGAGCATTCTTCGCGAACCCTGAACAACGTGCCAATCTGGACGTTTTGATTCGTGAGATGAGCGCTCGCTTTGGAGAAATTCAAGCCACTCAACTTGCTGTTCAGGCTGAAGTTGCCGATCTCCTGTATACCTATCAAACATTAGATTCGTTAATTGAGTTCGAAGATGATCCCCAAGAAAAAGAGAAAATGAGCCAAACCCGACAAGAAATTTTGGATCAAGCCAACCAAAAATTACAATCTTTTGGTCTTGGCAAAGTCAATTCACTGCAAGAATTATCAAAGTTGATTAAAGCTGAGCGCAAAATCGACAAAAAAAGTGAAGTCTATTCTTGCCGGCGCTGTGGGGCTACGCTACCGATAAACACACCATTTTGTGATGCTTGTTTAGCCAAATTGCAACGGGAGACTCAATGAGTACAGTCTTTTCTATCCTGGGTGCTATTGGTGGTATGGTTGTGGTGGTACTAACCATCATCTCTGCCCTAATTTATCGTAAACCCAGAAAAATTAAGCTGCTAACGAATATATTTTATGTTGTGTTTACTTTGGTTTCTCTTTTTGTTTTGATATTTATTGGGGGGATTAAATTAAGATCAATTTTTATCATTCCACTCGTCACCGCTGGTATGCTGCTAGGTTTTTTAAGAGGGCAATCCGTTTCTTTTAACTGGCAGGGCAATCAGGTTATTGGAAAAAATTCGATTTTTTTCGTGCTGTTTTGGGGTTTTTCTCTTACATTGAGTTTATTCTTAGGACTATTGGACTCTCCGTTATTAGCCAGTTTGGGCCTTATTCCAGCTGTTTTTTCTTCAGGGTTACAGCTTGGTTATTATTTGAATGTGATTTCCAGACGTTTGTTTTTTTCTCGCCAGGAGGAACGTAATAAGACGCTGCGAATTCTAATCGGTGTTTTTGGAGCTTTTTTGTTAATCATAATTTTTGGAGTTTCAACAGTGATTGCCATTGATGATACATATGAGGAATTTTCTACGCTACTCAATAATGAGGCTGTACAAGTGGATGTTGAGAATGAAGCGGAAATCCTCGAAGAGGAGGTCCAAGTTGCATCTTCCCTTGAGGTGATCGACGAAAAAATCTCTCCAATCCCAATACCAACACAAGGTTTATTACCTGTTTTAGGGACTTTTGAGATTAATTGTGAGCAGGCGTTGAAAGAAGATCTGGAAAAAGAAGAGCCGTACCCCAATATGACTGATCGTGAATATTCTTTTGAGGAGATTTTTATATCCTACGAAAACATTACCGACCATTTGGTTGATTTGGATAATCGCAAGGTATATATTTACGAATACAGTGAACAAGTATAAGAGATCTCCTTTACAATCCGGAATATGATAACAAACCATGTCCATTAAACAATAACAGAATTATTGATGGAGAAGGCGTTCTATTTGAAGATGGGCGGTTTACTGGTAATTTTCATTTTTATCTTTTGGTTGATAATTGCACAGGTACAGATGGAGATGATGGCTATAATGAATAGATGATCAACTGGTTTGGTCAGGATCGACCGAGGGCACGGATAATAAGTATCCTGGTGGGGCATTTGTAAAATACCTTCAAATCAGCAATTTGAAATCGATCCAGAATCGCATTCTGCGCATTGAGACAGATCCTTCCGGAGGGTCAGTGGTTATGTATTTCTTTGGCGCAGATGAAGGGGTTCGTTAATATACCATCCTAGCTTTTTATAATGGATGTGTAATTTGTGCTACGCTGTTGGATTTGACTTAATCCTCTGCTACTGCTATAGTAATTCTTGTCGTAAGAAGCACGTCGTTTTTACCTTAGAAGTTTTAATGGATATCTGTCTGCGGAGCTACAATTCCCAAAAACAATATTCCCACTTCAGACAAAAACACAGAGCTTCTCCATTTAACATTTTTTAGGAGGATTTTCATGTCTGAACGTATTCAAGGAACCGTCAAGTGGTTCAACGAGACAAAAGGTTTTGGTTTTATTGCCCGTGAAAACGGACCCGATGTCTTTGTCCATTATTCTGCCATTCAAACTACAGGTTTTAGGAAATTGGTGGAAGGACAATTGGTTGAATTCAATATTGAAGACGGCCCAAAAGGCCCGCAGGCTACAATGGTAACAGCCCTATAAATAGCGATGGCCAACAACAAAAAGTCTCTGAGTTTTCAGAGGCTTTTTTTATTTCTAAGAGATTCATTTGCGTTCAAGTTTCAGAATCGATATACTAAATATAGGTGCAATGGAAAATATCGCAAGATATATTTTTTTGTACCATTAAAATGCACAGATGGTGCTCTATTTTTTAGATTTTTTAGAAAGAACTTCAAAATACTCATTCAAAAAATCGTTAGAAAGTAACTAATGTAGAAAGGACACAACATGAACCAGAAACTGAAAGTAGATATTAATTCAGCTTCAATAGAAGAATTAACCAGCGTAAATGGAATAGGCCCTGCGTTGGCAGAAAAAATTATTGCTAACAGACCATTTACTAGTCTCGATGAACTTGCCAAGGTACAAGGTATCGGAACAACATCATTAGAATCAATAAAATCTAATTTGATGATTCAGCCCCAGGAACCACATTCAGATTTCGAATCCTTTGTTGAATCTATTCGAGGAGAAAATAAATCTCCTGTATTAGATGTTGAGGAGGATGAAAACCAAGAATCATTTCAAGCAGAAGAGAAAGTTGAACCTGAAAGTACATGGCATGCGGTAAATATTGCTGATAGTGATTCTGAAGACTTAGAACAGGAGATCACTGAAGAGGACATTTCCGAACCAGAAATTCTTGAAGGTGATGTAAAAATTCTGGAAGACAATGGTTTAGAAGAGGAAATTGTTTTCGAAGAACAAATCGAATCGGAGGTTCAAGAGACTGCAGAAGACAAACCAAACCAAGAGGCAATCAAAGAAACGAAAAAATCCACAGCTAAAGAAATAGAAAAAGAGACACAAACTGGTTCTGAAGATTGGATCACTCGTTCTCAACTCATTTGGAGCATGATTGGAACTGCAGTCTTTTCTATCATCCTAACTGCTTTAATAACACTGGGAATTCTCTCGGCCACCAATGATGGCTTACGATATGCAACTATTAATGATGCCACACGACTTGAAAATGAGATCACTCTGTTGAATGACCTTTCCACAACGATGAAAACGGATATCGAAAGCATGAAATCTCGCTTAGACACATTAGAAACCGTTGCCGGCAGAGTAACAGCCCTGGAAACACGTGCGGATGAGGTGGATAGCCAAATTGGAGAAATTCAATCTTCTATTCAGGAAATTTCAGAAACACTATTAACTGTTCAGGAAGAGGTTGAAGCGCTACAAATCGCTGCTGAAAAATCCTCTGAATTTCGCTCAGGTTTAATGCAGTTGTTATTAGAAATTGATGGAACTGCTGAGGAAGGAAAGTAAACATGACAACTGAAAAAAGTAAACCCTCAGGCTTTGTTAGGTTTTTACAAGTATTATTGCGATTAATACTGATCATACTGATTGGGATCTTAATCGGTGCTGGCTTGTATTTTGGTTTCAAGTATGTTTATAAACAAGTCGTAACTCCTATTCAACAGAACCAGGCTGAAATCCAAAGTCTAAATACACGTGTAAATCAACAATGGGATTTAATTAATGAAAAAAATGTTGACCTGGAAGAACGCTTGACCCAGATTGAAAATGACCAGGATCTACTTAACAACCAGATTTCTGAAATGCTTACCAAAATTGATCAAAACACAGCTGATTTAGAAGCCTTTGAAATGAAATATAACGACCTGGTGGAAAAAACCGATGATTTGGATAAAGGAATTCAGAATCTGGCAAAACAAGATGAAGAATTTCAAAATCAAAATGAGGAATTCAAAACCTCTCTGGAGAACATGGACGTTGATAATAAGGTAAAGCCGCTGCAACAAGAGGTTGCGATATTCAAAATTCTCCTCCAAATCAACCGTAGTCGTCTATTTCTAGTTCAGAATAATTTAGGATTGGCCGAACAAGAATTACTCATTGCAGAAGAAATGTTTGATTCATTATCTGAAATTTCTCCAGAAAATGAAGAAGAGATCGCATCGTGGAATGCAAGAATAAATTTAGCTATCAGTCACTTGCCTGAAAACCCTGTTCTGACAAATGATGATTTAGAAATTTTATGGACAATGATGTCCAATGGATTCACTGGAAATAGTGAGTTGACCGAAAGTGAGTCTTTGAATGAACCTGATGTTGAGGAAACAGTTTCAGAGACTGAAACTTCCTCTTCAATAACACCTACACCTACCCCAGAACCATAAGGAGCAAAAATGGAAACTGATGATCCAAACAAGAAAAATGATGAATCGATAAATGATCCTATAGATTTTGACCCTTCAATCGAACAAGAAAATCAACCTGATTTAACCAAATCTTCAGATGAAATCGAATCTGAAGAAGAAATCTTAGACAAAATAGAAGATGAAGATGAAATCGTACAGGAAACGGTTGAAGAATCCACTGAAGGATCAGATTCTGATCAAAGCTCAGATGATACGCCTGAACCGGAAGTCGTTGAAGCCGCGGTATCCGAAACTCCATCAAAACCAATGCCAAGATGGTTAAGAAACAGTTTGATTTTTTTAGGTCTTGGTTTGGTCTTTATTCTGGCAGGATACTTAATTGCCTATTTCACATCTATCGTACCAAAACAAAATTTAATTGAGACAACGGCAAATGAATTACAAGAGACAAAATCTCAGCTCGATGATTTGAACACTAAATATGACCAAATGACCAACGACTTTAATGTTTTGAATGATGAATTCGGAAACTTACAATCGGACTACGAAGACCTTGATCAAGAATACAATGACTTACTGCAATTCAATGAATTCTCCAAAAATTTACTTAGCTTGAAATATGAAGTTGCCAATGCAAGATATTACCTTT
>NPIE01007531.1_pt2 | contig 16155 bp, 10 predicted proteins | sample 8637661 | NCBI WGS metagenome assembly NPIE01 (sample SAMN07420842, study PRJNA396082) | bioreactor metagenome | isolation source: sample BA12 brine-fed electro-methanogenic bioreactor BA | place: Japan: Kochi | collected 2016-12-09 | reverse complement strand
AAAAATCTGGTTTTTTCTGTTTTTTTAAAAATCCAATTCCAACAACACCCCACTCCTGTTCACCAATCACAGACATCAGCTTGGCTAGCTCAGAGTAGCGTTCTTTCTTGGCTGGCATGCGCACCGTGACACGAATACCGGGAGAAGGCATCCCCAACATTTCCTGATAAGAACGCAACAGATCAATCGTAGTAATGATACCAACCACTTTTGAGTCCTCAATAACAGGTAAGCAACTGATATTGTGTTGCGTCAACAGACGAGCTGCCCGTTCTACGGTTTCATCCGATGGTACTGTAATCACCTGGCGTTGTTTAACCATCACATTTTTAACTTTCAAATCAATGATTTTGCTGGAGATTTCCCACACATCAAGACTATCCATCTGATCCAGGCTCATCGCAAAATGAGAACGGGTTATCAAACCGATCAATTTTTTTCCATCATCCACCACTGGTAGATGTCTAATTTCATTTTCGACCATCACCTGACGCGCTTCATGCAATAACATATTCGGCTCAATCATGACAGGATGGCGGATCATACAATCTTTTACTAACATTTTAACCTTCCTTTACGGTAATAACTGGTTCAAAGGAACCCAGGGTTTCTTTATCTATATGACAGAAAATATGATGGCCATCTCCCATGTCCTGCCATGGTGGGATCTGTTCTTCACAAATTTTTGGATCTGGCAATAATTTGCGACGCGGACAACGTGTATGAAATCGACAGCCGGTCGGTGGGTTAATGGCGCTGGGCACATTACCTGATAACCGGATTCTTTTTTGCTCAGCTGTCGGATCGATTACCGGCACTGCTGAGAGTAAGGCTTCGGTATAAGGATGATAAGGCGGAGAGTAGATTCTTTCCGCCGGTCCCATTTCCATCATCTGTCCCAAGTACATCACCAAAATATCATCGCTAAAGTATCGCACCACACTTAAATCGTGCGCAATAAATAGCATGGTGGTGCCATATTTTTGCTGTATCTTAAGCAAAAGGTTTAAAATGGCAGCCTGCACAGAAACATCTAACGCGCTAACCGGCTCATCACAAAGAATGACTTCGGGATAGGTTGCCAAAGCACGTGCGATACCAACGCGTTGTTTTTCTCCGCCACTCAATTGACTGGGCATGCGATCGTAGTAATTTGCTCCCATACGCATATTGCCCAGCAGTTTGATCACTTCTTCTCGAACCTTATTTTTTGGTACAACACCAAATTTTTGCATTGGGCGAGCTATCTGCTGCCCGACAGTGTAGGATGGGTTCATGGTCGAATCCGGATTTTGGAAGACCATTTGTAATTCCTTCATTACATCATTCGTTCGATCACTAAGGGGTTTGTTAATGTCTAAGCCAAGGAAATCTACTTTTCCACCGGTGCTTTCTTCCAGGCCTATGATGGTTTTAATCAATGTGCTCTTCCCACAACCAGACTCACCTACAATCCCCAATGTTTTTCCAGGGAGAACATCAAAGCTGGCATCTTCCACTGCTTTTACATAGCGTTTTGGACGCATACCCAGCATATCTTTGAGATGAGTGCCTTGCACTTCGTAATATTTCTTTAATCGGTCCACTTGTAAGATTGGCTCTAACTTTTCACCGGTTCTTGGTGTTGACTGATCATCCTTAAATTCTTCAACATCTTGGGGCTCCCATTCGTCCGGATCAATCTTTTCAGCAAAATGGCATCGAACCATACTGCCATCTTCGAGTTGACGGTAATCGGGTTTTTTATCAAGGCAAAGACCCTGGACATAGTCACAGCGCGGATGGTAAACACAACCTGCGGGTCTTCTGTTTGGGGCTGGCACTCTTCCCGGAATGGGATAAAGGCGACTGGAGAGTTTGTCTTCTCCCAGCTTCGGTATGGCCCGAATTAAGCCCTGCGTGTAAGGGTGTTTGGGTTTTCTGAATATTTCTTCCACATCTGCCCATTCCACCACCTTACCAGCATACATGACAGCAACCTTGGAGCATACGCGCGAGATTACACCCAAATTGTGACTGATGTACATGATGGCAGTGTCAAATTCCTTCCGCAGATCATCAATCAGATCCAATACCGCTGCTTCAACGGTTACGTCGAGTGCAGTTGTGGGTTCATCCATGATTAACAAGGCTGGATTATTCAACAGGGCTGTCGCTATCACGACACGTTGTTGCTGCCCGCCCGATAATTGGTGAGGATAGCGACGCATCACATCTTGCGGATCAGGCATATATACCCTTTTGAGCATCTTAATGCAACGCTCATAGGCTTCATCATCCCTCATCTTTTGATGAACGGTGAGCACCTCTTTCATTTGTTCACCAATCTTCAAGGAAGGATTGAGCGCCTTCATTGGATCCTGGTAGACCATGGCAATTTGATCACCACGTAAACGCCTCAACGCATCTCGGCTCTGATTTGCCAGATCACGTCCCTGAAAGAGAATAGAACCTCGTTTGACATAGCCATTACTTCCTAAGAAGTTTACTACCGACCATGCCACCGTACTTTTTCCACAACCCGATTCACCAACAATACCAACTGATTCACCACGTCGAATCTCAAAACTGACATCCTGGACGGCTTCGATTTCACCTCCACGCACTTTATATGCAATGGAAAGGTTCTCCAACTTGAGAACGGGTATTGATTTTTTATACATATTTGATTTATTTGTCATGATCCTCACTTTTGATACCGATGTAATTCTTCGTTCAAGCCATCGGCAAACAAATTCAATCCAACCACCAGCGTAGAGATTGCCAAAGCTGGCCAGATAACAGCTAACTGATTGGAAAATATATTTTTACGAGCCTCGTTAACCATATTTCCCCAGTCGGGGTCCGGTGGTGGAAGTCCGATACCCAAAAAGCCGAGCGTGCCAATAGCAAAAATGGCATAACCGACTCGCAACATGCCGTCTACAAAGAGCGGACTGCTCACATTGGGTAAAATCTCCATAAACATGATATACCAGGCATTTTCGCCACGTGTTTCAGCAGCACGAATATAATCGCGCGTACGTACATCAAGGGTGAGGCTCCGCGCCAATCGGGCAACACCCGGAGCACCGGTTACTGTGATGGCTATGTTGACCACCACATCACCACGACCCAAGGCAGCAATAACCACCAGGTAAAGCACAATCACCGGGAATGCAATTAGCGCATCCAGAATTTGCATTATCACCTGATCTGCCCAACCACCGCGATAACCGGCATTCAACCCTAGAACTGTCCCTAGCAGTAATGAACCAAAGACGCCCCACAGGGCAACACCACCGGGTATTACACCTCCCCCTGGTAAACGAGTCTTAAGCAAGATCACCTGAGTACCAGTCATTAGACGCGACAGAATATCACGGCCAAGATGATCAGTCCCCAACCAATTTTCAGCATTTGGCGCAAGGTTTTGGGTAAAATCCGTCGCGTTAGGATTAAAAGGTGTCCAAAAAAGCGAAACGATTCCCAATATAATCCAGAAAAGCACCATGATCATGCCAAAGGTGGCTATTTTTGATTCAAAGATTATTTTTAAACCACTCAACATCCTTCTCAAGCGGGAAGGACGTTTCGTTGTTCCAATAACTTGATCTGAAACCATTCTTTCTCCTTCCCTCTATGAATAACGAATCCGAGGATTCAAGAGTGTGTAGACAAAATCACCAATCAAACGGGTGACGACAGCAATTAATACCGTTACCATGGCAGCAGCTTCAATTGCGTTGAAATCGCCAAAAATAGCAGAGTCATAGATGTATTTTCCGAGACCCGGAAAACCAAATATGGTCTCCACCACCACCACACCACCGATCAACCAGTTGACGTGTAACATGATCACGGTAATAGGTGCCATGAGTGCATTCTTTAAGGCGTGTCTCAAAACAACACGTCTGTAAGGTAACCCTTTAATAATGGCAGTACGAATATACGTCGAACGCATCACTTCTACCATACTGGTTCTGGTCATACGTACCACATACCCCAACTCAACAGCTGTAAGGGTGAGCACCGGTAAGATCAGGATTTTCGGATCTGAAAAGATCGCATCCGCGCTTAAGAATACCGAAACCGCGGGGAAAACCTTCAACCAGATGCCAAAAATCAAAATCAGGAACACGCCGGTCACAAACTCGGGGGTTGCGGTTAATCCCAAGCTGGAAACCGAAATAATCCGATCCAACATTTTCCCTTCGTTGACACCGGCAATAATACCTAATAACAGCGCCAGCGGCATTACGATCAGAAAGGCTACACCAGCCAAGACCAACGTATTGCGGATGCGCGGTATTAAGGTGACCATAACCCCTCTTCCGGTTTGTAAGGATTCACCCGCATCGCCACGCAGCAATCCTTTGGTTAACGGGATATATTGCTGTGGCCCATCACCTTGCTTACGCATTCCGGCTTTGGTAAGGATATAGACTTCCTCACCTTCCCCTTCGACCCATTTGACAGCGGTATTATTTCTATTAACGCCCCAAAAGATTTGTTTTTCTTCACCACTTTCTTCATCTACAATGGTTTGCCAAACATCCCCAGCTGGTTGTTCAATCGCCCTACCATCTTCCTGGTATAGGAGCGCGAATAACTCCCCATTAGTCATATTCCACTGGGTCAATTGACCATCACGGTTAACCCACCATTCCTGCTCACCGGTTTGTTCATTCACAAGCGTTTCAAGTGGGTACCCGATTAATTTTTCGGCGCGCCAATCATTTCCAGCCAACCAGTTGATATATCGTAAATAAGCTGGCTGATCCAAACCAAGCTGTAGACGTAAGGATTCGCGTTGTTCCGCGGTAGAAAATACACCCAAAATACGAATCGTAACGTCTCCACCTCCGGCTTCCATAAGGAAGAAAAGCGCGATTGATACCAATAACATTGTGATGACTGTCGAGTAAAGTCCTCGCAGTAAAAATCTTGCCATAAATGCTCCAATAATTTATAGAATGGTTATGATGGGAATGCTGGCGATAACGCCAGCATTCCAATATAATTCTTCTTTTTAAGCTTTCCAAACCTCATTGAAGAGATCGTAATCTGTTGGATGGGCTTCGATATTCTTTACATTATTGCGCGCAATTCGCCATACTTTCTTCCAGAAACTATTGGCAATTGGTCCACGTTCCTGGAAAATATCTTCGATTTTGCACATAATAGCGCGTCGTTCTTCCAAATCCAACGTTTTTTCTGCTTCTGAAAGTAATTCGTCAAATTCAGGATCAGTCCAGCGTGTTTCATTCCAGGGGACTGGATTTCCTTCGTCATCGGCTGTGTAAGCCAACGGTAGTACCATGATGCCTAAAGGACGATGCGTCCAGGAGGTGATTCCTAATGGTACTTCTGTCCAGCGATCCCAGAATCCACCTGGGTCAGTGATATCGAGTTCAAGATCAAAGCCAGCTGCAGCGGCGGATTCTTTCAAAGCCTGCGAAATTTCCGGTTCTGCTTCATCATTCTTGGTCGATAACACAGCTTTTATGCCATCCGGATAACCTGCTTCAGCAAGTAACGCCTTGGCACCTTCTGGATCATATTCCGGGATTGGTTTTTCACAATATTCCGGATGGGCTGGTGCAACATGTGCATCAATCGAGAGATCTCCTTCACCATAGTATCCCAACTGGAGGATCTTTTGGCGATCCTGAGCTTTCATCATCGCCTGGCGGACACGCACGTCTGACCAGGGTTCCATGTCGACCCGCATTCGAATCAGATAAGCCTGGGAGGTACTGGCTGCTTGCACTGTTACATCCGGGTTATCCTTTAACGCTTGCCAATCACTGGGGCGTGGCTGGAACATGGTATCGACCTGGCCGGATTGTAAAGCCGCGATGGCGGCATCTTTATCAATAGAAACGTAAATGATTTCATCCAGATACGGAAGTGGTTGCCCATCTTCGCCCATCTGCCAGTAATCATCACGGCGTTTTAGCACCGCACGTTCACCTTCGGCATATTCTGCCAGGGTGAATGCGCCTGTTCCAATAGGCTCTTTGATGAAGTCACCTTGAAAATCGCGATGCAGAATCGCAGCTGGGTAATGGAAAAGATGCTCGGGAACACTAATGTTGGGTGCATTGAGGTTCATTCTGATGGTGTAATCGTCCACCTTTTCAACGCTCTCGGGTCCATCCAGGTAGGACAAGAGCCCTAACATCGAAGAACCTACATCCGGGTTGAGCCATTCACCGAAGCTGAAGAGTACATCATCGGCGGTTAATTCATCACCATTGTTAAATTTGACACCCTGTCGTAAATTAAGTGTCCAGGTTAGCAAGTCATCACTGGCTTCCCAATTCTTTAACAAAGAAGGACGAGTGATATTATCAGGACCAGTAATTGTTAGATAATCACATATTTGTCGCAATATGTTTGAACTTTGTGTCCAGCTGATGCGCGCAGGGTGATCAATCAACTGTAATTCCATTGCGCTGGTTAATGTACCACCACGCACGATGCCACCTGTAGCTTCGGTAGCACCTGATGCTACTGTTGGTGCAACAGTATCTGGTCCTGGAGCAGCACAAGCCGCCAATGTGGATGATAACCCTAAGAGGGTGGCACCGCGCAGGAATTCTCTTCGGGAAATACTACCATTGGTATATTTTTCAAAGAAATCCGGGATAAGCGGATGTACTTTTCCCATTTGTTTTTTGGTAATTATTGGTTTAGTCATTTCTTCTCCTTTTAAAATATAGTATTTTTTTATTTCTTGGTTTGGATAGATAATTGGAACGTTTAAGTCCGGTAAAATCCATAATGGATTTCCGTCGTCATCTCTAATTGTCTGCTTAATCCTATTTATCTGTAATGAAATTATTCAGATAAGTGATGGTTCAATTCTGAGAAAAAAAGCTTGCCTTAAAAAATAGCTAATAAATGTTGAAAAGCCAATCCCCACTTTGCCTATTAGGTTTACGATTACCCAATCAACGTAGCAAACTAATTGCAGACTGTTTCCGGCAGTCTTCACAAAAACATAATTGCTAATTACCTCCTTAAGAAATAAATCGTTAAGTGCTATAAAATTATAGCATATAAATTCCTAGGGTAGATGAGGGGTGGAGGGGTGAAATTTTCTCTTTCTGGAAATATTTTACAATAATTTGTTACTTATCCAATTTTTCTCCGATCTAATAGATATAACATGACAGATTACAGCCAATTTGAAGATGCACAACTTATTGAATATGTTCACCAGGATGCTAAGGCTTTTGATGTGCTTTACCATCGATATCTTCCTCGTCTATATCGCTATTGTCTTCAGCGTGTTGACGATGCCCAACAGGCTGAGGACATCAGTGCACAGGTCTTCATCGAAGTTCTGAATGGATTGATGAACGGCAAATATAAGGAGGCTGGATGCTTTGCCGCCTGGTTGTTCACCATCGCCCGCCGGCGTGTTGTTGACCATTATCGTAAACCTGAGGTAGAAGCGTTACAGGAGTCGCATCCTTACAATCCTGAAATTTCCAAGCAGGTGGAAGATCTGGATGATAAACAGCAACTGATTGATCTCATTCAAGAGCTGGATGAGGAGCATCAGGAACTTTTACGGTTACGGTTTGCAGCCGAGCTTAGTTTTGAGGAAATCGCCTTGCTCGATGGACGCAAACCAGCGGCAGTCAAAATGGCAATTTATCGCATGCTGGAGCAGCTGCGAGTTAGATGGGAAAAAATTTATGGAAAATGAAATCAACTCAAACCCCCTAAATATTGAAGCTAATCTTTCCTCCCTGTTTACCAGCTCACAACCAAGAAAAGAATTTGTAGACGACCTGGCGATGAAGCTTCATTTCCAGTATCAGGAACAAAAGTCCTTACAACGTGAAATTTCACCAAAACGAGATGGTTCGTTTCTGTCGATTTGGAGAAAATTAATGGCTAAACCGGTGCTTCTCGTGGTGAGTGTATTGATTGCTGTGATGGTTTTGACCGGGATAGTTTATGCTGTTGGCCAGCTCAGTGGCTATATCCCAGGATTTGGATTTTCCAATGGAAATGAGACGATCTATGTTTTAGAAGAGTTCGTTGTAAAAGAAGAAAATGGATTGAAACTTCAAGTAGAGCAGGCTGTCAGTAATGAAGAACGGTTTTGGGTCAAGTTGCAGATCGAAAATCTTGTTGAGCTACCATTTTTTTCCTCATCCTACTTGCTATTGGAAGATGGAACACGAATAGAACTTGATTCCAGTGGTAGTAGCTATCAGGATGGACCGACGATGCTAACCTATACTTTTCCACCCCTTCCAACGGATACCATAAATTTGACTATGTTTATTGAAGGTCTCAATGAAGGAACGATAGAAATTCCTTTGGTGTTGAGATCGATACGTGAAGGGGAGATCTTGCCTGTGGAAGAACCCGGAGAATACCCAATTTTGAGTCCCTCACAGCATGGTTTACAGCTCTCCCTGGATCATGTCGCTCCAGGGAGTGACCGTACCGTATTTCAGGTTTCCGTTCAATTTGATGAACCCAGCACAATGATCATTGGACAATGGACAGTGACATTAAAGGATCAGGAAGAGCATATTTATCCCTTGACTGAGATCCAATCGAATAACATCGACCGTGGAATATCCGCACTTTATCAAACCATTCCTTTTAGCGGAAATGAAGAATTAATCCTTACCCTACAAAGTGTTCCGATAGTGGGACAAAAGATAAATATGATGCGGGATTATTCCACCAATCCGGGAAAATTCACTTTTGATCCTGGTCCTGATCCACAGCCTGGCCAAGTCTGGGAGTTGAATGAGCAGGTGCAGGTAGGTGACTTTACATTAAAGGTAATTCGAGCACAGTTAAATAATTCGAATGAACTAACCTTTGAATTTGAAGCAAAGGACGGTGTAACTGGTGTGATGCTGTATGCGGATACACCTGAAATCAGAAGCGCTCAAGGTGGTACACCAACAGGAAACAGTAATTTTACTAGTGCCATTGGTTTTCACCAAATCCCATTTGATCCAATTGAAATTCAAATTCGTTCCGTTTATTTCAGCGTTGCTGGAGAATGGCAAATTAATTGGACACCACCAGCTGCCCCAGAGGAATCCACAGCGCAGGTATTCCCCACCGCAACTGTGCCGGTATTTCCTACAGCAACCACCACCATCCCAAGTGAGGATGAACTCTATCTTGAGGTAAAACGTTTGTCGGATCAATTCGATGCACCCTATCAACAAGGGCCAGGATGGGTACATATTGTTAAAGAAAAATATTACACCCCTCGACCAGGACAGGATTATCCACCTCCTTATCTTCGCAACGAAATGTGGTTTGAGATTGACACTGAAGGTTATGTAAAACGTTCTCTCTATACAGATTATGATGAAAACAATGCAATCATACAGCAGGTAGCAACCATCGGAAATTACTCAGTCAATTTCACTTTTGGAGATAGCGGATATTATGGATCGACTAAATACCGTCCAACCCTTGATTTGGTAATCCCATCATTGCTTAGAGCTTCAGAAATTGGTTCAGAAGTCTCTCGTGAGGAAGTGAAATGTGATAATGATAGGAGATGTTTATTGATCACAATTTTTGATCGCTTTGATCAACCTTTTCAAAATTCCGGAGATAAAAGAGCAACTGCTGGTCTTATTTTCAAAGTTTGGATTGACATGGATAGTGGTTTACAATTCAAATCAGAGAATCTATATTTAATGGAGGATGGCAGCCAGGAGCAAAGTTATATCGAGACTGTCAAGATCGTAGAAAAAGTAGACCAGGCACCGGAAGAGATAATTGGGATACTGGATCGGGTTGTGTTGCCTTAATCGTGTTAGGTGATAAAATCTGAGTAGAAAAAGTTTTGTCAAGGAATGGAAAACTTATGAGACATAAATGGATTTTGGGAATTTTCATACTATTTCTCAGCGCCTGTACTCCTGAAGAACCAATGAGCAGTATTGAGCCGATGGAAAATACACCAATAGAAACAAAACCCTCCGCAGCTATGCCCATACCAATCAGCTTGCCAACTCTTACGACAGATGAATTTCCCATCTCCGAACCGGAATTTACTGGCGTTGTTGTTCAATTTCGTGGTTCGGAAGAGTATGTGAATCTACGCAGTGGACCAGGAACTCTATACCCAGTAATTGCCACTCATCCGACTGATCAACCAGTGGAAGCATTGGCAATCAGCTCAACAGGAGAATGGGTAATGCTGGCTTACCCTGACAGTGAAACACAAAAGGCATGGGTCTATACAGCTTTAATTGCGCTTGAGGGAGTTAATCTTCCCGTTGTGGATACCCGATCCATGAAACGAGTGGATGATAACCTGCCAATTCCTACTGAAGTACAGCCATCGCTTAATTTGTTGCTTTCCTCACTTCAACTCGATGGAGAGCTAATTCAATATATTGGGCAAGATACACACATCAACCATGCATCATTACCAATAATCGAAGTGTTTTCTTACCAGAATGTGAAATATTCGGTTGATCCAAATGCAGAATTAGTTGTAATGATTGATGCCAGCCTTGCATATTTGCCAATTTCTGATGAAAATCGAGCGTTATCACTAGAGCAACTTGCCATTCAGTTCATTGAACAGCTTGCACCTGAAGTGGAACTTGAAAAACTGACCGAGAATCATGGTCAAAAAGGTGGGATCCATTTTTATCGTTGGGAGGGTTCCGATCTTGGTTTCATTTATGTTGGTTTGACAGAAAATGGTGAATTGGTAACCTATGTAAATGCTGTATATTAAGCAGGTAGATTAATTCTACGAGTTGATGCTTTGAAATGACGTGAAATTTATCTTTTCCCTTGTGCCTTTAGCCTATCAACCAATCAAGAACTCCCCATCTGACCAGTTGACGCTTAAAACTCAATCCGGTACACTTTGGTTACTATGAAAAACCTTCATCTTTTGGCGTTCTTCTCAGGATTTATCCTGGCCGTTGCGAGTGCTTTGTTAGCGCTCGGGAGTGGTTTCGATTCTTCCTTGTCGGAGTGCGCCTGTTGAATTGATACCTTTACGAATTCCTTTCAGCCACGGTGTGCTCCTGCCCGTGGCTATTTTTTTGCTGGTTTTCCATCCATGGGCAGTGGTTTGTCAGTTTTCAGCCGTCCAAAAACCTGCAATTATCGCAACAAAAATTTTTATGCTATCATACAGGAGTTTACAATGTCTATTTTACAAGCCCACTCATTAGGAATATCTTACGGTGCCTTTGACCTCTTCAAAGGGATCTCATTAACGGTTGCCAACGATGCGAAAATTGGGCTGATTGGTCCCAACGGGGTTGGCAAATCAACCATCATGATGATTTTAGCCGGCTTACACACCCCTACCACCGGTCAGGTGACAATGGCTCGCAATCGTAAGCTGGGTTATCTGCGCCAGGAAGCGGTGGAAGCTTTTGGTAACCGTGAAAATTCAGTGTATCAGGAAATGCTGGTTGTGTTCGATCATTTGCACCAACGCCAGGCGCAATTACATGAGCTAGAGCATAAAATGGCTGATGCTAACGGTAACCTGGATGCACTATTAGAGGAATATGGTCGCTTGCAGGAAGCCTTTGAACTGGCGGGGGGGTATGATTTTGAAGTGCGTATCCAACAAACACTGGAAGGTTTGGGACTGGGTAAAGAAACCTGGAAAATGCCCCTTAATCACCTCAGTGGTGGTCAGAAAACACGCGCCCTGCTGGCACGGCTCTTACTCGAGAAACCGGATTTGTTGATGCTGGATGAGCCCACCAACCATCTGGATATTGACGCGGTGGAATGGCTGGAGAATACACTCATCAACTGGCCGGGTGCGGTGTTGATCGTCAGCCATGACCGTTACTTCCTGGATAACGTTGTCAACACTATCTGGGAGATGTCACCAGAAGGAATCGAGACCTATACTGGCACCTATAGCAGCTACCTGTTACAACGGCAGGAACGCTGGGAGTATACGGAGCGGGTATTTAAGGAAGAGAAAGCCCGTCTTCTCAAGGATGTCGATTTTATTCAGCGGAACTGGGTACGCGCCAGCACGCATGCGCGAGCTTTGGGATTACTCAAACGCGTGACCCGTGATCTGGCAATCATCGAGCAGTACGGGTTGATGTCCTTACGCAGTGGTAAGAAATGGAGTGAATATGGCATTCGTTCCGATCGTCCACTCGAAGTGATCGAGGCAATCCGGGGTGTGAATGCAATTCAAATTCCCACCAACCGCCCTCCCAAAATTCGCCCACATTTCCGCCACTTTAAAAACAGTGGTAATTATGTGGTGCGTGTTGAGGAAGCTGAAATTGGTTACCCTGGCAACAGCCTGTTCACTGCAAAAGATGTGGAATTGAAACGTGGTGAGTGTGCAGTTTTGATGGGACCCAATGGTAGTGGCAAAACCACCTTCCTGAAAGTACTTTTAGGAGAATTGCAGCCCTTAGCTGGTGAGGTTTTACCCGGTGCAGGTTTGAAAATTGGTTATTTTGCGCAGGCACAGGAGAACCTGAAAGGCACTCATTCAGTGCTGGAAGAATTTCAACGCCACAAAGATATGCAGGAGGAGCAAGCACGTTCGCATCTGGCTGCATACCTTTTCCGTGGTGAGGACGTCTTCAAACCGATTGATGGCCTCAGTGGTGGCGAACGTGCCCGTCTGGTGATGGCTTTGTTAGCATTGGAAGGTGCCAACTTCCTGGTACTGGACGAACCCACCAACCACCTGGATATTCCAGCGCGGGAAGCACTGCAGGAAGTATTGGAAGACTACAACGGCACGATTTTACTGGTTTCGCACGACCGTTACCTGATCAACCGCCTGGCAACCCGGGTTTGGGAAATTAAGGACAAGCAATTGGTCACCTTCAACGGCAATTATCGTGAGTATATTTTGCGACAGACTACCCTGCGTAATGGGAACCAGAACGGTACTCGCAAGATCCTACTCAGGCAGGCACCGATGGCACGCGACAACAGCCGTGAAACCAAACAGCGCATGTTGGATCTTGAGAAACTAGAAGGAAGAATTCGTGAAAAGGAAAAGGAAATCAAGCATCTTTCGCATGAATTGCAAAAAACCGGTAAGGATGGAGCCTTTGAAAAAATGCATAAACTCAGCAATCAATTGGCGCATGCCGAGGTGATCATGGAAGAACTGATGCAGGAGTGGGAACAATTGGTAGCATAAGGTCGCTAACCAAATCGCAACTTTGGTCATAAATAGAACCCGCTTTTTGTTGGTTCTATTTTTATTTCAGGCTAAGTGGACGAATTATTTCTGTTGTGAAATAAGGAACAATTAATTCAACCTTTTCGTCATATAGGAGATTTTCAAAATAAAAAAAAGGAAATACAAAATGAAAAACTTAAATCAAAAAACTAATTCTTTTTCCATCACTTTGGTTGTCTGCGCAATTATTCCTTTTCTCCTGGTTGGCTGTCAATCTGTCGATTCTGGAGGGACACCCTCTCAGGAACCTCAGGAACCAATCATTGAAAATGAACCGATCCAAAGTCAGAATTACATCGATTCCTTTGAACCAACAATTTCGCTGGAAGTAGGGTTTGTCGCCCAAGACACACAAGTTGAAATAATTCCAGCTGTCTCACCGGATTCAGATAACCCTTATTGGGAATTTCTTCCTAAACATCAGGTGCTCACGCTAGAAGGCTACGAAATTTCAGAGCATTTATTGAAAGCGCAGATTTTTCTATATCCTGTTGCGGAATTAGAAGCATTCAATCTGGGTGCGGGGCAAATTGCCACCGACCTGGAAATCCTATTAGATAACCAAATCGTTGGTGAGTACCTTCCATTCCTGCCTTTGTTTAATGCAGCACAGGTAATGCACAGCAAGGTTGCTTTCTTGGAATTTGAGAATGGAAGCGGTGTACGCTTTTTAACCCAATTTGATCAAGCCCCAATTCCCATTAACAATTTCGAGTTGATTTATACCTTTCAAGGTCTAACTAATGATGGTAAATACTATATTGCGGCAATTTTCCCCATCACCCACCCCGATTTACCTGATGATAATATGGTCGATTCGAGTCAGGAATTTGATCCAGAAGCGTTTTCTGCCCAAATGTCTGAAAGTGTTATGAATTTGGGTAACTTTTCGGACAAGGATTTTTCGCCAACCCTAATCGATTTGGACGCGGTGATCAAATCAATCAACGTACAGTAATTAAAAAAGGTCAATCACTTTTCCTCTGATTGACCTTTTAGTTTTCGAAAGAATTGTTTAGCCAGTTTGCACTTCGGTAGATTTCTCACCTGCCATCATCAAGCCCACCGATTGCAAGGTCGCATCTTTCCGATCTACAATACCCATGATCTCCCCATGGAAAATGACTGCTATTCGATCGGATAGCGCAAAAATTTCGTCCAGATCCTCAGATATTAACAAGGTCGCGGTACCAGCTTCGCGCTGTTCGATGATGCGTTCATGTATGTATTCTGTAGCACCAATATCCACACCACGCGTGGGTTGCGCTGCAATTAATACCTTTGGTTTGCGCGAGATCTCACGTGCCAAAATTACCTTTTGGGCGTTTCCGCCCGAGAGACTCTTAATTGGCGTGTCTATCGAAGGTGTTTTGACATTGAAAGCTTTTACTAACTCTGCCGATTTTCTGGCAATATTGTTCATATTCAAAAAAGAATTTTTTGAGTAAATTTCCTGATCTAGATCACGCATGATCAGGTTTTCCGATACACTGAATTCTTTGATAAGTCCTTCTACGTTTCGTTTTTCCGGTATGTAGGACAAACCTTTTTCGATGACTTCCATCGGGGTGAATCCGGTTATTTCATCTTCATCAATAAAAATCTTCCCGGATGTTGCTGGACGTAAACCAGCAATTACCTGGGCTAATTCCGGTTGGCCATTCCCAGAAACACCCGCCAACCCCAAAACTTCTCCTGCACAAATTTCCAGGGAGACGTTTTTTATAGACGGTATACCGCGATCACTGAGAGCGCTAAGGTTTTCAACTCTCAATCGAGGCTTTCCACAGTCAACATTTTTATGGCTGCGAACGAGATTTAATGGCCGTCCGACCATCATCTCGGCTAATAAATTCTTGCTGGTATCTGCTGTATTAACCGTGCCCACATTTTTCCCATCACGCAAAACTGTCACCCGGTGGGTAAACGCCATCACTTCATGTAATTTGTGTGAAATAAATATGAGGGCATGGCCATCCTTCGCCATTTGAGTTAAAGTGACGAAGAAATCATCTACTTCCTGTGGGGTTAGGACTGCAGTGGGCTCATCCAGGATTAACAAGGCTGCCCCGCGATACAACGCTTTTAAGATCTCAACTTTTTGTTGTTGCCCAACCGAAAGCTGCCAGATGTAGGCATCCGGCTCAACATCCAGCCCATATACCTTAGCCAATTCATTGATGCGATTGGTAACCCGATCCAAATCAGTTAAAATCCCTCTTGAAGAGGGTAAACCAAGGGCGACGTTTTCAGCTACTGTTAATGAATCAATCAACATAAAATGCTGGTGAATCATTCCAATTCCCAGGTTTATCGCATCTTTTGGAGAATGAATCACTTGAGGTTCACCATCAAAGATTATTTGACCTTCATCAGGGTGGTACAACCCATATAATTGTTTCATCAATGTGCTTTTACCAGCACCATTCTCCCCTAATAAGGCATGCACCTCACCATAACGAATTTCGAAATTTACATGGTCGTTAGCTAAAACACCTGGAAATCTTTTAACAATTCCACGCATTTCAAGATAGTCAATTCGAGGATGTCCGGAGGGAAGAATTTGCTTATGGGTCATATTCACCTACCTGAAAAATCCATTGTGCAGAAGTTTCCTCCTGCACAATGAAAATGCTTAAAAACTATTTTCCACCAACACCGATGGTTATTGATCCGTCAACAATACCTGCGGCTGCTGCATCTCCCAGCGCTTTTACATCTGCCGGTAAATTAAAACCTGAATTATAGACCATTTTCAGGCCTTCATTTTCCAGGGATAAGGCATATGCTTTTCCGCCAAGTGTACCTTCTTGCACCAGGCTGATAATATCGCGTAAGACAACAGTCCAATCATAAATCTGGCATGCAACTACAATATCCGGAGCTAAGGATGACTGGTCAGCTTGTGTGCCAAACCAGAGAACACCTTTTTCTTTGGCAACACCAACAGCAGA
>NPIE01013818.1_pt2 | contig 16161 bp, 14 predicted proteins | sample 8637661 | NCBI WGS metagenome assembly NPIE01 (sample SAMN07420842, study PRJNA396082) | bioreactor metagenome | isolation source: sample BA12 brine-fed electro-methanogenic bioreactor BA | place: Japan: Kochi | collected 2016-12-09 | reverse complement strand
CGGGGCCAATGACCTGCCCATGATCTCCATCGCCGGGTTAGGCGTGGCGTTCAATGCCAAACCCGTGGTGCGCAAAAAAGCAGCCAGCACCATCTCCACCACCGGCCTGGACGGGCTGCTGTACCTGATGGGGCTTCATGAGCGGGAGATCCAGGAGTCCAATCCTGCCCCCAAAGCCTGACCACAAGATGAAAATGGAGCGATTCGACCTTTCGGGCCCTGTATTTGAAAAGATAACACTGGTGGGTCTACCGACAGGCATTCAATGGGGTGGTATTCCAGCCGTTTATCGCAATTGCAGGGGGGTGCAGGGCGGTAACCCGCTGGCTTCCCTGAATTTTGGGGACAGCCCGAAAATTGCCTGATTAAAAAGGCTGGGGGGTTTTCAAAGATAAATGAACAACCATGGGATCGAAATCCCGGTCATTATGGAGCAAGGTCAAGCCTTTCATAATGCAAAACGTGCCGATTAGCACATCGATGGTTTTTCGGACCGTTACCCCGGATTTGCGAAGGCGCCTATAGTTTCTGGCACTCTGAACCGCTAAGTCATATCCGCCGATACGGCAGAATCGAAGCCCGGAAAGCAGTTGTTTTGCGGTGTGAAAATCCCTGTCAGATCTGAATCCCTGAAGTACCTCCGTGAGGATCAGGTCACCGATAAAGACAGGATCCTCAGACAGATGCCTGTCAAGCAGATCGGTCTGCCATGAAGGGATGCCGTTGAAATAGTTGATCCATACCGAGGTGTCCACCAGAATCATGCATCTGACCTCATGTCATCGAGATTCCCCTCCCATGTAAGCTTTCCACGAAACTGCCGGATCCGATGCTGCTTTTCCATCCGAACCAGCAGCCTGAGTGCGGTTTCCACTACGGCTTTTTTGGTTTTGAGCTGTGTCAGCAAAAGTGCTTCGTTGATAAGATCGTCATCGATGGCAATATTGGTACGCATGGACGTGCCCTTCTTTTTATGTGTATTGTCTTCATTTTATATACACATTTAATCGGGGTCAAGTGGAAATTCAAATGTCCACATCCAGTTCCCTGTAAAGCTGTGACATCCATTGAAGAATTTGGGTCAGCTTATTTTTCCGTTACCCAGTCCATCCACTGGACCGCCCGAAGCTGCGTTGCCGTGTTTGGGTCCACCCCATACACATTTTGATAAAAATCAAGCAGCCATGCATTCAGAGGACATCAACGGCCCCGATCTCCTTGAGCACATCCGTCAGGTTGCGGACCGTTCCGGCTTTCCGGAAATCATCCATGTTGATAATGGTTTTGTCCACGTTGATTTCAACCCCCTGCTGGGGAGCCATAACCGTGATGGGTGAAAGCTGGTACGCTTGCCCCGGCTCTTTACCGGTTTCCGCAGACAACATATTTCCCCCAGGGGTGGGCTGAGTATCAGGCAATTTGTTTTCATTGGTAATATTTTTTGCAAAGGGGTCAATCCAAGATCAAATCTCTTGTCTGTCAGTATTTCTTTTGGTCAATTGTTCAATCAGCCTGTCAATGACTCGATCATCCGGCCAGTCAGTCTTTCCGGATGGACGGTTTTTAAAAAACCAGCCTGAGACCCCAGCATACCGGTGGCGCCGGCTCAATTCCATCACCACTCATATCTGATTTCACCCACCGTAAACATGCCGGGTGATTTTTCATCCTCGCTTCGAAGATAGGTTTCATCAAACAGGTTCTGGACCGCAAGGCTGGCGGAAAGGCCTGGAAGCAGAAAGTCCAGGTTGCGCCACAGTTTGACATCCACGGTTTCATAGTCTTTGATTTTTTCGGTGTTCATGTCGTTGCTGTACTGGTTTCCGATGTGATTCACCACAACACGGGCGTTGACAATGGCGGTGAACAGATCAACCCCGGCGCTGAAGCTGTGTTCCGGTACGTATTCCAGCCGCTTTCCTTCCAGTTCCGGTCGTTCGTCGAACTGGTCTATGAGCGATTCATTGAACGTATAGGAAGCGAAGAAATTGACATGCGTGCTGGGCCGGAAGGTCAAATCCGCCTCAAATCCCTTGATCTCAACCTCGGAGACATTGTCCATCAGATACACGGCCCGGTCCCGGCCCCACAGAAACCGGGTCTGGCCGGTGTCCACGCTGTAGATGAAATCCTTCCCCCTGGAGTAATAACCGGAAAAAGACAGGTCCAGCATCTCGGAAAGCCTCATATCACTGCCGATTTCAAAGGAATCAAGGGTTTCATTTTCCAGCCCCGGGTTGGCATCATAGAACCGGCCGTGGAAGATGCCGTAACGGCACAGGGCATCCAGGATTGGTGCCCGGAACCCCCGGGAATATGAACCATACACGCTGATATTGTCTGAAAAGTGGTACCGGGAGGAGATTTTGGGGGAAAAGGCATCCCAGCTGGAATCGTTCAGACTGCCGGATAAAAGGTCGAAAGGGGATACATTGGAGTCATAGAGTCCGTCTTTGAATTTTGCCGTGTCAAAACGGATGCCCCCTACCACGATCAGTCGGTCATCGAGAAAACGCAGCTCATCCTGCACGTAAAAGGCATACTGTTCCAGACGTCCTTTGTTGATGGCAAAATCACCGCTGGCATCATAATCATCGATGGCATCCACCTCGCTGATCCGCATATCCGCCCCCAGAATCAGGGTAGAATGATCGGATATATCCGTGGATACACTCAGTGCGGTACCATAGTCATCCCGGTCCGAAAGCACCTTGTAAATACTGGCGGTATCAGCAAAATCCCGGTGCCAGTAATACTCTTCCCGCTGATAGAAGCCGCTGAGCTGCCACTGCCAGTCATTCACCGCTCTTTTGTAGAGAAGATTCACCCGGTTGGTGTCGAAATCCCTGTGGCTGCCTTCCGGAATATTGTATTTATAGCCTTCGCCTCTGCGGTCGTCATAATAGGCATACCCCAGCTCCAGAGAACTGGCTTGATCAAAATTATACCCAAGCTTGGCAGAGACATTGAACTCCTCCACAAACCGGTCGATGCGGTTGTTATAGTCACTGCTGGCTTCCGTTAAAGAGGTATACCCGTCACTGTCAAGCCCGGTTGCCGCCACCTGGCCGTAAAAACCCCGGTCACCGTCCTGTCTGCCACCCAGTCGGACAGCTCCTTTTTTTGTGCCAAAACTGCCGTATCCGGCGGAGAAATCCCCTGAAAATGTTTTGTCAGGCCGCTTGGTGATGATATTGATCACCCCACCCATGGCATTGGAACCGTAAATGGACGACCCTGGCCCTTTGAAGACCTCGATCCGTTCGATATCCGCCAGGTTGAGCCGGTTCCATCGCATATTTCCGGAATCCCCAGTGGAGGCCGGTGTGCCGTCTATGAGCACCAGGGTCCTGCCCGGCTCATTTCCGCCCAGACCCCGCATGGTCACCTGGGGAGACAGTTCGAATACGCCGTCGGTCCGGGTAGTTTGCAGTCCGGAAACCTGCTGAAGCAATTCATCCACCCGTTCAAAGGGGGTGTTTTCAATGTCTTCGGCGCTGATAACGGTTATCCGGCCCGGCACGCGGGTTTTTTCTGTAAGAAAACGGGTGGCCGTAACCACCATATCATCCAGGTGGATGGCGGCATGTTCCTGATACCGGGTGGGTTCCGTATCTTGTCCCAATGCCTGACAGACCATCAGGCCGACGGCCCAGACATTCAATATCAGCACTGCGGCCATGATTATTATAAGTTTTTTCATCGGTTTTGCTCCTTAAAAATCAAACGATACCGTCATCAATGCCGTAAAGGGCGCACCGACGTAATAACTGGCGCTTCCGGCCCGGCTGTCGTCACTGGCATTGATGACAGACACATATTCCTTGTCAAACAGATTGGTCAGTTCCAGGGACAGTCTGAGTTTGTCCACAAAAGAAAGATTGGTGAAGGTGTACCCCATTTTCAGATCCGCCACCAAATAGTCATCGATCTTTTCGTTGTGCTCGGCATCTCCGTACCGGGTGCCCATGTACCGGACCATGGGAATCACTTCAAAATCTTTCCAGGTGTAAATCAAACCGGTTTTGATGGTCCATTCTGGGGTGTCCAGTACCTGTTTGTCCTTTGTGTTTCTGGCAACCCCCTGGAACATCAGATCGTCATCGTATGTCAATGAGGTATAGGAAGGGTTGAAAAACAGGTTCAGGTGGTCATTGATCAGAAAATTGGTTTCGATTTCGATCCCGTATCCGGTGGCATCGCCGACATTCTGCTGATAGTTCAGGTTCACCCGTGGATCATAGACCGTGGTCAACAGATTCTGGTGTCTGGAATAAAACAGGGTCGGGATCACCTCGAACCGGTTATACTGGAACCGGGCGCCTACTTCGAAATTGTCTGATATTTCCATGTCATAGCCGCTGAACATATCGTTAAGCGTCACCCCTGCCGCCTGGAATGCGGCCCGGTTCTGGTTGTAGATGTTGACCAGGGGTACATAGGAATAGGGCCGGATCTGGTTGCGGCCGTAACTGGCATTCAATTCCAGGTTGTCTGTCAGCCGGTAGGCAACCCCCAGCGTGGGAAGAATTTCGTCATAGGTGTTTTCTTCCCGGAAAAGATCTGAAGCCGCTGTCAGTGTGTAGTCAGGGGCCGATGCGATGTATCCCTGGCTGGCAGGATCCGTGTAGTGAAAATATTTGAGGCCGGCCTGCCAGTCGAATTGTCCGATGCTGCCGGCCAGTTTCAGAAACGGACTGTGGGCTATCCCTTTGTCGTCACTTTTCATGTACATGCCGTATCCTTTGAAGGCAAAGGTGACCGGATCGTAGTTCTGCTGCCGGATGATCATTTCGGACACCTCGGCCCAATACCCCAGAGAAGCCGTACCCCATGAAAAGTGCGAATCCAGTTGGGAGATCATGCCGTACCTGTCAATGTCCCGCTGACGCTTGACGACAATGCCTCCCTGGGAACCCGATCCTTGAAGGATTTCAGTGTCTTCGTCCGTGTAATAAGGCTTGAACGTCAACCGGAATGTGTCTGAAAGCGTGACAGGTATTTCAGCCAGAAAATCCCGGTTCACGTAGTCGCCCCGGTTGTACCGGTAATAATTGATATCTTCGGTTTTGATTCCGGTCAGATTGCTGTTGTAATCTTTTTTGTAAAAGCGGCCCAGAGATTCCACTTCACCATAGGTCAACGGCCGGTAAAGATCCTGTTTCAGGTCGTTGGCATTGAACCAGAATTTGACCTCATTCCCGGTGGGGAGAGGCTGTCGTACCATCAGGTTGGCATTTTTCCTGGGGCCTGAATCACCGGGGCCTTTCCATTTTTCCGTATCTGTATGGGAAAGGGATAAAGACAGGCCCGTGCCGGTTCGGGGCAGGTTTCCGGAATCCAGCCGGATAAAGCTCCGGCTGTAATGGTTGATGCCGATTCCCTGACTCAACGATATACCGAATTCCTGTTCCGGCCATCGGGGCCTGAGTTCCACAGCCCCGCCCCGGGCTCCCACGCCGGTGCCCAGATCCGCCGGGACCGCCCCTTTATACACCGCAATGCTGTCGAAATTTTCCGTATCATAGAGATATTCCCGAGGTCCCATGGGGTTGCCGCCGTAGTTGGGGACCCCTGCCACGGTCATGGCACCCAGGAATCCGCGGACCCCCCGGACCCGGATGTTTTTCTGTTCGGCCGCGAGTCCGTAGGGGTCGATACTTTCCACCGAGATGCCTGGAAGAATGTTGATCGCCTCATAAACGCCGACTGCCGCCCTGCTTCCCTGTGCATCCAGACCATCCCGGGTGATTTCGCTTCCCGTGTAGACCGTTTCATTGGTCTGCTTGGTGGGGGTCACCAGTTTTGTTCCCGTCACCACCACATCATCCAGAACCACTTTGCCGGTGCCGGATTCCCCGGCATCGGCGGAAAGGGCCGCCATCACCAGACAAATAACCATGAACTGTTGCATGAGTTTCATTTTTCAATACCTTCCGCTATGATTCGCACACAGGCGCGGTTATGGTTTCAAAGGAATTTCAGCTGGGCTGTCAGTCAGGTCATTGGACGGTCAGGCCCATCTTTTCCAGCGGATCGGTTCCGGGTCCGGCCCAGTCCATGGGGGATACCCCGTCCGGGAGGATGACGGTCTTCAAGACCTTGACAAAGGCTTCAGGAGAATCGATCCGTTCCAGGTACCACAGGTCGATGCACAGTTTGTCGATGATGACATTCCCGGTTTTGGGGCAGGCGGTGTCGGCCCAGTCAAATCCCAGGATGATTCCTTCCCATTTTTTGGTCTGGTCATCCTGGCGGTAGACGATGGTTGCGGCGGTTTCAACCTCCGGGAGGCGCCTGGCCCGGTCTTCTCTGGACGGATAGGTCACGGCATATTTTTTCTTTCCCGGGGTGGCGTTCAAAAGGGTCATCAGGGCATCTTCCTTGCACCAGGGGTCTATGCCGTGGACAAAATATCCGGATCTGCCCGGGGGAAAATGGGCCTGCACATAACCGGCCATCAAAATACCGGAAATCACCCCGGGGCAGTAATGGTCGTGAAATTCAAACGCCCGGATCACATGGGCCGGTGCCCCGGATGCCACGGCATTGGCAATGGTGATGACCCGGAAGGCATTGTCCCCGAATATCCGGCCGGCCATCCGGGTTTCAAAGGCGTCTGCATGCTGGTAAAGATAGTCGGCATCGATCCGTTCCACCGTCCGGATGCCGAAGATGTCAGGAGACATGTCATCCGGAAACTGTTGAGGGTCTGATCCGCCGGGTTGCGCCATCTCCAGATAGGCGCACCATCCGGATGCCTGATCATGGACCGCCACCCACAAAGGGTCCCAGGCAGCGGCATGGATTTCCACCAGGGTATTTTTCCCCCGGCTGGCGCCGGTGACCGCTGCCAGGCCGTCAAGTGCCCCCTGGGTGGGCATGCCGAACATTTCAGCATATCCGGCATTGGTCAGAACGATGAGATCTTTCTTGTCCGGGGCTTTGCCCGCATTCTGGATCATTTCCAGGGACAGGTCCGCGGCAAACTGTCCCACCGATTTCCAGCGGGTATAAACCGATCCGGAAGAGGGTCCATCAGCGGCAGACTGTCCAAAACACATCCCGGATCCTGCGGTGAGGGCAATGATCATCAAACAAGCTGTGATGACGGCGTGCCGGTTTTTTATATAGGTCATGTTTTCTCTCCTTTTCATTTTTTTAAACCATTTTCAATGTGAATCACCCGCCAGGGGACTGTCCGAAGCTTCCCTCCGGTCAGGCATCCACCCATTTTCTTGGATTTTTTTACAGACACAGAATAGACAGGCTGCCCGTGAGGGTGTCTGCTGTTCCTGATTGACCCTGCACAGACTCGCTGGTATAAGAAAAGAGAAAGCCGTTCTGACGATCAGCCATCGGCAGAAACCGGTTTTCACCCCGGAAGGCGGCACGGCTCTTTGACCGGACCCTGTGTCGCCTTCCTTTTTATATCGGTTATGTCATTTTCTTTGTCTGCTCAACATCCTGTTCAACAAAAAAAGGCCAGGAATATCTGGACAGGCACGTTCTCCTGTCCGACCTTCCTGGCCTTGGTTTCAACATCTTAAAAATATCTTGATTCAGCTGCCTGCAATTTCAATTGCAGAATTGGGGTCAATCTATGTAAAAAAGAATTCCCTGTCAAGGGATAATTGACATCATGCCAGCATGGCCATGTGCGGATGGTCTTTTCCGCTGATGATATCTGCTGTGGCTGTTTCAGCGGTTATGCCTCGTCCCATAACCAGGATAATTACCAGAAGCCGGGCGGGCACGGCAAGTTTGACCGGCCTTTTTCAGAGATGGATGCCGATGGGGATGACAGCCTGAGCTACATGGAATTCAAACAGGATTATGCATACTGGGGTGATCTGTAACAGGGTCACCCGTTCGTCTGCTTATTTATCATTAGCTTGATTGACTATCAATTGATTGTCTTTTATGAATTGATTCACGAATCAAAATTGTGGCTGTGTCAAGCAAAGATGTTGGTTTCGCTGCCCCCCTCCCCCTTGTTGATGTCTGTCCGGAGAAGTGGCAATAACAGATCTATTTTTTCTAAAGATATTGATTGTTTGGCCGATTTATATACACTGGTATAACAATTCGCTTTCAAACAGTGAGGGGACACTGTAATTATGCCATTCAGGCAGAGGGGGTTTGAATGACGATTAAAGCCAAACTGTCCATGTTAACCGCGATATCACTGTTGATTGCTTCGGGGGCGATCGGCATCCTGTCGGTGTTTCAGCTGAAAAAAGCCGGGAAAACATCGATTTCTCATATTCAGGCCATGGGGGATGATGAGATTCGTCGTATCGAGGCAGACGGCAGTAAAGAGATTGAAACTTACAGGAATGATCTGCTATCCCGGAAAAAAGAGTATCTCAGGTCTCAGATCCAGACCGCTCTCGGGGTCCTGGAAAAAGGATTCGAGGATGCCCACAGCTTTGACGCCATCAAGGCCATGTATGAGGATCAGCTCCAGAACGCCGTGAATACGGCTTACAGCGTCCTGGTGGCGGTGGAGGCTCAAAAAGAACTGATGCCGGCGGAAAAACAAACCAGGGCGATGGAACTGATCAAGCTGCTGCGGTATGGTCCGGAAAACAGGGATTATTTCTGGATCAACGACATGCGTTCGATCATGATCATGCACCCGATCGATCCAGAACTGGACGGCCGGGACCTGTCCGATCTGGCAGACAGCAATGGGAAGCGATTTTTTTCAGAATTCGTCAAGGCATGCGAAAAAAACGGACAGGGATTTGTGGATTATTTATGGCCCAAGCCCGGTTTTCAGGAACCCCAGCCAAAGCTCTCCTATGTCAAGCTGTTCGAGCCCTGGGGCTGGGTGATCGGATCAGGGGTCTATCTTGAAGTGGCTGAGGAACATCTGAAACAGACATCCGCCGGAGTGATTGAAGCGCTTCGTTTCGGTCCCGACAACAATGATTATTTCTGGATCAACGACACGCATCCCCGTATGATCATGCATCCCTATAAACCGGAACTGAACGGCAAAGATCTGTCGGGGACAGAAGACCCCAACGGGAAAAAACTGTTCGTGGAGATGGTGAACGTCAGCCGTCAACAGGGGGAAGGGTTCGTGGAGTACCACTGGCCCAAATACGGGGCAGATGTGCCCCAGCCGAAACTGTCCTTTGTGAAGCTGTTCGATAAGTGGAACTGGGTCCTGGGAACCGGTATTTACATCGATGATATCGAGGCGGAGGTCGCTGCCAAACAGTCGGCGATAGACAGCCGGTTGCAGTCGGTGAAAAACGGTGTGGATGAACAGGTCAAAAACACCCGTGCGGAGGTGGACGACTCCATCAACCAGGTGATTCTATGGATGGGCCTGATCACCGCCGGCATTCTGGCGGCGGTCCTGGCGGTCTGTCTGGCTTTCATTCACCGTCAAATCAACCTGCCCATAAAAACCGCCATCGACGGCATGTCAGAAGCCGCCGGCCAGGTGGCTTCCGCTTCGGGTCAGGTGTCTGCAGCCAGCCAGTCCCTGGCAGAAGGGGCTTCGGAACAGGCGGCTTCCATTGAAGAGACGTCATCTTCCCTGGAAGAAATGTCCTCCATGACCAGGCAGAATGCAGACAATGCCATTCAGGCCAATTCACTGATGGGCGAGGCCAATCAGGTGGTCGGGCGGGCCACCGCCTCCATGAGGCAGTTGACAGAATCCATGGGAGGCATTTCAAAAGCCAGTGAGGAAACCTCCAAGATTATAAAGACCATTGACGAGATCGCATTTCAAACCAACCTGCTGGCACTGAACGCTGCGGTGGAGGCGGCCCGTGCCGGCGAAGCGGGAGCTGGATTTGCCGTTGTGGCGGATGAGGTGAGAAACCTGGCAATGCGTGCCGCGAATGCCGCGAAAAATACCGCGGAACTGATTGAGGACACGGTCAAAAAGATTCACGACGGGACCCAGCTGGTCAATATCACCGGTGAGGCCTTCAGGGAAGTGGCCCAGAGTGCTGAAAAGGTCGGGGGACTGGTGGCTGAGATTTCAGAAGCCTCCAGAGAACAGGCTCAGGGAATCGGACAGGTCAACACGGCCGTGGCTGAAATGGATAAGGTTGTCCAGCAGAATGCCGCCAGTGCAGAAGAATCCGCCTCGGCATCCGAGCAGATGAATGCCCAGGCCGAACAGATGAAGGACATTGTAACACAACTCTCACGCATGGTGGGTGCCGGGAAAAGCGGCCGCGGGGACAAGGAGATATCTCCGGTATCTGACTCTTCCCGCCGTGGTCACCGGCTTATATCGCATCAGACCGGACCGAAACAGGCGCTGCCGTGGAAAAAAAATATGCCTGGCGGCAGCAGAAAGAAAAAGGACACCCCTGAGCATCTGATAGCCGAACACGAAGATGATTTCAGTGATTTCTGAAATCCTATCAAAAAAACCTATAGGCCGAAAATTCAGTTGGATTCTGTAATATCAATAGGTTACAAGCCATAAGGATGCCATACTTTATCATACCCTTATGAACACTTTACTTATTCTCATTTTGACCGACACGAAACAAAAACTGACAAAAGCACTGATAATAAAGCATCATGGGCTCTATTACTTGTTAATAAAAATCAAAATAAATTCTTGTGATGTCGGCTCATTTCTGATAAAGTATTGCAAATATTCAGTTGGGTTTGAATATTTTTGCAATACTTTATCAGGAGGTGCTGGTAAATATGGACAAAACCCCCAACCAGAAGCTGATTTCAGCTTTTCAAGAAAACAAATGCTGGATGATCCAACCACTGGCCGAGCGAATGAACTATTCCATCCCATCGGTTCGGCGGTTCCTGGCCAAAACCGGTTACTTCAGCAGTTTTACCCACAACGGGAAATGGTACACCCTGGCCTCGATTCCCCGTTTCAGCAGCAAGGGCTTGTGGTTTTACCGGGATATCGGATTTTCAAGACATGGCTCACTGACCCACACACTGGTGAATCTGGTCGAGAACAGCACATCCGGGATGACAGCAGATCATCTGGGGCAACTGCTTCGATGCCGCTGTCATGCCGTTCTGGTTCAATTGTACAGAAAGGGTCAGCTGCAAAGACAAAAGCATGGCGGTGCTTATGTGTATCTGGCCACCGATCCGGTCAAAGCCGATGTTCAGGAAAAGGCGATTCAAACAAAACATGCACCCCTGCCGGCGGAGTTGGCGGTGCAGATCCTTGTGGCATTTATCCAGAATTCCGGGGTGGATTTGAAACAACTGGCCAAATCAGTTTTTCAAAAAACAGGCGCACGAATCAGCACAGAACAGATTCAAATGCTTTTCGATGCAAACGGGATAAAAAAAAAGGCCTGAATTCCGGAGCAAAAGCCTGGCTTGCACTGAGCCAGACTTTGATCCGGCTCTATCACGATACCCTGCCTGGAGCATTGTTTTCGAGCTTTCCGGTCATCAGGTTCCGGCCCGAAGAAAATCGCTGTTCCTGCGGCAAGGCTCTTTTTGTCCAGAAAACCAGATGGAAAACCGTGTTCAGCATGACCGGCCCTTTTAAAGCCCATGAGACCCTGTACCACTGCCGGTCATGCCGGAAGGGTTACCGTTCAAAAGATCTGCGCAACATCGTTGCCAGATGTTGCAATGTGGCCTGGGATGTCCTTGTTTTTGTCGGCAAAAGCCTTTTCCAGCGCTGTCTGACAACCGATCAGGTATGCCATGAACTGGAACTCAGAAACATTGAGTTAAGTCCTTCAGAAGTCGAGTACCTCGGACGAAAATTCATCCTCTATCTCGCACTGGCGCACCGGCAGGCCACCCCGCGCATTGAACAGGCCATGAACCGCAATGGTGGATACATATTGCACCTGGATGCCACCCATGAAGGGGATGCACCGGTACTGATGACCGGGATGGACGGTCTGAAACAGTTCGTACTGGGCAATGTAAAAATCCCCAGCGAACATGCCGATCATATCGTGCCTTTTCTTGAGCAGCTGCAAAACAACTACGGAACCCCCATTGCCTGTGTCCATGACATGGGGACCGGTCTGTGTAAAGCAGTATCCCTGGTTTTTCCCGGTATCCGGGACTTTGTCTGCCATTTTCATTTTCTGCGGGATGCCGGAAAGGATCTGCTTGAACCCTCATATGGACAATTGAGAAAAGCCCTGCAAAAACATTCCGCCACCACCCGGCTGGGTGACATGATCCGGGATCTTCTCCAGCGGATTGACAGCCAAACTGTTGAGGCGGGGCAACTGACAAATGTCATCACAGAAGACCATGCTGAAGAAAACATGAGCCTGACGTCTCTGGTTTCGATCTATTCCCTGTGCCTGTGGTGCCTGGATGGCAAAAAAGAGGGAAACGGTTATGGGTTCCCGTTTGATCGACCGCTTCTGGCCTTTGCCCACCGAATTATGGAGTTGAATAACAAGCTTTCGTTCATGCAGGATCAGGTATCCCATGGGGACCGAGCCGGAAAACGGTTGTTTTGCAAGCTCAATACGCTGACCAATGAACTCTGTAATGATCCGGATTTCAACCGATCTGTTGATGATCTTGAATGGCGGACCATTCTATTTGATGATCTCCGGAAAAAAATGCGTATTGCCGAGCTTTCCGGACGGAACGGGTTGAATGATGAAGGATCGCACAAATCCATGAACAGTATCAAAAAAGCCGTCGGCCGATTCCGTTCGAAACTTGATAAAAACGCCAGTTACAAAAGAGACCTGCTTTGCCAAAAACTGGCCAAACAGATCGACAAGTATGATGAACGGCTGTTCGCAGATCCCATAGATGTCGATACCCCTTTCGGAAAAATGACCATCCAGCCCCAGCGCACCAATAATTTGCTGGAACAATTTTTTCGAAGTCTGCGCCGAGATCATCGAAGGAAAACCGGCAATAACTCCATGCGGCGGGTTTTGCATGCAATGCTGGCTGACACGCCCCTGATAAAAAATCTGGAAAACCCCGAGTACACGCACCTGCTTCTGAATGGGAAGGAAACTCTTGAAGAAGTATTCGCAGAACTTGAAATCAACGGGCATGAACCAACCTCTTCAACTTCTCATATCGACAGGGTACTGCCGGGCTTCAGAAAATTGATAAAAATGGACAATTTGCCGGATAAAATTCAACTGGCTTTGGAGAAATGTTCATGATTCCACAAAATCCAACTGAATTTTGTGGCCATAGAATTCATCAGTTAAACTTTTCCCAAAAGGTACAATTCTCGTTGCAATGATTGGCGAGGGCAAGACAAGAGGACAGACTGCTATACTGGATATTGAAAGTACATGTAATCAAAATGTCGAAGCAATCCTGATTGATCATGGCTGTGTTTTGCCAGAGTATTTGTTCAACTGGTTTTTAATGAATTATGAAAGAAATCGAAATTTTGGGAGCGGTTCCGGACCAAAAGCTTTAAATTGTCAAAGAGTTCGTGAAATTGATTTTATTCTCCCTCCTTTCCAAGAACAAAAAGAAATCGTCCGCCAGGTGGACAAGCTCTTTGTCCTGGCAGACAAAGTAGAAGCCCATTACCAGAAAGCCAAAGACCGGGTGGACAAGCTGTCTCAATCGGTTCTTGCCAAAGCCTTTCGGGGAGAACTGGTGCCCCAGGATCCCAATGACGAACCTGCGGAAAAACTGCTGGAACGGATTCTGGCAGAAAAAGCAAGAATGGCAGCGGAATTGAAAGGGACTGTCCGGCAAAAACGGAGGGCATCAAAGAAGAATCGTTCAAAATCTCCATCCGGTGTAAAAACGGGATAGACCAATGAAAAAAATAAAAGACATGCCGCAGTTTGAACGTCCCCGGGAAAAGCTGCTGAAACAGGGAGCCCCATTTCTTTCCGATCAGGAACTGCTGGCGGTGATTCTTGGAAAGGGCACTCAAAAAGACGATGTACTTTCCTTGTCGAAAAAGATCGTTAAAATTATCGATACAAAAGGCCTGTCTTTTAAAGCCCATGACATCATTAAAGTCGATGGTATCGGGACGGCAAAGGCGGCATCCATTGCCGCAGCATTCGAATTTGTCAGAAGAAGGATCAAGCCGGCGGGCATGAGGATCAAATTTCCGGCGGATGTGTTGCCGCTGATACAGCATTATGCAGACAGAAACCAGGAACATTTTCTGTGTGCTTCCATCAACGGCGCCAATGAGGTGATGGGTATCCGGGTGGTCACGATCGGTCTTGTAAATAAGACCCATGTCCACCCCAGGGAGGTCTTTGCAGATGTCATTTCCGAAAGGGCATCCGCTGTGATTGTGGCCCATAATCATCCTCACGGAGAGTTAATGCCGAGTGCTGAGGATATTCAGATTACAAGGCAGTTGAATCAGGCGGCAAAAATACTGGGCTTGAGTTTTTTAGACCATATCATATTCAATGCCAGCGGGTATTATTCATTTGCGGAGAAAAATGAAATATAGGGGGAGAGCAGGATGGACCCCAATTGCGGAATGCAGAAAGAAACGCAACACAAAATTTGATGCTGAAAATTTAATGGAACGGTAACAAAGACAGAATGCCCTTGTTGAAAGCAGATACAGAGATACCAGTTTCTTTCTGCAGACGTTTTTGCAGAAAGGATTAATAAAGATTGCAGAAAGAATTTATGGAGGCCGGTGTATGACCCGGGAAAACCAGACCATCGAATGGAAAGAATCCTGGCGGGACGAATACCTGCGCTGGGTCAGCGGGTTTGCCAACGGCCGGGGCGGTGTGCTGGTGATCGGCAGAAACGACCGGGGGAAAGCGGTGGGCGTTTCGAACGGTCCAAAACTGCTGGAGGATCTGCCCAATAAAATCCGTGACCTGCTGGGAATCATGGTGGATGTCAACCTGGTGAAGGAAGCCGGAATGGACCTGCTGGAGATTCATGTGCCTGCCTATACCAATCCCATCAGTTTTCGGGGGCGGTATTATACCCGCAGCGGCAGTACGCTCCAGGAGCTGAAAGGTGCGGCTTTGGACCGGTTTCTGCTGCAGCGGCAGGGTCGGACCTGGGATTCCGTGCCGCTGCCCGGGGTCAAACCTTCAGATCTGTCCCTGTCAAGTCTGAAGCGATTCCGTGAACTGGCTGCTGCCAGCGGCCGCCTGAGTGCCGCAGATTTGTCGGCATCAGATTCCGGGCTGCTGGAAAAGTTGAAACTGGTGGAGGGAAAATACCTGAAACGGGCGGCGGTGCTGCTGTTTCATGAAGACCCGGACCGGTTAATCACCGGGCATTTGTGAAAATCGGATTTTTTGTTTCCGAATCAGACCTGGCCTATCATGATGAAATCCATGGGTCCCTTTTTTCCCAGGCCCATGCCGTGGTCGACCTGCTGCGGACCAAATATATGAAAGCCGCCATCAGCTACCAGGGGATTCAACGGATCGAGCGGTTTCCCGTGCCTTATGAGGCCCTGCGCGAGGCGGTGCTGAATGCTTTGGTGCACCGGGATTATGCCGTGCCCGCGCCCATACAGATCCGGGTGTACGAGCATAAACTGAAAATCTGGAATCCAGCGGTGTTGCCGGACGGCTGGGACCTTGAAAAACTGCTGGGTGCCCATGCCTCCCATCCCTATAATCCGGACGTGGCCAACGCGTTTTTCCGCTCCGGGGAGATCGAATCCTGGGGCCGGGGGATTGAAAAAATATTTTCCGCCTGCCGCAAAGCAGATTCTCCGCCTCCCAATATCCATGTGGACGGGTATGATCTCTGGATGGAGTTTCAATTTTCCCGAGACTATCTGGCGGGAGTCAAAGGGGGCGGTGTCTTGGACGATAAAGGAAAAAGTTCGGGAAAAAGTTCGGGAAAAAGTTCGGAGATAATTTTAAAATTACTGGCCAAAGATGCCCATTTGACCATTCCTGAACTGGCTGAAAAAATGAATATTTCGACGCGGGCCGTGGAAAAGCACCTGCAAAAACTGCGGGAGGCCGACAAGTTGAAACGTATCGGACCGACCAGAGGCGGCCATTGGGAGGTTCGGTCTGCAAAAGATCCGGGGAGTAACTTAGATGGGTGAATTCCTGGTTTTGAATGCCGTTGCATTGTGCGGGTTTGTGCTTATTGTTTCTATCAGCCGGAAAAAACGGCTCAATAATAAAACTGAAAACCGGATAACGAACGGAGGAGATGATATGACGGCACGGATTAAGAGTCTATCGATAATGGCTGGTTTTGTTC
>NPIE01001631.1_pt1 | contig 16161 bp, 17 predicted proteins | sample 8637661 | NCBI WGS metagenome assembly NPIE01 (sample SAMN07420842, study PRJNA396082) | bioreactor metagenome | isolation source: sample BA12 brine-fed electro-methanogenic bioreactor BA | place: Japan: Kochi | collected 2016-12-09 | reverse complement strand
CTCAAGTACAACCTGGAAGAGCAGGGGATGCAGCTTGAAAAGCTCCCCTTCGTCATCCAGTACAACAAGCGCGACCTGCCCAATATCAGTTCTGTCGAAGAGCTCAGCGAGTTGCTCAACCCCGACCGCGTTCCCGAATTTGAAGCCTGCGCCATGACCGGGGAAGGGATATTCGAGACCCTCAAATCGGTGGCTAAGCTGATCCTGGTCGACCTGCAAAAAGGGCGGCGCTGATCTGACAAAAGAGGGCCGGATTTTCCCTTGACTTGCATTCAGTGCTATTGTATAAAGCAATTCGCTCCGCACGGCGGAGCTTAAAAATTTATTCCCCGGTAGCTCAGTTGGTAGAGCAGGTGGCTGTTAACCACCCTGTCGCTGGTTCGAGTCCGGCCCGGGGAGCCAGAAAAGAAACGGCCGATTTCCTTATTGGAATCGGCCGTTTTTCTATTGCACATTTTTTTGAAAATTTCCGCGTTTTCAACAACACATACAAGCAATGACTTGAGAATTCGAGTCCGTCCTTGCGGGTGTCTTTCCGCGCCTTTTCTCCGGCGGCGGGAGCGCATGAGGCGCTCTCGTGCCTTCTTCACCCCTCCAGAATAGGTCCTCAGGGCTCATAACTGCTCAAATCAATCCCGAACAGGAAGATTTCGTTTGCTTTTTGCTCATCCTGACAATATCCTTCCCGTACAGGACGATTAGCTGTTGGAGGCGCATATGGAGAACGAAGTTGTCCCGTACGGGAAGATTTCCGGTCCGGCCCAACTGGGCATCTTGTTGCGTCAAGCGCGCAAAATGCAGGGGATCAGCCAGGAAGATCTCTCCGCGCTGGCCGGGATTGGTCCCCGCTTGATCGGCGAGATCGAACGCGGTAAGGCGACTGCGGAGATCGGCAAGGTTCTGCAGCTCTTGGCGAGTCTTGGCTTGGAAGTGATTGTGCAACCCCGAACAACACGAAACTGGCGGGAGTAGCCGATGATCGACGAACTGATCGTCTACCTGCGGGATCGGCGTGTCGGAGTGTTGAGTCAGAGGGAGGGACGCCTCGCCTTTTGTTATGACGAAGAATGGCTGCATGCGCCGGAACGTCATCCCCTTTCCCTGTCGCTCCCTTTACGCGAGGAGCCCTTTGCCGATGCCGCCACCCGGACCTGGTTCGGTAACCTGCTCCCGGAAGGGGATGTCCTTACGGCTGTTGCCCGCCGGCTCGGGCGCAGCACGGGGGACATCTTTGGTCTGCTGGTCGACCTGGGAGGGGAGTGCGCTGGCGCGGTCAGTCTGATTCCACCGGGAGAGGAGCATTCGCAGCAGGGGCATTACGAGCAACTGAGCGATGACGCGCTTTGGACCCTTGCCTCTGCCGACTCTCCGCAGCCGCTGTTGGCCGGTGAGGACGGTGTGCGACTCTCCCTCGCCGGGGCACAGAACAAGGTGCCGGTCTTCGTCGATGCCAGAGGCATTTACAAAAGCATCGGCGCCCTGGCCACGACCCATATCCTCAAACCGCCAATTCGCTCAGCCATTCCCCTGCCGCAGACGGTTGAGAATGAGGCGTTCTGCATGCAGTTGGCCAAGGAACTCGGGCTTATTGTTCCGCCGGCAGAGATCCGCACGATTCGCGAACAGAACTTTTATCTGGTAGAACGTTTCGATCGACAGCGTCAGGGCGACCGGGTTGTGCGGTTGCATCAGGAGGATACCTGCCAGGCTCTGGGGATCGAGGCTAATCTCAAATACGAGGAGAGCGGCGGGCCGGGGCTTGCGGCGATCTGGGACCTCTTTCGCAAGTACAGTGCGACGTCGGCCGCCGACGCCCGGCAGCTTCTGCGCTGGATCAGTTTCAACTTTTTGATCGGCAACGCCGACGCCCACGGCAAAAACCTCTCCCTGCTCTATAGCAGCGATGGCAGCGTCAGCCTCGCCCCCTTCTATGACCTGCTCTGTACGGCCTGCTACCCGCAACTCGACCTCCGTCTGGCCATGCGGATTGGACGCGAACGCCATCCGGACAGGATCAGGCGCCGGCACTGGGAGCGGCTGGCCGAGGACCTTGAAATTTCTCCCAAGGCCATTTTGCAGGAACTGAAACGGCTGACGAGCGTTATCGAACAGAAGTCAGCAACCCTTGCCGATAACTTCAGGAAAAACTATGGGGGTAGCGAAACCATCGACGCCATACAAAAGATCATTCGTCAGCGCAGTAGTTGGGCTTGGGCCATTTTAGGCGGCCGTCCTGACTAAAACTTTCTTCTAATGATATTCCATAAACAGCACTTCCTCCCAGTTCGCGCTTTGGTCTACCGCGGGGAGCCAGAAAAAAACGGCCGATTCCTTTTGTGAAATCGGCCGTTTGTATTTTGGCCTTTTCTGAATCAGGTTCTTGTCTGCCAAACCTTCCGAAAAAAAGAAAGGCTTGCAGTTTTGAGCCCGGTTTGGCCCGATTTGATTTCATAACCCCCCCCCCCGCACTCTCTTGCCCCCCTGACAGATCTCCCGCCACCTCCCTATCGAAACCGTACGGGAATGATCAATGAATCATCCAGTTCCCGCCGTTCAGAGGGATTGTCTTTCTGCAGAATCAGGTCTCCAGCCATCTCTTCCGGGGCGGCGAATTCGATTCTGCCGACGAAGGGCACAAAATCATTGGTCATCCACTCACCCTTGGCGCTGGCGATTCCGCGGGCCAGAATTTCCCCCCTGTTGTCTCTGAGTATGAGGGGAAAATCTCCTTCGAAGTACCAGGCCCCTCTGGCTTCGCCCCGGACTGTCAAGGGGGAGCGAACCACCTCGCCGGGCTGCGGCGTTTCCACGCGGATCATTTCTTTTTGGGCGGTTTTTTCATTCTCCATGCTGGAGGTCGCTCCGGGTCGGTTGGACGGAGAAGTGGCCTTGGTGCAGCCAGCCAGTAAGGATAGGGTCAATAAGGCGATAAAAGGGAGAAGCAGTGCTGGAGATCTCATGGTTTCTGTCCTCCGGTCAGGGTGTAGCAAGGGCTCGAGGTTGGGTCGTGGTTTGCTTTTCAGTCACTATAGCAGATAGGTCCCCCCTTCAGGGTTTGAAGCTAAATTGTGACTTAGCAGGGCGACAAGAGCTTTGTCCTGACGCCGTCATTGAAATCTCTCTGTTGGGAAAGCTTGGGCCTCTGTTGTGTATTGCTTTCGATTGGGTAAACTGAATCTACCGAAGTTGACAGATAGAAAAACGTAGAGCCAAACCATCTGTTGTGGCGCGAGGGAAAGCTTCCATCAGGAAGCCGTGGTCGGATCGGCCAGGACTAATAGCGAAATTACTCAACCCGAAAGGAGCAGATCATGGAATTTTTACTGGGAGCCGTCATCTTTGTCGCCGATATCTGGGCCATTGTGAAAACCCTGCAAAGCCCCGCCACACCTGGGATCAAAATACTCTGGGTGCTGGTTATTTTCCTGCTGCCGGTCGTTGGCCTGATCATCTGGTTTTTTATGGGACCGCGGGGTGTACGCGTCTAAAGAATACCCTGCTTGTTTGCGGGAGCAGATCAATGAAGGTTCTGCATGACCGGCGGAACCTGAACTGAGGTCGTCACCATGATCCTTATGCGAAAATTTGAACTGCCCAGGGTGTTGACCCTCCTGAATCTTCATCTGCGGTTTTTTTTAAGCGGACTTATTTTCTGGCTTCTGGTCTGCTCCGCTTTCGCTCAACAGGAACCCTCCCAGGAGGAAAAATCGACAGCTCCTGCCGAGGAGAGCACCCAGGTCGCCGAGCGGATCGAGGTGCAGCCGGTTTCCAGCGACGAGGCGATCGACAGGCGGTTGACCAGAATTTTTGAAGCGACCGGCTGGTTCTCCGATGTCAGTGTGCAGGTCCAGGAAGGGGTAGCGTTTCTCGACGGACGCGCCGATTCAGCGGACCACCGAGCCTGGGCTGGGGAGTTGGGGAGAAAGACCAGCGATGTGGTGGCGGTGGTTAACCGCATTCAGGTGGTTGAGGGTTCTCCCTGGGATTTTTCCCCCGCTTTATATGAGTTGCAACTCCTCTGGAAGTGGACTGTGCAGAGGCTGCCGCGCCTTCTGGTGGGGCTGCTGGTTCTGTTTACGGCCGGAGTCCTTGCCTGGACGGTGACGCACGGCGGGAAGAGAACGCTTGGGCAGTGGATGAATCCGCTGCTGCGTGATGTGGCGGCACGTGTCCTGGGAATACTTGTTATGCTGCTCGGGGTGTATCTGGTGCTGCAGGTGGTCGGCCTCTCGCGTCTGGCTACTACCATCCTTGGAGGTACGGGGCTGGCCGGTCTGATAATCGGTATCGCCTTCCGCGATATCCTGGAAAACTACCTTTCCAGCATCCTGATCAGCCTTCGCAATCCCTTCAAAGTCGGTGATCTGGTGGAGATTGCCGGGCATACCGGGCTGGTGCAGCGCGTCACGACCCGTGGCACGGTGCTGATGAACCTGGACGGCAACCACGTGCAGATCCCCAACTCGATGGTCTACAAGAATATAATCCGCAACTATACCGCCAATCCCAACCGTCGGGAGAGTTTTGAAGTGGGTATCGGCTTTGAAAACAGGATTTCTGTCGCTCAGGAGATCGTCAGGGGGGTTCTCAATGAGCACCCCGCGGTGCTCGGGGAGCCGGAGGCTTTGGTGCTGGTCGACCGGCTTGGTTCCGCCACTGTGAACCTGAATATTTCCTTCTGGTATGACGGTTCGGCCTACAACGGACTCAAAGTCAAGTCTTCGCTGATACGCATGGTGAAGCGGGTTCTTCAGGAGCAGGAGGTTTCCATGCCCGACGAGGCCAGGGAGATCATTTTCCCCGAAGGAGTCCCTGTGCGCATGCTGGAAGAGGTCCCGGCCAAAGGGCCGGCGGGATTGCCTCAAGAACCTGTCCCGCCGGCCATGAGTGTAGAGGAGGTCACCACCGCCGCTGAAGGGGACCTTGCCAGCGAAGAAGAGCAGCTTCGCGAGCAGGGCCGCAACTCCAGAATCCCGGAGGAGGGCAAAAACCTGCTTGAAGAAAATCCAGAAAAATGAATTTTTCGACATGCCGGCAGCAGCGTCTCGTGGCTAGCTGAGTTTTGGGCCGGAGAACCGCCACTCAGGACTCTTTGCGTCCGCCGATGTCCATGGTCATTCTGTATAGACCGTTCTTGACCCGCACCAGGATGTTGTTCTCCAGCAGAATCTGGAAAGCGTTGACGACCGTGGGCTTGCTGGCACTCAGGGCTTCGGCTACCTCGTCGTAGGTTCCGTGAAACATGAGGTCGTCGTCAAGGTGACTGATAATGTATTCGATGATCTGGACCCGCTTGCCGCCGATGGAATTGAGCATCTTGAGCAGAAAATTCTTGAGATCGAGTTCTTTTCTCATCTGCTTCTGCTCGGCGAGGTTGGAAAGCAGCTCCAGCATTTCATAAAGATTGAGGGGCTTGAGCAGGTAGCCGTCCGCTTTCAGGCGAATCGCATCAAGCAGGTATTGCGATTCAGAATGAGCGGAGACGATGATGACGGCAATGCCGGGGTGCCTCTTCTTTACGGCTTCGAGCAAGTCCAGGCCGGTGCTTCCCGCCATGCGTACGTCAGTGAGCACGATATCCGGCGGATTCTCTTCGATGGCCTGCAGGGCCTTTTCGGCACTGGTTACGCAGACGGTGTTCTTGCAGAAACTGTTCAGGGCCAGGTACATCTGGTCCAGCGCCTCCTGCTCATCATCGACACAGACGATACCTATATTTTTAAGTGCATCAACATTCACCAGAATTCTCCTCGCTGGTGGGTTTGAATTTGAGGCAGATGCAGGCACCGGAATAGCGCTTGCCGTCGAATTCGAATTCTCTGTTTTCCGCCCAGACTTCCCCCTCGTCCAGATTCTCCGCAATCTGCCGGCACAGGTAGAGACCAAGCCCGGTCCCGGCAGAGTCTTCCTTGGTCGTCAGGTAGGGGTCGAAAATACGTGTCAGCAATTTGGGGGGGATGCCGCCGCCGTTGTCCTGAAATTCGACGACCACAAACTCGTCTTCCCGCCGGTTGGACAGGTGAATAATCCTCTCGTCGTTACAATTTATCAGGGCGTCCTTGGCATTGAGCAGGACATTCACGGTGAGCTGTACCAGGTCATTGGCGAAGCCGTGCGTCTGAATGGGGCCTGTGATCTGGTTGTCAACCGAAATGCGATTCTGTTCGAGAACTGGATGCACGATCCCGATGGCACGGCTGACCGAGTCTCTCAGCTCGATGATTTTCCGGGTCGTTCCTGATGTCAGAAGAGCCCGCCAATCCTCGATAATTGTTGTCAGATACTGGATGTTCTTGTTGGCCGCCGTCACCTGTTTATTGATCAGGCTGTCGTCGAGTTTCCCGAGCTTGCTCTGCAGTTCGATGTTCTGAATCGTCATTGATAAGGCATTCAGCGGTTGGCGCCACTGGTGCCCGATATAGCTGAGCATTTCTCCCAGGGCGCACTGCTTGGACCGGTGAGCGAGTTGCTTACCCTGGGCGGAGATGATCTGGTCATATTTCCTGAACCCGAAATAGGTAATGAGAAACAGAACCAGAGCGGTGCAGGAAAAGAACAGAACCCAGAGATAAGAGTAGCCCCACTGTCGATCCCGGAAATCCGTCATATTGTAGGCGACCAGCAGAATGCCCACCTGTTCGTTGCGGGTGTTGAAAAGTTTCTGGCTGCTGCTGAGGAGGTAATGCTCTCTGTCGACTTTCAAATTAATGGCATCCAGAGAGGGATCGACGCGATCGATGATTGATTCGAAAAAATCTATGTCGGTTTTTCGTTTTTCGGCAGCAAGCAGAGTCTGGTAGGGCTCGAACATTGAAGAAAAGGTTCCTTCGTTACGGACCAGGTTGCCATCGGTCACGATCGCGGTTTTGACATTTTCCAGTATGCCTCCCAGTCTGAAATGAAACCAGGCAGAGTTGATCGCGATTTCCACAACACCGACGGGCTTTGAGCTTGCCCCGCTGACGATCGGTATGGCGATGTCATAATGGAGGGGCCCCGCATCGTTCTCAAAACCGTAGACAGGGGAGCCCTTGGACATGGCTCTACTGAGACTCATGGATTCCAGGCTATCTTCATGGGGAGGCAATGTTGGATCCACTTCTCTGAAAAGCAGGTTTTTCTCCTGGTCAAAAACCGCGACGCTGGCGATCGGAACAGAACGGTTGCGAAAATCATCGTAGACATGTTCGAAGGCACTTTGGATGGAGTTTTCGTCTCTGTTGAGAACATGAGCGGCAACCTGGCGCTCATCGATCAAGGCGCTGATGAAGTTGATAATGCGCAGGTTGGTGTAACGAGTCTCGCTTTCGTAGGTGTTGCGGATAATCTGGGTAATCTTTTCGGCAAAAAAATGATAGTCCGACACCCTCTTGTTCAGATCCATCAACGTAAAAAAGCAGAACATGACGAAGGTCAGGATGAACGTGACCACCACGATTCGATTCTTATTCTTTGCGAAAAACCGGGTGCTTGGCGATGTCATCTGGTGCCGGCCTCCTCGGAGCCTGTGATTTGGGCTGCATATCCGCGCATTGAGTCTGTAGTGGCTGATGTAAATAAACCATTGGTATCAAAAACTAAACCGAAGGTCAAATCGTTTCCTCCCGCGGAGGATTCCCTCTCTTCCTGAAATTTCTGTCCCGGAATTAAATTTCACCTGACAGCCAGAATCTCCCTCCCCCAATGCCAGCCGCCCTCGGGAAAAGTTTTAAAAAATTCAGGCAAGACAAAAAAAATAAACTTATTTCAAAAAAAAATGGTTGACTTCTTTTTACGGTTTAAATAATCTTACCTCAAGTTGTTTAGTTTGGCAGTTTGTTTCTTGTGAGGTTCAAGTAAACCGAAAAAAGGAAATGGTCAACGCTCCTGCAAAGCGCATCTACCGCCACCAGCGACAGCAAACCAACAGTCAGAGGATTCACCAACAGAGAGGAGAGGCACTATGAAGCGCAAATTGTCCCAAATTCTAGCCGCCGCAATCACCCTGATCGCCATCTTTGCCGGCACCGGTTATGCCTTCACTGAAGGCACGGATTACCTGGTGCTGGACAAACCCATTCCCAACGCTGAGAACACCTTGATCAAGGTGTTCAGCTACGACTGTCCGTTCTGCTACAAGTACGACAAGGCCGTTACCCCCCAGGTGGTTCCGCAACTCCCGGCCGATGTGACCTTCCGCCCCTTTCATCTGAAGACTAAAGGCAAATACGGTGAAATGGGAACGAAGCTGTTTGCCGTACTGCTGGCCAAAGACCAGGCCAATGGTCTTTCGGACAAGGAGCTATACAGCGACAAGTCTCTGCTGAAAAAAGCCAAGATGACTTACTACCAGGCGTATCACGACAAAAAAGAGCGCTGGGACGCCGGTGAAGAAGCCTACCTGAAAACCGGCCTGGATGCTGTCGGCATGAGCAAGGCCGAGTTTGAAGCGTCCCTGAACGATCCCAAGGTGCAATCCCTGATTGCCGAGTGGGACCAGTCCTACGATGTGGCCAGTATCCAGGGCATCCCCGGCTTTGTAGTCAATGGCAAGTATCTCATCTACACCAAATCCATCAAATCCATCGATGGGATGGTGCAGCTGATCAATGAGCTTCTCAAGAAGTAAGGGGGCTGACGTGAAAAACATTCGACAATACTGGGAAGACCTTCGCTCCGAACCGATCTCCACGATTTCCAGATGGCAGGACCAGCGTTTTCTGTGGATTCTGATGGCCGGTACGAGTCTGTTCATGGTCATCCTGGCGCACTCGGTTTTCCAGCACTGGCTGTACATGAAGCCCTGCGAGCAGTGCGTCTACATCCGCTACGCCTTCTTCGCCATGGTGCTCGGAGGCGCGGTGGCCGCGATCAATCCGAAAAAAGCGACCCTCAAGGTCATCGGCTATGTCCTTGCCATCTATGGCTGCGTCAAAGGGGTGCTCTGGAGTGTAAAGCTCAACAAGATTCACCATGTTGCCCACAGCGACAGTCCCTTCGGGGTGCAGGGCTGCTCCACTGAACCGACGTTCCCCTTCGGGCTGCCGCTTGACAGATGGGCCCCTGACTGGTTCAAGCCGACCGGAGACTGCGGTTTTGACAACCCCATCGTGCCTGCCGGGGCAGAGCTGAGCGGTCTGCAGCAGTGGCTGGTCGACTTCTATGCCGATGGCTGGTACCTGTGGCCGCCCACTCACTTCATGAACATGGCTCAGTGCACCCTGATCATGTTCGGCGTCATCCTGCTGGTTCTGCTGATCTGCGCAGGCGCCTGGATCACTCAAAGCATCCGCAGCAGGAACTCTGAAACCGCTTCAAAAATCAATGAAGTCAGTCGTGAGGTTAACGTTTAGCCTTTACTCCCTTCCCGTCTCAACATTGCATCGGGGCATGAACGAGACGGGAGGGATATTGCTCGGGAAAGGAAACATTATGAGATTCAGAAGATTGTTCAGTGGAGTTTTGGCCGCCACAATGCTGGCATTAACGGTTCCAGGCGTTGCCCTGGCCATCGGCGGCGCAAGTGGAGCAAAAGTCGACTATCAGGTGCAGGGTCAGATTGGCGAAATCATTGTCAATCCCTACGACATCGCACCCCTGACGGCCATTATCAAAAATGGCGGCTACCTCCTCAAGGATGCCACGGTTCGGATCGTCCCCAAGGAAAACGGACAGGAAATCAAGTACAAGGTTGCCCCCAAGCACCTGCTGACCCATGGCGGAATTCCGGTTTTCGGCATGTATCCGGATTACGTCAATACCGTCGAGGTGGAGTATTCCAAACTCCATAATGGAAAGTGGGATCGCGTCAAAGAGAGCTACACCATTTATGCGGCGCCGGTCTATTCCGAGCCCAATGCCACCAAAACTTTAAAAGCGGCTTTTTTCTCTTCGGCTGATGTCAAAAAGGTCGACGAAGAATTCAGTGACCGGCTCTATTTTGTCAACAATTTCATGCACAAGGCCGGTAAGGGCACCCGTGTCGTGTGGAACAACCCCACCGGCGGCGCTCTGGAGTGGAACTATTATCCGCAGAATTTCATCATCGACACCCAGGGTGAAGTGCGCTGGTACATGAACGCCAATCCCATCTACGACCTGAAGTCCATTTACAATGCCGGCGTCATGATGGGATTCAAGCAGAATGACGACGGTGCCATGACCTGGGGGTTCGGGCAGCGTTACGTGAAGTATGACATCCTGGGAAAAGAGATTTTCAATCGCGAACTGCCGGCCGGATACAACGACTTCTCTCACTCCTTTGACCTTTCACCCAACGGCAACTACTTCCTGCGGGTGGCCAGCTCCAACCTCAAGCGCGCCGACGGCAAGAATGTCCGCACCGTGCGCGACGTCATTATCGAGGTGGACCCCAGCAGTGGTGCTGTCTTGGATGAATGGCGGCTCTTCGATATGCTCGACCCCTATCGCGACGTCAACATGAAAGTTCTGGACCAGGGCGCCGTATGTCTGAATATCGATGCCAGCCAGGCGGGTCACACCATGAGTGCGGAAGATCTGGCCAAGCAGGATCAGAACGACAAGTTCGGCGATATCGTCGGTGTCGGTCCGGGCCGGAACTGGGCGCACGTGAACAGCGTCGACCATGACGCCGCGGACGATTCCATCATCATCAGCTCCCGTCACCAGTCGGCCATGATCAAGATCGGCCGCGACAAAGAGGTCAAGTGGATCCTGGGCAGCCCGGAAGGCTGGAAGGAGGAATTCCAGGACAAACTCCTCACGCCGGTCGACTCGAAGGGGCGTGAAATCTCCTGCGGTGAAAGCGGATCGAAATGCCCGGGCTACGAGAACGAAAACGGTGGCTTCGACTGGACCTGGACCCAGCATACCGCGTTCAAGATCGACAGCCTGAGCAACGGCGACATCCTCTACCTGAGTGCTTTCGACAACGGGGACAGCCGCGGCATGGAGCAGCCGGCTCTTCCGAGCATGAAGTATTCGCGCGCCGTTATCTACAAAATCGACCAGAAAAACATGACCGTCGAGCAGGTTTGGGAATACGGCAAGCAGCGCGGAAATGATTGGTACAGCCCGGTCACCTCTCTGACCGAGTACCAGCCTGACAAAAAATCCGTCTTTGTCTATTCAGCGGTCGCCGGCGCGGACTTCGATATCGCCACCGGGGCCTTCCTGACCGACCCCAACCCCTACATCATGGAGTTCAAGTACGGGGCCACAGAACCTTCCGTTGAAATCCAGCTCAAGGACACAACCGGCTATCAGGCCATGCCCTTCAGCGTAGAAAAGGCCTTTGTTAAATAAAAGGTGTGTTTTCCCCCGGGCAGACTGAGGTCTGTCCGGGGGCTTTAAGCTGTCCACGAGGCATTTTCGCCACCCTTTCAGCCAATTCCGCTTTACTGATTCGACAGTTATTTCAATTGAAGGAGCGCAGGATGAAAATCTTTCGTTTTGTTCCGGCCCTTTGTCTGATCGCTCTGTCTGTATGCAGTCAGGCCTATGCCGATGCAAGCCCTCTTAAGCCCTTCGGCGGGGTGGGCGCAGCCTTCGGACCGGCTGGCACAGGCTTTCCGGTCGGCAAATTTGCCGCAGTGCTGAACTATGTTTACGCTGAAACCGATGGCGTACGCTATAAGCACCACGAGATTCATGACAACGTCGAACTGACCAAGCACGTCGGCATCGTCAAGTTTCGCTACGGTATTGCGCCGGGCCTCGATATCCGTACCGCGACGCCGATCTACGACGTCGAAGCGGACCTTCCCGATGGATCCACTGATCGCTATGGCTGGCTGGGCGACACCACTGTTGTCCTGCATAAGGTTGTCATGAATCAGCCCCAGGGCAACCCCTTCTTTCTGGCCTTCGATCTCGGCGTCGTTCTGCCGACCGCGGACGGCGGAGGCGACAACAATGACTTCACCGGCAACCAGGCCTGGGGGGCAGGGGGGGGAGTTGGCCTGACCTACTTCCTGGGTGCCAACCGATTCGACCAGGAGTTCAACTATTACACCTTCAGCGAAGGAAAGCACGACTATCGCAAGCCTGACCGTTTTCGCTGCTACACCGGCTGGGCCTATGCGTTGAACAAGACGTTTGACATCGGTGTGGAGTCGCACTTTGAATGGAATGATGACAGCGAAACCGATGGACATGGAGATATCAATGCCAAGCGGGAGTGGTATGCCGGGCCCAAGATGGTTTTCAAACATCAGCGGTCAGGGTCTGTGCTGGGTGCGCTGGTGACCTTTCCGGTCTACCGTGATTACGACTGCGCCACCCCCTCCGACGGGTTTCGTTTCGAGCTCAAGCTGGTCAAAGTTTTCTGAGCCGAGTCATATTTAACCCGGGTTATTCATGAAGCTTTGTCGCGAAACCGGCAGGTTTGAGGTTCTGAGGCTCAAAGAATCAGGAATTGGAAGGTCTTTCAGGAATTACGGCCCTGCGGGGTAAGGAAAGGCCTTCAGGTCCTGCCAGGCGTCCAGAGGATTTCCTTTTTCAGGTCGACAGGCAGGCTGTTCATCGCGATAAGAGGGTCAAGCGCTCGCGCAGTTTCAACCCGAGGCTCCGGGCCTGTTCGATGGCCTGCGGCTGCTTTTCCAGGCGGGGTGTGATGTCCTCGGTGATTCTGGTGCCCGGACCGTAGAATTGGTAGATGGCGCCAACCGAGCAGTCTTCGCCATAACCGCAGTCGAAGCAGCTTGCCGGCCCCACGGCCAGGGCGCGGCCGAGGCATTCGATTTGGTTGTACTCGAAAAACTTTTCGATATCACGGGCGGCAGGCTCCGGCATGCCGCCGCCTACGCCCACGGCGATCCCCAATTTCCCTGAAACCTCATCGGCCTCGCGATGGCGAAACTGGTAGAAGCGCTCCAGAAAGCAGTGGCTGAGCCCGTTGAGATGGCCAAAGTAATTGGGGGCGCCGATCACCAACGCATCCGCCTCTACGATCTTTTCCCGCAAGCCGGTCATGTCGTCTCTGATTTTACAGATATTGTCCTCGACACATCCCAGACAACCGCTGCAGGGGTTGATTTGCAGCCCGGCAAGGGAGACAAATTCGGTCGGTTCACCCGCCGCCTTGAGTACCTCACTAACAAGCAGATCGGTTGTTTTTCCTTTTCGCGGGCTACCGGATATTCCAAGAATTTTCATAGCATTGTCTCCTCTTGAAGATGTTTTTGAACTTTAGTCATCTTTGTGTTCTCATTTAGCCAATTTCGCGTGGCGATTCTCGACGTCCGGCAGGTCCCCGGGACATTGATTTCGATCTGCAGCGCGTCGGGAAACATGAGGGTAAAAACAGACCGTTCGGTTTGTGTCTGATATCCTATCGTCCATTTGAGTTTTGTCAACCGATGAGCGTGACGGGAGCTCCCGGGAGATCCTGACGGCCGGGTGATGCTGGTCAAACCTTTAAGCCCATAAAATCCCTCGGTTCCGGCTGGCTCATGGGTGTCGACAGGAGGTGTCGGCGGGTTTATCCATCTCAAGGAGAAAATCAAAAGGTGCGGCCACCAGAAGACTGAAGGGCCCCGGTGAAACCACAAACTACGGGTCTTCATTGCGCCTCTTCCCCCTTCATTCTGTCATAAAGTCCGAAGGGGTTGCTGCTCCTGATGCAGATCGGGACCAGAAAGAACAGGGCCACCATGACCAGAGCGGGCGCTGTGGTAACAACGGGGTGCAGATGCGCGACCACGCTCTGACCGTAGGTGACGAAGATAAAGGTTGGCGGGATCATTCCGAGCAGCGATCCCGGGATTTGACAAAACCCAATGGCGCGATAGATTGAATTCAAACCAAACGGTCTGTTTCTTTGAGAGGGAGAAAAAGCCATGCCAGTCAAGGGAGAACGAACCCAGCAGCACATTCTCGAAAGCGCAGAACGGGTTTTCCTGCAAAAAGGCTTTGCCGCCACTTCCATTACCGACCTGATGGCGGCCGCCGGCGTCACGAAGGGGAGTCTCTATTTCCACTTCAACAGCAAGGAACAGATCGGCCTAGCCGTCCTTGAGAGGGCCCGTCAGAGTTTTATGGCCTTTCTCGACGAGGCGCTGCAGGGGGAGACGCCTGGACAGAGTCTCGACAATTTCTTTCGGCGAGCCTGTGATTATCATACTGAAGCCGCCTTCGTCGGCGGCTGCCTGTTCGGCAATACCGCCCTGGAGACCAGCGACACCGAGCCTGGTTTTGCCCGTTTCGTGGCGCAGGTCTTTGCCGACTGGCGCGAAAAAGTTGAAATCGTCTTAAGAAAGGCCCAGCAGACGGGGCAGGTGCGCAACGACATTGCCGCCGATGAGTTGGCGCAGTTCGTGATCTCAGTCCTCGAGGGCAGCATCATGCAGGCCCGACTCTACAAGGATGGCCGGCCCCTGAGCGATGGAACGAACACGCTGCGCCGGCTGCTTGAGCTGCGCGCCTGAAGTTCTCCTGAAAAACATCAATGCGGCGGGTGGCAGAGAGTTGACCCTGGGGGTTGATTCGGAAACCAACCACCTGGGGGTAGAGGACCAGAAAGGCCAGCGGTTGCCGTACCTCAGCACCTATTGGTTCGTATGGAAGGAGATCCCTCCCGGGGCCCAGCGTTATTCGGCAAATAATTGACACCACGGATTCCTGTCCAGCATGCCTTGCTGGATAGTGACATTTTCGGCCGGAATGCCTCGGGGTCGGCCCGTTACACAGCCAAACAGGGAGAAACATCAACATGGACAGCACTCAGAAACAGATCGCCTGCCGCAGCTGCGACCAGAACCGGCGCAGACTCCTGAAACTCTCTGCCGCTGGGGGCGCAGCCCTCGCCGCCGGCGCGGTTTCGGCCCTTGCTGCCGGCAAGGGTCCGACAGCGCTGCCCGCTAATCGCCCGCAGCATGCGGTTGACCGATTCCTGGCTTCCATGAACTGCTCTCAGGCGGTGCTCGAGACCTATGCGCCCATGGTCGGTCTGTCGACGGACAACGCCCGTCGCGTCAGTGCCGCTTTCGCCGGCGGCATGGGTATGGGGGAGGAGTGCGGCGCGGTGACCGGGGCGTTCATGGTCATCGGGCTGAAGTACGGCAAAACCGTGGACCGCAACTCGCGGGCGGACAAGAAAACCTTTGCCGCCGTCGCCCGCTTCATGGAAGAATTCAAGAAACGACACCAGAAGACCGGCTGCTCGGAACTGCTCGGCACCGACATGGGCACTCCTGAAGGAGTCAAGGAGGCCGCCGACAAGGGACTGTTCACCAGCGCCTGCCCCGGCTACGTGCGCAGTGCCGCGGAAATACTCGACGACATCATGGCCTGAGGAGAAATTAAGATATGAAAACCTACTATGATCCTGACGACCTGCCCAAATTCGAACAGATCGGCCGCGAAGCCCCGGGACTGGCAAAAAAATTCTTCGACTATTACGGTGAAGTCTTCGCCGAAGGGGCGTTGACGGAACGGGAGAAGGCGCTCATCGCCCTGGCGGTGTCCCACGCCGTGCAATGCCCGTACTGCATCGACGCCTACACCCAGGCCTGCCTGGAGAAAGGCTCGGACCTGGAGGAGATGACCGAGGCCCTGCACGTGGTCACCGCCATCCGCGGCGGCGCCTCCCTGGTGCACGGCGTGCAGATGCGCAAAATTGCTGAGAAGCTCTCTATGTAAGAGCCTTGGGCCAGGGGCAGCAAGCCGCCACGTCAGGTTCATTCGCCCCAACGCGTCGGGCTTGTGCTGCCAGCCCCTGGTTCATTCTGTCTTTCCCACAGCCAATCTCGAGATTAGCCTTTACCTGGAGATTGGCTGTGGGAAGGGGCAACCGCGATATATCGACCGATCGGGTCTAGCAGCCTGTCGAACTATCCATGAGCCGGCTGCAAATCCGGCTGTTTGACCCATATTTCAGCTCCTTTTTGGTCCATAGCTACGGCTATGAACCTGCAAACGAGCTAAAATCTGTTCTCAATCATCCAAATTTTCGCTTCGGCCCGTATAGTCCGACAGACTGCTAGCGATTTTTCCACTCGGGGGAGCGCTTTGCCAGAAAGGCATTGACGCCTTCAACCGCATCCTCCGTGGAGCAGAGTGTCGCAAACAGATCATCCATCAAATCCAGTCCCTGGTGATAGGGGATATCCTGCAGCCGGTTGATTCCTTCTTTACCTATCTGTAACGCAAGCGGGCTCTTGTTCGCCAGTTTTTCAGCCAGGCTGCTGGCGGCTTCCTGCA
>NPIE01006827.1_pt1 | contig 16185 bp, 13 predicted proteins | sample 8637661 | NCBI WGS metagenome assembly NPIE01 (sample SAMN07420842, study PRJNA396082) | bioreactor metagenome | isolation source: sample BA12 brine-fed electro-methanogenic bioreactor BA | place: Japan: Kochi | collected 2016-12-09 | reverse complement strand
TTGCGATGATAAAGCGACTTTTCTCGATACCTGCCATAAAAGCTGCAGCACCTGAAGCAGCCAGTACCACACAGAGTTCCGGGTTTAGGAGAACACCTGAAACGCCGATCATTTGCTTCATTGGTGCCCAGGCATTCATAGCGACTGGACGACTGACCGCCATTTCAGAACCCAATTGATTTGCTACCTCCTTAAGGGCTTCAACTGCACGCTTCGACCCGACACCCTGACCAGCAGCAAGAACAACCACAGCCGATTCCAGTTGATTGGCCTTTTCTTCCGGGTAATATCTAGCACTTTGCACAAACCCTGCCTTCTTCTTGCTCAAGTCAACGTTTGTCACCTGATGTTGCAAGGATTCGGGAACAGCTAGCGGATCTACGACCCCCTTTTTCAGACTGATACAGTATGGTTTATGCTGAAGGTCAAAGACACCAAGCAGATGGTTTGAATAAACACTCCTGCTACCTAACAAACGATCACCTTTATACTCGACTTGTTCAGCCCCTGTGATACTACTTCCGTTTAAGCGGTAAGCGAGCCGGACAGACAATTCAACACCTGCATGATCTGGTGGAAAGAGTATTAAATCCACCTCATGCTCTTTAAAATATTTAGCCAACCAATCAAGAATAATCTCTGGTTGATAACTAGCAACTCTAACCAGATGAGTTTCCGCGGTCGGTGACTTTTGAATAAAGAAATCTTTGCTGGCTTCATCACTATAGATCACCACAGATTGCCCGGTATTCCCATACGCAAAGTTCTCACTGATGAATGAGAAGAGAGTTTCTGCCTGATTCTGATAGGTTGCAGAGCAGGCATTTAAAACTACTGCGTATTTCATCGGTCGGACATCCTTTGCTTAAGATACCGATCATACAATATGCGGGCTTTTTCTTCAGCCGTACCTTCAGATATAACCACAGCATCCCGCTGTCGATTGATATCTTCGAGCCTGAGCAAGCGATTCGTCCTGGTTGCTTGACGAGTAGAACGAGAAGGGTTGGCAAGGTCTGCTGCAGGAATGATCCTCAAGGGTCTTTTTCCAAACTTCATTTTATCTTTGAGTGTCGGTACATGCAAAATCGTACTTTGGGCATTACCTACCGTTAGCACACAGGGAGTTTCGATTTTTTGTTGTAAACGACCATCATCGAGATCATTTGTCACAACAAGGGTACCCTGTTTGTCCATCTCAAGAGAAACAACCTGGCTGATACAAGGCCAACCCAACAGCTCCGCGAGAATTAATGGTGTTTTCGCGTTGTCACCTACACCACTTTGCCAGCCCAGCAGAATTACGTCCTGTGGATCTTGCCTGATGTAAGAAGCAATCAGTTCAGCTTCTCTTTCAGGTGCAAAACGCAGATCTTCGTCACAATCGACACGCACCGCCTGGTCAAATCGCAAAGCAAGTAGTTTCCGTAAAAAAGGATCAATGTATTGGCCGCCAATACTCAAACCAGTTAAATCTACAGCCAAACTCAAATTTCCAGCCGCATCAGAAAGCTTTAAAGCAATCTCCAAGGCACTTTCGTCAAAGCAACTTAATTCATTCTTTACAAAACTTGTATCTATCGCGTTGTCAATGACCTGCCAGTCTTCTTCATTGAGCATTTCCAGGTCGGGCACCACCTTGAAACAGGACAATAGCCGCATCTTAATCCTCAATGGGGAAAATGGTGCCTTTGTTCATGATGCCATTCGGATCAAAAGCATCTTTTAAGGTTTTTAGCATATAGTAGGAAGAACCATATTCATCCTCAATCCAATTCGTACGATGTTTGCCAACACCGTGATGGTGACACATGGAACCACCTGCTTTAATCGTCTCTTCCACAATGATTTTTTTAATGGGCATATGGTATTTGGATATTTCTTCATCAGCTCCACAATTCATGACGTTGTAAAAATAGACGAAGTACAAATTTGTGCCATTTAAATAACTGTGGGATGAATGACCACCTAACAAAGTCAGATCAGGTATCTCATTGCGGATTCTTTCCATGCAAACTTCATAAATATCGTTGATCAAGCTCCAATTGGCAGAAATCTCTGTCGTATTACAAATATTGTTGGTTTCGATAATCTCGCGCTTTTCCTCTTCCAAATCACTCGGGTCCCAATTCAGGTTTTCAAACCAGCGTTGAATCAATTTAGGTTCAACAGGAACACATTCCCCATATTTTTCGGTAATCTCTCGAATCGCTTGTGCGGTGGCATCCACCAGCGGTTTATCACCTTCTGTAATAAAAATCAAGACGCATTTTCCATCTGAGAAATGTGAAAAGTGATACTCAGCATCTTCCGGGTCATACAGGCGTGCCACTGAAGGCCGGTACCCATTTACCATCACTTCTCGTAAAATCTCAAAGCCGGTTTTCATGTGATCAAGGACATAACCCAGATATACATTGTTTTCGGGGAAATGCTTAAAGATCTTCACGGTTACTTCCGTGATGAAACAGAACGCACCTTCATTCCCAATTGCGATATGGCGGATATCCGGTCCGGCAGCCCTGCGAGGTACGTTTTTGATGCGAGAGATGTGACCATTGGGGAAGAGGACTTCCAACCCAACCACCATATCCTCAATCCCACCATAAAGGGTTGAGAGCTGGCCAATGCTACGCGTCGCCACAAGACCACCCATTTGCGCCAACGGTTTCGATTGGGGTGAATGACCGGTAGTGTACCTTTGCGCACGTAGTTGGTCGTCCAGCACCTCTAAAGACACACCGCACTGAGCAGTAGCTTGCATGTTGTATGGATCGATCTTCACTACTTTATTCATCTTCGAACCATCAACAACTATCGAATTTTCAACTGCTGTCTCCAGTCCCCCCTCCGTAGCAGATTGGCCGGTGCGTGGTACGACATTAATACCATTCTGGTTAGCAAATTTTAAAACTTCAGATACTTCTTGTGCATTATGCGGGTATACGACGGCCGCTGGGAATGGCTTCCTGAAAACACCATGGAACCCTTCATAGCGTAGAAATCGATCGATGGAACTTTCTCTTAATACATCCGGATCCGTGATAACCTGCTCATCACTCAAAATTTCTACCAATCGCCCCGTGATTTCTTCTTTATTCAAACTCATTATTCTTCTCCTTTTTTCTTTCCCTAAAAATCTCACAATCCTTATTTACCCAAAGATTGGGTACGAATTTTTTAATATCTTGTCCGTAGATTTTGTTATGTCCTTATATACTTGCTCATTCATCGCGCGATACACCGCACTATTTTCTGGTATTGGGTCAAACCTGTCGCTTACTTTGACCATAGCTTGAATCGCTTCATTAAAACCTGGGTAGACCCCAACTGCTACAGCAGCGCAGATCGCTGAGCCAAGACTGGCTGCCCCATTCACCTGATTTCGCAAGGCTGGCACAGCAAAAATGTCCGCAAATATTTGCATGAACAGATCGCTATTCGAGCCACCACCTGATACAATCATATCATTCAAGGTAATACCCAGTTCATCACACATGGCATCGGCATGGTTTTTCATGGTCAGGGCAATGCCTTCCAGAATAGACCGGTAGATGTGACCCTGGGTATGGCGGCCATCAAACCCGATCATCAAGCCTTTTTTGTACTGCTTGTCAGGAGGAGCCAACCAATCCATAATGGTCATCAAACCATCACAACCAGCCGGAACTTTCTTCGCTTTTGTGTTGATATATTCTTCTGGTGAAACCCCTGAAGCTTGCGCTTTTTCAATCAGATCCTCCCCCAACAGATCCAAGAACCAGCTAACCGTCCACATCCCTCTGCGGATACCACCACTTTCGTACAAGTAATGCCCGGGAATAGACGCCATATTGCTAAAATAATTCTTGCTATCTTTCTTGTTCTCCTCGCCATACACCATCGAACAGATGTAAGTACCCAAAGAGACCAGCGCGGTATCACCCGTGGGTAATCCCGTACCCAGTGCTTCAACCGCTTTATCATTGGCCGTAGCTACCACCGGTATCCCGACCGGTAATCCGGTTGCTTCGGAGGCCTGCTGGGTCACGTGGCCAAGAATACTGCCAGGTTCAACCAACTCAAAAAGCATGTTCTTCGGTAACTGGTATTCTTCCAGAACCTGAGGATCGTCACTCCACTGCCAGCGGTCTTTATCTATTGGCCAGGGACCTTCATAATTGGAAGCAGTATCTCTAAATTCTCCGGTAAAGCGATGGCTGATATAACCGGAAGAGGTGGTGACATACCGCACGGACGGGTCTTCAAACTCGTAGGGTTTTGAAAGCCGCATGTCCATCCAGCTTAAGACTGGTGCAAAAAGGGTTCCATCCTCCTTCAAACTGGCGCGACAACAGCGAATTGTGCACAGGCCAATCCCGATGATATCTTTTGGATCGCCATCAAAATTTGCCAAAGCCTTACGGCAAGCAATCATCAGGCTATCCCAAAGATCATCATCCGGATGTTCCACCACACCTGGTTCTGGCATATCCAAAGGTTTAAGTGGTTCTTTACCCTGGCAAACTACATTTCCTTGCAGGTCGAAAATCACAACCTTTGAACTCTGTGTACCCCCATCTACCCCGACCAAATATTTTTTACTCATATGCTAACAAAAACCTCATCTTTTTTTAAATTGGTGATAAAACCCAGCTGCATGAGTCATTTTGATACTCATCCAACCCAATACTTTGCCCGCTTCTTTTAGCGGACAAGGTAGCCCCCATCCACTACCAGAATGTGTCCATTGACATAATCGGAAGCGCGGCTTGCCAGGAAAATTGTAGCACCCATCAAATCAACCGTCTCACCCCAACGATCAGCTGGGATATGATCCAGCACGCGCTGGTTGGTTACCGGATCAGAGCGGGTTTTGGTGGTCAGTTCGGTTGCGTAATAACCCGGGGCAATTCCATTGACCTGGATGTTATAACCAGCCAATTCATCGCTGTACGCTTTGGTAAACCCAGCCAGACCATGTTTACTGGCTGCATACGCCGGCGACCATTGCCCACCCAAATAAGAGAAGAGGGAACAGATATTAATGATCTTTCCGCTGTTTTGGGCGATCATTGGTTTGGCGACTACATAACTCATTTCGAAGGCAGCCGTCAGATTAACACTCATCATTCTGTCCCAGTCCTGCCGACCAAACTCAGCTACCGGACGATTGATGCAAATGCCAGCACTGTTGACAAGGATGTCTACTGAGCCATAGGTCTGCAAGCATTTTTCCACAATGAGGGCAGGTGCACCATCTTCGGTGATATCAACTTGCATGAAGGTGCTACTGACACTCTCATCAGTAATCATGGCTGCTGTCTGACCATCATCATCAACCAGGCTGGGAATAAAAACATTAGCCCCGGCTTTTGCCAGTGCAAGCGAAAAAGCCTGGCCAAGCCCGGTATTACCCCCTGTTACGATGGCATTTTTTCCTTTAAGTGAAAAAAAGTCCATCGAAAAATCTGTGATATACATTCTCTGATCCAACCTCCTTGGTTAATTTGGTCTTCAGAATCATTTTCCAACAATCATGAAGGGGTTTTGTTGAGAGAAATAAAAAGAGAAAGATAATAACAATAAGTTATCTTTCTCTCAATGCTTTAAACTCATTCAAGTATACCGATCTTTCATTTTTCTGTCTACAAATAGTTAGTAATAGGTGAATGATCAGGAACAATGTCACCAATGGCAGAAGTGACAATGGATATGAAAGTGTCGTTCGGGTTAGAATTGTTTCCCGAAAACAAATCGAAACTATTAATCCAGTTGTTGAGGAGTTAAGGTGTTTACCCCTTTAGCGCTTGGGTGACATATATGGGTACAGGTAGGTGTTGAGGAATAAAATAGAATACCTCAATAGGTGTACATTGAATTAGCACTATTAATATGAGATTGGTAAGGTTCTGGTTTTGTACCGAATTATTATAGAATAAATGTTCTATAATGTCAAGAAGAAACTCANNAAGGATGCTATGTTCGCAAAGGAGGGAAAGATGTGGATGTAAATGGTACGCCGCATCGCAGGGGATCCACCCTTTGGTTATGACAATTTGCAATTTCGGATTCAGTTTTGCTATTGTCTTTTTTTATGCCATTCGTAGCGATGGTGGATTTTTAAATCCACTCTACATAGATCTGACCGAGCCATAATTCGCTCCGTTTGTAGAGCACTGAAGTCGCCGACCGCCTGAGAGCAGTTGTTAGGCTTTGTCGCCATTTTACATTGTTATTACTATTTTTCCACGGGCATGTCCTTCACCAAGATACCGAAGAGCTTCAGCAGCCTCACTTAACGAATAGCGTCGATCAATAACGGTCTTTACTTTGCCTGCTTCAAAAAGATCTTTTATAAAAACCAGGTCATTTTGGCTTCGTTTTGCGCTTACGCCTCCCATTTTTCTGCCACCTTTTTCTGACATTATGGAACCGAGGAGCGCGGCCTGGAATATTTGAGCCTTGCTACCCCCTGCCATCACATAAATGCCCTTGGGCGTCAAGGCGCGCTTATAATCTGAAAGCGAATGATAACCATTTGCAGCAAAAATAAGATCATACTGCTGATCATTTTTGGTGAAATCCTCTCTGGTGTAATCGATCACATAGTCTGCCCCAATCGAGCGTGCCTGATCCATATTCCTCGTGCTGCAGACTGCAGTGACTTCTGCACCAAACGATTTGGCAATCTGCACCGCAAAAGTTCCCACCCCTCCTGAGGCTCCATTGATTAAAACCTTTTGTCCCGCCCGAATCCTCCCTTCATCGCGCAGACCCTGCAGGGCAGTTATCGCCCCCATAGGTATGGCTGCTGCTTCATCGAAGGATGTATTGACAGGCTTCAACGCCAATGCACTTTCAGGCGCGCATGTATACTCAGCAAAAGCGCCATTTACCATCCCAAACACCTCATCACCTGGCTGAAACTGCTTGACGTTTTTACCGACTGTTTCAATCCGCCCCGCCATGTCAGCGCCTAGTCTCGGGTTTTTTGGTTTGAGCAATCCCCCACCCATCAAGCGAATCAAGATTATATCAGCGGTCAGGAAATGCCAATCATAAGCATTAACAGATGCTGCATGAATTTTTATTAAGACTTCATCATCCTTAGGTGTAGGTTTTTCTATATCCTTAAGTTGAATAACGTCCGGTGGCCCATATTTTTCGTATAAAATTGCTTTCATTTTAAAATCACTCTCAAAAAACTTCCTCTCATTTGCGATATCGTCCGTTGCAAAATTGATAATTAGAAGACAAATTTCGAATAGCACTTATCTTAACTCACTCTTTATTTTCTAGACAGTATCTTAATAATACGGTTATATACGATATTCGCGATCGCTGTAGTCTTTCCACCGATTATCTCCGCTGTCCCCCAGGTTTCTCCACCGGTTGTATTCACGAACTGAATAACCACAGTATCAATGTCCTCGTGATAACGTGCGATGCTGAAGTATCCAGGTACCCAGCCGGTATGTTCATACTCATAAATGGAAGAGTAGATGGCTTGCTCATCATCATTCAGTAATGAGCCATCATTCAATGCCCTCAAGAATATACCTACATCCTGCGCAGTTGCGAGCATCGAACCTCCAAGTTGCCGGAGATCATCATCATATTCATACCAGTAACCGCTGACTACATCTTCGAAATCCACTTCGTCGAGTGAAAAGTAGGTATTGGTCAACCCGAGAGGAGCCAGAATTTCAGCATAGACATATTGATGATGGCTGTGTCCCAAAACTCTGTCCAGGATACGGCCAATCAGAAAATAATTCGTATTGGAATAACTGTAGCGTTCGTCTGGCTCAAAATCTGCGGGATCATCTAATATCAGTTCCAGAATTTTATCGTCATCTACAAACGGTTTGAACCAGTCAAATTCTTCGTCATCAGTAAAGTTAGGAATACCACTGCGATGTTGTACTATCATTTTCAGGGTAATTTGATCCGCATATTCAATTCTTCCAACAAGTTCAGGGAAGTAATCCGAAAGCTTGTCATCCAGGGATAAACTTCCATCATTGACTAGCTTGGCGATTGCGGTGGCGATATACAACTTGTGGATACTGCCAATTTTGAACAATGCCTGCGGATCAGCTGGTTCCTGGGTCAATTTATTTTTCCAGCCAGCAGTATAAAATTCTGCTGGCTTACCAGATTGATCTACATACACAATGATCCCATCCAGACCTTGGTCAATCGCATCATTGACCTGCTCCTGCACCGTATCCGGTAGAGGTACTAACAGTGGGGGTATCAGATCCAAAGGAGCGATCACAATCGCAGTGATGATTCCCACAATGGGCATGATTATTCTAAGTATTCGGATAATAAGTTTCTTATTAGGTTTTTTCATGAACTTTCTTCTCTTTTTTCTCATTTATTTTTAAATATCCTCTTCTCCAAAACCTGAACTCTGGCATAATAATGACCAAGCCCTGAAGATTTGATTGAGAGGAGTTGGAGAGGTGTTTGTCACCCCCCAACTTGTTGATGTGTTTTTATGTTGATGCAAACGTATCTCAGTCATCCACATCCAGCAACGGGATCACCGGATTCATCACATCGGCAAGACCCTGCTCTGGATCTGCAACATCCGTATTGTAGAGCATCACGACAACGGTATCAAGCGCTAGTGCATACTTGAGCACAGATCGAAAACCAGCTATATAGCCTGCATGTCCCACATCGCCATCCTGGATCATGATACCCAGTCCGTAAGAACTGCCAGGAGCAGGTGTCGTCATAGCTTCCAACGACTCCGGATTGTCAAACAGCGCACCACCGAACAATCCACGTGAGAAAGCGATCAGATCCGGTGCGGTAGAAACCAGACCACCCGCCAACCAACCGATGGATTCATGCAGTTCTGTGACATCAGTCATCGTGTCCCCAAATCCCATAAATCCGTGTACGACATCAATCACCGATTCTTCGTAGCAATCCAGGTAAGTTGACGTCATTCCTAATGGTTCATAGATGTACGTGCGATACGCTTCTGCCAATGACATAGCTGTTGCCTTTTCGATTACCATGCCAAGAAGTGTATAGTTGGGATTACTATAGTGCCACTGCGCACCTGGTATAAACAAGGCATCTTTTCCATAGACATATCGGGCAAGCGTGTCGTTGGGATCCCGTTGGACACATGCCAGTGACGCAATCCCTGCCTCCTCATCAATTTTTACCTCAGTGAAGAGTCAGAATAATAAGCCTCATGTTCGACAATGTTAAAAACACCGGATGTGTGCGTTAACAATTGGCGGAGGGTCATCAAGTCGCCATTAGGCAGTTGATCTGTAATCTCTGACAGCCAGAGCGATAGCGGATCATCCAATGTCAACTCGCCTTCCTCTGCAAGCTGGATGATGACCGCCTCAGTGAACATCTTGGTGATACTACCAATCCGGAATGCGCCAGATGGTGCCATCGCAGTCCCATCCTTTAGGTTTGCAACACCACTTGCCGCTTCGAATCGGTACTTCGGTGTATCGATCCAGACGACCATACCAGGTGGGAGTTCTCCAGCAGTCAAATCGTCCAATTTTTCTTGTATCTCTGCCACAACATCAGACGGAAATACCTGTGTGTTGTTCTGTGCGGTGGTGGTGCAGCCTGCTAAAAGCATCATTATTACGGTCAGGCTTAAGATAATTTTTTTACTCATAATGTTTTCCTTTCTTGTGTTTATTATTAATTTGCGAGGATCAAAGTAACGAAACGCCAAGTTCAGTTAGTTGATGTAACACGCTCTTGATAACGATCCCTGTTCACGCCTTTAATCAACAACCATAAGGGGAAGATTAATTCTGACACGGAGATAACGATGGCTATAACAGTGGGTGTAGTTTCATAACTGGCAAACAGCAACAATCCAAAGCTATCAATCAGGTAACCCAACCCCGCTGCCAGGAAAAGGTACCCCAGCACTTTTGGAAAGTATCCGGAATTGATAATCAAATAACCCAGGATAATGACATGGATGACTAAAAATGCAATCCCGATGGTAAAACCAAAACTATGAGCATCAAGAAATAGCATGACCAGGGCATTAATTTGTTCTGCATTGAATACGGCCAGGTAACTCGACCCTCCTAACAATATGACCACAAAAAAGTAATTAATCAGATTGAATGCGTGCACAGTGGTCATAACCAGACGTGAAACCGCTGCCAACATTGATAACACTTTGTTGACAGGTTTTAAAAGTACAAACAGAACAATAGACAAAATCACTTCACTCAACAATACAATCAATTCACCACCGACGCCACCAAACCGGAACAAATCGGACGAATTGGTGATGTTGTTTACTGTTGCATTTGCGTCTCCAGCAACAATGATTTCGGACGGCATATACATGTGGGCAATAATCGCTGCAACTGTGATAATAAAGTATAAGATACCTGCAAACCTTGCTGTTTTTTGAATGTTTTTCATTTTTTCTCCTTATATTTGTTTTTTTAAATTTTTTCTTTTTCGCTTAACTCGTGTTCAATAAATATTGTGGATTTACCTTTTTTCTAACTACAATCCTCACTTTCCATCGATGGATTATGCTCAGAAAAAATCAGCTGAACGGAAATCAAGAACAAACCTAAATCACGGATCTTTTTCAAGAGCCGATACAATTCAGCTTGATCGATGTATTGGCATGTGATTAAGGTTTCACAATTATCTGACAATTCAATTTCAACATTTCCAAACCATTCAGACCATTTTTCATCAAGATAACCACGAATTCGAATGTGATAATCAAAAGATTGATCTCCTGAAAATTTTGATGTTCGATTGGCTGCCATTTTTTCTTCCTTTTCTAATAAAGGTTGTATTACCTTCTTGATCAATGTAGAGTAAGTTTATCTTTAATATGGTATTAACCAACAGACACTTAAGTGTTGCTTAAGGTGTTGTCTGAGGTGTTAATCTTGGTTTTAAATGGAATAAGTTTTGAGAATGACCGCTCAAAACTTTTATAGGTAAAGAAATAATTAATCTTTAAAGACTACAAAATCCCTAATTGGCGGGCACGTAAAACTGCTTCGGTGCGGTTTTTTACGCCAAGTTTTCCGAATAAATTGCGGTTATGCCCTTTTACAGTATTTAATGCAAGAAAAAGGTTTTTACTAATTTCTTGATTGGAAAAACCCTGGGCAATTAATCTCAGAATCTCTATCTCGCGTTCGCTTAACGGGTCAATTAATTCCAAACTATAACCCGACCCAATTATCTTTTTTTGCTTTAGCACTCCATGCTCAAATTCTGATAATAATTTTGCCCGGTAAGTTAGTAATTGTGGCTCAACCGATGTATCAGATAATAAATTATGCATATTTTCGCATTTGTCCAGGAAAAGACGCACAAATTCACCTGTTTTTGCTTTCTGTAAAGCTTGGTTTAGAATTATGGAAGCTTTCTGATATTCCTTGAGATGAAAATAACAGAGGCTTTCCATCACCAGTGCTTCAAGAACCGCTCGCAGTTCCTCATTTGTCTCCGCATTTTTCCGATGTGTTTGAATGATGGTCAGTGCTTCATGATAATTTCCCTGTTCAATTTTTACCTTCGCCTGGCTGATAGGCAAATTATATGCTTCCGCTAATAAATTGGCCTGAGTTGCATTTCCATTATTCAACAATAAATCAATTCTATATTTAGCTACCTCAGGCAATCTCTGCGGAAAATTATTTTGTTCAGCAAACATTTCAGCTTCGCTAATCACTTCATCAGCCTTCATTAACTCCCCTCTAGCTATATACAGAGGGGCTAATGCTAAGTAACTTGAGATGGGAGTATCAACATTTGGAATTTGATGTGCTAATTGTAAACTTAGTTGTGCATGAGGTTCCACCGCATCCAGATTGTTATGTTCATAAGCAATCCTCGCGAATCCTACAAACGCCTCACATGCATATGGCAATGGTGGTTCACCAGCCAGCCTTATCACTTCTTCATAATAGCGATGAGCTTGATGTAATAGATTTTTACACTCACTTATTTGCCCAAGCCCGATTGTTGTAGCAACCGACATCACAATATTTTTACTCGTCTGACTAACCGAAAATGCCTGCTGAAAAGATTTTTCCGCTTCGTCTAAATTTCCTTGCACCTGCTGGATATAACCCAAAATCCAGGACACATTTGTCCGCACTGAAAGATTATCGGGATGTAAATAATTCAATGCCCTTTTTGCTTCTCGAATGACCGTATCCATCTGATTTTGAGGGATTGCTATCATAGCACGGATTGCAGCAATCTGGCCGATCGCGTCCCGCATAACATCATTCTCTCCCCGTTCACAGAGCCTGTTTTCCGCGAATTGCAATATCGATTCGATGTTTTCAACTGGTTTTCCCATCATCGTGAGGGTGGAAGCATAAGTTATCCACAATAAAGGTCTGGCGTTCATAGTTTCTTCTGGTAAGGAACCCAACCAATTAGAAACTGGCACCATAACCCCCCGATACTGCAATGGCATACCATTACCTGCCAATAACTGTTCTGCCAACCCGATATCATTTGATTCCACAGCGTGTTGAAACGCTTCTATAAAGAAACCATTTTCCTGAAACCATTGACTGGCTCTCTTGTGCAAATTAAGAATGATGGATTCACCGTTTTCGTTAACTTTCCCAAATTTTTCCATCAATCGCTGGCGAAGTAAATCAAGAAACAGGTGGTGGTAACGATACCAATGCCTTTCATTATCTAAAGGAATAATAAATAGATTAACTTGATAAAGGTATTCCAGATTCTCTTGCCCAACAATATCCGGGTCAGAAAGTATCGCATCACATAAGGGACCACTCATGCGATCCAGAATAGATGTTTTCAATAAAAAATCCTGAATTTTCTCAGATTGAAAATTAAGTACTTCTTCCACAAGGAAATCCATCACAAAATGGTGACTTCCGGAAAAGGATTGGATAAAATCACTTCGATCCGAATAAGCTTGCATAGAGATAGCCGCCAGCTGTAACCCTGCAATCCAGCCTTCGGTTCGCGAATCAAGCTCAGAAATATCTTCTTTGGATACGTGCAAATGCATGATCTCATTTAAGAACTCAGTCACTTCCGATTGGCTAAAACGTAAATCACCCACCCTCAATTCGCCTAACTGGTTGCGAGCTCTTAACCTCGCCAAAGGTAATTGCGGGTCTTCACGACTGGTCATGATTAAATGCATATTCATGGGAAGATTATCCAGAAGAAAAACCAATGCTTCGTCGATTTTAGGATCTTCAATGACATGATAATCATCTAATACGAGAACAAAATCTTGTTTTGTTTCGAAAATCTCATTGATTAAGGTTGTCATAATGAAATCGGTGGGAGGATTTTGTGGATATTGGATCATTTGCACAACCCGCACACCAATTTTTGGAAAAATTGTTCTCAAGGAAAAGATAAGGTACTTCACGAACTGTATCAGATCATTATCACCCGCATCCAACGATAACCAGGCCGCCTGAAAATTTCCCTGTTCAATCCAATCACGAACCAAAGTGGTTTTTCCAAAACCAGCGGGTGCGGATAGAAGAAATAACTTTTTATGAAAAGTGAAGTCTAAGGATTTCAGTAACCTGGAGCGAAAAACATAATTCGGAATGGCGGGAGGTATAAAAATTTTGGTGGAAAGAAGTTGTTCCATCGAGCTCTTTTCTGGATTTAAGGGATTAGATTTTAAAAAGTGGATATAGAAATTTACAAATTGAGTTTCTTTTCTTTGATCCCTTAAATAATATTATCCCACGAAATTTAGACAAACCAAATTTAAGGGTAGATGTTTGATGGAAAAAGGATTATTAAAATCCTTTTTAATCCTGCAGAGGAGGGGAGTTGAAGAAGAATGATGGATTTATGACCCAAGCTATGTTCCGCCCAGCGGCACGCTCCAGGAGCATCGCAGGCTTGTACCTGGCAGGGTCATCCACCCAGCCAGCAGTGTACTTTTACGGGATATTCCCGATACTCCTTACCAAACCTGGCGGTGAGATACTTTTCCTCTGGTGCTAAGAGAATGAAATGGCAGGCATCTAAGGATGGTATCAGAAGAATAAGCCCCCAAGTAAGATGAAAAGCCAGAGAAATGCCTACCAAAAAGTTTAACCCACCAAGATAGAGGGGATTCCTCGAGAAAGAGAAGATACCCGTGATAATGATTTTGCTCTTGGAAAATCCAGGATCAGTTGGTTGAGCACATCGTGCAAACTCTCGCCGGGCAAGAACAACAAGGTATATTCTCATCATGATGAGAATAACACCTGCGGGTATCAAGGCTGGCGTGATGGAACCACGTGGTAGAGGGATAGGGAAACCAGTTGCAAAGCAATCGCAACCAGAAATCGAAACCTAAAGACCACCTCAAAGATCTGGAACTAACGTTTGTGCGCAACATTATCTGTCATTTTTAATCCTTCCCATTTAATTAAATTCCTCTTAGAGCTATGCCGCTTACCGTTTTGTACTGATCAGCTGGAGACATCTGCGCCAGCTGATCACTTCGCTGGCCTACCCATACAATCCATGCCCAACCTGGTTCAGAGATTTGTTAACGAGTTTTTGTGGAAAACTAACAGTGTTTTGCCTTGAAAAGCATTTTAAAAAATTTTCAGTATTTTAGTTTGTCCAACACACCAAAATTTTCACCTGCAATATATGGATTGAAGTATTCGTAACATTCCTTAATTTTATTGTTCTGGTCAAAATGGAGTAGGAAGATGTAAGTATTCTCATAAAGATTCCCATTTTTCATAAGCCCTTTACCATCCGACCTGACAACTACCGTTCTTTTTTCTCCATCCACAATAAATTCATGTATTGGAAAACTTACACTATCGAATATCTTGGTAATACCACTCCAAACTTCATAGATGGCCTTTTTACCAACTACCTCTTCTGGAAACATGCCAGAGGCATATGGCTTTTTATCAATACCGTCTTCTGCCCACAAATCAATCCATTTGTCAATATCTCCTGCTTCAAGAAAAAGGAAGAAGTCTTTCGTTGCGGTTGTTAACTGGTTTCTCAGTTGATTTTCCATCTTCATTTCCATATTTTTGTATCCTTCACCGTTAAATTTCATTCAGAGCATTGCGCTTGTCATTTGATTATATGGAATAATGATTCAGGAAATTAATACCGTATAACCAAAGAAAAGATGTGAGCAAGGGCAGATGCACCAGAAAATTAGCGTTCAGTTGATCACCACCTGTGATGTCTCGGAGAGACTCTTATACCCTTAGAACGTAAGAACCCCCAAGAAACCGATTTGAATTTCTTACCCGCGTTTCATTTCACTAATACCCCCCAAATTCTTTCCATGCGTCCCACATAGCCATAATATTTTCCGGTGGAACGTTCGCTTGAATATCATGGATCGTGGCGAAGACAAAGCCACCACCAGGGGCAAGGGCTTCGATATTGCGCTTGACATCCTCCCTGACTTCCTCAGGAGTACCAGTTCCTAAGACACCCTGGGTATCCACCCCACCCCCCCAAAAGACCAGATCGCGACCGAATTCCTTCTTCAATTCTTTGAGATCCATATGAGCTGCTGTGAACTGAACTGGATTGAGAATATCTATCCCCGCCTCGATTAAATCCCAAAGAAGTGGACGTACTGCACCATCGGTATGGTAAAACAGTTTGACCGGTGCATGATCTTTAATGAAATGAAACAACTTTTTCTGGCGCGGTTTAACCACACTTCGATATGTTTCCGGTGAGAACAGTAGGTTGCGCTGCCCGGCCAAATCATCATGCTCGCAGGCTATAGTGACTAAATCGCCAAATTCAGCCAGCGCTCGTTCCCAATAAGCCTGCTTAAACTCTACCAGTCTGTCCAGCATGTACGCTACAAAGTTCTGATTCAGAGCCATATCAATGTAAAATTTCTCGTATCCACGCAACCAGCTGTATATTTCAAGGATGCCGGAACCCGGTCCGGCCAGCACTACTGCCTTACCGCGTTCAATCGCGGACTCAATTTCCGGACGCAAGTTCTGATACCGCGTGTTATCCATTGGATCAGGGAACTGGTAGGCTTTAATGTCCTCCAGGGTCTCAGCCTCTGCCAGCGGATGATAGTACATATCATAATAAAAGCCGTCATTTTTAGGCTTTTTCCAACCTATACCCCACTCATCAGTGTAGGCTGTGTACTCACCTAAGTACCGATACAAAAGTTCGTAACTGGAG
>NPIE01025059.1_pt2 | contig 16190 bp, 16 predicted proteins | sample 8637661 | NCBI WGS metagenome assembly NPIE01 (sample SAMN07420842, study PRJNA396082) | bioreactor metagenome | isolation source: sample BA12 brine-fed electro-methanogenic bioreactor BA | place: Japan: Kochi | collected 2016-12-09 | reverse complement strand
GACCACCTGTCGATGCGCGACAGAGAGCGATTGGAGACGATCAACCAGCAGGCCCATCACGCAGCTCAGCTGATCGAGCAGATCCTGGATTTCAGCCGCCGTGGGCTCCTGGCGCGCCGCCCCCTCGACCTGCTGCCCCTGATCAAGGAGCACGTGCGGTTGCTCAAGCGCACGCTGCCCGAGAGCATCGCGGTTGAACTGAATCACACGCGAGAAGCCTACCTGGTCAACGCCGACCCGACCCGGATGCAGCAGATCGTCATGAACCTCGCGGTCAACGCGCGGGACGCAATGCCGCAGGGAGGCACGCTGCGCATCGCCCTCGATCACCTGCAGCTCGATCCACACGCATCGCCACCGGTGGCCCGGATGGCACCGGGCGACTGGGTCGAGATCTCGGTCACGGATACGGGCACGGGCATCCCGGCAGAGGCCCTGCCCCACATCTTCGAGCCTTTCTACACCACCAAGCCACCCGGCCAGGGCAGCGGACTGGGCCTGGCCCAGGTGCACGGCATTATCGCCCAGCACGAAGGGCACATCGATGTCCGCACCGAGTCGAACCGTGGGACGACCTTCACCGTCTACCTACCCGCTTCGTCCACCTCACCGGACGCTGTCCTAGAGCCCGCCCGAAGTGAGACACCTCGCGGTCAAGGACAGGTGATCTTGGTGGTCGAGGATAATGCCGTGCTGCGCCGAGCCCTCTGCGAGACCCTGGTCGATAGCGGCTACCAGGTGCGCGAGGCACCCGACGGCCTTGCAGCGCTGGCCCTCCTCGAGGAGGAGAGCGGCGGTGTGGATGTGGTCCTCAGCGACGTCGTGATGCCTCGCATGGGGGGCATGGCATTGGCCAACGCGCTGCGTGAACGCAACTGGGCCATCCCCGTGATCCTGATGAGTGGCCATCCCCGTCAGCGCAACCTCGACGAACTCCTGGCGCAGGGCGTGGCCGACTGGTTGCCGAAGCCCCCCGACCTCGACGACCTCGCCCGCGCCGTCGATGCCGTCATCCGAAGTCACCGGTAGCCGTCTAGGGACGCGGAAACCGGCAACAGCTTAGCTCAGCCGAGAGCGACTAACCGACGATCCGGCAAGTTGACGCACGCCTCGTGGGCTCTATACTGGACGTCGTGAGCGCGTGCATAGCGCGCCCTCATCCCGTCACAACGCATACGGCGCAGAGGGAGGAGCACGATGGAGACGACCCATCCATCGAACAGGTGACCTTCTTCCTCGCCTTCGCCGGCCTCACCCTGATGTTCGTCCTTGCCTGGCGCGCCCTGCGTGGCAAGGTCATGTCACCTTTGATGACGCCCTGACCCAGGCTCATCCGGGCGCCATCTCCGCCCAGCGCTGAAGGGCTAGCACTACGCCCCCTCACGCTTCCGCCGGATCCCCATCCGGCGGTCGGTGCATCAGCAGAGCGCACCGATCAGGGCAGCTCCCATCGCAGCGTCCAGCCTCCCTCGACGACCAGCCTGGCCCCGTCGACCATAACACGGTACGCTCCCGGCTGCACCCTGCCGCTGGTCGAGTTCACAACATCAAATCCCAGCCACACCTCATGGCGCGGATCGCCCTCCGCCACGGGCCCCGCACCGCCAACCGAGCTGCTGAGATCCACCCGGCGCCCGTCGGGGCCGGTCACGGCGGCAAGACTCACGCCGGAGAGCCGTCGCGACGGCGTGACCGGCGCGGTGGGCGCCGAGCGCAGCATCAGCATCGTCGTGCCATTGAGCTCCGCGAGATGCGCCCGGGTGAAGCGCAGCTGAACCTCGCCCAACGCCACCGGGATGTCCACCTCCCACGATGGGCTGACGGCCCACGGCGCATCGCCGAGCCCGTGCTCGATGGTGAACCCATCGGGCACGATGACCTCGAAGCCGGCAGTCGCGGACGTCACGATCTCAGCGGCGGGGATGTTCAGCGTCAGCCACCGCGCCGGCGGCTCAGAAGGCTCAAAATCCATAGCCGTCAGGTCTACGCCGTCCGCCCACCCCCTACCCCAACCCACGGCACGCGCGAGTGCGTAGGTGTGCCCACGGTCATCGGTCAGGGAGAGCCCCTCCGGTCTGACGTTGGGCCAGCTCCACCGGAGCGCCGCACTCAGCGTCGTCCCCTCCGGCGGATCGACCAACCCAACCCGGACGTGTGTGAGCCGGTCGGTCAACACCACCTTCTCAACCTGCAGCGTCAGCCCGTGTCGTGTCTGAGCGGCCTGGGTCGGGTGGATCACCACCGGGGTTAGGTCTGTTTCCACGCCGTCAGCCGAACCCGGGACATCCCACGAGACCGTCCATACATCATGGATGCAGAGCCGGGCGCCGTCGATCGGCACGTGGATGACGCCGCTGGGCATCGGATGCCCCTCCTCGATCACAAGGCCCGCGCGCACCTGTTGCGACTGTGGGCTATAGCCGCCGACACTCCCGGGCCGGAAGCCGGCGACCGCACCATCGAAACGAAGGCCGCAGAGCCCCATGATGCCGTCCTGAACAACGGGCACGATATCGAACCACAGGGTAGGCCGCAGGATCAAGTCCTCAGGGGACCCCAGCTCCTCGTTCACCAGCCGCGCGCGGAGGACGCGCATGGAGACCCCCGCCACATCCAGCGCCAGATCCATGGGCCAGACATCACCCACCTGGGGATCGTTCCCCATGTCCAGCGTCAGAGCCGCCTCCGCCGGGATTTCGAAATCGAAGCCCCCCATCGTCAGCGTCAGGGCCTGCGCCGCGAGCGAGACCGGCGAGAAAGTCACCGTCTGCGTCAGGGTCGGGATCTCATGATCGGGCTCAGGTCCGCCGTCCGCATCAGGCTGCACAGCGACGACCACACTCTGACTCAGGCTACCCTCACCCGAGCCTCCGACCTGTTCGTAGTAGACGTGACCCAGATCATCGCTCAACTGCGGCAGATGGGAACCGCGGATGAAGTGGCTCTCCCAAGTAGGGTCGGTCCACTGGAGCTGGAGCTGCAGCGCCGTCTCATCCGGGCTATGCGCCACCTCCAGCACCCGTAGGGTGACACCGTGTCGGGTATCGACGACCTCGGGTGGCGTGTAGGGCTGCGGGAAGAGCTCCGCCACGAACTCGCCGGTAGCGGCACGCAGTGCGAGCGGCATCTCCCAGTCCTCGGGCGCCACGCCCGCCGGCACCAAGGGCAGGTTCGGCACGACCAGCGTCACACGGTAGACCTCCGGCGGCAGGGCCGGGAAGACGACCGTCCCCCCACCCCAGCGCAGCGTGAAGGTCTCCGGCGCCAGCTCCCGCCCATCGGGCAGGCGTAGCCGTGGCTCGTGACCCGGTGCCATCTCCGGCCCCTGGGGGATCACCCGGTCCTCCCGCGGCAGCCCCTGGCTGCTGAGAACCACCGTCGTGCCACCGGGCCGGGCAAGCACCTGTCCTACCGTAAGCGTCACGCCATCGCGCGTCGCGGCGACCGGTGCCGCGAGCACTCGCGTCGCGTCCAGGTCGACGAAGCCGATGCCCGGGACGTAACCCAGCCATTGCCGGACCTGTGCCCAGACACGGCGCGGTCCCATCGCTGCCAAAGCCAACGCCACGATGAGCAGAATCGCCAGAGCTCCCGCCGCGCCCCAACGCCGCCCGGCGTGGAGCCGCACCCGCGTCTCCGGGATCGGGTACAGCTGGGCCACCAGCCGGCTCTCAAGACGATGCTCGAAGTCCCCGGTCGCCTGAGGCTGCGTCGCGAGCAGAAGCTCAACGACGTCCTCGCGCCCATCCCATTCGGCACACGAAAAGGGTGCGCCACCGATCACATGCTCGATATGGGCCAGTGTCCTTCTATCCGCCTGTGTCAACGCGATCACCTTATCCACGGGGTACCTCCGCTGCTGCCGGCTTCTCTTCCGCTGAAAGGGCAGCCTGTTCATAATGCTCCTGCAACCGGCGCACGCCACGAGAGAGATGCGCCGCGACCGTACGCTCGTCGAGATCGAGGAGCGCCGCGATCTCCTGGTTCCGCAGCCCGCCAAAGAAACGCAGGGTGACGATCTCCTGCTGGCGCGGGGAGAGCGCGCCGATCAGCCCGCGTAGATGCGCTAGCGCCTCCTTGCGGGCCAGCTCATCGGCGGGCAGCCCGTCGGCGACTTTCACATCAGGCAGCAGCTCAAGCGGCAGGGGCTCAGGCGCCCGTTCGGCGGCGCGATAGAAGTTCGCCACGAGGTTATGGGCGATCCGGAAGAGCCACGCCGCGAAGCTCCCCTCCCCACGCCAACGAAAGCGCGACAGCTGCTCCACAGCTCTGAGAAAGGTCTCAGCCGTGAGGTCCTCTGCATCCTGAGCCCGCCCCACACGGTACGCGATATACGCATAGATCCGCGGGAAATAGGCACGGTAGAGCTCGCGAAAGGCCTCGGGATCACTCGTTGCCCCCCGCACCAACCGTCGCTCCACCCTGGGCGCCAGACCACTTGCCATCCGACCTCCTTTCACCCCATCGGCTACATCGTTATAACATCCGCCTTGCAGTGATACAAACACCGAAAGAGCCCGAATACTGCGATCCCGTCCAGAAGAGTCGCCTCAGACCTATCCACCCGACCTATCGATCGATAGGTGACGACCTATCCACCCATCCCCTATTCTATGAACGTTGAGACACGTCGGGTGCACCCCACTGGCACCCCATGAAGAAAGGAGTGACGAGGATGACACACCAAGACGATGTGCCGCGCTACGAGATTCGGCTTCAGGGGCACCTTGACGCCCGGAGCGCCGAGCGTTTCGCCGGGATGGTCGTTAAGCTGCTGGCCGGCGGCGAGACACAGCTCGTGGGCCCGGTCGCGGATCAGGCCGCGCTCTATGGGATCTTGGATCGCATTCGGGATATGGGCGTTCCGCTGCTGGCGGTGCACCGACTCACCCCCTCGGGCGCCGGTGATGTCGATGACACGCCCGCATCGGGTGAGCCACAACACAGAGGAGATGACAATGACGTCACACACTAGCGTTTCTAGACAGATCGTCCGCAGCCTGCTGCTGTTGACCTTGCTGAGCTTTGGCCTCGGCCTGATGCATCCCAGCCCCGTGGCTGCCGCCGGGCCGCTGATGCCGGAGGCCTTGGAGGCCTTCTTCGACGCTGAATTGACCCGGCAGATGGCGGATGAGGGACTGGTTGGCGCAACCGTAGCCGTCGTCCAGGGCGACGACCTCACCTTTGCCAAGGGATACGGCTACGCCGATCTGGCGGCAGGCACGCCGGTCGATGTCGATCGTACCCTCTTCTATTTCGGCTCCGACGGGAAGCTCTTCACCTGGACAGCGGTGATGCAGTTAGTCGAGCAGGGCCGGCTCGATCTACACGCCGATATCAACACCTACCTCGACTTCGAGATCCCGGCAACCTTCCCGGAGCCGATCACGCTGCACCATCTGATGACGCACACCGCCGGATTTGAGGAGCAGTTGGCGGCGCTCTTTGAGGGCGAGGAGGCCGATCTTCTGCCGCTGCGCCACTTCCTCGTTCGTAACCGGCCCGCCCGCGTCTATCCGCCGGGAGAGATCTACGCCTACTCGAACTACGGCACGGCATTGGCGGGCTACATCGTCACGCGCGCCTCCGGTGAGCGCTATGAGGACACCATCACAACCCACCTACTGGCGCCACTCGGGATGGCGCACAGCGCCGCGGTGCAGCCTCTGCCGCCCGAGCTGGCGCCGGACCTATCGTTAGGCTACCAGGTGCGCGACGGCGTCCCCGAAGCCCGCGAGTTCGAATGGGTCGCTGCGGCGCCCTGCGCCGCCATCCGCGCCACCGCGCCCGATGTCGCCCGCTTCATGCGCGCACACCTCAACGGCGGCTGCATCCTGCAGCCGGAGACGCTGGAGGAGATGCACCGCCGGCAATTCGCGCACCACCCCGCCCTATTTGGATCAGCCTACGGTTTCGTCGACTCGCGCTTCAACGGGCAGCGCCTCCTGTGGCATATGGGCGAGAGCGCGCACTTTGTCACCGGCACCTATGTTTCATCGCGAGCCGCGCACACCTCGCCGCAGAAGCTGATCACCCGGCTGGGCACTCTGCCGGTCCGGGCGACGGCTGACGGTGAGCTTGCGGTGGGTGCGCAGCGCTACGTCGAGACCGATCCCGGTCTCTTTCAACAGCGCGACGGCGACCGCGCGCTCACCTTTCGCGAGGAGTCAGGGCGCACGTGGCTCTTCATGGGGTCGCTCGCCTACTTCAAGCTGCGCTGGTACGAGCAGCCCTTACTGCACCTGGGCCTCTTCGCCGTCTCCTTCCTGCTCTTCGCCTCGGGCTGGATCGCCTGGCCCCTGGCGGCAATGCGCAGCCGGCGTCGCGGCGAGGACGTCACCCGGGAGGTGCGCCTGGCGCGGTGGACAGCGGCGGGACTTGGTATGTTGGTGACCGGGCTGCTGGCAGCCTTTGTGGTGCGCATGCTGGCCTTCGGCACAACCTACATCTACCCAACGGTAACCGTGACGCTGATCACGCGGCTGCTCTGGGTCACCGTGCCGCTGACAATTGCCGTGGTCGGATTCGCCGCGCGGGCCTGGCAACGGCGCGAGCCGGCCTGGGGCTGGCGGGTACACTACAGCCTCATCACCCTAGCGGCGATCGCCCTGCTTGCGTCGCTCGTGTTCTGGAATCTCCTGGCCCTGTGATGGCCTTTCGCGCGAAAGGAAGACCCGTGACGTTCTCAACCTACGAACCGCAGAAGCTGGAAATCTACCTTACGCTGGGCCTGGGGATAACCGTGCTCAGCCCCTACTACCGTGGCTTCGCCCGAAGTCTGGGGCTGCACGGCGACGAACGAGTGCTCGACTTCGGCTCGGGATCGGGCATCTGCTCACGGCACATCGCCGCCCGCCTGCGGCGGGGCGGGGCTGCGAACGACCGCGACGGCAGCCCACCGCACGACGATGCTATCTGTAGTTGATGCAACCTACTCAAGTTGAAAGGAATCACAATAAAGACCGAAACTATGCGCAAGATCTGGCCCTACGCCATCGTCCTGATCGGCTACTTCCTCGCCCTGCGCCCGCTGCTCGGCGCGGGACCAGGCGCCCTGTTCGAGGGCATGATACTGGCTGCCGGTATGCTGGTGTCCATCGGCGCGCTGCTCCTCGCCGGCGTTGCGGGGATCGCGCTGGCGTTGGGAAAGCCGCGGACGCAGCAACTGCGCCGTCGCGGCGGGGTTGCGCTCGGGGCACTGACCCTGATCATCGTCATCGTTGGCGCCTCGCAGGCGCTGGCCCACACGCCGCCCATCCGCGGCGCCGACGGCAGGCCGCTCTCCGGAAGCATCGCGACCGTTGAGGCAGTGGAGCTGGGCGGGGTCCGGCAGTGGCTCATCATTCGCGGACAGGATGTGACCAAGCCCGTGCTCCTCTTCCTCTCCGGCGGGCCCGGCGCCAGCGAGGCCGCGCGCGTCCTGCGCTTCAACCAGGCGCTGGAGGAGCATTACGTCGTCGTCATCTGGGAGCAGCGTGGCTGCACGAAATCCTATCCGTCGATCAATCGCAAGAGCGACCTAACGGTAGAGCAATACACAGAGGACCTCATCGAGCTCGCCGAGATGCTGCGCGCGCGCTTTGATGAGGAGACCATCACCCTGGTAGGCCACTCGTGGGGGACCATCATCGGCGTACGCGCCGCGCAATCCCGCCCCGACCTCTTCACCCACTATGTCGGCACAGCGCAGATGGTGAACGTGAGGGAAGCCGACCTGCTCATCTACGATGCGGTGGCCGAACACGCCAGAGAACCGGCGACACAGCCTTTGTGCGGACACTGGAGGCGCAGGGACCGCCCCCCTACGTCGGCAAGAGCCCCATCCGGCCCTACTCAACGCTCCTCGGACGGGAATACGCCGTCTTCGAGGCCCCCAATATCCGAAACGAGGTTTAGCGCCGCGACGGGGACATCCTGCTCCTATCCCTCAAGCTGCCCGAGTACGGCTGGCTAGATCGCACCCACTACGTCCTTGGCCTGATGAACACGTTCAACGCCGTCTACCCGCAGCTCCAGGATATGGATCTGCGTAGAGACGCCACGCAGTTCGAGCTGCCGGTGACCCTGATCCTGGGCCGTCACGACATGAACAGTCCGCCGCAAATCCCCGAAGCCTACTTCAACCTCATCGAGGCCCCGAGCAAGGAGCTGATCTTCTTCGAGGAATCAGGCCACGGCATGATCTGGGAGGAGGCCGACCGCTTCCACGATGTCATGCTAGAGATCGCCATAAATGCGACGCGGTAGGGTGGTCCCGAAGCGGCTCGAGCGCCATCTCACGCGCGTTTGTCCACTGACGGAAGCTGCCGGCGGCGAACTAACTAGTAGGAGGTTGGTTTTTCCCGCAATGCTGTTAGCATAAGGGCGTGTGACGACCAGACAGACGAAAGGACAACGATGAAGATCTCTGACGGTAAGTCCGTACAGATAGACTACACGCTCAAGAACGACGCAGGGCAGGTGCTTGACAGCTCCGAGGGACGTCAGCCGCTGGCCTATCTCCACGGCACCGGGAACATCATCCCGGGTCTGGAGCAGGCGCTGGAGGGCAAGGAGGCCGGGGATACCCTCTCGGTCTCGATCCCGCCCGACCAAGGATACGGCGAGCGCAAGGACGAGCTCATGATGACCGCCGATCCCGCACAGTTCCCCAACCCCGATATGGTCCAGCTGGGCGCCCGATTCCAGATCCAGACGGATCAGGGCCGCTACCTGGCAACGGTGGTCGGCGTGACCGCCGATGCGGTGAAGCTGGACCTCAACCATCCCTTGGCGGGTGAGACGCTCCACTTCGACGTCGAGGTGATGGACGTTCAGGAGGCCTCGGAGGAGGAGATCGCCCACGGCCACGTGCACTCGGGGCACGAGCACTAGACCTGTCGACGCTGAAAGCGCCTGGGCCGGTTAGCCGGTCCAGGCGCTGTTGTATGCTGCGTCCTGGCCTGTCGGGCAAGTCTTCATGAGCAAGCTTGGAGCCTCCCTCTTGCGCGTGGTACAATAAACTGGAGGTCGGCAACCGCACCGAGGCCGTCGCCCGCGCGCGGGAGCACGGCCTGCTCTGACGCAAAGGCGGGGCCGCGGTGGCCCCGCCTGCCGTCGATTGGGTGGCGCGTCCTCGCTCAGAGTGACCGCCCCAGGGGTCCTAACCGCGTCTCAGATGGCGATCTCGTGCCGACCTGCCTCAAAGGTCCGCGATGGCTTGCCCTCCAGATCGAGCACAAATGGAATCGGTGAATCGACGTCCACCCTGCCGGCTTCCGCCTTCACGGCGATCAGCCCGAAGGGCGTGGGCACCTTCCCCTTGGCCCATGCCAACGGACCAAGGCGTGGCGCGATGCGTGCTACAGAATAACCCGGTTCGGCGGGCGTCACGCCCAGGGTGTAGAAGACCATGTCCTTGGTGATCGTGCAGCTCCAACCATGCACATGGGTACCCCAGCCCCAGCACTCGCCGATGGTATCATAGCCGTCCACGAGGAACTGGGTCCAGCGCCGATAAAGCTCTGGCAGCTTGTGCGCCAAGCCGGCCTCCACCACCGCGTCGTGCACGAGATAGCTGATAAAGGGCTCGCCGATGACGATCTCCCTTTCCGTGTCCCAATCGGCCTCATAGATGCCCATGAACTGCTTCCGCATCTTCTCTACGGAGTACTCACCGCTACCGCCTCCGGTCCACGAACGCACCACCAGCCGGTCTGCATCCGTGACCGTCTCTATGATCCGCGCCCAGCGCTCACAAGGGGCCAACCCCGAAACCACTGCCAGCGCGCCCGCCACCTGGCTGATCGGCTTCTGCTGAACGCCGTCCTTGATGTGGTCGACATAGGTGCCACGCGCTTCGTCCCAAAACATCTCGTAGCCGGCTTTCGCCTTCGCATATAGCCCTTCAGCCCAGGCGCGGCTCGCGTTCTCGCCCAGCCAGCCCGCCATCTCGGCGAACTCCTTCAGCCCACGCGCCCAGATGGCCGTCAGGATCGAGCTCGTGTCCTCGACGAACAGTGCAGCCCAGTCAACCAGATCCCACTCCACCACATCTTTGAGCCCGCCCGCCTCGGTCTGGTAGGGAACGTACCAGCGCAGGATGCGCTCGACGACCGGCATGTAGGATTTCACTTGAGCTTTGTCGCCCGCGAAGCGGTACAGGTTGTAGACCCCATGCACCCAATGCAGGCTCCAGTCCGGGATCGTGACGCCCTGTCCGGCCTCGATCTCGCCCGCGACGCTCATCGGCAGGATGCCGTCGGAGCGTGGCGAGTTACCGAGGTAAAGGTATTGCCAGGCCAGACGCCAGTCTAGGTTGGTGGCCAGGTGTACCATCTGATGCACCACGCTATCGCCCACCCAGGCCCGCTGCTCGCGCGTCGGGCAGTCGAGGAAAGCATCGTGCGAGTTCAGGTTGACCGTCCGGATCCCGGCTGTATAGAGTCGATTCAGTTCCGGGTCGGAGCACTCAAATGACGCCCCCGGTGTCCAAGGATAGAGCATCTCGCGCACAGCCACCCGGTTCACCGTCACCGGTCCGGGGACCGGGTGGATGAGCAGGTAAATGAAGCGCAGACCGTTGACATCGAAGGTCTCGAAGGCATCGTCGGAGCCGCGGGCCATATAGCGACTGCCATTGTGTGGTCCGAGGAAGCCGCTCTCCTTACCGGTCAGGGGATCTTCCACGTAACACAGGTCGAAGGTCGTACCGGCGGGTGCACTTACCTCGAGCTGCACGAGTCCGGCCACGATCCGTCCGAAATCGATGAGCAGGCGTGCGCCGCCCGACCCAAGCCCAACTTGATGCGGGAACGTGACTTCACCTGCCGGGGTAGCGGTCAGGCCCATTGTCGATACGAGTCGGGCCGCCGGCATAGGAATCGATGTGTCCACCGCACCCTGGAGGAGGTCGACCTTCACGCTGACAGGCTCAGCCGCCTCGCCGCCCAACTGAGCGATCGTGCGAGGGTGGAGCGGTCCGTAGGGGTCGGTCGGCGGCTGCGAGCGGGCAAACCCGCCGATGTGAATCGCGCGCAGAACCTGGGCTTCACCCCAGGCGCTATCGTCATACTCACCACCCTTCCAACCCACGGGTAGCCTGCGAGCATCCACAATCTCCACCGGCACGCCGCCGCCGATCATATCGACGCCGGCGTGGTCCTCCACATCCCAGGCGTCGCACCTGCTCGCTTTCCAGGAGGCGTCGCTGACGAGCCATCCGTTCGGACCGAGATCGGCCTCGAACACCAGCGCCCCCGTCTTGCCCAACCCGGAATTGGGCACAGCCGGAATATAGAATGAATTGGCCCGACCATAGAACCTCACAAACACGGCGATCACATTCGCCCCCGCCTGCAGCGCCGGGGCCAGGTCAACCAAATCGTACATCATCCGGCGCGGCTGACTGCGCACCGGCCCACGCGACACTTCCTGACCGTTGATGTAGAGGGCGTAGCGCGAATCGGCGGTGATGCGCGCCGGGGCGCGGGCCGGGACAGCATCCAGGCTAAAGGATTTGCGGAAGAGCCCGATTGACGCCTTGCGCGTCGTTCGAGGGTCGCTCGGGCCAATGCCCATACTGATCTCGACCCTATCTTCAGGAACCCAGATCCAGTGACCATTCCAACGGACTCCGGGGAAATCGGATGCGCTGACTTCTGCGGACATGATGCCTCCTCACATTGGCTTCAGATCAGGAAGGTGCTCTGCAGACGGGGTCGCTGATGGCGTGACCCACGCATCTATGTAGCCCCGCGTCGCTGATCTGTCAAGCAGGGCCACGGCATCGTACACATGCTGGAACAGCCGGGAAGTGTCCCATGGTACAATCAACTCTGAAGCGGAGATCAAAGAGTAGTGCAGCACCACTCTAGGAGAACGAGATGGCGGTGTCGACAAGGACCTTACGACGGGTCTATCTGACGGGGCTGGCGGTCTTGACCGGAGCGATCGTACTCAACGTCGCCGCCGCGTGGGTTGGCCTTGCCACCTGGTACAGCTTTCTCACAGCCGCTGCATCCGGTCCTCTTGATGCGTTCAGAGGCCTCGGCGCAGGAGATTGGCTCTTTCTGCTCGTGATCTACCCGGGCCTGCTGGGCGCCTGCGCCTACCCGGTCATCACCAGCAGATCCTCCGACTCACATCAGTAGACAAACGCGGTCGGTGAATCATGACTCGGCGGCGTCATCCTCCGGAGACCACGGAAGCCAGCGCACGCCGGGCTCGTGCACCCATCGCCAGAATAGCGGCTCCTCGTCGTAGGGATAGACATCATAGAGCGCCCAGTTGCGCACCGGATAACCCATCGCGGCGCCCCAATAGGGACCGTCTCGGTGGAAGATATCGAAGATGAAGAGGTGCGGCGAGCCGTCGCTATCCAGGAGCTGAACGTGGATGCGCGCGCCGCCCGCGCCTCGCGGATCGTCGGCAAGGCCCGGCTCACAGCAGGTGCGCCACCATTCGATGTGGTTGATGCGCACCTCCTCGTCCCACTGACCTACGATGAGCTGTCGGGTCATCTGCTCACGACGCTCCCGCAGGGCCTCGCCGCGCCCATCGGAGGACTCGCGATCCTGGAGCGTCCACGCCTCGAGCGCTGCCGCCTCGTCATCGCGCAGGACGGCCCGCACGTACGCGCGTACCCGCGCCTCGGGGGTCTCGCCACGCAGGCGCTCTACCACCGTCGCGCGCAACGCCCCGCCCACCGTGCCGCTGCTGAGCCAAAGGATCAACAGCACGCCGACCAGGGCCCCGAGGATGACCAGACCCAGATAGGCGACGAGCTTACTCAGCCGGGTCACCATCGCCCCCCCCTCCCAGGGCTAAGAGGGATCGACCTCCCACAGCTCCAACACGCCGGTCCACCGGCCCACGCCGAGCAGCCTGCTGTCGGGTGAGAAGGCCACGCGATTGTTGAAGCCCGTGTGCAGCCGTGGCATCGCCTCGCCGTCCCCGACCCGGCTTAGCTGTACACCTCCGCTGGTCACACCCGCTCCGATCAGAGCACCATCCGGCGAGAAAGCCACGTCCTCGACCGAATGCTGGTGCTCGATCGTGCGCACCAGATCACCGCCGTCCACCTGCCACAGCCGAACCTCTAGATACGTCCCTCCTGCGATCAGCTGACCGTCGGGCGAGAACGCAACACTCTCCACCTTCCCGTCAGTGCCCGTCGTCAACTGCTGCAGAAGGCCAGGTGTTGCCTGACCTGCCACAACCACGACCGACTCCGCAAGCGCCGTCGGCTCCNNACTCCGGGGCAACCTCTTCAGACCGCCCACACGCCCCCAGAGTCAAAACCAGCGCCACGACTGCCATCATCAAAGCTATCCGCCATCTGAATGTCATCTTACCCCCAAGCGTCACTGCAGCGCCCTTCATCCACGACCGTGGCGAGGCAGGCGCCGCGCCACCTCACCGCGACCACACTTCGATCCCAAGCCTACCATGGGCCGTGGGCCTGACCAGTTGCACGCACCCCAAAACGCGCACGGCCCAAAGCGCTCGAAGCGCCTTGGGCCGTCTACCGCCTCCCACTCGGCTTCACGCCGAGGTTGCTAGGCGCGCTCCCCTCGACCGGACTCGGAGCCGCTTCCCCCACCGCCGAAGCGGCGGCGAAGCTGTTTGGCGACCCGCTTGTTCAGCAGGGCATCGGCTGCGTTGGTGACCGACGTCACCGCATGCAGCGCGCTCCCCTCTCCCTCCCAGTGTTCCTCGATGGCCGCCTCACCCGCTTCACCCATCAGCTTGGCAACCCGGCCCACGACCAACGCCAGTGCCACGGCGTCATCGACGAAGCCGATAGGAAAGAGAAAGTCGGGGATCAGGTCAATCGGCGAGATCACATACGCTGTCACCGCTGCCAGCTCCAGCTTCGTCCGTCCCTCGATGCGCGGATCGCGCATCAGCCGCAAGACCAACGCGAGGAAATCGGGGAGCAACAGGAGCACCTCGCCGATCTGGCCCCCGAGCTTGCCCCGCCGCTCGAACCAGCCGTCGATCCTGCCTCGCAGTCGCGTGTAGAACCTCTCCGCGTGGTCAAGATCGACCGTCACCTCTGTCTCCACCTCAGGCGATGTCATCTTTTCCTCTTTTCCGTGTACCATTGCCACGATCGATTGTAGCCCGTCGGCAGGACAAGGCAACTCTGCGCCTATAGGGTAGGAAGGAGTGAGGAGCTATCCGATGAGTTGTAAGCTAGATGATGTCTACAGCGACCCCAATCGCATCGCGATCACCGCGCACCGCGGGTTCTCGGGACGCTTTCCGGAGAACACGCTTCCCGCCTTCCTCGCGGCCCTCACGCTGGGTGTCGACCTCCTCGAGTTTGACCTACGGGGAACCCAAGACGGCGTGCCCATCGTGCTCCACGACGCCACCTTCGAACGAACGGCGGATCAGCCCGGCACCCCCGCGGACTACACCCTTGAGGAGATCGCGGCCTTCGAGGCGTCCTACTGGTGCGGATCGCACGAAGCGGGCCGGAAGCTCGCCGAACCCGCCCTGCCGGGCACCCACGTCCCCACATTCGCCCAGCTGCTGGACGCAGTGGGTGACGACGTCGGGCTCAACATCCAGGTCTACGACACCGCACCGCCCATCCTTGCCGAGATCTGTCGTCTCTACCGCGCCTACGACCTCTACGAGCGCGGCTACCTCACGATCAACACCTATGCAGAGGGGCACCGCGTCCGCGAGATCGACCCCGACATCGAGCTCTGCATCCTCGATCGCCAGGGCACGATGGACATCGCCGCGCTCGACCGGCTGCGCGCCTTCGGCTGCCGTTACACCCAGCCGTTGCGCCGCGACGTCACGGCTGACTTCTGCGCGGCGGCCCGCGAGCGCGGACTGCGNNGACTGCGCACCAACTGCTTCTTCGGCAATACCGATGAGGCCAACCGCGAGCTTATCGCGATGGGTGTCCAGGGCATCCTCACCGACCACCCCGACATCCTCATCGCCACGCTTGCGTCACGGTGATTGGGAGCGGCTTGCCGCACCTACCCAACCTTGCGAAGGCTGCATCGCGCCGGCGCAGGCCGGCGTCTGCGGTCGCGATAGCACCGACAGGCGAAGGCTCGCCTTTGCCTCCGCGAGGTCCGGCATCAAACTCAGCCAGGCTCTGTCAGCCACGCCAGGTTGAACCGCGCGAGCGCGATCCGCTCGTAGGGATGCGCATCCCCCCGCTCATAGAGGCAGCAGATGTCCCCATCAGGCGTGACGCATAGGTCGGAGTAGGCAGCGGGCCCGGCGTGGAGCACGCGGCTCACGGGCCACGTCCGGCATTCGTCGGTGCTCAGGCGCACCGTCAAATGATCGCGCGTCGTGCTCGCCGGGTTGGAGAAGAGCGCGCGGTTCTGACCGTGCTCGGATTCGGTGCTCAGCCGGCAGACGCTGGCCTGGCAGATCGGCTCGGGCAACGCCGCGTCGTGGACGATGGGACTGAAGCTCTCACCGCCATCGCAGCTCCACGCCACCGCACGATGGTTGCCACCTTCAACACGCGCAACCTTGTTACGACAGTTCAGGTAGAGCCAACCGTCAGTTGCCTCGACGACCGTCGACTCATTGGTCCCCTCATCGGCGATGCCCCCGATCTGCCACGTCTCCCCGTGATCATCACTGAAGATGATGTGCGAGTGATAGGGATCGCCGCGATGGTAGTCTTTGAAGACGATATGGTCGCACGGAACAACGAGACGTCCATCCGCGAGCTGGATGCCGTGACAGGGCCCGGTGGCATACCACGACCACTCGGGACGCTTGACCTCCGCCGTGATCTCCCAGGGCTCGGCCCACGTCGCGCCGTCATCGTCACTCACGGTCAGCCATACCTCGCGCGGCGCCTTCCCCTCACAGATCAATCCCTCGTCGCCATCCTTCCGGTTCTTGCAGAAGGGTAGCCAGATACGCCCCGTCTCGCGATCCACCACCGGCGCAGGATTCCCGCAGACCCAATCCTCCTGTGTGGCGACACACTGCACGGGCTCGAAGGTCCGCCCTCCGTCGCAGCTGCGCCGGAGGAAAAGGTCAATCTGATCTGAGTCGTTGCCGGTGAACTTGCGCGCCTCGCAGAAAGCGAGGATCGTCCCCCGCGTCGTAACCGCCAGCGCCGGGATGCGATAGCGCGCATAACCACCCTCTCCGCTGACGAAGAGATCCTGCTGCTCGAAACGCTCCATCATCTCTCCCATGTGGGGCGGCTC
>NPIE01001010.1_pt1 | contig 16191 bp, 13 predicted proteins | sample 8637661 | NCBI WGS metagenome assembly NPIE01 (sample SAMN07420842, study PRJNA396082) | bioreactor metagenome | isolation source: sample BA12 brine-fed electro-methanogenic bioreactor BA | place: Japan: Kochi | collected 2016-12-09 | reverse complement strand
GCGCAACCGGTGGGAACAAAACGCAGAATACGGAATTTGAATGTCCCCCAGCTAATGGGTCCCCCCGGACAACTTTTCCGATCCTCCCGCACCGGGCGGAGAGGCATTGAAAGCAAGCCTGCAATAGAAAAGGCTCTAATCTTACTATAGCATGGCGATAAACGTTTTTCCATGTATCCAGATACAAGGAAGGGATATAAATCACGGTATATTTGCCCAGCAGGATGGCCCATCGAAACCAAGCAAGAATCGTCAACCGAGCGCCCGAGCGCCTGCCGTCTTCCTCAAAAGGGGGCAACGAGGATCAAGACAGAGGCCTCCCTTTCCGCTATGATGGGGAGATCAATTCAACGAGGAGGTTATCATGCAGCAAGCGAAAAAGACGTTCCAAATGTTCCCTATCGGTCAGGTTCGACAGACGGAGGGGGGAATCGTGTTGGAGATCGCGGCCCCCTACCGTCCCGCGCTCAAGGAGCTGGGCAACTTCAGCCACGTCATGGTCTTCTGGTGGGCCGACCGCTTTGACAACGACGAATACCGCACCCTGCTCCAGAGCGAGCCACCCTACGCCCCCGGTCACGTGAGCGGCGTCTTCGCCACCCGCGCCCCCTACCGACCCAATCCCATCGCCATGACCACCTGCCCCCTCCTGGCGGTGGATGAGGAGCAGGGCCTGGTAAAGGTCGCCGATCTGGACGCCTTCGACGGCACGTGCATTGTCGATCTCAAGGCCTACTTCCCCGTCTGCGACCGGGTGCAGGAGGCCCACATCCCCGAGTGGCTCGTCGGCTGGCCCGAGTGGATGCCAGAGGGTGGCATCGGCCTGGAAGAATACGAGAAGTAACCCACCCCCAAAGGCCCCGAGCTGCAGCTNNGCCTTTGGGGTATAATGCCAGAGACCTAGACCCATCCCCCCTTATCTTTCGCGATGGGGACGAAAAGGTGATGAGTGAGACGTAATGGCAACGCCCTCTCCCTATCGACTCACTGGTCTTCGGCACCCTGGCAGACGAAAAGGTGATGAGTGAGACGTAATGGTAACGCCCCTACTCAGCCTCCATTTTTTGCCGTTCGCAATTCGCAATTCGCCATTCGCCATTCGCCATTCGCCATTCGCAATTTGCATATTTCTAAAGGAGATTTAGATGGATCCTACACAGATCACTGATCGCCCACGCCTGTTGCTGGCGGGCTTCTCCTTCTTCGGCGATCCCTTCGCCTTCAGCGATGGCTGGTCCATGGACAACGAAATCGGGCGGCTCTGGCAGCGCTTTATGGCCTTCCTCGCCGCCCACGAACAGCAGCTCCCCGGCATGACCCCCGAACGCGCCATGTTCGAGGTGCACGTGGAGCATCCAGAGACGCGCAGCCAGGGACGCTTCGAGGTCTTCACGGGCATCGCCATAGAGGGCTTCGAAGCGCTGCCCGTGGAACTGGTCGTCAAGGTGCTGCCCCCCACCACCTACGCCATCTTCACGCTGTGCGGTGAGGCCATCATCGGTGACTGGGGCCAGCGCATCTACCAGGAATGGCTGCCCCAATCGGCCTATTGCCCGGCCTACCCCTACAGCTTCCAGTACTACGACGAGCGCTTCAAGGGGCTGGATCGGATCGAGGAATCGGTGCTCGACGTCTACATCCCCGTCGCCCCGCGGGGGTGAGGGGCGATGACCCAGCTCGCCAGCATCGCGGCGGCCCTGTCTTTCATCGAGGACAGGCTACGGGAGCCCATCACCGTCGCCGACATCGCGGACGCGGGAGGCTACTCCCTCTACCACTTCTGCCGTCTCTTCAACCACGCCACCCATCACACGCCCTACAACTACCTCATCCGCCGGCGGCTGGCCGAGGCAACCCGCGCCCTGGTGACCACGGAGGCCCGCGTCATTGATATCGCCCTCGACTACCAGTTCAACAACCCGGAGACTTTCAGTCGCGCCTGCGCCCGCACGTACGAGGCCTCGCCCACGGAGCTGCGTGCCGCCGGCTACCTCGATCCGCACCGGCTGCTCCCGCCCCTCAGCCGCGCCCACCTGGCTTATCTGGACGAGCACCGGGAGCAGTTACGCCCCCTTTTCGTTCAGCGCCAATCCCTGACCCTCAGCGGATTGATGGCCTGGCTGGAGCGCGACGCCCCCTGCCCGCTGTTGGAGAGACGTTTCGAGGCCCTGCTGGCAACCTGCAAGGATGATCTATCCCGGCGGGCAGATCGCTACCTACTCCGCTGGTATCCCCCCGATTGGGCCCGCCACGGCATCGGCTACCTCGTTGCCGTGAGGTCGGGGGAGATCCCCCCGGCGCCGAAAAACACGCCCTTCGTGCAGAAGCCCCTGCCCGCCGGCCCTTACGTCGGCTTCCGGCACGCGGGCCCGCCCGAAACCTTTCCCCTGCTGCTCGACTACGTCCATCACACCTGGCTGCCCAATGCGAAGCGCACCCTCGCCGCGCCCTTCGTACTGGAGCACCGAGAGGCGGGCGGCACCACCCTCTTCTTCCCCCTCGCCCCGGCGTAGGGGCGGGAGCGAGGGGGCCACTCTGCCCTAGACTAAGTCCTTGCGGCGCAGGATGAAGGCCGTGATGGCCACGTACAGCAGGCCGAAGCCACCCAGGTATCCCCACGTCCCCACCAGGTGGCCCACCGAGCGCTCGTAGCTGATCTGGAAGGTCTCTTCCGTGAAGATGTCCACCGGATCGGGAGTGACAGTGAAGACCTCCGAAAGGGTCTCGGTCACCGTAATCATAGGATTCTCCGTTACCTGCGGGACCGAGATGGGCACCGTCTGCGTCAGGCCGGGCTGCACCGGGATATCGATCATCTCCGTGACCGTCACCACCGTGATTGGCTCCCAATCATCGGAGGGGCGCTCGGCATCAAAAGTGACCTCTTCCGTCACCGGATCCGGCTGGAAGCGCGTCCGCGTGAGGGTGTTGAGATAGTCCACGTCCGTCGTCACCCCCAGCCCTTCCACCGACCAGCGCATGAGGGTCAGATTGGAGAGGGGCTGCGCCAGTCCCGGGAGATCGAAGAGCACGCCGGCAAAGATGAACTGGAAGAAGAGCAGCAGAAAGACAATGTAGATCACCGAGTTGACGTTGGGCACCACCGCCGAAACGATCAGCCCCAGGGCGATGGCTGCCAGTGTCCCGATGAAGAGCGTCACGTAGATCTCCACCGGGCCGGGCAGCAAGACGCCCTGCTGGGGAAGATCCACCTTCAGACCGATCACCAGCAGCAGTAGAAAACACTGGATCAGCGCAAAGCCGCCCAGCACCACCAGTTTCGAGGCGAGGTAGGGCAGGATGCGCAGCGTCACCATCCGCTCCCGCCGGTAGACGGAGCGCTCCTTGACGATCTCGTAGACCGAGGCGAACAACCCCAGCAGAATCGAGGCCAGGGCCAGGGTAAAGAGTAGCACCTGACTCTCGTAGACGATGCTGTAGGCCGCACTGGTCCCGTCGATGAGCAGATCCGTGTTCAACTGCCGCTCGATCTCCGCCAGAGAGTTGCCCACCAGCCAGTTGGGGCCAGCGACCAGCAGCACCAGTGCGCCGATGATGGGCATTACCGCCATCAGCACGCTGAGCAGCAGCTTGTCGCGCATCACCAGGTCGATGTAACGGCGGGTCAATACCGCAAATTGCCGGAGCACATTGACCTTCGGTCCGCTGCGCTGCGCCTGCGTCGTCTCTGCCTCCTGTCGAACCTGGGGCAGCGTCTGCTGCCGGCTGGCGACGTACTGCTGGTAGTAGGGCGAGGCGCGGAAGCGCTCCTCCCACTCTCGCGATTTCTCCTGTGCAACGGCAGGGTCGGGGTCGTCCAGCTGCCCGTAGACATCGGCGAAATCCCCGCTCGTCACCCCGAAGAAGTCGAAGACGTCCGCCGGCGGGCCGAAGAAGACCATCCGCCCCTGCGAGAGGAAACAGACGTGATCGCACTGTACGATGTTCGCCGTGGCGTGGGTCACCAGCACCACCGTGCGCCCACCGTCGGCGAGGCGGCGCATCGTCAGCATCATCTTCTTCTCCAGACCTGGATCCAGGCCCGAGGTCGGCTCATCCAGGAAGAAGAGATTGGGCTCCGCCAGCAGCTCCACCGCGATGCTCACCCGCTTGCGCTGTCCGCCGCTCAGGCTGCTCACCGGCTGCTCCTTCTGCGCGATCATCTCCACCTGCTCCAGCACGTCATCGACCCGCCGCTCGACCTCTTCCCGCGAAGTGTCGGGGGGCAGACGGAGACGCGCCGCGTAGCGCAGCGCATTCGCCACCGTCAGCTCCCGGTGGATGATGTCGTCCTGCGGCACGTAGCCCACCATGGTGCGATAGAGGTCAAAGTGCTGATAGAGATCGTCCCCGTTGAGCAACACCTGTCCATCGGCCCGGGCAAAGCCGTTGAGGGCCATCATCAACGTGGACTTACCCGCCCCGCTCGTCCCCACCAGGGCGACGAACTCCCGAGGCGCAATGGAGATATTGATCTCCTTGAGGATGCGCTTGCGCCGGTTCGACGGGCCCACCTCGCGCACCAACTGGAGGCCATCCAGACGCACGCCGCCCGTCGTCGCGTACTGCTGTAGCTGCTGGGCAGCGTAGATCAGGGTGAAAGGACCGATCTGCACCACGTCCCCCTCCTCCAGGGGATGCGGGCGCGTCAGGCGTTGCCCGTTGACGTAGGTGCCGTTGGTGCTGCCCAAATCCACCAGCAGCGCTCCCTGATCGCTGCGATCCAGACGCGCGTGTTGCCCGGAGACGACGGGCGCTTGCAGGTGAAGGTCGCAGTGGGGATCCCGCCCGATGGTCAGCGACTGCACCTGGCGCAGCGACGTGGAGCCCATCATCACCGTGCCATAGGCCCCGGCGACCCCCGGTGCGGGGGCCTCTGCCGGTGCCTCGAAGGTGAGACTCACCGAATTGCCCTGGGGGTCACCAATACGGAGGATATCGTTGTGATGCAATACCGCCTGTTTCCCCTTCCGGCCGTTGATGTAGGTGCCGTTGGTACTGTCCAGATCGACATAGTGCCAGGCGTCCTGACTGAACTCCAGCCGCCCGTGATGGCTGGAGACGTAGGATTCCGCCAGCACGATCTCGTTATCCGGCGCGCGCCCTAGTGTGAATCGCGTCCCCTCCAGCGGAATGCGTCGCTCAGCCTCCCCGCCGGGTACACGAATAATCAGAGCGGGTGAAGAGGAAGGAGCAGGTGCGGGCTGCCCCTCATCACTCACCGCTGTCCCACAGACGGGACAGAAACGAGCTGTGGGGCGCAAGGTTTCGGCACAATTAGGACATCTGCGGGTCATCTGATACCCCCTTGACGGTTGAAGGACGCGGTTAGCACTGCCCATAGTATAGCGAGCTTGGGGCTTGACCGCAACTCGGGCAGCCGCTCTTGCTGTGGGTGATCCAATCAGGATAGAGCAGTATATGCTATAATAGTGGCAATCCGATGTTGACTTCCCTGAAAGAAGAATGACCCTATCCGAAGAACTCCACGCTTACCTGCTCGTCCACCGCGAGACGGCCCGCACCCGCCTGCTGACCTGGTTCGAGGCACACGCCCGCGATCTTCCCTGGCGGCACGACCGCACCCCCTACCGCGTCTGGCTCTCCGAAGTGATGCTCCAGCAGACACAGGTCGAGACGGTGCGCGACTACTACGAGCGCTTCCTGGAGGCGCTGCCCACCCTCCCGGCGCTGGCGAAAGCCTCCCAGGAGGAGGTACTCAAGCTCTGGGAGGGGTTGGGCTACTACAGCCGCGCCCGCTCCCTCCACCAGGCCGCCCGGGAGGTGATGACGACCTACGGCGGCGAGCTGCCCCGGGATGTAGAGGCGCTGCGCTCGCTGCCCGGCATCGGGTCCTACACCGCGGGCGCCGTCGCCAGCCTCGCCTTCGACATCCCCGTCCCCGCCGTCGACGGCAACGTCCGGCGCGTGCTGGCCCGCCTCCTCGCGTTGGAAGCGCCCACCGCCACCCAGCTGGAGACCGCCGCCTTCCTGCTGCTGCCCGAGGACGCGCCCGGCCCCTTCAACGAGGCCCTCATCGAGCTGGGGGCCCTCCTCTGTCGCCCGCAGCGACCTCGCTGTCTCCTCTGTCCATGGGAAGCGTTCTGCCGGGGGCACCAGCTGGGCACGCCGGAGGCCTTTCCCGCACCCAAAGCCCGGCAGGAGACCCCCCACTACGACGTCACCGCCGCCGTGACGGTCCGTGAGGGGCGGATCCTCGTGGCGCAGCGCAAGGCAGAGGCCATGCTCGGCGGCATGTGGGAGTTCCCCGGCGGAAAACAGGAGGGAGACGAAACGCTGGCCGAGTGCTTGCGCCGGGAGTTGCAGGAGGAGCTGGACATCACCGTGGCGGTGGGCGATCCGCTGCTGACCATCCCCCACGCCTACACCCACTTCCGCATCACCCTGCACGCCTTCTGGTGCCGGCTGGTGAGCGGCGAGCCCCGCTGCCTCGACTGCGCCGATTTCCGCTGGGTGTTGCCGGCGGCGCTGGATGAGTTACCCATGGCGGTGACCGATCGCCGAATTGCGCAGGCCGTGCAGGAGGTCCTCCTCACGTGAAGGGCTGCGAGCGCCTCGGCCTCGATCTGCGCCTGCACGCCTACGCGCCCGGCGGGATCTCCCGCTACGCCCGGCGGCTGGCGGAGCAGCTGGCGTCCCTGCTGCCGCCGGAGCGCCTGCACCTCCTCTACCACCGGAAGGAGCAGACGCCCCTCGAGCTGCCCGGCACCCACGCCCACCGGGCCTGGTCCCCGCCCCACCATCGGCTGGAGCGCTGGGCGCTGGGCGCCGAGCTCATGCCCCTCCGGCTGGATCTCTTCCACGCCACCGACTTCATCCCGCCGGTCTGGGGCGCCCGCCGCTTCGTCGCCACCATCCACGATCTGAACTTCCTTCACTATCCCCAATACCTCACCGCGGAGGCCCGCCGCTACTACAACGACCAGATCGCAGGGGCCGTGGCCCGCGCCGATGCCCTCATCGCCGACTCCCATGCCACCCGACGGGATCTGGAGACGCTGCTGGGCGTGCCGCCGGCGCGGGTGCGCGTGGTCCACCTCGCCGCCGACGCCGTCTTTCGCCCGCTCCCCGCTGCGGAGATCGAGGCGGTGCTGCGCCGCCACGGGCTGGAGCCGGGCTACCTGCTCTTCGTGGGGACGTGGGAGCCGAGGAAGAATCTGCCCGGCCTGATCGAGGCGCTGGCCCTGCTGCACGCCCGGAAAGAGCGGCGCCATCTGGTCATCGCGGGACGGCCCGGCTGGCTCTACGACGAGATCTTCGCCCGCGTGCAGGCCCTGGGGCTGGAGGCGTGGGTTCACTTCATTGAGAGGGTGCCGCTGCCCGACCTCGTCGCGCTCTACAACGGGGCGCTCCTGCTGGCCCAGCCCTCCTTCTACGAGGGCTTCGGGCTGCCCGTGCTGGAGGCCATGCGCTGTGGGACGCCCGTCGTCGCGGCGGCGCGGGCCAGTCTGGTCGAGGTGACGGGAGAAGCCGGCCTGCTCATCGACCCGGAGGCACCGGATTCGCTGGCGGAGGCCTGTCTGCGCATCGCCACCGAGGGCGCACTGCGCACCCGCTTGCGGGAAACCGGTCTCGCCCACGCGGCGCGCTTCACCTGGCAGCGAACGGCGCGGGAGACGCTGGCGGTCTACGAGGAGCTACTGGCCTAGGGGGAGAGCCGCGAGAGCACCCATGCCACCGCCTCCACGGGCGTCGCGGCGGCGAAGAGCGCCACCTCCAGCCCCTCCCGCTCCAGCGCCCACGTGCCCAAACCCGCCACGGGCAGGCCCAGCCGGAGGGCGAAGGCGATCTCGCTGAGGGTGCCGTACGCCCCGCCGACGGCGATGGCCGCCTGGGCGTTTCGCACCACAAGGAGATTGCGCGCCTCGCCGATCCCCGTGACGAGGGGAAGATCGACGTGGGCATTCGCCTCGGCGGGATCGGTGCCGGGCAGGATGCCGACGGTGAAGCCGCCCGCCCCCTGCGCACCCCGGCAGGCAGCCTCCATCACACCGCCCCGCCCGCCGCAGACGAGGATGGCGCCCCGGCGGCCCAGCTCGCGGCCCACCTCCTCGGCCCAGACCAGCTCGCGGGCACCGGCGTGGGCGCCGCCGATGACGGCGATACGCGGGCGCGTTCGCAGGGTCATGGCGCGAGGGGGAAGCGGTGCAGCGCCGTGTACTCGGCGCCCGCCGAACCCAGCACGCTGCGGAAGAGCACCAGCTCGCGGGCCTGCTCTTCGATCAGCAGCCCCACCTCGATGGCGGACAGCTCCTCGGCGAGCTGCACCTCCACCGCCCGGGAGTTGCCCCGGCGCACCCGCCCCAGCGTGAGGTGGGGATGGAAGGGACGCGTCTCCGGCTCGAAGCCCACCTGCGCCAGCACCTCGTTCACCGCCCGGTGGAGCAGAGCCAGCCGCCCTGCGCGCTCCGCCACCCCCACCCAGAGGACCCGGGGCCGGCGGAGATGGGGAAAGGCGCCCAGACCTCGCACCTCGAAGGGGAAGGGGGCCACATTCCGCGCCACAACGGCGAGTGCCTCGCGGATGACGGGCAAGCGCCCGACCGCCACGTCTCCCAGGAAGAAGAGCGTCAGGTGGACGTTGGTGGGCGGCACCCAACGGATGGCCCCGTCGGGCAGGGCGCGGATGAGCTTCTGCTGGACGGCGTCCAGCCGCTCGTGCCCCGCCTCGGAGAGGGGCAGGGCGACGAAGGTCCGTAGCTTCTCTTGGGGCCCCATGGAACTCACTGCCCCACCCCGGGCAGGGGGGCCGCATAGAGCCGATTGGCGGTGACGAAGTAGAGGATGGTGGCCCGCTCATTCAGCGCCAACACCTCGAAGTTCCCCAGCGCCTCACGGGGCAACCGGAGACGGCGCTGGAAGTCCCCCCGCTTGTCGAAGACGAGCAGCGCCTCGGCCTCCCGCTCTCCCAGATAGATCAGCCCTCCGTCGGCCCGGGGATCCATCGCCAACACCATCGGCTGGAAGCGATCCTGGGAGCCGCCCCCGCGCATCTGGAAAGAGAGATCCTCCGTGCCGTTAAAATAGGCCTTGACCTCCCCCTCGCCCAGCAGGAGATAGAGCCGCCCATCGAGGGCCAATCCCAGGGCCGTCTGGAGGGGAGGGGCCACCTCGGGGGCGAAGTAGGGACGCGGCGGGCTGTCGTAGAGGCCGTTGACGGGCACGTAACGCCAGATCTGGTTGGACTGCCGGTCGACGAGATAGAATTGGTTGCCGTAGATCCCTACGAGCGTCACGTTGCCCGGCTCCAGATTCCCCGGCAGCCGCTGGTAGGTGATGCTCGCCGGTCCCAGGGAGGGCTCGTAGATGTAGACCGTCCCCGTATCGCTATAGATGAAGATCGCCCCATCGGGATAGCCGGGGCCGGGATTCATCCACGCCATATCCACCAGGCCGCCCACGCTCTCGCCGGCGATGGTCTGCCCCTGCCTGAGGATAGGCGTGGGCGCCGAGCTGGCCGGGCGAATCCCGTCGGCCTCCAGCGGGACGCCGTAGAGCTCGCCGGTGGCCCGGTTCAGAATGTAGAGCCAGTTCTGGGCCACGAGCACCCGCCGGGGAACGGGTGAGACCCCCAGGTCGACGAGGGGGATGGCCGAAATGAGACTCGCCTGCTCGAGGGCGTCAAGGGCCACCTGGGACTCCTCCAAGAGCTGCTGCGCTTCGGTATTCTGCGCATTGAGAGCCAGCACTTGCTCGGAGAGGGTCCGTACCTGTTGCCACTCCGTGCGGGATTGACTGGCGTAGGCGCTCCGGGCGAGCTCCTGCGCCTGTTGTAACAGCTCCTCCTCGACCAGCGCCCCACCAAACTGCTGGGCCATCGTCAGCGTGATGAGGGCCACGATGAGCACAAAGCCCACGGCCAACCCTGCCATGAGGGGCGTCTTCTCCTCCGGTACCCGCCAGGGGCGGCGCTCCCCGCGCCCGGTGACGGGCCCCGGCAGCAGCGTCCGCGCTATCTCCTTGACGGGGACGGCGGGCAGCGAGGAACGGAGGGGAGCGCGTTCGGCCTGGGGCTCGCGGCGCAGACTGGGAAACCGCACCTTCGGCAGCCGGGGACGGGACAGCCTCACCTGAGGGAGGCGCAGCTGGGGCCGGTGGAGCTCCGGCAGCCGAATCCTGGAAAGGAGGGAGGGGCGCGCCTCTTCGACAGGGCCCTCTGCCTCCCCCGGAATCTCCTCGGCCTGCAAAAAGTCAGGAAGCGCTGTCTCCCCCGGTTGCCCGGCGTTCTCCTCCTCACGCACCTCATCCGCGCTGGGGGAGGGCCGGGCGACGTGCACCGGAGCCGGGAAGGGGGACACGGGCGCATCTTTCTCCTCCCGAACTGCGGGAAGCGGCTCGATCCGGGGCGCAGCCACGGTCGGCGCCGGTTCTGCCGCCGGGGGAGCAGGGGGCGGGACTTCCACCACGGGAGGGGCGGGCGCTTCCGGGGCCTCCTCCGGTGCCTTCTTGCGCCGTCCGAAGAGCGAGAAAGCGCGCCGGCGGGGGGGGGCCGCCGGAAGCTCCGCTTCTGGCTGCACGCGCAGCAGCACCAGCGTCCCTGTGGCGCTCGCCGCCCGCAGCGCGGCAAAGAGCGGCTCGGTCTCGCGGGAGAGGGCGGGGTTGGCGAGCAGGCGGGCGGGATCTCGCTCCAGCGAGGTGAGCAGCTCCATCGTCGCAAGAAAGAGCAGGCTCCCCTCGGCGATCTCCGCGTAGCTGATGTGAATGACAGGGGGGACGGAGGCGCCCAGCGGCAGCATCTGTCGCAATTGGTGGGGGAAGCGCTCTACGCCGCCGGCGGGATGGCGCAGGAGCACACAGCCCGGCCCCACCTGCCCGACGAAGAGCTCGTCTTCACAGAGCGCGGCGCAGACGATGTTGCCCGAAGCCTGCCCCTCCCCCCGGCTCTGGGCGTTGGCCCGCACCAGATAGCGATTGGCGGCAGCCAGCGCCCGACGCAGGCGGGCCACGACGCTGCCCGGGGAGCGCCAGTAGGCCTCGACGGCGCTGGCCCGGATCTCCCGCGCCCGATGGGAGAGGCGCGGCTCAAGATCCACCAGCACGACGAGCCGTTCACCGGCTTCGGAGGGCGTGCCGACAGGGGCGGGCTCCACCACCGCCTCCGGCACGGGATGGGGGCTGGGGAGCCCCTTCTGCAACCGGACAATCTCGGCCTGCCCTGGCATCTGCCGCTAGCCCTCCCAGCCGTCGGAACGCAGCTGCTCCTCGAGCGCGCCAAAATCGGCCCGGGCCGTCAGGTCCAGCGAGAGGGGGGTCACCGAGACCAGGCCCTCCACCGCCAGCGCGTAGACGTCCGAGTCGGGTTCGGTCCCCAGGCCGTCCGCCAGCAGGCGGTAGCCCGGTCGCCCCTGACCCTGGGCCCGATCCGGCTTGAGGGGAATGAAGTAGCGGTGGTGGGAGAGCCGCGTGAGCCGCCACGGGGTCCGGGACGTCGCTTCCAGGGGCACGTTGACGTTGAGGACGGAGGCATCGTAGGGGAGGGAGCGCTCCAGCAGTTGAAGGGCGAAGTAGCGCGTGTAGTGGCGGGCTGCGGCGAAGTCGAAGGTGCTATCGCCGCGATGGTGCTGGGCGATGGCCATGGCCTGCGAGATGGCCAGCGCCGGGATGCCGGCGGCGGCCCCCTCTAAAGCGGCCCCCACCGTCCCCGAAGCCGTCACCTCCACGCTGACGTTCTCCCCCAGATTGATGCCGGAGACGACGAGGGAGGGGAGGCGAGGAGCGAACTCCAGCAGCCCGTGGACCACCGTGAGGGCCGGCGTCGCATCGACGGCGTAGGCCTCCACGCGCTGCCCTTCGACTTCGCGCGACGCCTCGGTCACCCTGCCGGTGACCTCCTTGAGCATGGCCCGTCCCGCGCCCGACCACTGTTGATCGGGCGCGACGACTAACACTTCGCCCAGCTCCAGCAGGGCCGCAGCGGCGGCCCAGAGACCGGCGGATTGAATGCCGTCATCGTTGGTGACCAAAATCAGCGGTTGTGTCATCTACACACCTGAATTCTAGAGTCAGTAGACCGAAAATTAGGTTCGTAGTAATCGCTTCAGCGGTTGCTAGGCCGTTCCAAGAAAATGAGTCCTCCAAACTCTGTCGCTTTCCCAGAGATTTGCTCGCGCTGTGGCGCATTTTAAATCTTGGAACTACCTTAAACGGCTGAAGCCGTTACTACAAGCCCCCAAAATCACATCTACCAAGAGTATGGAAAAGGACGCCTCAACAACGTAAGGATACCACGCAAAAGGGGCGTTGCCAAACGGCTGAACGCTGATGGCTGAACGCTGATGGCTGACGCTGAACGCTGATGGCTGATGGCTGAGCAGCCGGCGAATTTTGTCTTCCCCCCCTTATGCCCTATAATGAGGCTTTGAGTGCAAGAGGTTAATGAAACCAACGAGGTACAGATGAGCGATTCTTACACCAGACCCAAGGGAACGCAGGATCTCCTGCCCGGCGATCAGGCCTACTGGGATTTCGTCCGCGCGACGGTGGTGGACCTGGCCCGCGCCTACGGCTTCGAGCGCATCGACACGCCCCTCTTCGAGGAGACGGCGCTCTTTGCGCGGGGCGTGGGTGAGGCCACGGACATCGTCGAAAAGGAGATGTACTCCTTCCGCGACAAGGGCGAGCGGGAGTTGACGCTCCGCCCGGAGTTTACGGCGGGCGTGGTCCGCGCCTACATCGAGAACGGGCTGCGGGTGCTACCCAAGCCCGTCAAACTCTATTCGATGGGGCCGGCTTTCCGTTACGAGCAGCCCCAGGCCGGGCGCTACCGCCAGTTCCACCAGTTCAACGCGGAGATCTTCGGCATCGAGGATCCGCTGGCCGATCTGGAGATCATGCTGCTGGCGTGGGACATCTACGCCGCCCTGGGCTTCCAGAACCTCTCCTTCCAGCTGAACTCCACCGGCTGCCCGAAGTGTCGTCCCGAGTACGTCGCCACCCTGGCGTCCTACTACCACGCCCACGCCGGCGAGATCTGCGAGGATTGCCAACGGCGGCTGGAGACCAACCCCCTGCGCGTGCTCGATTGCAAGCAGCGGCAGTGCCAGCCCATCATCGAAGCGGCGCCCAAAATCACCGATCACCTCTGCGAGGAGTGCCGGCAGCACTTCGAGCGGCTGCGGGGCCACCTGGACGATCTGGGCAAGCCCTACACCATCAACTCGCGGCTGGTGCGCGGGCTGGACTACTACACTAAGACGGTCTTCGAAGTGTGGGCCGAGGGGATCGGCGCCCAGTCCGCCGTCTGCGGCGGCGGGCGCTACGACGGGCTGATGGAGCTGCTGGACGGCCCCCCGACGCCGGCGGTAGGCTTCGCCGCCGGGCTGGAGCGCGCCGTCCTGGTGATGCAGCACCAGCAGGTCGAGCCGCCGGCCCTGCCCATCCCCCCCGTCTACGTGGCCTACCTGGACAAGCGCACCCGCTCCCGGGCCGTGCAGCTCCTCGTCCGCATCCGCGAGGCGGGTATCGGCGCGCAGATCGCCATGAGCGGCAGCCTGCGCTCCCAGCTGCGCCACGCTGACAAGCGCGGCGCCCGCTTCGTCCTCATCCTGGGCGAGGACGAGCTGGACCGGGGTGAGGTCACCGTCAAGGATCTGGGCAGTGAAGGCGCGCAGCAGGCGGTCCCCCTGGCGGAGATCGTTCCGTGGCTAGAGGCGCGCCTCGAGGAGGCCTAGGCGTGCAGATCGGCGCCATCGGACTCCTCTACAATCCCCGGGTGCCCGCCGCGCAGCCCCTCGTGGAGCAGATCGCGGGGTGGCTGGCGCTCCAAGGGGTGCGCGCGTGGCGCTGCTCCACCCACGAGCCCCTGCCCGGGGAGGCCTGCCTGCCGGAGACGGATCTGCTGCTCACGCTGGGGGGCGACGGCACGATACTCCGCGCCGTGCAGCGCAGCGCCCCGCTGGGCATCCCCGTCCTCGGGCTGAACCTGGGGCGGGTGGGCTTCCTCACGGAGGGTGAGCCGGAGGCCTGGCCCCAGCTGCTGGAGGCGGTGCTGGCGGGCCGGGGGGAGGTGGAGGAGCGGCTGATGCTGGAAGCTACCCTTCACCGGGAGGGCGTCCGCATCGCCGCGGAGTTGGCGCTCAACGACGCCGTCATCAGCCGGGGCTCGCTGGCCCGCACCGTCCATCTGGAAGCGCACATCGACGGTGCCCCCCTCACCACCTTCATCGCCGACGGCCTGATCCTGGCGACGGCGACGGGCTCGACGGCCTACTCCTACGCCGTGGGCGGCCCCATCCTCCCGCCGTGGATCGACAACTTCCTGCTGGTGCCCGTGGCGGCCCACCTCACCCTGAACCGCCCGCTGGTGCTCAACGCCGACGCCACCGTCGAGATCGTCGTCCACACGGGGGAGCCGGGGATGCTCACGGTGGACGGCCGGCTCGCCGACGAACTGCACGACGGCGACCGGGTGCGGGTGCGGCGCAGCCCGGTCAAGGGACGCTTTTTGCGCTTGCGCCAGCGGGGCGATTTCTACCAGACGCTGGTGGAGCGCCTGACACCCCACAACGAGGTCAAGTCGTGAACGCCCACGAGGAGCTGCAGGTCGAGGTGGAGGTCTGTACCTGGCATCCCAGAATCGAGACCGCCCTCCACTGCTACCAGTGCGAGCGGCCCATCTGCTTCAAGTGCGCCAAACGCACGCCGGTGGGCTACATCTGCCGGGAGTGCGAGAAGGGGCGCAAGGGGCGCTTCGAACGGGCGACCCTGACCGACTACGTCATCGCGGCCCTCGTCCCCCTGCCGCTGGCCTTCTTCGCCTCGATTTTCCTCCCTATGCTGAGCTGGCTCACCATCTTTCTCTCACCCCTCGCCGGCACCCTCATCGCCGAGGTGGTCTGGCGCCTCATCGGGCGGCGTTATGGGAGCCGGCTCTGGTGGGTGGTGGCGGGCAGCATCGTGGTGGGAAGCTTCCCCCTCCTCCTACCCTTGGCCCTGAACGTCTACCTGATGGGGAGCGGAGAGCAGGCGTTGATCGGCGGGCTGAACCTGCTCTGGATCGGTCTCCATCTGGCGCTGACCCTGGGCGCCGCCATCGCCCGGCTCAAGTTGTAGCCGCCGCTCTCTCGGAGCCCCTGCCATGTCCCGCGTGCTGATGCTCACCCCCCAGCTGCCCTATCCGCCCCGGCAGGGGACGGCGTTGCGCAACTGGGGGCTGCTGCGCGGGCTGGCGGCGGAGCACGAGCTCTCGCTCCTCTCCTTCGCCGGCCCCGACCAGCCCGCCGAGATCCCCCCCGAGATCGCCGGGCGCGTGGCCCGCGCCGCTGCCCTCCCCCAGCCCGTGCGGGGGATGCAGGAGCGTCTGCGCGCGCTGCTCACCTCCCCCCGGCCCGATCTGGTCCACCGCCTGGCGAGCCCGACCTTCGCCGCCCGGCTGGAGGGGTGGCTGGAGGCCTATCCCTTCGATTGGGTGCTGGTGGAGGGGCTGGAGATGACGGGCTATCTGGAGGCGCTCTGGGCGCGCCCGGACGCCCCCCGGGTGGCCTTCGACGCCCACAACTGCGAGTATCTTCTGCAGCAGCGCGCCTGCCGCAGCGACCTGCGCCATCCCCGGCGCTGGCCCGGCGCCCTCTACTCGGGGATCCAGTGGCGCCGGCTGCGCCGCCACGAGGCGCGCATCTGCCGCCGCGCCGACCTGGTGATCGCCGTCTCTCCCGCCGACGCGGCGGCGCTTCAGCACATTGCGCCGGGGGTGGAGCCGCTGGTGCTGCCCAACGGCTTGCACGTGGCGGACTTCGCCGCCGGGGACGAGGTCGCGCCGCTGGAGCAGCCCGCCTTCGTCTTCACGGGGACGATGGACTACCGCCCCAACGTCGATGGCGCGCTCTGGTTCGGGCAGGAGGTCTGGCCCCGCATCCGGGCCGCCCTGCCCGGCGCCCACGCCTACCTGGTGGGCCGGCGGCCCCATCCCCGTCTGGCGCCGCTGCGGGAGGTGCCGGGGCTGGTAATCACCGGAGGCGTGCCCGACACGCGCCCCTACATTCGGGGGGCGACGGTCTACGTCGTGCCGCTGTGGGTGGGGGGCGGGACGCGCTTCAAGATTCTAGAGGCGGGGGCGCTGAGCCGGGCCATCGTCTCGACGCCGCTGGGGGCCGAGGGCTTCCCCGGCGTGGGGGAGGCGGTGGTGCTGGCGGAGACGGCGGCGGAGTTCGCCGGGCGCTGCATCGACCTGGC
>NPIE01008355.1_pt1 | contig 16192 bp, 18 predicted proteins | sample 8637661 | NCBI WGS metagenome assembly NPIE01 (sample SAMN07420842, study PRJNA396082) | bioreactor metagenome | isolation source: sample BA12 brine-fed electro-methanogenic bioreactor BA | place: Japan: Kochi | collected 2016-12-09 | reverse complement strand
GGTGTTCACCTTCTGGTAAACCATAGCAAAACCCACGCCCTCCACGTCCTGCTCCAGCGTCTGCTCGTTCTTTATGTAGTACCCCTCGGGGTTGCCGGCTGCCCAGGCTGGGCCCGAGACCACCAGCGTCACAAGGAGCGCCGCCCAGATTCTCGTAATCGTCCCTACACCTCTCATTTTCATCCCTTCTCCTAATTTTCTGCTATTATCTGCGGCGTACATGACATTTTTTGCTATATATTCCTTTCTAAATCCGAATTAAACTTAAAATTAAATGAAAGTTAACATTTTTTCTTAAATTAGTGATAACTTATTATACGCAGATCCGTTGGCGGATGATGTTCGACGAAGACTCTTTCTAATCAAGCATCTACGTTCGCCTCAGAAAACGACTGCATCCGAAGATGTCTGCTGAATCTGGAGGCGGTATCTCATCTTGTGAATATCGAACCATACCGAATCACACCATTTAATCAAATATTTTTTACTTATGGCAAACATATTTGATACAAAATATTTGCTATTATTTAAGTTTACTTGTTTTGATGAATCCGAGCTGGCGAATCTGGAAGTACCAATCTCAAGAAAGTTGGAAGAATCCCTACCTGGGGCCTTTGGATCGAAAAGTCCCATTTTAGAGGCAACTTAGAGATATATCACCTATTTTCATCATTTTTCTATGGAAAAGAACATATTCATGTGACGCTCAAATAATCCCAATCTAGGGAGATGAGTAGGATATGTTCAACAGAGGTTTATTCCGTCTCATGATCGTCCTTTCGGTCTGCGCTGCCCTCTCCTTGGCGTCAGCCCAGGAGGGTGGCATCACAGAGGCGGCGGTGCAAGGGGATCTGGAAGGGACAGAGAACGACGCCGTCGCGGTGAGCGATACTGCAAGCGCGATGGTCTTCGCCGACGATAATTCCACCGGAGACGATGCCGGTGCCATCGACGAAACGGCTCTCGCTGTCTTCAACGATTCCGCGAACGAGACGACCACAGCTGATCAGTCGGAGGAGGTGCTTCCCATCGCCATGCCCGAAGCGCCTTCGTCCGCCCTTCGCTCGATGACCGTCGTGCACGCCGTCGAGGATGTATACGTGGACTTGACGGAGGAGAACGTCTACAACGACGACCACCTGGTCTGCGAATATCTGATGGGAGGTCGGTACGGGGACGACGAATTTCCAGGGATGGTGATGNNGGTGATGGTCCAGTTCGACATATCTGACCTTGAGATACAAGAGGACGACGTTGGAGTTCTCGTTTTGAAGGCGGAATTGATCGAGAAGGTCGGCGACGAGATGGCTGGAATATTCCTCATGCCGATAACGTCCGAATGGTCTGAAAATTCGAGCGTAACGGCCCTGGAATTGAACATGCTGTCGATAGTCGTTATGATGTCAAACGGCGACGAGCTCGACTTCAGCCAATTCGGCATGAATTTCGGGGATGATGAAATCTTCGCCTTCGACGTCTCAGAGCACCTCACGGCGGGCGATGGTGGCAGGATATCGTTCCTCTTGATGGCGGTCGGCGACACCGACTACAAAGTCAGCTTCAAGTCCAGGGAGACTGGCAAGGGGCCCAACCTTCTGATCGTGCCCTATCCGTCCGCGCCAGCCGCCTGACGGCGCCCTCGGGCGGCCAGCCGGAAGGATCTGACGAAGGCGGTTCGAAGGGCAGTCGGGCCTTAAGCACCGATCTCCCTTCGGACCACGATTAACTTCAATTTATTTACAATATGGAAGAAAAAACGACGGCTGAAATTCAGACGAGGTGACAGAGGACCTGGTGATCCCTGTTCATTTCGATCATCTCGGGCTCCTTCTCCATGCAGACGTCTTCGGCAAAGGGGCATCTTGGATAAAAGACGCAACCTGGAAGATCACCGTTTTTGCCGTTCATCTCAGCATCCTGGAGGTCGCAATCTTCTTGCAGCTCTGGAGCGATCAGCATCCGGGCGTAGGGATGGCTCGGACTGCTGAATATTTCATCCGTCTCTCCCATCTCCAGAATCTTGCCCCGGTACATCACCGCCATTTTGTCGCTCATGTGCCTCGCGACCTCCAGGTCGTGAGTGATGAACATGGTGGTGAGCTTTAGATCTCTTTTGAGATCGTTCATCAGTGTGAGAATTTGAGCTTGGACGGAGACGTCGAGGCCGGAGGTAGGCTCGTCTGCGACCACGAAATCTGGATTCGAAGCCAGCACTCTTGCCAGAACCACCCTCTGATTCTGGCCTCCGCTCATCTGGTAAGGATAGCGTCGAGCGTGTTCCGGGTTCAGCCCGACGGTCTCGATCAGATCCATAACCCTGCCTTCGATCTCCCTCTTGCTCAGGCCCCCTCTGAGCCACAGGGGCTCTGCGATGCACCTCTCAGTCTTCATTCTGGGATCCAGGGACGCGTCTGGGTCCTGGAAGATCATCTGCATTCGAGGCCTGAGCGTTCTCATATCCTTCTTTTTCAATTTCGTTATATCGATACCGTCGAAGACGATCCTTCCTGAGGTAGGCTCGATCAGTCTCAGCGTAAGCTTTCCGGCAGTGGTCTTTCCGCACCCGCTCTCCCCCACAAGGCCAAATGTCTCGCCCCGATCGATTCGAAAGGATATGTGGTCCACCGCCTTCGAGTACCTTTTTTTCAGCATCCCTCCCGATGAAAAGCGCTTCAATAGGTCGATCACCTCAAGCATAGAGGAAACACCTCACCTGGCGGCCGTCTTCTCTTTGGAGCATCGACGGATGTTCCCTCCTGCAGACATCCATCGCGCGATCGCATCTCGGATGGAACTTGCATCCAGGGGGCAGGTCGATCAATGAGGGGCACGTGCCTCGGATGGGCTTCATCCCTCTCGAGGGAAGGGAGCTTAGAAACCCTCCCGTGTAGGGGTGGAGAGGATCGTTCATCAGCTCCTCGGTATTGGCGATCTCCAGGAGCTCTCCCGCATACATGACGGCGATTCTCTCGCAGATCTCGGCCGCCGATGCCAGATCATGGGTTATAAACAGCATCGACTTCGTCTCCGTCACATCCTTCAGGAGCTTGAGGATCTCCCTCTTGACGGTGACATCCAGCCCTTTTGTAGGCTCGTCGGCGATGATTAAAGAGGGATCGGATGCCAGGGCCATGGCGATCATCGCCCTCTCCTTCATCCCTCCGCTGAACTGGTGAGGATAATCTTTCGCCCTTCGCGAAGCGTCTCTGATCCTGACCTTCTTCAGAAGCTCGACTGCCCTTTTCTTTGCAGACTTCCTGTCCAGTCCCTCATGCAGCCGGAGGACCTCTTCTACCTGGCTTCCGACGGTGAGAACGGGGTTCAAGGCGCTCGTCGGGTTCTGGAGTATCATGACGATCTCCCTTCCTCGCACCCGTCTCATCTCTTCCTCCTTCAAGGAGAGGAGATCCCGTCCGTTGAACCTGATCATTCCCTCCACCCTCGCATCCTTGGGCAGAAGACGGAGGATGGCCATCCCCAGCACCGTCTTTCCGCTTCCGCTCTCTCCGATCAGGCCGAGGTTCTCTCCCTGCTCGATCTGGAGGTCCACGTCGTTTGTGGCCTTTACAAGGCCGTCATCTGTGGGAAAGAGAACCCTCAGGTTGGAGATATCAAGGCGATTCATCTTTCGTCCTCAATGTGGTATCTCCTTTCGAAACCTCGGGTCCATCTCGTCTCTCAGGCCATCGCCGAGAAAGTTGAAGGCCAAGACGGTGATCATTATAGCAAGGCCGGGGAAGATCATTATGTAGGGAGCTTTTCTCATAAACAGGCGGCCGTCGTCGAGCATCGACCCCCATTCTGGTGTGGGGGGCTGAACGCCGAATCCGAGAAAGCTCAATCCCGCGGCGGCGAGGATGGCGTAGCCGATCCCGAGAGTGGCAATCACGATCACAGGCGATATTATGTTTGGCAAAATGTGACGGACGATGATGTAAAAGTCGCTCGCACCAAAGCCCCTCGTCGCCTCCACGAAATCCTGCTCCTTTACGGAAAGTATCGAGCCCCTCACAACCCTCGCATAGCTGGACCACTCCACGGCGATGAGGGCTATCATGAGGTTGACCATCCCAGGACCGAGGGTTCCGGCCAGAGCCAAGGCGAGGAACATGCTAGGAATGGCCAGAAATCCGTCAACGAGCCGCATGACCACGTCATCGACAAGCCCGCCAAAATAGCCCGAGATGGTGCCAAGGACGATTCCGATGAGAAGCGATACGCTTATAACGGTGACGCCGACCAGGAGGGAGATTCTGGCACCATATACGATCCTGCTCAGTATGCATCGGCCCATATGATCAGTGCCGAAAGGATACTCCTTCGACGGCGGCTGTAGCCTGACCATTGAGTTGACCTCTGTCGGATCGTGAGGGGCGACTACTGGGGCAAATACCGCAATAACAACTAATAATGAAATTATAACTAATCCTAGCAGGATATTTCTGTTTTTAATCCACGATCTCATAACGTATCCTCGGATTTAGATAGGTGTAAGATATGTCCACGATTAAATTTAAGGAGACAAAGATGACCGCTATGAAGAGTATCGAGCCCTGTATCACGGTGTAGTCCCTCTGATATATCGAATCCACCACCAGATCGCCGATCCCAGGCCACCCAAATATCCACTCGGTTACGACAGCTCCGTTCAGAAGGAAGCCGAGATTGAGGCCCAGAATCGTCACCACTGGGATCAGCGCATTTTTTAGTGCGTGTTTTCCTATCACTATCTTCTCGGGCAGCCCTTTCGCTCTCGCGGTTATTATATAATCTTGGCTCAGAGCCTCCAGAAGGCTTGACCTCATCAACCGGGCGGTCACGGCGGCGGAGCTGGTTCCCAGAGTGATGGCGGGCAAGATCATGTGTTCAAGGTCGCCGCCGTCCCCGTATCCCGCGACCGGAAGCCAGTCGAGATAAACGGAGAAGAACATAATGAGGAGGAACGCCTGCCAGAAGTTGGGGATTGAGACGCCGATGAGGGCTCCAAATCGGCAGAGGTCATCGATTATGGTGTTGTGCTTTACGGCTGCCATAATGCCGAGGGGGATGGAGACGACGATGGATACGATCATGCTCACGAAAGAAAGTTTCAACGTGGCCTTGAAGCTCTTCATGATGGCGTCGGCCACTGGCCGCTCTGACATGTAGGAGTATCCAAAGTCGCCGTGGATTACATTGTCGAGCCATCGGAGGTACTGGACGTAGATCGGCTGATCCAGCCCCATCCTGATCCTGAAGGCATCGATCGCCTCTGGACTTGGGCTGCCCTCGGGGCTCATCAGAAGTATCTCCGCAGGATCTCCGGGGGCGAGATATACCATGGAGAAGCTGATTATCGATACGAAGAGGAGGGCGGGCATGATCAGCAGAATTCTCTTGGATATGTAAGCCAGCATTCTAGCCACTCGGGATCTGTTGTCTTGTCGGGTTCACAAATATCTGCTATGTCCTCAAAAATCCGAGGAACGCGGCAAATTCTGATGTAACTTAAGCTTTCTCGCCCGTTACGAGAAATGTGGGATCCTTATGTGCAATTCTGTATGAGAACGGGCCGTAAGCGTTCTGGAACTTCCGTACTTCTTGCAGATATTTGAACGATACGTTGGACAGCCCCGCCTCTTCGAAGAGGGTGCAGACCCTGTTAGGTTTCGTATCACCGTAGAGGGGAAGCTCGCGGCGTATGGGGTTGTAGTGCTCGCCGAAGACAGAATAGAACGAGGGAAGTTTCCTCTCGGCGACGAAGGTTATCGCCTTTGATATGCCTTTTCGGAGGCGAACGTTCGGGGAGGGGTCGAACCATGCTCCATCGATCGCCAGGACCCTTCCCTCCGGCTTCAAAATTCGGGCCCATTCCTCTACTGCCTTTCTGGGGTCTGGGAGGGTCCAGAGGAGGTGCCTGTTCACGAGAAGGTCGAAGCTCTCATCCTCGAAGGGCAGCATCTCGGCGTCGGCATGACGAAAATCCGCATCGAGGTTCATCATCCTGGCGTTATCTCTGGCCCTATCGAGCATCCCCGCCGAGATGTCCACGCCCGTCACCGTATGGCCCATCTCTGCCAGGATTAAGGCGAGAAAACCGGGACCAGTCCCCACATCCAATACCCTCAAACCCCCGTCGCCGTTCAGGACGGCTCGAAGCTCGTTCTTCCAGACGGATTTCTCCTCGTCTTGAAATCCGCAGATGCCATTGGTGTAGGTTTGGCTTCTCCAGTCCCAGTACTTTGAAATGGTCTCTTTAGCGTCCATGAAAGCCCTCTCCATTTACCGATCGTTTGAATCAGCTTTGTCTCACAAACACGCCATCAGATGCGTCAATGGATGTCATTGTGGTAATACAATAAATATTTGACATCGCTATTAATCCTACTCATAGCATCGTTTTTACTGTTTTGTTAATAAAACTTTTGGTATATTGAGATTTAATCATACATAAGAAAAATATAGTATCGAAAAATTGTTAAAATGACGGAGCAGAATATAAAATATAACAGAGAAGCGAAACGGCACAAATCAGGCCGTTTCGCTTTCGATGGTGAGTATCAGGCCACGTAGACGTCCTCCGTTAGAACCGGCATCTCGCTGGGGTATATCTCAAAGCCTTCGACCTGTTCGCCGATCCCCACCAGTATCTTATCGTAGAAGAGGTAGATCTCCGGAGAGTCCTCCAGGACCCGTTCTTGTATATCGGTGTAGATCTCCTCCCGATCCTCCTGGTCGAGGGTCGTTCTCCCCTTCTCTATCAGGTCGTCGATGCCCGAGTAGCGGGTATAGCCCGCCTCCGTGCCCGTCGAGAGGAACTGCTGAGTGACGAAGTAGTCTGGATCTCCGCTGGTTGCAACTCCGTAGGCGTAGAGGCAAAGGTCGTAGTTTCCTTCGCTCATGGCTGATCTTAAAGCGGCGGCTTCGAAGGTCTCCACCTTCGTCTTGATCCCGATCCTCTCCAGCTGAGCTGCGATCATCTCTGCCGAGGGCTTGTTTGCAGGCCTGGTGGTGTAGGTGATTATCGAAAGCTCAAAGGGTTCACCCTCATAGAGCCATGCATCTCCGTTCCAGGTGAGGCCCGCATCCTCTAGCAGCTCTTTTGCCTTCTCTGGATCGTAGGAGTAACCCTCCAGATCGTCGTTTGCAGACCAGGGGTAGTTCGAGGGCCAGAAGCCCTTTGCAGGAGTGCCGGCCACCCCCTCCAGGGCGGCTTCCACCAGCTCTTGGCGGTCGATAGCGTAATTTATGGCCCTTCTGACCTCCAATTTGTCAAGGGGCGATTTCGCAGTGTTCACGAACATGAAGTAGGTCCGCATGGTCTCCTTTGAGACGACTTTCGTGGCAGGATCGCTCTCTATCGCCTCGTACCACTGGGCAGGTATCGCCCAGGCGATGTCAACCTCATCCCCCTCGAGCATCAGAGCCCTGGTCTCAGGTTGCGCTATGTAGTATACGATCGCGCCATCTGATTTGACGGCCCCGTTCCAGTAGTTCTCGTTCCTTTCCAGGGAGAGGCTCACATCCGTCTCGTAGCTCGCGAACTTGAAGGGCCCTGTCCCCACAGGCTCTGCGTCGAGGTCGTCTGCGTCAGGGCTCGCCATGCAGGCGAATCTGATATCGGCGAGGACTGAAAGAGTCGGAGCATACGGCTCTTTGGTCACAATTTTGATTGTGTAGTCGTCCTCTGCAGATATGGAGTCGACGAAGTTGTACTGGTCATACCAGCGGTTATCGGGATCGTCCCTCACCCGGTCGATGGAGTAGATGACAGCATCGGCGTCGAAGGGGGTGCCGTCGTGGAAGACCACGCCCTCTCTTAGATGAATGATCCACTCGGTCTCGCTTTCCAGCTCGTAACCCGTGGCAAGCTCCGGAACTAGGTTCATCTCCTCATCGTAGGTGAAGAGGGTCTCGTAGACCCCTGCCTGCCTCATGTACCAGCCCGAATAGCCGAAGGCGGGATCGAGCCTGTCACCCGGGGAGAAGGGCATCACCAGTCTGACGTCCTCGGCGACCGCCGCCGGCATCGGAGCCAGCAGCAGCGCTGCGATGCAAAGGATCTTTATCGCATATCTTTCCAGCATGAAATACCTCCTTAATCAGATTAGTATCCTTTTTATTAATAACTATTTTGATCTTATAGAATTTAGTATTATCAAATAAAATAATTATTAGTAATAGAACACTATATATTACAAAATTTGTCCTTAGTGCGAAAAAACTATCTACCCCTATGCAAATAAATAAGCCACCGGGGCGATGGAAACGTGACAGACTGGGCGGTGGTCATGCTGGTGACGGAAGGGTTGGCCCTTTCGGCGTTTGTTTACTATTTGGATCACAAGAGGCGGATGTACCTGCTGGAGAAGGGGATATCCAAGGAAGAGCCCCCGGCCGCCAGGCTCGAAAGGCGCCTGTTGAGCGGCCTATTTCTCCTGCTTACGGGCATCGCCCTGATAGTATCCCCAAACGTCGCCAGAGCTGCAGGGCTGGATGTGAGCCTGACCTTTGGGCTGCTGGTCATGGGGGTTCTGGCATTCTGCGCTGGACTAGCCATGATCCTCGGATACTGCATACTGAAAAGAGGTGTAGCCTGCTCAGTCGATTAAGATTTCACTTTCAACACAATTGAGCAGATTTTATGGCCGCAGTTCGCTGAAATTTTCGAACGCGCTTCATAAATTAGCCGCTACGCTGGCGATGCTTCCGGTCGTATATGCTCGAATTGGTGACGGCTTGACCTCCAATCGCCTCTGAAAGCTCTCGGGCGAATATCTCTCCTACGTTTCCCGCTTCTCGTTGGAGTTCTCAAATTCGGCCATGCTCGAAGCAAGATCCTGGACGGTTTGGACCGGCCGGTCGGGAACTCGAAGTAGCAGAGCCTGGGGGGCCCAACGGCAGAGATGGTCGGCGGCTGCAGATTTAGTAAAATATTTAATGGTTTTAGTAACAATAGATAGCAATAATGTTATATATCAGTATTACCCAATTTGGGTCGGAGGTATCAACTTGAAACGAATCACATTGTATCTGACGCTGATGGCACTGTGTCTAACTCTGGGAGCGAGCGGACACGAGACATTTCTTCGCCCCATATCCGGATGGGCGAACCCCGGCGAGGTAGTGTACCTGCCCTTGGGAAGCGGCCATACCGCCGCCAATTCCGAGCTGCCTGAAGGGATCGTGAACATCACCGTATCGGGTTCCTCAGGCGATATCGTCCTGGACGGCCAGGGCGAGATCTCCGGGTTCTGGGACATTTACAAGCTCTCTGACGTTGAGCCCGGCCTCTACACCGCCGATGTCTATCATTGCGAAGGGTCCTGGACTCACATCATAACCAACCCTCCAGCCGATGGCTACTGGGAGCACCAGCGCGCCGATGAGATCGACTTTGAGTCCCTGGACAAGACCAGTTGGGCGGATGACTGGTACGTGGAGCGCTCTTACCTCAAGAACTGCTACGCCAAGGCCTTCGTGGCGGTGGGCGACGATGTGGACTTCGCCTCAGCCAACGAACCCATCGGCCAGGAGCTGGAGATCGTACCTCTGGACGACATCACCACCGTGGGCGATGGCGAGTTCAGCTTCCAGGTCATCTTCAAAGGAGAGCCAATCTCTGGCCTCGACGTCTGGGCCACGAAGGTTGGCGACAACACGCCAGTGGAGGGGGTTACAGACGATGAGGGGAAGGTCTCCCTGAACCTGACCGACGACTCAGAGCTCACTGAGTGGATCGTGAGAACCGATACCAAGATGGACCCAAGGGTGGTTGAGGCCGTGGACCTGCCGAGAGGCTCTCTCTCAGAAGAGAAGAGCTACGTCGGGCCCGTCTACCGCGCGGCTCTGACTTTGAGATCTGACTATCTGGCAGAGTACTGAAGAGAATATGGTGGGATAGTATGAGCCCTCCCACCAATAAAACCAAAGAACGTCTGAAGAATTTTTCGTATTATTTCCATCCAATTTCAAAATTTATTAGCAACATTTAAGTATTTTCTGTTATTGGTTAGAACTGGAGGTTTCGAATGAATAAGATTACGGCAATCTTCCTCCTCTTGGCCTTATGCATCGCCGGGGCGGAAGCTCACGATACGTGGCTTTCATCCACCAGCGGATGGGTAAGTCAGGGGGACCTGGGCCTGGTACAGATGACCGAAGGACACTCTTTCGTGCCCATGGGCCCACCACCAGGGGATATATCCCTTAAGGTGATCGCCCCTGATGGATCAGAAGAGACGTTCGTTGTCGACGAGTCGACCAATACCAACGGTCCTTACTATCGTTTCGACTTTGGGGTGGAAGACCTGGGGCTCTACGTCGCAGCAGGAGAACAGCATGAAGGAGCCTTGACCTTCGTCCACACCAACTTCGGAGCATCAGACGAGGAGATGGAAGGGTACGATGAGATCGACTGGGACAGCATCGACTCCGGTGAATGGGACCCTGACTGGTACATCGCTGAGGCCTACGAGGACATGGTGAAGTTCTCCAAGGTCCTTTTGGTGGTTGAAAACTCGGACTTCGCCTCCGCCTCGGTTCCCGTAGGCCAGAAGCTGGAGATAATCCCCATCGACAACATCACAGCTCTAGGAACCGGAAACTTCAAGTTCCAGGTCCTCTTCGACGGCGAGCCAGCAGAGGGGCTTGATGTGATCCTCGCGACTACTGGGGAGCACTCCGTCGCGGAAGGCGAAAGCGACGAGAATGGTGAGGTCACATTAGAGATACCAGAGCCCAGATTCTGGGTGGTTAAGACCGAGTACAAAGATGGTGAGATGGAGGTTCTGCCCCAGCACGGACCTGACGCTGTGGACGAGAGCTTCGTAGGAACCGGCTACTTCTCCATATTGACTCTGAGGTCTGACTACATCAAACCCGAAGCGGACTGAATTCCAGAGTCTGCCTCAATTTTATTTTTCGATCATCCCGGTCAAGGCGGCCAAAGCCTCATCTGAAGTGAAGGGTATATCCCTGACCTTGTAGCCGTCATCTTTCAGGGTGCAGAACAGGTCTGCGATTGTGGGGAGATCGAGCCCCAGGCCCTTCAATAAGCCCCTTTTCACCAGCAACTCTCTCGCGGGGCCGAGTTCGACCACTCTTCTGTCCAGGAGAAGAACCTGATCTGCGATCCTGGGAACTATGTTTACGTCGTGAATGGCGGTGAGTATGGTGGTGCCTTTCCTTCTAAGGTCACAGATCAAGGAGATCACCTCCTCCTTCGACCGAGGGTCCAGGTTAGATGTGGGCTCGTCCAAAACCAGAACCTCGGGCTTCATGGAAAGGACCGATGCCAAAGCGGCTCTTTTTTTCTGGCCGAAGCTGAGGTTGTGAGGACACTTCTCCGCCATCTCCGACAACCCCACCACCTTCAGAGCCCAGGACGCGTTCTCCTCCACCTCTCGGTTTGAGAGGCCCAGGTTCCGGGGCCCGAAGGCGACGTCCTCCCAGAGGCTAGGCATGAATAGCTGGTCTTCGGGATCCTGGAAGACGAGGCCTACCCTCTTTCTCACCCAGGGCAGGTTCGCCTCTTCGACCTTCTTTCCCAGGATTTGGACCGAGCCCTCCCCTCCGAGAAGGCCGTTGAGATGGAGGAGGAGGGTCGATTTGCCTGCGCCGTTTGGCCCCAGAAGAGCAACAGAAGAGCCCCGCTCGATGCTGAACTCTACTCCGTCTAAAGCTAATGTTCCGTCAGGATAACGGTACGATAAACCAATAACTTCAATCGCCGGATTCATGTCTCAAACCTCACATCACTGCCAGATGGTCCAGCCCCTGGAGGCCGAAGGCCAAGACCAGGACCATCAAAGCCTTGACGAGATCAGAACCGTTGATCTTGAACCTTTCAGAGTCCGGCAGGTGGCCGTTATAGCCCCTGGAGACCATCGCCTTGTAGATCCGGTCCGACCTCTCGTAGCTCCTTATAAATAGCATGCCCAGGGCCGCCCCCAATACCCTGGCAGTGGGCAAGTCGGTCTTCTTGGAGAAGCCCTTGGACGATAGAGACCGGGTCATCGAAGTGAACTGTTCCCGAAGAAGGAAGAGGTACCGATAAGCAAAAAGGAATATCTGGGTGACGGTCTCGGGAAGTCCCAGGCCTCTCATGGCATGGATGGTGGTGTTGAAGGGCGAAGATCCAAAGATCGGGTAGATCAAAACCAACGCCGCCAGACCTCTCACCATCATCAGCATCCCCTGCTCGAACCCCTCGATGCTGAAGCTGAGGCCGTAGAGGGTCAGAGCCCTCTCGCCGTCCATGGTCAGGGGCAAGATCAGAGGGAATGGAAGAAGAAACAACGCCGGCCACTTTATCCCCTGGGAGACGTAGGCGAAAGGCAACCTCGATATCAAAAGAAGGCCGATCGAGATCGCAAGGCCCAGGAGTGCCACGGCCAGGCTCTTCAAAAGGACGACGGAGAAGATCAGAAAGAGCATGGAGACCATCTTGACTCTGGGGTCCCACCGGTGTATCGGTGAATTGAGGTGGCTGTAACCGTCGATCTCCAGATGGCTCATCAGGTCCCTCTTGACGTTGTCTTCCCATTTCTATGCATCGTTTGCTCACTCGTTTATCTGCCTTTTCTGGAGACGTATATCATGGAGATGCCGGCTATTCCCAAGAGGTAGCCGAAGCCCGCTGCCGCCTTCATAGGCAAGGGTAGCTCCTCTAAAGTCACATCCTCTCCATCCTGGCTAAAAGAAAGCTCGGCCCTGTGGCCGACGGAAGAGGAGACGAAGGTCATATCCTCGATCTTGTCGCCCCTCTTCGGCTCTAAGATGAAAGAGCCTTTTGAGTCGGCGACGCCCTCGGCGTAAAGTTCTCCGTCCTTGTATACTTCGATCTCTGCTCCCTGGGCAGGGGTTCCGTCGTCGTAGATCGTGTTCAGCTGAACCTCTTTGATCTGGTAGCCGATGAGCATCCTGTGGGCGGAGGATGTTCCGGCTGAGAGCAGCAGAGCCAAGGCCAGAACGATCAAAAGTTTCTCGCACTTATTCATCTTTTGCGTCGCCCCCTCCAGACGAGGAAGGTCACCGGCAGCATCGCCAGCGCTGCCGCCTTCGCCGTTGAAGCATCATACCGGTCATCTGATATCGCTATTGAGAGTTCTTCTTTGTGCCCTCCAGCCGAGAACTCGAAGAGCCAGTTTCCGGTCCCCTTTCCCGGGAGGGCGAGGGCGTATTTCCCGCTGGAGTCGGCCTGATCTTCACAGTAGAGGTCATAAAGACCTGTGGTGGCGTTCTCTCGGTAGACCTTCACTGAGGCGTCATTTGCGGGGGTTCCATCGTCGAAGATGGCGTAAGTCTCCACGTTGATCTTCTGGCCTACGAACATGCGGTGGGCGCTGGCCGATCCCGATCCCAGAACCAGGGCCAGCAGAATCAGAACGATCCATCTCTTCATCTCAAGCACCTCGAATTTGGCCGGCCTTTGCCGGCACCAGCATCTCTGGCTTCACCTTGTCAAGATATCCTGCGGTCGTCCCCAGAACCGCCGCCTCGATTATGACGATGGGAATATGGGCCATCATAACCAGTGTCGCGATTTCGCTGAACCCCTCCCCAAGCAGTAAAAGCTCTGCGGATAGAAGGAGAACCGCCCCCAGGACGGCAACCGCTCCCGCCACCGCCCCGAATACGATCTCCCTTCGGGGATATCCTAAGCCCCATCGGCGCTCGAAGACCTGCCAGGCCAAGAGGGCCGGGATTCCCATGTTGAGGCTGTTCACCCCGATGACGCTGATGCCGCCGTGCTGGAAGAATATGGCCTGGAGGGTCAGGGCTACCAGGACGCTGACAAAGGCCCTCTTTCCCAGGATAATGCCTGCGAGCCCGTTCATTATCAGGTGGACCGAGGTGGGTCCGACGGGAAAGTGGACGAGGCTGGCGACGAAGAGAGCTGCGGTGATGAGGGATATTCGGGGTATCTCCTCGGCCCTCACGCCTCGGAGGGTCAGAATGAGGATGGCTCCACTGAGGACGAATCCTGCGGCCAAAACCTCGAGGGGAAGAACCCCATCAGATATGTGGACCAAATCTTCTCACCTGTTGATGGGTCAGAGTGACCAGAAGGTGAGGTAGGCTGTAGGTGTTATCTGGTCGTATTCCAGCTCGTCGCCCTCGGCATAGTTGCCGTTCTCATCGTCGCTTGAAGCGGTCCAACTCCCGCTATCATCGACAGTGGCTTCAAAGGTCACAACCCAGAGGCCTGGAAGGGCGAGTTCGAACTCAACCTCTCCTTCGGAGGAGGTGCCTGATACCTCCACATCCTGAGCGTGCTTTATAGTCAAAAGGTCTTCTGGGGTCCTCACTACCATGGCGTTGTAGTCTCCGCCGATGGGTTCGCCCTCCCAGGTGACCTGGGCCTTGAATATATCGCCCCTCCCAAGGTCGGTTGGGTCCACACTGGGAACGATCTCGAGCCCCTCTCCTGAAGACCAGTCGGAGTTACTGCCCGAACCTGCCGGCATCAGAACTCTGCAATATTCCTGGATGAGGGATACAGGGCCGCTGATCCCAAACCACTCCATGTCGGTGAGGCGGGCCTCCTTCTCCAGGTCCAAGATGTAGCAGCCCTCCTCCTCGATCTTCACAGCGCCCTCAAGGCCACCCTCCTGCTCATCGAGGTCCAGATCCTCTGAGGAGCCGTCGGGGGATATCGCCCTTGCCATCGATAGGCGAGGGGCCGTCTGTTCCTCATCGACGTGACCGTAGATGATCCAGACATTCACTTCGGAGGGGGCCGAGATCTCCTCTGAGAACTCGGCGTAGAGCATGTGGCCGCATGAGACGGATATCAATCCTGCCACGGCCAGAACCAAGAGACAAGTCAACCTCATGTCTATCATCTCAACATTTTGTTTCCGTATTAATAAACATATCTTCGTAATACTGAATAATATTAAAATCGGATGGGTACGCTTCCCTATAAAAGAAAACGGTATGGGTTTACCTGACCCACACCGAGAGCGTCGAAGTGTAGCTGGTAGAGCCGAAGGGGACGACGTCGCCCACCTTGTAGTGGTCGCCGCTGTCGTAGGTGGCGGTCCACTCGCCCTCGCCGGGGACGGCGTAGGATGCGCTCACCAGCCACAGGCCACCCTGGCTGAAGTTGACGGTGAACTCGCCGTCGTCGCCGGCGGCTCCGGTCTGGACGTTCGCGCCGGAGTGGGCGTCCCAGGTCCAGTAGTAGGCGGAGTGGGTGGCGTCGACCGGCTCGCCTTCGTACATGGCGACGAAGGTGACGTTCTCGCCAGCCTTTATCTCGTAGGGGGCCACTTCGGTGGTGATCTCCAGGGGGAAGCCTGCGTTCCAGCTGCCCTTCTCCTCATCGCCGACGTGGATTATCGCCTTGGCGAAGCTGGCTGAGAGCCTGGGGTTGCTGGGAGAGCCGTGCCAGGCCGGGTCATAGACGCCCGGTGAGCGAACGGCCGCGAAAACGTAGTCGCCAGCGACGTCCGGCGTCACCTCGGCGTAGGAGTAGCCGATCCATCCGAAGCCGGGGAGCCAGTCTCCAGTATCCATCGTCAGATCCTGCCTGTTGCCGTCGGGGGCGATCAGGTAGTGGGCGTCCATCAGGGGGACGTAGATCCCGGTGGCGGAGGTCGTATGGCCGAAGAAGGAGTAGACGGTCTGGGGTTCGCCCACTTCCGCCATATCTCTCGTCTCAACCCAGAGGCTGTGGGCGCCGGCGGTTGCCACCATTATGCCCAAAAGGGCCATCGCAATGAATAATTGTCGTCTCATCATATCACCATAAGTTAGACCCGCTTTACCCATATAAATGTTTCTATTTGTAACAATTATAATTACTTAAATTCAAATAAGTAAGACTAAAGCGTTGCGATTCCGGTGCTGAGTAATGAAGAGGAGGTTTCCTCCAGGGGGGAGATCGCAGAGCTGGGGTAGAGCTCGATAAGCGTCGAAGATCACAGGTCAGTTGCTGCGTGGGGTGGAGCTTGAGTGGGACCTCTAGACCCCCTTTTTCAACGCACTGGCCTGGTATGTGGAAAACGAGCTGGCTATGCTGAGGTCTAAAGGAAGTGGTCTGCGAGGATGCCATAGGTGAGGGCGTCCGTTAAGTTTCAGGACCTTCTCGTCCTAACGGTATTTCTGATTCTGAGGACTTCGATTATCCTGCAATTTGCGTTCTGTGAAGGACTTTACCTCAACATTTTCGATCTGAACGCTTTCCTATGTCGGTTTTCCCTCC
>NPIE01004786.1_pt2 | contig 16197 bp, 12 predicted proteins | sample 8637661 | NCBI WGS metagenome assembly NPIE01 (sample SAMN07420842, study PRJNA396082) | bioreactor metagenome | isolation source: sample BA12 brine-fed electro-methanogenic bioreactor BA | place: Japan: Kochi | collected 2016-12-09 | reverse complement strand
AATTTTAGGTTAGCACAACCACAGTGTGGACGTATCAACGCGCCCTGGTATGCAAGACGCTGGCTTGGGCCAAAGAGAACAGCATCTTTTATGCCAACCGGCTTCGAGATATTGATCCATGGTCAATCCATACGCCACATGACCTTGCCCGGATTCCAACCACGACACCCGAGGAGTTGCGCGGCCGGGATCATGAGTTTCTGTGCCTTTCCCAGGGCGACATCGCCAGAGTGGTGACCCTGGCCAGTTCAGGCACCACGGGCGAGTCAAAACGGGTCCATTTCACCGCTGAAGATCTGAAGCGTACCGTGGACTTTTTCCATCACGGCATGTCCACTTTCACCATGTCCGGAAATACGGTGCTGATCTTCATGCCCGGCCAAAGACCGGGCAGTGTGGGAGATTTACTGTGCAAGGGTCTTGAACGATTGGGTGCAGGCGGTGTTGTGCATGGACCCGTCTTGGACCCGGACGCGGCCCTCCAGCAAATGCACGATTTGCGTCCCCAAGTGATAGTTGGAATTCCGGTTCATGTTCTGGCCTTGGCTGGCAGAGACCGGTCAGCGGGAGGGAGCGTTCACAGTGTGCTGCTGTGCTCGGACAATGTACCCCGTCCTCTGGTTGAAACCGTGGAAAAGGCCTGGTCTTGCCGTGTTTTTACCCACTGGGGCATGACCGAAACCGGTCTGGGTGGAGGTGTCGAATGTGAAGCCCGGGAAGGCTACCATCTGCGTGAGACGGATTTGTATCTCGAAACGATTGATCCGTTGACGGGAGTACAGTTGCCAAGCGGCAGGGAAGGAGAGGTGGTGGTGACGACCTTGACCCGTCGTGGCATGCCCCTGATTCGCTATCGCAGTGGCGATCTGGCTGCGCTGTTGACTGCGCCCTGCCCCTGTGGCAGCAGGTTGCGCCGTCTCAGCAGAATCAGGAAGCGGGTCGGTGAGCAGGTCGAGCTGCCCTCTGGAAAGATCTTCTGTCTGGCCGAGCTGGATGAAGTACTTTTCAGAGTACCGTGTCTGGAAGATTATAGTGCTCAATTGCTGCCAACAACGCCAAAGTCTGTCTTGGAGATAAAGGTTCGTTCGTCTCCCGGTTTCGGAGCACGATTCTTAGGAGAGGCTTGCTTGGCTATTGAAAAGTTTTTTTCTGATTCGGACATCTCTTCAAATGAACTGACCTTGAATCTTACCCTTGATAAAAGTGGGGTCATGGCGGGGATGGCTAAACGGCGAATCATCGGATTGAGAGGGCTTGATGCGTGATTTACTCAAACAACTGGTGAAGCAGGTGCAGGCGGGCAGAGAACTTGTCTTGGCCTCCATTATTTCCCACTCCGGTTCTACACCTCGCTCCTCGGGAAGCATGATGCTGGTATTTCCGGACGATTCGATCCAGGGGTCAGTAGGTGGCGGGCTGCTGGAGGCCAAGGTGCAAGAGATGGCGAAGGAGCTTTTCCAGTCCGGTGGGTTGCGACTGGTCGATTTTATCCTGACCGGTGACGAGGCTGCACGGGATGGTATGCTTTGTGGTGGCCAGGTTCGGATCAGGCTCGAGCATGTGCCGTCAGAACCTGAATCAGCGGAACATTTTGATCGACTGGCCGACATTATTGGAAGGGGACTGAGTGCCGTCCTTGTGAGCCAGGTGGAGGGCCCGGACGAGCGTCTTGAACTGGCCGGACGATGGGTGTTGGGCAGGCAGAGGGGTGCTGGCTACACGTATCCTGAGCCGCTGGGTGATGTGCTGCAGCAACAGAGTTTCGAAGAGTTGGAAACTGGAATCATCAAAATCAAAAAAGGGCGGTTTCTGGTGGAGCCCTTCATGGCAGGAACTGAAGCTATTATCATTGGTGCCGGCCACGTAGGACAGGCGACAGCCCGACTAACCGCTATGGTAGGATTTCGCACCATAGTTCTGGACGATCGAGCCGATTTTGCCAGCAAGGAGCGGTTTCCCGAGGCTGATCAGGTCGAGGTCCTGGAGTCGTTCCAAAACTGTTTCACGCGAGTTCGACCAGGTCGCAAAAGCTTCCTGGTCATCATGACCAGGGGCCATTTGCATGATCGGGACGTACTGGCCCAAGCATTGTCCACGGAGGCCTGCTATATCGGCATGATCGGCAGTGCCAGGAAGCGAACAGCTATCTATAAGGCCTTGCTTGAAGATGGGGCGAGCGAGGCGGCCCTGGCCCGGGTATACAGTCCCATCGGTTTGTCCATCAAGGCGGAGACTCCGGCTGAGATCGCAGTAAGTATCGTAGCCGAAATGATTCAGAAGCGGGCGGAACTCCTGGGCAATGCTGGCTGATTTGGCTGCAATAGTGCTGGCGGCGGGGTTATCCAGCCGCATGAGCTGCTTTAAACCGTTGGCTCCACTAGGCGATTCCACGGTCTTGGAGCAGGTGCTGAATACTCTGCGTTCAGCCGGGGTAAGGCAGGTTCTGGTCGTTTCAGGGCATCGCTCGGAGGATCTCGCACCTGTTGTGGCTTTGGCCGGGGCCCGACTTGTGTTCAATCCGCACCACCTGGATGGTATGTTCACCTCAGTCCAGACAGGGGTTAATGCCTTGGATCAAAAGTGCCCCGGTTTTTTTCTGTTGCCGGCGGACATCCCCTTGATCAGAGTTTTGACGCTTCGTCGAATGAGCGTAGAATTTGCCCGAGAAAATATCGATTTGGTACATCCAGTTTTTCTGGGACGTCGCGGTCATCCCCCCCTTCTTTCCCCAAGACTTATCCCATGGATCATGCAATCGGATGGCCGCGGCGGTTTGCAGCGTGTGTTGGGGCGATTTGAGCAGGCCCACCCCGATTCGGTGATGCCGCTGCCCGTCGCGGATTCGGGTATAATTCGGGACATGGATACAGAGGAGGATTATCGGGAGGTCTGCCAACGATTTGCCGCCAGAGGCCTACCCACTATGGAAGAGTGCCAAGCTTTGCTGGATCTAGCGGCCACACCCGAGCGGGTCAGGAGACACGGCAGAGCCGTGGCGAGGGTGGCAGTGGCGCTGGGATTGGCCGTGAATCAAGGCATAGCCCGTGACGATAGTCTTGATCTTGAGCGTATAGAGCGAGCTGCGCTATTGCATGATCTGGCCAAGGGGCTTCCAAGGCATGAACAGAAAGGAGGGCACATGCTTGAGGAGGCTGGGTTTACTGACATCGACGGCATTGTGGCCAGCCATAGGGATCTGAATCCCGAGCCGGGGTCATCGATATGTGAGCGGGAGGTGGTCTTTCTAGCAGACAAGATGGTGGTCGGTACCGAACTGGTGCCCTTGGAAACGCGATACGATCAGGCCTTGGAGCGCTACGGAGCTGACCCGGAAGCACTGAAAGCTATTGGCGAGCGCAGAAAGCGAGTCCACAATGTAGCGGCCAGAGTGGAAGCAGCTATGGGTCGGACTCTGGCGGATGTGACGGCCAAGCTGTCAGCGTTAGCATTGATTCATCTCAAATAAGGTAAGGCAAGCCTAAAGATATTTCGCATCACGAACAGCTGTCATCCGAAAGCCTATCACACAATAGGTTTCTTTCCGATGGTGTTTCCCTTTGGCATAAGTATAATTAATTCAATCCTCCTCTGATTAACACTTACCCCCGTGGAATACGCTGAATTTTCGTTCGACCTCAGATCGAAAATGACAGAGAGCCGCGGGGTGAGAGAGGTGTTGAGCCACGAGAAACGATCCGCGATCTGCTCAGCGGGCGAACGTCTGTGGAGTTTTTCGAAGCGGACGTGCATCGTTTTGATCAGATCATGCAGACTGGCTAGAAAAAATGGAAGAAGACTGCCATATCAACCTCCATTTCTAGCGAGGGGGAGGAACTGAATCCCTTTCAGTTCCTCCCCGATATCGTGCCGACCGGACATCTCTTCCGTAGTGCTATTTCCTCCCTTTCGTCCATCGTCGTTCCATTTGTATCTCTCAGACCACCGTCCGACTTGAAACAAATGGTTATTGCGTGCCGGGCACAAAGCTGACAGAATAGTTGAAAATCGGAGTGTTGCTATGACGGTGATCCGTATTTGACGAATCCGATCGTTTGAGGGTGCGGGCAGGGCCGGCGCGAACGGGTATTTCTTTAACCAATAAAGGGCAGGTAGGATGAGGCTGACATGAAAATCAAAATCTCGAAAAATGAATATCGCCTGATGCTCGATGTATTTGCAATAGCCGAGTGGGTCATGAATTCATTCAAGGTGGACAAAGACTCGGAGGCGAAGCCTTACAACAAACTGGAACAGAAGATTATGTCTTATGCCGAGGATTTCGGCTGTGGGAATCTGGTCTCCTATGACAGCAAGCTGGAAGAATTTTTTCCGACCAGAGAATTCGAAGAAAGAGGAGCCTATAGCAAATTCATCGAACAGTTTGAAGACGATGTTTTCTGGGAAGAACTGGGGCAGCGACTGGCCTTGCGGGACCTTATCAACGATCAGGGACTGGAGACGGTACGGAACATGGACCCGGTTTCCCGGTTGAAGGCCCAGGACCAAATTGCCGATCGCTACCATCAGGAGTTTTACGACAACGGCATCGAAAACCTGTTTTTAACACCAAACAATTGATTGCGTGGAGACCGCAGGGCCGCCTTGTCGGCTCAGTCGTTAAACGTGAATTCCGGATAGTGCTTTTTTAGGCATTCCGGACAGATGCCATGGCTTAGGTCGGCTTCCGAGTGCTCTTTGATATAGGTTTCCAATTGATTCCAATAGCCATGATCATCCCGGATTTTTTTGCAGTGGGAACAGATCGGCAGGATGCCGCGGAGGGTCTTGATTTCTCCGATGGCATTTTGCAGGCTGGTGATCAGGATTTCCTTTTCTGTTAAGGTGTTGCGGAGTTTGGTTATATTGAAGGCGATCCAGACAACCATTCGCGGCTGTCCGGCAGTCGCGGCAATGGGCGAGATGTGGGCTTCGAACCACTGTTTGCCCTGCGGACCCGGGAGTTCTTCAGAGCCTTTGATATCCTGGGCCGACAATTGATAGGTGAAGGTGTGCACCTGGTTTGCCGTTATCGCTTTTTCGATCTCGGCGACAAAGAGATCAGCGAGGTACGGGGCGATCACATCGTGGATACGTTTTCCGAGCAGGTGCTCTCCCCGGTGATACTTCTGCTGGTCGGCGCCGCCGAAAATATGGACATAGCGTCCTTCTTCATCAAAAACGAAGAACGGTTCGGGCAGCGCGGCAAAAATCGCGGCGCTAATGCCGTTCTGTAGAGGAGTATGTTTTGACACGATAGTGTGCTGAACGAAGGTTGGCTATGCATCAAGCACGGAAGTGCCGGCCGGTCTTGCCTCCGGCAGAACCGACCAATTTGTAAGGACTGATTTTCCTGCAATCGTATCACGTCCTGAAGCGGGGGGAAACCTTTTTTACGTGGTCCGTCCAGTTTCCGGCATCCTGTCACAATGGCCTTCAGGCAGCACCTAAAGCACCGATATGCATATTTAACACAGTGGATTGACAGATGAAGATTACACCGCAACTGATGAAAATGATTCTCAATTTTTATCCGCCCTATCTCGGTACCGGAATCAGGGTCACCTCCATAGCTGCCGATTGGCGCGAGACTCGGGTGTCCATGAAGTTGCGCTGGTATAACCGTAATGCTGTCGGAACCCAATTTGGCGGGAGCCTCTATTCGATGGTCGATCCGCATCTGATGCTGATGCTCATGAACCTGTTGGGAACGTCTTATCTGGTCTGGGACAAGGCCGCCGAGATCGAATTTGTTACTGCCGGGCGAGGGACCGTATCGGCGATTATGACAATAACCGATGAAGACTTATCCCTGATCAGACGGCAGACGGCCGACGGGAAAAAGTATTTTGCTAAATTTCAAATACTTATCTGTGACAAACAGGGTCAATTGGTGGCCAGGGTAAAGAAAACGATCTACATCCGCAAAAAACGACAGGAGCAGTGAGGGAAACGAGTCATCCAGACAGCACCGTGATTACTATCTGACTGTAGGTTCGTGGGCTACGTTCTAGTGTGCTATGGCGCTTGCCGGATCAGGGCAGGCATTGGTCATCGGTGTTTCCGGGTAATCGGGCGAATCTGTGAGAATCAGTCCCTCCGGTTGGTCGGTTCTGCCGTAGGCGGTATCGCCAAGAAGAGCCGGCGGAGCTGGGAATCGCGCCGCTTCGACCACGTCTGGAGGAGTTGTCTGTTGCTCGGGAGGTCGGTCGACAAAACCTAGTACGGGAAAGGTGATGATATGGATGTCTGGATCATCAGTGTGATCCTGGTGGTCGTTTTGTACCTGTTGGTGACCGAGACGATTTCAGTTGACCTGACGGCTATCGGAATCATGGTCGTACTCGTTGTCTCCGGGTTGCTCACACCGGGTGAAGCGGTGTCCGGGTTGGCCAATCCCGCCCTCGTCACGGTGACGGCGATGTTTGTCGTCAGTCGCGGTTTGATGCGGACGGGCGGCGTGGAATTTCTGGGCCGGCAGGTGATCAAGGTGGCCCGGAAAAATCTGACGGCGGCGCTGACATTGATCCTTTTATCGGTCGGTTTCGCTTCGGCCTTTATCAACAATACGCCGATCGTCATGCTGTTTATCCCGGTCGTCATGGCGATGTGTTGTGATCTCGGGCTGAGTCCATCGAAATTTTTGATTCCGGTGTCCTATGCCTCGATTCTGGCCGGAACATGCACGTTGATCGGCACTTCAACCAATATCATCGTCAGCGATCTCAGCGCCCAGCATGGCTACGGTGCCTTATCCATGTTCGAGTTGTCGCTGGTCGGGGTCCCCATTGCCGTTGCCGGATTGGTTTTTCTGATTGTTGCCGCGCCTCGATTATTGCCGTCACTTGCCAATCCGATCTGTCAGATGCAGGACAGCGAGCATCGAAAGTACCTCGCTGAATTGCAGATTCGTGCCGCGAGCCAGCTGATCGGACAGCAGCCGCGGCATGCCTTTCAGGAACGCTTTCCGGCCCTGGAAGTGATCGAGCTGACGAGTCATGACCGTATCTATTACCCGATGCGTGATGAGAAATCGATCGAGGAAGACGATATCCTCCTGGTCAAGGGTTCTCTCAATGATCTGGTCGCTATTCTGCATGAGGACGGTGTGGAACTCCCCTCGTCGGAAAAAGGATTGACGCTTGGCGCCCAGAAAGATCCGCCAATCATCTTCGAGTTGTTGATTGCTCCCGGTTCCTCGCTGCTGGGACGGCGATTGGCCCGGACCGAGTTAGCCAGAGATCCGGCAATCAACATCATCGCCGTCAAGCGGCAGGGGGCTCGCCTGGCCGAAAAGCAGATCCACGATGTTCGTTTGAAGACCGGAGATATCCTGTTGGTCTGGTGCTCCGGAACGAAACTCGAGGAGCTGCGCAGCGAGCGGGACTACCTGATCATCGAAGATGTGTACGAGGAGATTGTGCACAAGCGAAAGGCCTGGTGGGCCATCATTAACTTTATCGCTATGATCGGTACTGCGGCACTCGGCCTCGCGGATATCATGACCTGTGCGCTGACCGCCGCATTTTTGATGATTGTCACCGGTTGCCTGCAGATGCGCGATGCCTACCGAGCGCTGCAGGCCGACGTGCTGTTACTCATCGCCGGCACCATCGCCCTCGGGCTGGCCATGGAAAAGAGTGGTGCCAGTAGCCTGTATGCCGATCTTTTCCTCAAGTTGTTCACCGACATGCCGACCATCATCGTGCTGGGCGGCGTTATCGTCCTGACCAGCATCAGCACGCAGATCCTGAGCAATAATGCCGCTGCAGTACTGCTGCTGCCGATTGCAATTTCCACGGCGCTCGGTGTCGGAGCCGACCCGAAACCGTTCATCATCGGAGTCTGCATCGGCGCGAGCGCCTGCTTTGCGTCACCGCTCGGTTACCAGACCAACCTGATGGTGTTCGGCCCCGGCGGCTATCGCTTTTTCGATTACCTGCGGCTTGGGATCCCCCTCAACCTGCTCGTGGTCATTGCCGGCACGATCCTGATCCCGTTGATTTGGCCGTTTTGACTGTCGGCATCAGGATGGGCAGGTATGGTGAAACAGAGCGCGAATGTGTGGCCGTGCAGCATGTATCCGGACCGGCTGTTTTTCGATGGATAAAAGGAGTGGCAGGTAGCCATGCAGGATTTGCCGGCGAGTAGCAGGAAGCGCGGTAAACTGTCTACCGATACACTGCCGGCACATAAGGGGAGCTAAGGAGAGCTTTAAAAAAGAGTAGCGAGATCGGGAGGCTGTAGTTTTCAGTAGATCGACGAGGGTGGAGCCATCAATTCGGCACAGCGGGGTGCGGTTCAACTAACTACCGCAGTGTGGTGGGGCGGAGTGTCGTTAATCGATGATATAGTCCCGCTGCATGATCAGTTCTTCGATAAAATCAGTTCCTTCAAATTCCCGGTAAGCTCTGACAATAAGATAAGACCTGGGCGCTTGAAAAGGTGGTGTGACGGCCCGGGCTTTTCTCTTCTTCAAAGAAGGTTTGGCATGAAGGATATGCCGCAGTTTTTTTTCCGGTACCTCTCCCTGCACCGGAAAACCTTTCGGTTGTCGTTTGTTGCCTCGAGAATGACTGTCCATGGACCCCTCCTTGACGTCATTACGCTTATCGTAATATCCTTCCTCCATTGTTACTTGTCGTTGACGGTGAAGTAAATAGGTATATATACGTAGTTTTGCTTCGAATAATTGTTGTTGAAAGTAAGAAATCTTATTAAAAACCCCTGGTTAGAATTGTTTCACTTGCCGAATTTTTTTTCGCTGTTCACGTTATTTTTTTCACCGCGCCTGGTTTCCTGACCCGGTGCTGGTGCTGTTACCGATCTGCGCAGCAACCCGAACGGATCGGCCAGTAATCACAATGCAGACCAACACCGTACATTTCGGCCTGCTGATACAGCGAACGCAACACGACGTCGAATCTTTGAAGCGAGTGTTCACCGATGAGATGAATGCGAGCGAGTTGAACTATTTCCAATTCTTGTTCGGCGACCGCCCGGCCGGCACGGGTGCGGGCGACTTCCCAACTGTCGGCAAAGACGATGATCGTTGCCAGACCTTCGCGGATGAAGGAAGGGGAGGGGGGCAACGGGATCTGCCTGACGTGGTACTGGATGAAAAATGGGAATTGTTTCACCATGGCGAGGCCCCTTTTCTCAAAGTATAGCAAAATCCGGAGCGGCAGGGCAAATGCAAACCGAATTACGTCTCTCAACAAGGCACGATAGTTTGTCAGGTGACACAACGGGCTGGCATCTCGATGCCGAATGTACTATTATTACATGACTATATTGCCATGCGAGAGGCTGCCCGAAGCGTGTTGAACGGCGCACTATACCCGCGCGTGCCCGCTGTTTGCGATCCAATTTCCGCCGTCGGGTGAAGCTCCCGAACGCGTTATTTCCAAAGTACCCGATCGATGCCATGCGCCCAAACATCGGGATACAACGCTCTCGTTTTCGCCAAGCTTTTCTGTTGAGGAGCACTAATGAAAGATAACGGTCTTTATGTGATGCATATCAGCATACACGGTCTGATCCGGCATCGGAGTCCGGAACTCGGCCGGGATGCCGATACCGGAGGACAGGTCAAGTATGTACTCGAGTTGGCCAAATCCCTCGGCGAGGTGGAGGGCGTCGATCGGGTCGACCTGCTGACGCGCCTGATCGACGACAAGCGGGTCAATGCCGATTATGCCGTGCCGGTGGAAGAGATAACCGAATACGCCCGATTGGTTAGATTGCCCTGCGGCGGTAAAAAATACCTCAGAAAAGAATTACTCTGGCCTCATCTGGAGGAATTTATCGACAATATCATCACCTTTATCACCAAAGAGGGCAGAACCCCCGACCTGATTCACGGACATTATGCAGATGCCGGCTATGTCGCCATGGAACTCGCCGCTGCATTTGACGTCCCATTCGTTTTTACCGGTCATTCGCTTGGTCGCAACAAGCGCAACAAGCTTCTCGGAGACGGTTTAACCACGACGAAGATCGACAGCCAGTACAAAATCGAAACCCGGATCGACCGGGAAGAGCGCATTATCAAAACTGCCGACCTGATCGTCGTATCGACGCAACAGGAAATAGAAGAACAATATGGTCTCTACGACAATACCGCCAAGGCGGCATTGCAGGTGATTCCGCCCGGTCTCGACCTGGAGGCGTTTTACCCCTACTACGACATCCAGTTCGACCCGGATCTCTTCAGCGACGAAGTGAAACAGACCCGCCACACCCTGTTGCGGGAATTGCACCGCTTCTGGATGTCGCCGGACAAACCCTTTATCCTGGCGCTCTGCCGCCCCGACCACCGGAAAAACATTGCCGGGTTGATCAGCGCCTACGGCACGGACCCGGAGCTGCGAGCCGTTGCCAATCTTGCGATTTTTGCCGGTATAAGAAGTAATATCAGCGATATGGAGGACAATGAAAAGGATGTCCTGACCGATATGCTGCTGCATATGGATCGCTATGATCTCTACGGCAAACTGGCCATCCCGAAAAAACACGATTTTGCTACGGAAGTTCCTGAGCTATATCGTTTATGTGCTGAAAGTAACGGTGTATTTGTAAACCCTGCGCTGGTCGAGCCATTTGGCCTGACCCTGATTGAGGCGTCTTCCTGCGGCGTACCGATTGTGGCCACCGACGACGGTGGCCCCAGGGATATCGTTGCCAATTGTCAGAACGGGATTCTCGTCGATGTCACCGATGCATCGCAGATCGCCACTGCTATCAAATCGATCCTGCTCGATAAGGAGCAGTGGACGATGTTCTCCAATAACGGTATCAACGGCGTTCGCTCACATTATTCCTGGCGGGCCCACTGCGAAAAATACCTCGATGCCATCAGGGGATTGCTGCCAAAGGGGGCTCATCCCGGTCTACCGGGTGGCGATGCGGCAGGAAGCACGAACAACCGACCGTCGTTCGGGCGGCGGCTGACCAATGTCAGGCATTTATTGATTACCGATATCGACAACACCCTGGTCGGAGACGATGGAGCGATGGAGCGATTGTTCTACCTGCTCGAGGAGAACCGCGATACCATCGCCTGGGGGGTGGCAACCGGCAGGAGCTTGGAGTTGACCATCGAGATTATGACGGAGTACAATTTCCCGACGCCGGACATCATGATCTGCTCGGTGGGTACTGAAATCTATTACGGTCCCGATTTTCGTATGGACAAAGGCTGGCAGCAGCACATCTCCTGGCAGTGGCAGGCCGAGGAAATAAAGAGGGCGCTTGCAAATTTTGATTTTCTCGTCTCACAGGAGGCGGAAGGGCAGCGCAGTCACAAAATCAGTTACTATCTAGAGGAGAAAGATTCCCGCCTTCAGCAGGTTTGCGACGCTCTCGACGAGATGAAGCTGCGCTGTCAGGTGATCTATTCCCACGGCCAGTTTCTCGACATCCTGCCGCTTCGGGCGTCAAAGGGTAAGGCTATCGAATACCTGATCCAGAAGTATGATTTTTCCCCGCGGCACATCTTGGTCGCCGGAGATTCCGGCAACGACGCCGACATGATCGACGGCCGTACCAGGGGACTTGTGGTTGGTAATCATAGCAACGAGTTGGACCACCTGCGCGATCGCCCGAATATCTATTTCTCGCCGGAATCATACGCCGCCGGCATTATCGACGGACTGCGACACTACGGTTTTGCTTGATGCCGCTCACACGAAAGCTCTCGTCCTGAGGGGAGCTTAATACTGTTCGAGTGTCGCGGCACGATGCTTGAACTGCAGGTGATAGAGCATCTCCATGTATCGCCTGGTTTCCTGCCGCTCCAGCTTTGTCGAAAATTTCCAGAAACCGTAGATGCAGGTCAACGACAGCAGCCGCTTGGCATAGCGGCGCCAGGTATACCGCTCTTCAACCCGGGCAATGGCACCTTCGGAAAGCTGTTGCCAGTAAACGGGATCAGAGGAGCAGCGCTGCAGGAAGGAAGAAAGGCCGGCCGCGACGCGATCGCCGTGGTTCGGGTCGATATGAAAACCGGAGATGCCGTTTTTGATGATCTCCAGAGGTCCACCGTAGCGGGTGGCAAAGGTCGGCAGACCGCAGGACATTGCCTCGATAACGGTCAGACCGAAGGCCTCGAAAAAGGCAGGTTGCACGAAAACCCCTTTCTTGTCGGCGATAAATCGGTACAATTCTCCGGATGTTTCCTTGTCGAGCCGAGTTCCGAGCCAGCGGGCATGGCCGTCGAGTTCGAGGCCTTCGAACAATTCGTGCATCAGGCGAATCTGCTGGCGTTCCTCGTTATCCCCTGAGTGCTCCTCGAAAATTGAGCCGCCGACGATAAGCAGATTGGCCTGTTTGCGCAGTGTCTCATGTTCGCCGAACCAGCGGGCCAGGCCGGTCAGGTTCTTGATGTGATCGAGTCGCGCCATCGAGAAGATGATCGGTTTGCTGGGGTCCCGCATCGTGCCCCGGCAGTTGTCGCCGGCTTCGCCGAAAAGAAGGGTGCGGATCTGATCGTGCCGATCGACAAATCGACGCGCCTGGTCGGTAAAGGGAAAATAGATGTCGGCATCGGCCCCCGGCGAGACAATGTTGAATTTCGGATCAAACACGTCCACCCCTTGAATAACGCGCTGCAAATCGGGCATGGTGAACGAACCGTAACTCTCGTATTGGCCGACCACATCGTCTGATCCGGCGATTTCCTGGTAGGTCGATGAGATAATGAAATCGGAGGAATTCATCGCGATCAGATCGGCGGTGAACTGGCAGGAGAAATGGTATTGTTGCTCCATATCCTTCCAGTACAGGGCAGAGTAGAGATATTTCGTCTTTTCCAGAGCATGGGCGATCGTGCACTGGGTGACGCCAAGACTCTGGGCGATCAGGTAGGCGGCCAGGTTGCCGTCTGAATAGTTGCCGATTACCAGGTCCGGTTGTCGTCCGAGGCGCTCGACGATGGCCTGTTCGGCCTCGATGCTGAAGCGTTCCAGATACGGCCAAACTTCGAAACGGGAAATCCAGTGGTCGATGACCGAACCGTCCTTTCGGCGGAACGGTACCCTGACGATGGTGACACCTTCGGTCCCTTCCACCGGTTCTTCAGGCTGATTGCAGGTGGTATCGTTTGCTTCGGGGATCAAGCGGGTAATGATCAGAATGCGCGGCTGGATATCGAGCCCCTGGTTGAAAAGCCGCTTTTTCATCTCCTTTTCAAGCGCCTTGACCTGGTCGAGGATGTAGACGACCTGGCCGCCGGTGTCGGGTCTGCCGAGAACCCCGGCTTGCCCGAAATAGCCGTGGGGCGACAGGATGGCGATATTGAAGATCATCGGGATGCGGGCCAGAAAGGTCTCGAGAATCTGGTGGTCGGGAGCTTCCAGCATGTCGGCGAGCAGGCTCATGGTTTTGATGATGCCGTCGCGCGATCGTCCCCAGCCGGGCTCAAAGCCCATCAGGCGCAAGGTGTTTTCGAAGTCGGACCACTGCTGATCCGCCGGCTGACTCTCCAGGTAGTCCATCCCTTTTACCAATGCCCGACGCAATTCCTTGACCGTTGAGATCGTCGAATTGATCATGAAGGGGTGCGAGTTATAGCCATGCACGCTGAGAAAGGATAGAAGCAGCTCCTCGCCCCGGGTCAGGTCGCGGGTCAGGCGGCTGGAAAAATGCCGGTTGAGGAACTCAACCCCGTTGCCGATGGAACGGGTCTGATTCATCTTGGGGAAATCCCTTTCAAAGGGGGCGAAATCTATTTCCAGCACACGATCGCTCGGCGATTCAGAGATCAGGGATTCCTTGAAGGCGAGAAATTCTGCGGCAGACACCGTTGACAGCGTTTTGCTGTCGAACGAATAGTGGTAATAGATCCATCGCGCCACACCGGGGCGGATTATGACATAAAAATCGGTATCGGAAAGCGAAGCCTCCTGGCTTTTACGAATCGCGTCGGCCAGCGGAGAGTCCTCCACCTGAGTCTGCCGGTCGGCGGCGAAGGCCTGATAACCGTCCCACAGTTCACTGCCGAGCAGGAGATTTTTACCGGTTGCCCGATAGTGATCGAATAACTCATAAAGTGTTTCCGGATAGCGTTTCGCGTATGATTCGAATTGCGCGTGCATGATAACTCCTTGATCTGAGGCGCGTCGTGACGGTTGAGAAATGATCTCGACGCCGCGGCGGCTATAACAGCTTGCTATTGCCGGGTAGCCGAATGTTTCTGGTACCGGGCAATCAGGGGAGGTTTCGCCTGCGACCGTGGGCGAACCGGCGGGCTGATCTTGACGTTGATTTTCCCCTGTCCATTCGCTGCAGAATATGTTGTTAGCGGTATCCAACGATCAGGATTGACAGGAAATCCTGATGGTGCCTCGGGCGAGAGTCGAACTCGCACGGACGCAAGGTCCAAGGGATTTTAAGTCCCTGGTGTCTACCGATTCCACCACCGAGGCTGGATGTGTGTCTTTACCACAGGCCCTTTCCGCTTGTCAATTGAGATGACCGCACTTGCAGTCGGCGGTGCATCCGTTACCAGCTGGCGCCGTCGATGATGGCCTGCATCTCTCTGACGGCTTCTTCCAGACCGGTAAATACGGCGCGGCTGATGATGGCATGGCCGATCGACAGCTCCTCGATAAAATCGAGCCCGGCGACGGCCGCGGTATTAGTGTAGTTGAGTCCGTGACCGGCGTTGACGCGCAAACCGAGTTGGTCCGCCTGCTCGGCTGCTGTCGCCAGCAGCGCCAATTCCTCCAGACGCTGTGATTCCTGGCGGGCCTCGGCGTAGGTACCGGTATGCAGTTCAACAAACGTGGCGCCGACTTCGGCGGCGGCTGCCACTTGGTCGGCCGTGGGATCGATAAACAGTGATACCGGAATGCCGGCCCGCTCCATTCGCGCTATTGTTTTGGCCAGCTTTTTTTTCTGCGAGACGACGTTGAGGCCGCCTTCGGTGGTCAGTTCTTTTCGTTTCTCCGGAACAAGGGTGACCATGTCCGGAACGATTTCCAGGGCAATCTTGATGATCTCCGGTGCTGCGCCCATCTCCAGGTTAAGCTTCGTCTTCACCGTTTCCCGCAGCAGCCGGACATCGCGATCCTGGATGTGGCGCCGGTCTTCCCGCAGGTGGACGACGATACCGCCGGCGCCGGCGAGCTCGCAGATCGCTGCCGCAGTCACCGGGTCCGGCTCATTGATGCCCCGAGCCTGTCGAATGGTGGCGACGTGGTCGACATTGATAGCTAGATTGATCATCTTAAACCTCCTTGCGTGCAGCAGTGATTGCTGTATCCGTTCTTCTTCACTTTCCATCACCCGTGCCTCTTTCGGGGATCGCTGATGGTCGTAACCCAAAAGATGCAGCAGGCCGTGAATCATGAGCCAGTGCAGACGACGATAGAGCGTCGTATCGGCGGTGCGAGCCTCTTCTACTGCGCGATCGACGGAAATGACGATGTCGCCGAGTTCGCTGAGTCCAAGCGATTGCACGGCCGGATCGGCGCCGTCAGCAAACGGAAAACTCAAGACGTTGGTTGGCTTGTCCTGATGGCGAAAACGCTGGTTCAGCTCCCAAACCTGCTTGTCATCGGTCAGCAGCACGGTGACTGTGCCGCTGCCGATGCGGCAAATGTGCAGCAACTTTGCACCGTCGCGGCGCAGGGCTTCGGCAAGTGCCGGGGTAATTGCCGGATGGTCGTTGATCAGCGAGATCGGCATTGTCGGTGCGCCTCGTATCGGCAGAGAGCGGACGGGTAGATTACACCATCGTCGCGGTAGCGGCTAAACAACGGTGTCATTGCCGGCCTGGTGCATTTCGTAAGCATGGATGATCTTTTGAACCAGCGGATGGCGGACGACATCGGCTTTGGTAAATCGGCAAAACCCGATACCGGGGATATTCTGCAGTAACGACTCGGCCTGGATCAGCCCGGAGCGCTGGTGAACCGGCAGGTCGACCTGGGTGGTGTCGCCGGTGATCACCGCCCGGGAATCAAAGCCGATCCGAGTGAGAAACATCTTCATCTGTTCCCGGGTTGTATTCTGCGCTTCATCCAGAATGATAAAGGCATTGCTCAGCGTCCGGCCGCGCATGAAGGCCAGCGGGGCGATCTCGATAACACTGCGCTCGACGAGATCCGAGGCCTTGTCCGGACCAAGCATATCGATCAGCGCATCGTTGAGCGGGCGCAGGAACGGATCGACCTTCTGGGCCAGGTCGCCGGGCAG
>NPIE01018227.1_pt1 | contig 16213 bp, 15 predicted proteins | sample 8637661 | NCBI WGS metagenome assembly NPIE01 (sample SAMN07420842, study PRJNA396082) | bioreactor metagenome | isolation source: sample BA12 brine-fed electro-methanogenic bioreactor BA | place: Japan: Kochi | collected 2016-12-09 | reverse complement strand
TATGTCTTTGAATGCACTAAATTTTTCCCGGTATAACTGACGGTTGTCGACGACATGCGCTTCATCGCGCCAGGCTGCTATGCTGGCATGTTGCGTCGGTACCGGCATCGCACAGCCATGGTAGGTGCGGTATTGAAAATAACGCTGCAGAATTTCCGCGTCTCCGGCAACGAAGCCTGATCGCAAACCCGGCGCATTCGAGCGCTTCGATAGACTATGAAAGATCACGCAACGCTTAAACTCTGTGTTGCCGGTCGCAACAGCCGCCTCCAAAAGTCCGGTTGGCGGGTTATTTTCGTCGGCATAAATTTCGCTGTAGCATTCATCCGACGCAATCACGAAATCGTAGCGCTCGGCCAATTCGATCAAATGTTCCAGCTGTGTTTGAGGGATGACCGCACCGGTCGGATTGCCCGGCGAGCAAATATACAACAACTGGCAACGTTGCCAAACCGATTCGGGAACAGTGTTGAAGTCGGGTAGGTAAGCGTTTTCCTCGGTCGTATTCAGGAAATAGGGCTGTGCTCCGGCTAGTAGAGCCGCGCCTTCGTAAATTTGGTAAAACGGATTCGGCATCAAGATCAACGGTTTTTCGCTCGGTTTGACGAGGCATTGCGCGAACGAAAACAAGGCTTCGCGGGTTCCGTTGACCGGTAGTACTTGTGTTTCGGGATCGAGTAAATCGACCGGTATTTTAAAACGCATCGCGATCCATTCGGCCATCGCTTGCCGGAGTTCCGGCAATCCGCGCGTCGATGGATAAGCCGATAGACCATGCATGTGCGTGATGAGCGCTTCTTGAATGATGTGCGGCGTAATGTGTTTGGGTTCGCCTATCGACAGTGCGATGTGGGCTTTATCGGCAGGCGGAACGATGCCTTGCTTGAGCCGAGCTAGCTTTTCGAACGGGTAAGGCTGTAGATGCTTTAAATTTGGATTCATTATTTACTGCAGCGAGGTTGTTTGCCTTGAGCGACTGCTTGTTTTTGAATTTCCAATGCTCTTGGCATGGCATTTTGCAATTCTTGAATTCGAGTGGCATGTGCGGGGTGTGTAGACATAAATTCCGGCGGTTGTTGACCGTCGCCGGCTCGCGCCATCTTTTGCCACAGTATAACGCTTTGGCGGGGGTCGAAACCGGCCTTGGCCATCAAGTCGAGGCCGATTTTATCGGCTTCGTTTTCATGCAGTCGGCTGTAGGGCAATAGCACGCCGTACTGGGCGCCGACACCGAGCAGTCCGAGAGCCGTTTGACCCATTGCGGTTTGCGGTGCGCTGACGGCTTGGATCAAGGCCATACCGGAGCTGACCGCCATTTGCTGCGAGACGCGTTCATTGCTGTGCCTTGCCAAAACATGGCCGATTTCATGACCGATGATAGATGCCAATTGGTCTTGATTGTCGACGAAGTTGACCATGCCTGAATGCACACCAATTTTATTACCGGGCAAGGCGAAGGCGTTCAAGCTGTTGTCTTCGAATACGACGACTTCCCAATTGCCTCCGACTTCCCGGATGACCGCATTGGATACGCATGTAACAAATTGAGTGTGCCTCTGATTGCTGCTAATCGGGGTTTCTTTTTTTAAACTGTCGAAAGCCTGAAGCCCCATTTGATTGAGTTGGGTATCGGGCATGAATGCGAATTGCGTTCTGCCTGTCGGGCTGGTGGCGCAAGCGTTCAATAATAGGGTGACGCTAAGTGCCAGTGAGATTTTATTAAACATAATGCGGTACCCTTTGCCGAATTGAAGACGTTAGGTTGATCAGGAATACTTATGCGATGATCTACCCATCGCAGATCAAAATTCGGCACCGGGGGCCCGTCAAAGGACGCCGTGAATACGTCCATGTAGGCTCTGTGCCAGCAACCATGCTGGCAAAGCCTTTGCTAGGCACCCCTGTGCCTCCTTAGACACTGCCGAAAATTGAAGGACGATGGGTTTATACTGTGAGACCGCCGTAATCTGCAATGAGTATTCGTAATTTCGATCGATATTTTAACGTAACTCGATAATGAAGGTTCGAAAAAGTATTCAAGAAGATTTTAACCAGATAATGGTGAGGTTATGTCGTGCTTTCTAAAGTTGATTGATTTGTCGGGCTCTGGATCTAATGGCTGTCTATACAGGATGAATGAAAAATTCTAAGCGGGAAATGCCGGGTGAAACGGGACAGGGCGGTTATTTCGGGTTAAAATGCTTGCTATTACTGTAGTGTCGTATCGCGTTAATCGTTTAATCGGCATGGCTAAATCTAAATCAATTAAAGATATAAAGAGGAAAAGCGCGTGACTGAAATTACCGAAGTGCCCAGTCCTTTTTGCGGTATTGGAACCGATGATCTGACAATTAGTGTCGACGGTTTGTCGTTGAAGGTTCTAAGCAACGGCTGCGCGGTCAATACCCCTGCATTTGAACAAGTCATTACCGACTTTAAGCCCAGAGTCGCCGGGAAGCAAGTCGCTCTTGAGCATGCTGTGGCTAAAGCCGTTGAAATATTACAAGATTCCAGTCAGCCGATCATCGGAGGTTGTGCGACCGATGTCAACGGTATGCGCGCGTTGCTGGCGTTGGCCGACCGCTGCGGCGCCGTGGTCGATCAGATGAACTTCAATGTATCGAGAAGTAATTATTTGGCGATGCAAGATTCCGGATGGATGACGACAACTCTGGCCGAGGTTAAGAATCGGTGCGATTTACTGTTGGTGTTCGGTAAGGATTTGGAAAGTTTCGTGCCGCGTTTTTTCGAGCGTTATCTTTGGAATCAGGAGTCGATGTTTCTGGAGGATACCGCTAACCGAGAGGTGATTTATTTAGGCAAGGCGCCCTCCGGCACTGCTCAGGTTTCGCCAAATGGTAAGCAAGCGCAAGTATTGACTTGTGCCGATGCCGATTTACCCGACGTCGTAGCGGTATTGAGGGCCTTAGTCAAGAGACATAAAGTCGTTGTCGATTCGATAGGAGGTATTAAGGTTTCCGATTTGCAGACCGTGGCCGAGCGTTTGCAAGCTGCGAAATACGGCGTCGTGACTTGGGCAGCGTCAGCGTTGGCTTTCGATCAAGCAGAACTTACTGTCCAATCGGTTTGCGAGCTGATCAAGGATATCAACGATCAGGGAAGCCGTTGTTCCGGATTGCCGTTGAGCGGCAAGGAAGGCGATCTGACAGCCAGTCAGGTTGCGGGATGGATTTCCGGTTATCCGGCACGGATTAACTATGCTAAAGGCTACCCCGAATACGATCCTTATTTGTACGATAGTAGAGCAATGCTCGAGAACGGTGAGGGCGATGCTTTGCTGTGGGTGCAAGCATTCAATAGCAAAGCAATACCGCCTGTTACCGATGTGCCGACCATTGTCTTAGGCCGTTCGGGCATGGTATTCGATAAAGAACCGGATGTTTACATTCCATTGGGTACGCCGGGTATTGATCATGCCGGCCACGCTTATCGTGCCGATAGTGTTGTGGCGATACGTCTGAAAAAATTGCGCGATTCGGGCTTACCTGCTGCCGCCGAGGTATTATCGGCGATCGAGCGGGGGCAATTGATTTAATTATACCTTTCATACTTCAACTATCGGCAGTACCTAAGGAGGCACTAGGGGGCTCGATAAAGGCTTTTCCAGCATGGATGCTGGCATGGAACCTACATGGATGTATTCACAACGTCCTTTGACGGGCGCCCCGGTGCCGAATTTTGATCTACGATGGGTATATCTCGCGCGCAGAGGCGCGGAGAAAATAAGAATACGAGATGTTGGTAGGGTTATGTCAGACATTTTGTTTCACGGTCGTTATTTCATATGGAACGATCTTTTTGTTTCTAACCATCAACTCTCTGCGCCTCAGCGCCTCTGCGCAAAAATGATATAATTCAACAAATAATCCGATGTCTATGTGCTTCGATGTACTGTTCATCTCTAATCATTTGGAAAAGCTATGCTGATTAAATTAACAGGTGGAACGGTTTATGACCCCGCCGGCGGAATCGACGGCCAAAAACGGGATATTTACATTCAGGACGGCCGTATTGTCGACAGGCCTGCGGCCGATCTCAAAATCGATCAAGAATATGATTTAACCGGTAAGGTCGTGATGTCTGGTGCAATCGACATGCATACGCATATCGGCGGCGGTAAGGGGAATATCGCGAGAATCCTGTTGCCGGAAGACCACCGCTCAGATCCGGTTATCCGCACCGATTTGACGCGTTCCGGAAGCGGTCATGCGATGCCGAGCACTTATGTTACCGGCTATCGTTATGCCGAAATGGGCTATACGGCAGCGTTCGAGCCTGCAGTGTTGCCGGTTAACGCCAGACAGGCGCACATGGAAATGGGCGATATTCCGATTTTGGACAAAGGGGGCTACGCGATGCTCGGCAGCGACGACTACTTGCTGCGCATGTTGACTGCAAAAAAAGATCAAAAGGCGGTTAACGATTATGTCGCATGGACGCTTCAAGCGTCCAAATGTATAGGCATTAAAGTCGTTAATGCCGGCGGCATCAGCGCGTTCAAGTTTAATCAGCGCAAGCTCGATCTCGACGAAAAAAATGCGCATTACGACGTGACGCCCAGGCAAATTCTGCAAACTTTGGCGACTGCGGTCAAAGAATTAGGCGTTCCGCATCCTTTGCATGTGCATGGTTGTAATCTGGGCGTGCCGGGCAATGTCGACACGACGCTCGATACGATTCAAGGCGTGGGCGGCTTACCGATGCATTTGACACACATTCAGTTTCATAGCTACGGTACCGAAGGCGACTTCAAATTCTCATCGGGCGCCGCGCAAATCGCTGAAGCAGTCAACAAGCACAAGAACATTACGATCGATGTCGGGCAAATTTTGTTCGGTCAGACCGTCACGGCTTCCGGCGATAACATGCGCCAGCATGCCAATCACAAACACGCGCATCCGAACAAATGGGTGTGTATGGATATCGAATGCGATGCCGGCTGCGGCGTCGTGCCGTTCAAATACAAAGACCAAAATTTCGTCAATGCCTTGCAATGGGCGATCGGGCTCGAAATCTTCCTGCTGGTCGACGATCCGTGGCGCGTGTTTTTGACCACCGACCATCCGAACGGCGCGCCGTTCACGACCTATCCGCATCTGATTCGTTTGTTGATGGATAAGAGCTTCCGCAACGACATGCTCGCGACGATTCATCCGGAAGCGCAAAAAATGACGACGCTGGCTTCGATCGACCGCGAATACACGCTGAACGAAATCGCGATCATGACGCGCGCGGGCGCGGCCAAATTGATCGGTCTTCAAGACCGCGGCGGCCTGACTGCCGGGAATTGGGGCGACATCACCGTTTACACCGAAAACGCCGACCGGCAAAAAATGTTCGAAAAACCGGATTATGTGTTCAAGGACGGCGAACTGGTCGTCAAGGACGGCCAGATCGTGCATGTCAAATGGGGTACGACGCATGTCGTCAAACCTGATTATGACGCGGCCGTCGAAAAAGACCTCAAGTCTTATTTCGATCGCTATCTGACGATGAAAATGGGTAACTTCAAAATCAGCAGCGACGAGTTTACCGAGGACGGGCGGGGAAGTTTGACTGTGCATTCTCTAAAAGAGGTGGTTTAGTGAAAACACTGGATGAGTTGGAAAATCTTAGATTCCGGTCAGGAAGAGTATATTTAATTTCATGGATAACAATATAGATTCTGCTTGGGCAGCAATCACATCAATATTAAAGGAATTTGATTTCCACGAAATCAAAGAGATTATTCGAATCAGTGGTGGAATTGATTTACTAACGCTTAATCGTTTGGGTTATGACGATCATAACTGGAACAAAGAACACAAGGGAATACTGATTGAAGGTATTGAGAGCAACTTTTTAAGCATGAATAACCTTGAAAAGCATAAGTTCTTAAATTATGTAATTGAGGGAATATTCGAACGTATCAATAATCTTCGGTATCTCGATTATGATCCGGAAGAGAGGCTAAAGGATTATTTGAGTCGGTTTGGATGGCAGTGTATAGATAACAAAATCATACCCATTGAGATTTTAGACTCAGTTGACTTGACTGAACTTGATCCACTAGCGCGAGAAGATCTGATCAAGGCATCAACTAAATTCCGTGACGACGATATGAGCGGAGCTATATCGTCGGCATGTGCTGCGATTGATAGCGTAACAGCAAATGTGTATCTAGAAAAAAGTCTCGGGCCTGTAAATAAATCATCTTTTCAGGAAAGGTGCAATAAATCACTTGAGGCTGTAGGTATTTTTGAAGCCATTCAAAATCAACTCGAAGAAATTCAATGGAAAAATTCAAACGTTACTTTTTTAAAGCAAAACTTGAAACAATCAATTAAGCAAGCTGCTTTTGTGATGCAGACGCTCCGAAGTGAAATGTCAGATGTGCATGGAACGAAACCCGTAATAAAACCTCTGGTCTTTGACAGTATCAAGTGGGCACAAATAATCGTTAGATTATTAAGCGAAAAGTATGATGATTAACTCGAATGGAAACAAAATATACCTAAGGTCTTAAATTAAACGATGCCCGTTATTTCCTATTTTTTCGGCATTTACATCAGGATGTATCACGATGATCACAATCCGCCGCACTTTCACGCCGAGTACCAAGGTCATCAGGCATTAATTGCGATCGAAAGTGGAGAAGTACTGGAAGGCCGTTTGCCGAGTAAAGCATTGAAACTGGTCAGGGACTGGGTGAAAGAGCATCAGGAAGAATTAATGGCGGATTGGCAGTTAGCCATTCAATTAAAACCGTTGCAGCGTATAGCCGGAGCCGATAATGATTAAAATCATCAAAGCTGAATATATCGAACATAAAATCATACGCTTGTGGTTTTCCGATCAAACCGTCGGCGACTACGATTTACAGCCTTTGCTGGAGAAACAGACCGAGTTGGTCGCCCCGCTACAAGATGAAGATTATTTTAAACGATTCTTTCTAGAGCTCGGGGCATTATGCTGGAAAAATGGCCTGGAGCTTAGTCCTGGAAATATTCATAACAAACTTGAGCAGCAAGGTTTGTTGCAGTGTGATTTGAAGGCTGCTTGAGGTTATTAATTAAACAATCTGTAAAACGGGAAATCAGCGATTTCTCGGCATTAACAACCAAAATACATAGATAACAGATGAAGAAACAATAAACTAAAAAAAATCCGGAGATACCTATGGCTATAGATTATCGCAGCATCATTACTATCGAACCCGGAAAGCGAGGTGGTAAGCCTTGTATTCGCGGGTTGCGGATTACGGTTTACGATGTTTTGGGATGGCTTGCGGAGGGTATGAGCGAAGTGGAAATTTTGGACGATTATCCTGAACTGGAGTCAAACGATATAAGGGCTTGTTTGGCTTTTGCAGCCGAACGTGAGCATAGCTTAGCGGCAATTATTTAATGAAGCTGCTGTTGGATGAAAACTTGTCGCGCCGTGCAGTGGCCTTTTTAATTGAAGCATATCCTGAATCCACACAAGTTGCGATATTAGGTTTGGAGCGCGCCAGTGACTGGGAAATTTGGGAATATGCCAAAACCAACGACTTTGTTATCGTCACGAAGGACGCTGATTTTTTTGAAATGTCGAATCTTTACGGTCAACCGCCTAAAATTGTTTGGCTGAAAATAGGCAATCAGTCCAAAGCGGCGATTATCAATTCTTTGTTGACTAAAAAGGACGCGATAGAAATGGCATTGATCGACGAAAACAAGGCCTGCATCGAGATATACCGATAACGTCAACACTTTACTTACTTTCAAATATTTAACCATGTGTACCCATGATGATTATTAACGGCGTAACGATAGACAAAACCTTTGCTGAAGCCTTTCCGATGAAGGCGACGCGCGCGATTATCACCGCGCAAAACGAAAAATGGGCGATGATCTCGGCGCAAGCGATGACCGGTTTCGCGACTTCGGTGATCGCGTGCGGCTGCGAGGCCGGCATCGAGCGCGTGCTCGAGCCTTCCGAGACGCCCGACGGACGCCCCGGCGTTTCTGTGATGATCTTCGCGATGGGCGGCAAAGGCCTTGCGAAACAATTGGAAACGCGCGCCGGTCAGTGCGTGCTGACTTCGCCGACTTCGGCGTTGTTCGCCGGCATAGCCAGCGATAAGCCGATTCCGTTGGGCAAGAATCTACGCTATTTCGGCGACGGTTTCCAGATTTCGAAAGTGATCGGCGGCAAACGCTATTGGCGCGTGCCGGTTATGGACGGCGAGTTTCTGACCGAAGCGACGACCGGACAGGTCGAGGCGGTCGGCGGCGGCAATTTCTTGGTGTTGGCCGAATCGCAACCGCAAGCGCTGGCGGCCTGTGAAGCGGCGATCGAGGAAATGCGCAAGATTCCGAATGTGATCATGCCGTTTCCGGGCGGCGTCGTACGCTCCGGTTCGAAAGTCGGTTCGAAATATAAGGCGCTCGGCGCATCGACCAACGATGCGTTTTGTCCAACACTGAAAGGCATCACCAAAACCGATTTGTCGCCCGAAATCGAATCGGTGATGGAAATTGTGATCGACGGTCTGACCAAGGAAGACATCGACAAGGCGATGCGCGTCGGCATTCAAGCGGTGTGCGATTTGGGTGCCGAAAACGGCATCAAACGCATCAGCGCCGGCAATTACGGCGGCAAACTCGGCCCCTTCCATTTTCATTTACAGGAGATCATGGCATGACTGCGTTAACCTTCACGCTGAAACAGCGACCGGCTCAGCGCGTCGATTTGTCGCCCCTGGTTTGTCAAAAACTGGCGGGGTTATCGCCGACCGATATTGCAGCGCTCGAACTCGATAGCGGCAAGCGCAAAATTCGCGTCGACGAACTATTCACGATTGCCGGTTACGATACACAACAGATTGTCATCAAGAATAGTTACGCCAAGCTCGATTTTATCGGTAAAGAATTAACGGAAGGACAGATCCGCGTCGAAGGCGATGTTGGCGCTTATCTGGGCCTGGGCATGAAGTCCGGTACGATTACCGTCAACGGCAACGCCGGACTATTCGCGGCCTGCGAAATGAAAAAAGGTTTCGTTCAGATCAACGGAAACACCGGCGATTTTCTCGGGGCGGCCTTGCCCGGTAACAAGATGGGCATGAAAGGCGGCACCGTTTTGGTTAAAGGCAACGCCGGCGAGCGGGTCGGCGATCACATGCGCCGCGGCGTCATTTTGATCGAAGGCAATGCCGGCGATTATTGCGGGTCGAGAATGACGGCCGGCACGATCGCGGTGATGGGCAACACCGGACGCTATACCGGTTTTGCAATGCGCCGAGGCACCTTATTGCTTTGGAACAAGCCCGAATTGCCGGCGACCTTCAATGATTGCGGCTCGCATACCTTGGCGTTTTTGCCGATGTTGTTCGCGTCGTTCAAAGAATTCGATTCGAAATTCGCAGACTCTGCGGCGGTCTTCAATCGTGTCCGGCGTTACGGCGGTGACATGGCTGAAATGGGGCGCGGCGAAGTGTTGGTCAGGCTATGACGATGTAAAACGATGAACTGAAGAGGCCGGCAGACATGAACGAGAACATTTCGGACAAGGAGGCGGTCAAGGATGACGACGATGCGGATTACGCAGCCCGCGTCTTGTTGATCGACCTCGAAAATTGCCCGAAGCAAGTCTATCAGTTGATGGAAGATTTAGCCGCCTATACCCACGTCGTGATTTGCTATGCGCAGTGCGGCGCGCGCGTTCCGCTCGATTGGATCGTGCCGCTGACCGCAACGGTCAATCAAAATCGTCTGAAAATCATCAAAATGCCGAACGGCGGCAAGAACTCCGCCGATTTCGGCATCACCTTTTGGGCCGGCGCAATGATGGCCCAGCTCCCCGAAAATACCCATTTCGATGTCGTTTCCGACGACAACGACCTCGATCATGCGGTTAGTCTATTAATCAGCCAGAACCGGAGCGCGCAACGTATCGGTGTCCAACTCGAAAATATGCCGGGCTTCGCACCGAAAAGCCCTGAAGTCTTGGTGCAGGAGTTTTGCGCGCATTTGATCAAGCACAGTCGAAGCCGACCGGTCAAAAAAGAAACCCTGCTCAACAGTATTCGCAGTAAATTTAAGAATAATGTGGTTAATGAGGAGGATTTATTCGATGAGTTGATTCGACAGCAGGCTATAGAGATTAAGGATAATAAAGTCACTTACAATCAAACTAAAATCGAAGTGTTAGCGACTGAATAGTCGCTCTTTACCTTTGCCGGACGGGGTTTGTAACCCCGTCCGGAACGTTTCGACTATGAACGTTTGGGGCGGGTTGAATAACCCGTCCCGCGCCAGCATTAGTGCGCGGTGCGTATTCAACCTGGTTTTTTAGTGGGATTGAGACAGGCGCTTTAAATCCTTGTCGATCGCTTTAGCCAGGGTTTTGACGGTTTTATTGGTTTGGAATTGATTAGGGCCTTTTGCTTCGAAAGTGTAATCGGCAATCAGTTTGCCGTCGTCGACTCGAATTAAATGCCCCATTATATAAGCAAACAAGAAGCTCGGTTTATGCAGTCTACCGACCAGGATGTAATCTGCGTCGAACTGCTTGCCGAGTTTCGCGGCCACATCATGGTGATCGAATAGATAACCGGTCCCGGCATTGGCCTGTTGTTGGGATGCGAAGTCGGTTTCGACTATGTCATTCCCTAATGTTGTTAATTCGGCTTCGAGTTGAGGCTTGATCGAAGCGGTGCGCTCCAGTTCTTGAGGGATGCCTGGAGCCAATGTGAGATCTTTTAACTCGAAAACCAAAACGGCAATTCGAGATTCCGCTAAGGCGCTCGTTCCGAATATCATCAGGAAAAAAGCGGCAATGAGGCGAGCATCAACAGGGTTTTTCATCGGCTTTCTCGTTCGTGATTGATAAGAGAAAGACAGTCTACCCGTAAATCGAAACGATAGAAAGCGTGATCGTTACTTCAATAAATCCGCCATAGAAATGACGTTTTTAGCCATTTCGCCGATCGAAATATTCCGGTCCATCGCCAGTTTTCGCAGCGCATGATAAGCCTGAGCTTCGTCGAAGCCTTGCGATTTCATTAAAATACCTTTTGCTCGGTCGACCGATTTTCGCTCTTCCAGTTGCGATTTGGTTTTTTTCAATTCTTCCTTGATGGCGTTTTGCTCTTTGAATCGAGCCACCGCGATATCGATGATGGTTTTGATGCGTTTGGGGTCGAGTCCGTCGACGATATAAGCGCTGACGCCGGCCTTGATGACTTTATCGATCGTGTCGCTATCTTGATCCTCGGCAAACAGGATCACCGGCGCCGAATGGCTTTGATTAATCCTTAATATGGCATCGAGTATTTTTGGTGTCGGGGTATAAACATTCAATACCACGATATCCGGCAATAAATTTAAAACCAACGAATTTAAATCGATAGTATCGAACGGGAGGCAAGCGGTTTCGAAACCATGCTTTTTTAGGGTTTTCTCGAGCAGTTTTTCACCTTGAATTTCATCGGCGATTAAGACTTTCAGCGCTTGCATGTCAATCCAGTTCGATTTTCACTACAGTGCCGTCAGGCATGATTTCGGTAATGAACTCTTTAGGCTCTTCGAGGTAGCGCGCCAAGATTGCCGATGCTAATGCGCAAACTGCCAGAATGATGAAAAACGTAGACGGTGCGACATGACCCATCAGCGCTAAAAAAAAGATTGCGCCGGCATTGCCGTAAGCGCCGACGATGCCGGCTATCTGGCCGGTTATGGGTCTTTTGATCAATGGTGCGATGGCAAATACCGCACCTTCAGCGGCCTGAAGAAATATCGAACACAACACCGTCATTGAAATAGTCATCAAAATGGGCCAATCGCCGGCAATAAAGGACAGCAAGTAATAACCGAGCGAGGTACCGGCTAGAAACATCGTCAGCGAAAACTTGCGGCCGATTTTGTCGCTGAGCCAGCCGCCGGCCGGGCGGGCGATCAGGTTCATGACAATGAAGCTCGATGCCATCAGGCCTGCATCGATCATCGAGACAGCTTGGGTTTCGCGGTAAATCGTAAAGAAAAACATCGGCAGCATCGATACCACGGCTAATTTTGAGCCGAACGTCATCAGATAAGCGACACTCAGAATAGTGATTTGTTTGAATGGATAATGGTGAATACTGTCGATCGGGCGGCTGAGCCGTTCCGCATTGATTTCGACGATTTGATAAGCTTGAACAAAGAAAAGTGTCCAGACAATGATGTTGATTGCAAGGACCCAGGGTGTACTAAGTAAATCGGCTTCCGGCGTCGATAGCTGCCAAGTGAGCAAAGACATTGCGGCATAAAGCGGTACGGTCGTGCAGATGTAAAGGAATAGGTCTTTTATCGAAGTAACCTCCATTGCGCCCGAACGTCTAGGTTTCAAATAGGGCACGTCGGGTGGCGTATCCTCGACATTCCGGTAATAGATGAACGCATATGCTAGCGACAAAATACCGGTTGCGGCAATCGCATAACGCCAGCCGTTTTCGGCGCCGAAATATAATGCCAATCCCGGTAGCAGGATAGTTGCGGCAGCCGAACCGAAATTGCCCCAGCCCCCGTAGATGCCTTCAGCAACACCGACTTGCCGAGCGGGAAACCAATCGCCGATGATGCGAATGCCGATCACGAAACCCGCGCCGATAAACCCCAAACAGAAGCGCGCCCAGGCTAATTGTTGAAACGATTCGGCCATTGCAAAAGCGAAGCAAGGCAGGCTACTCAGTGCCAGTAGAGTGCTGTAACTGATTCTTGCGCCGAAGCGATCTACGACCATGCCGATGATGATGCGAGCCGGAATGGGTAGCGCAAAGTTTAATAACAGCAGGATGTTGACTTCGGATTCGGTGAGATTCACAGAATCCATGATCATCAGCATCAGAGGGGCGTGATTGAACCAGACGACAAAGCTGATGAAAAAAGCCGTCCAGGTCAAATGCAGAATTTTGATTTTACCGGAAAAGCCGAGTAACTTGAGTTGTAGTATGGACATTAGCTGGTTTTACTGTGAAAGTTCGCAGATTTGGACTCTTTACTAAATACGGCGCTCGACAAAGCAAATGCCGCATCCTCCGTCGCCGCGAGCTTTCATTTGCCGGGGCGATGGACGGGCCTTCATGAGCGTTACGGTGACCGAGAAGTGAATAGTGCTCAATTTAATAAATAAAGCAAATAATATGCCGGTCTGTGTTTGGGGGGCGCGCGCTTGTTCATTCGGTTGCGGATAAATGTATTGCTTTATATTGGTGCGGAAAGTTAACGCTATTCACCGAATGTGTGCGGTGAAAGCGGTAATTTAATGATTATTGAATTCGAATTGACTAATTAATGGTTTGTTAAAACCAGTTAGATCAAGGCTTCGCTAAAGTTTCTCTTAAATTGGCATCCATATTGCTGTATCACTAACAAGACTCCTAACGGAGTACCGATTTTGTTGGGGCATTGGCGTCCTGTTCGAGTGATTCGTCACATCGACTGGACGCCTTTTTTTTGCCTAAAATTTAGATACAGAAAACCGAGGTTGCCGATGAGCAAGAAACAAACATTAGTCGTGATTGGTAACGGTATGGTCGGCCAAAACTTTTTGGCCGGACTGGTGAGCAGTGGCGCGAAGGAACATTTTGAGATCGTCGTGTTTTGCGAGGAGCCCAGACCGGCTTACGACCGGGTCCATTTGTCGGCGTTTTTTTCCGGCAAGAGCGCGCAGGATCTATCAATGGTCGAGGTCGGTTTTTTCGAACAACACGGCATCACCGTACATCTGGGAGACAGAGCAAAATCGATAGACCGTAGCGCTAAAACAGTGCTGTCGGAAAAAGGCGTCCACATCGCTTACGACAAAATCGTGCTGGCGACCGGGTCTTATCCGTTCGTGCCGCCGGTACCGGGGCATGAACGCGATCGTTGCTTGGTTTACCGAACCATCGAAGATTTGGAGGCGATTCAAACAGCGGCCGAACAATCCCAGGTCGGCGTCGTAGTCGGCGGCGGTCTGCTCGGCCTGGAAGCTGCCAATGCCTTGAAAGACTTAGGCTTGACCACGCATGTAGTCGAATTCGCGCCGCGCCTGATGGCGGTGCAATTGGACGACGGCGGCGGCGCGTTGTTGAAGCGCAAGATCGAAGCGATCGGCGTGACCGTGCATTTAAATAAGAACACCACCCTGATCGACGACGGCGAAAGTTGCTTGCATAAAATGAATTTCGCCGGCGGCGATGCGCTCGAAACCGACTTGATCTTGTTTTCGGCCGGTATTCGTCCGCGCGACGATATCGCCAGGGCCTGCGAATTGGAGGTCGGCCCGCGCGGCGGCATCGTGATCGACAATCAATGCCGGACCTCCGATCCCGATATTTTCGCGATCGGCGAATGCGCTTTGTGGAATAACCGGATATTCGGCCTGGTCGCGCCGGGATACGCGATGGCGCGCACCGTCGTCTCGGTGCTCGAAGGCGGCGACAATTATTTTACCGGCGCCGACATGAGCACCAAGCTGAAGCTGATGGGCGTTGATGTCGCGAGTATCGGCGACGCGCATGCGCAGACGCCGGGCGCATTGGTTTACACTTATCAAAACGGCGATAGCGAAGTCTACAAGCGACTCGTGGTCAGTGCCGATAAAAAAAGGCTGTTGGGCGCAGTGCTCGTCGGCGATGCTTCGGGTTACGGAACCTTGCTGCAATATTGCCTGAACGGCATCGAACTGCCGGAAAATCCCGATTCGCTGATTTTGCCGCACCGTTCCGACGAGTCGGTCGGCCTTGGGCCGGATGCACTGCCGATGTCGGCACAAATTTGTTCCTGTCATGATGTCAACAAGGCAACGTTGTGTTCGGCGATCGAAGCCGGTTGCAATACGGTGTCCGCGCTCAAGTCGGAAACCAAGGCAGGAACCGGTTGCGGCGGTTGCGTGCCGCTGATGAAATCGGTCATGGAATGCGAATTGGCCAAACTCGGCATCGAAGTCAGTACCGATATTTGCGAGCATTTTCCGCATACCCGGCAGGAGTTGTATCATTTGATCATGGTCGAGGAAATCAAGACCTTCGACGAATTGATCGAAAAACATGGGCGCGGCCGCGGCTGTGAAGTTTGTAAACAAGCGGTCGGCTCGATTCTGGCCTCATACTGGAATGACTATATTCTCAAAAAAGAGCATATCGGTTTGCAGGATACCAACGATATTTTTCTCGCGAACATGCAAAAAGACGGCACCTATTCGGTTGTCCCGCGCGTGACCGGCGGCGAAATACAGCCTGAGAAATTGATCGTGCTGGGGCAGGTCGCCAAAAAATATGGTTTGTATACGAAAATTACCGGAGGTCAGCGGGTCGATCTGTTCGGCGCCCGAGTCGAACAATTGCCGTCGATCTGGCGGGAATTGATCGACGCCGGCTTCGAAAGCGGACATGCCTACGGCAAGTCGCTCAGGACCGTCAAATCCTGTGTCGGCAGTACTTGGTGCCGTTTCGGTGTCGATGATAGCGTCGGTCTCGCGATCGAGCTGGAAAACCGTTATAAAGGACTTCGGGCGCCGCACAAGATCAAATTCGCCGTGTCCGGCTGCACACGCGAATGCGCCGAGGCGCAGAGCAAAGATATCGGCGTGATCGCGACCGAAGGCGGATGGAACCTTTATGTCTGCGGCAATGGCGGGATGAAGCCCCGGCACGGCGATTTGTTCGCGACCCAACTCGACAAGGAAACGCTGATCAAATATATCGATCGCGTGCTGATTTTTTATGTGCGTACGGCCGACCGGATGCAGCGAACGTCGGTGTGGATGGAAAACATGGAAGGCGGCTTGGATTATTTGCGTTCGGTCGTGATCGAGGATAGTCTCGGCATAGGCGAGGCACTGGAAAAACAAATGCGCCATGTGATCGATACCTATCAATGCGAATGGAAAACCACGATCGAGGACGAGAGCAAATTGAAACGCTTCCGGCATTTCGTCAACAGCGACCGATCCGACGATAATATCGTGTTTGTCGAGGAGCGCGGCCAAATTCGCCCTGCCGATGAACAAGAGCGGGAGGAATTGAAGGCCCGGAAGCACTTCAAGATATTGGAGGAGGCATGAGCATGAGCGAATGGATCGATGTCTGCTCGGTCGACGATCTGCAGGCGGATTCGGGGGTTTGCGTCTGGGCGGATGGCAGGCAAATTGCTTTGTTTTATATGCCGAAGGAACAGGCGGTTTACGCGGTCGATAATTTCGACCC
>NPIE01003919.1_pt4 | contig 16213 bp, 11 predicted proteins | sample 8637661 | NCBI WGS metagenome assembly NPIE01 (sample SAMN07420842, study PRJNA396082) | bioreactor metagenome | isolation source: sample BA12 brine-fed electro-methanogenic bioreactor BA | place: Japan: Kochi | collected 2016-12-09 | reverse complement strand
GGCGGGGAGTACAAGGGGTGAAGTTCGTCCAGAAAAAATATATAGATTGAATTTAATATGTTAGATTATTTACTTCGCTCGTCTCGCCAAGAATTTCGAATCATCGCCCATGTGTATTCTGAATTCGCCTTCCAGCTGGTCTTCGTCCTTCAACCTGATCCAGCCACCGCCAGAAGCTGGGTCGCACTCGTCGTTTCCCTCCCAGGTGAACTCAAACCTTTCTCCGTCGGGATAATTGACGACCTTCCCATCAATCTCGCCTGAAACCAAGCCGAACTGGAAAATTCCAAGATTATCCGATTTTATCTCGATGTACGCCTGGACCTCCATGTTGAAGTAATCCTCATCCCACCCTTCCATTTCGAAGATATGCCACTTGCCTGTGAAACCCGTTATTTCATCCTCCGTTTTCATGGTTCAAGGCCCTCCTCACCTGCCAGGGGTTTCGTCTCCCTCATCAGGCTCATATAAAAAGGAGGGTCGTCATCCCGAAGCGCCGCGAGCTTATCCCGAGTGAGGAGCAGGACTGTGACCTCGCACCCGATGGCGGCGCCCAAATCTCTTTCCAGCTTGGCCACCGCAAGCTCCGTTTCCGGCCCAATATTCTCCACCAGGAGCCAGAGGTCGCTCTCGGAGGTGTTCGTCCCCGACGCCCAGCTGCCGTAAAGGCCGATTCCCAGCGCCCACTCCGGCAGAAAGACCTGCTTCTCCAGGGCTTCGACGTTCAAAAACGCTTTCAAGGATCGGGTTTTGGAGTCGTCGATCCAGGAGAAATCCCTGTCCGTTCTCTCCAGATAGCCCTCTTTGACCAGGAGGGCGAGGTACCGGGAGGCTAGGCCCTTGTTGACCCCGGTCTCTCTGGCGGCCTCGGAGACCCTGGCGGGAGAGTGGGTGAGGACGTATCTGAGGAGCCTGATCCTTTCCTCCGAGCTGAGGAGTTCCGAGAGCATCGCTTCTATGTAGTGTTTACAATTCATAAACATTTTGTTTACGGATCATAAACGATTTGTTTACGATTAGTAAACACACTTCACGAGCATCGCCAGTCTCTGGGAGCCGACCGGCGGCGCTGGCATTTGCGCCTTTCCCACCGCCCCCCCGGCGCGGAACCAGGCCACCGGCGCGAAATTTCGGGCGGCTTCTCCATCATCCCGACGGCATAAGAGTTCCCAAACACATAAACAGGAGTTAGATCTATAACCAAGCATCTTAAGTTAACCTCTACTTAGGAAGTAGAATGAGATGCGATCTAATAAAAGTCGGATTTATTCAAGTAAGATAATTAAGGCCGGAGCTTTATTAGCTGATACTAAAACCTTGCTGGCCAATTGGGATAATAGCCTCCCCCTTGTCGATAATCTGGCTAGATTCCGGCAGGAAAATATTTTTGGGAAAGCTTCTCGCTCAAGAGTCGAAGATATTCTTGATATATTTCGTCAGCGTTATTTAAACGAGGACGATGTTACGAAAGCCCTGGCCACATTCATAAATGGTGGATTGCCATCCGAGAGTCTAGATCGCATTCTGTACTATCATGCTGCAAGGGCCGATCCGTTGTTGCATGATTTTCTTATCGAATTAGTCCAGCCGAGATATGAGACTGGCCTTAGAGATCTTCATTTAGAAGATGCTGAAGGATGGATCAGGAAGAAAATTGATGAAGGTAAGACTCACAGCACCTGGTCTGAAAGCACCATAAGAAGATCCGCATCTGGGTTGATGACCACGCTTCGGGATTTTGGAGTTCTCCAGGGTGCAAGAAATAAGAGTTTAGCTCCGATCTATTTGCCCGCTGAGGCATTCTCTTACATCGCGTTTTACCTGAGCAAGATTCAGCCCTCAGGCAGGCGCCTAATCGAAGACCCTGAGTGGCGGTTGTTCTTCCTCACACCTCAGACGGTAGAGCACTTCTTCATGGAAGCTCATCAGCTGCACCTCTTAAATTACCAAGCCGCAGGTTCAGTTATCTTGATCACATTTCCAGCAGAATCACTAGAGGAGTACGCTCATGTTATCCTTGAAAGATCGAATTGAATTAATGGAGAACGATCTGATGGCAAGACCGTCAAAGATCAGCGTCTACCACGATCTGCCCTTTGCCATTCTGCGATACGATCCTCAAGACGAATGGCCTCTTAGAAATCAGCTTCGACTTTTAGAGACGAGACTTGAGGATTCCGGTAAAGAAGTGGTGACAATATCCCTAGCAGACCTGCTCTGGGAGGCGATAGAGAGGTCAGAAGGACTGGACGCCATCTTTGAACTGGAAAGGGAGATGGGATTTGAAAAAGCTCAGGATCAGGTGACGACTTATCTATCTGATAGAGATTGGCAGCCACTTTCTGACCTTCTCGCAGAACATATGAGCGGCCTTGATCCTGAGAAGCATATAGTCTTTCTGACCAGAGCGGGATCTATGGCCCCGGCGATCTATTACATGTCCAAGTTGCTCGACGAGATGCATGGCCTCACCAAGGTCACAACGATTCTCTTTTATCCTGGAACTCTATCGGAGGGGAATACAGGCTTGCTTTTTATGAGTCTGAAGGACCGAGAAGTCCAGGGGAACTACAGGGTGAAGATCTATGGATGATCGATGGTGGTGTTGAAATGAATCTAATTGGAGATCTTCTTTCAAGGGATTTGAGCCAAGATATCGAGGAGATAATAAAAGTCGATCAGTTTGACGAGCATACAGTTTACACAGAGATCACAGAATACGTCGCAACCGACCGGATCAAAGATCATTATCTGGAAATATTGAGGGCGATGGCGGAAGCTCCGGCAGAGCCCCATGAAGGCGTAGGGATCTGGATCTCTGGCTTCTTTGGATCTGGGAAGTCTTCTTTCGCGAAGAATTTGGGCTACGTTTTGGCAAATCCTTCGGTTCTGGGCAAAAGCTATAGCGAACTGTTCAAGGTTCAGCTCAATGATAACAGGATCAGCGAATATGTGGACTTCATCAACACAAAGATTCCCATCGAAGTGATCATGTTTGATGTCTCCAAGGCGTCGGAAGTTAAGAAAGGTGACGAGAAGATAGCAGAGATCGTCTATCGCGCCCTCCTCTCCAAGCTGGACTACGCCATGGATTACGATATATCCGACCTTGAGATCGAGCTTGAGGAAGAAGGAAATCTTGATCGGTTCGTCAGCCTGTGTCCAGAGGTCAACGGGATCGAATGGAGCCGGGCCAGAAAGGGTGCCAAGAAGATCAATTACGCATCTGCCATCCTCAACAGGATGGACCCTGAGCATTTTCCTAAGCCCGACACCTGGGCCTTATCTCATCCTAGGAATACCTTGACCGTTGAGGATGTTGTCGAGCGGTCGTTTGATCTCATGGAGAAAAGACGGCCTGGCAAGGCGTTGGTCCTCATAATCGACGAGGTTGGCCAGTATGTTGCCCGAAGCGCTGATAGGATAGAAGATCTTCGCGCCCTCGTCGAGCAGTTCGGAAAGCTCAGCAAGAACCGGCTCAAAGCAAAGAAGGCAGTAGCTCCTGTCTGGATTGCGGTCACCTCTCAGGAGAAGCTGGATGAGGTGGTGGCGGCGATAGACTCCAAACGGGTCGAGCTTGCGAAGCTTCAGGACCGTTTCAAGTACAGGATAGATCTTGCGCCCTCGGACATTCGAGAAGTAGCCACCCGCAGAGTTCTTGCCAAGAAGGACGATGCAATCCCCCTCCTGGAGAAGATGTATGATGAGTCCCAAGGACAGCTCAACCTTGCACTTCGCCTGGAGAGGACCGCCAAAAAGTCTGAAGTTAAGAAGGACGACTTTGTCCAGTGTTACCCCTACCCCCCCCACTTTGTTGAGATCTCCATTGACATAATGTCAGGGATCAGGTTACAACCCGGAGCAGATCGGCATCTTGGCGGCAGCAACCGGACGATCATAAAGCAGGCTCAGCAGATGCTGGTGAACGAGAGGACGAAGCTGGCGAAGAAGCCTGTAGGAACTCTCGTTACCATAGACAAGATCTTCGATATTGTCGAGGGGAACTTGTCGACGGAGAAGAGAAAGGATTTAGCGGACATCTTTGACCAATTCGGCGGCGATGGATCTATGGCATCCCGGGTCTCCAAGGTGGTCTGCCTTCTAGAATTCATCAGGGACCTCCCCAGAACCGAAGCAAATATCGCAGCTTGTATCGTAGACGCGATCGGAGAACAGGCTCCTCTGGCCAAAGTAAGAGATGCCTTGAAGTGGCTTCAAGAGGCGAAGTTTGTTCGAGAGACAGAAGAGGGCTGGAAACTTCAGACCGCTCAGGAGAAGAACTGGGAGACCGAGCGCAGAAGCCTGGAGCCGAGACCGCGAGATCGAAACGAGCTTCTCAAGAGCACTTTGGGGGATATCTTCAACGAGCCAGTTCTTAAAAGCTACAGATTCCAAAAGCTTAAGACTTTCAATATCGGATTGAGCTTCAATGGTTCTCAGATAAGTGATGGGCATGTATCCCTCTCCTTATTTGCATCTGAAGACGGCGACAGCTTTGAGAAGAGGCTTGAAGAGATCCGAAATGAGAGCAGATCTGAGGGTCACAAGAATGAGATCTACTTCCTCTTTTCTTTGAATCCTGAGATAGACGATCTGGTGGCAGATCTATATTCGTCCAAGAAGATGGTTGAAAAGTACGACCAGCTTCGAGGACAGAACAGGATCACAAGAGAGGAGGCGGCCAGCCTTGAGGATGAGAAGAAGGAGGTTATGAGGAAGCAGTCAAGGTTGAGAGATCTGGTCAGGTCTGCCTTATTAGGAGGATCTTCCATCTTCAGAGGAATATCGAGGGACGGATCAGATCTCGGAAAGAGCCTTGAGTCCATCATCAAGAAGGTTCTGGACGAGGTCATACTGGATCTTTACCCCAGGCTCCCGATCTGGGCTAAGCCTCTCAAGGGAAAGGAGGCCAATGAGATCCTGAAGGCAGCAAACCTCAATGGCCTCAGCCCCATATTCTACAATGGAGAGCAGGGTATGGAACTGGTGGTGAAGGACGGCCAGAAGTACGTGCCCAATTCGAATGCAGAGATCGTCCAGGAGGTCTTCCAGCGCCTCAAACGAGAACACAGTTACGGCAACAGAGATACAAGAACCGGCAAGGCCCTTGCGGCACACTTCAGCGGAATAGGTTATGGCGGAGATCAGGACGTACTGAGGCTGGTTCTCGCCGTCCTCTTCAGGGCTGGGATGATCGAGGTCTCCCATAGCGGCCAGAAGTTCGACTCCTATCAGGACCCTGTCAGCCACGATGCACTCACGAACAATAGTACATTTAAGACAGTCCTCTTTACGCCTGCTAAGATCATACCGATTGTAGAGTTGGCCAAGGCTGCGAAAAGCTACGAAGATCTCAGCGGGGACATGGTCGATGTAGACAAGAACTCGATAGCTTCCGCCCTCAAAGGATTCGTTGAAAGAGAGAAAAGAGATCTCGTATCTATCGAGGCCAAAGCCAGAGCCAACGACCTTCCAGTATTGGAGCAGATAGATGAGATTAAGAGGACCCTAACCGAAATTTCAAAAGGGGCGACAGACGAGTGCGTTACGATCCTCATAGATGAGGGCGAGCGTCTGAAGAGAGATAGAGATACGATTCGCAAGATCCGTGAAGCTACAGGCGAAGCGTCTCTCAAGGCCATTCGGCAGGCTCGTCTGGCGTCCAGGGATACGTGGCCGGTTTTGAAGGAGCGGGCCGAATCGGGCAGATTTGAGGTTTCCGGCCTTGAAGAGAAGGCGGATCGATTGAAGCGCCTATTAGAGGCCGAGGAGATCTACGACCACCTGGCCGAGATCGAGGAGATCTCCTCTGAGATCTCCTCACGATACGCCGAGGTTTACGACGAGCTTCACAGCAAAAGGAAGGAGGCGTTCTGTTCCGCCATCGAAACCGTTAAGGGCAGAGTTCAGCATTCTGGCATCGATGAAAGGGAGATCGACCAGGCTCTCAGGGAACTCGCCAAAAGGAGCTGTGAGGGGCCGGACCTCAGGACGGGCGGGCTTTTGTGCGAGAGGTGCAAGGCGACCATCCCTCAGATGGAGTCTGACCTCGCCGCCCTTTCGAGCCTTCAGACGGAGGCGCTGGAGAGGCTTGAGAGGGTCGAGAGGTTGATGAGAGAGCGGGCACGCGCGGAATCGAAAGAAGGGACCACAACGGCCTGCGGTCCAGAGCCTGAAAAACAGGTCGTGAAAGTTCGCCTCTTGGAGTTCTTCAGCCAGCCCCTCAGTTCGAGAGAGGCGGTTGAGAGATCGGTTCAGAGATTGAAAAGCCGCCTCTTGGAGCTGCTGGATGAGAACGTCGAGATCGTCCTGGAGTGAGGTTAGATGGAGAGAGCTTTGATCCACAACGTGACCCTGGGAGCAAGAGAGCTGCTCATCAAAGAGGTCTGGGACCTCTTACGGGGGGTTTACGGCCTCGACCCCAGGGGCAATTTCGAAAAGGTCGAAAACCTCCCCGCCCTCCAGCAGGTTCCAGAGGCACGGGAGACGAGGCAGAAGCTGGAGAAGTACCTGAAAGATGAGGAGAAGGCGGGCCAAAAGAGGGCGAAGGCCACAGAGAAGCTGGCAAAAGAGGTCGCCTTCACCCATCTTAACCGCCTCGTCGCCTTCAAGATGATGGAAGGGCGAAAGCTGATTCGAGGAACGATCGACCGCCACCACAGCTCAAACGGCTTCATCTTCTATCTCGCAGACTATCCCGAGGAGATGGCGATGTACGAGGGCGGAAGCCTGCCCCAGAACGCTCTGGGCGAGGGGCCAAGGGACGTCGCATACCGCCACTTCCTCCTCGCAGAGTCCGCCAAGATGGCTGAAGAGATAAGGGTCCTCTTCGATCCCGACAACCTCCCAAGCAGACTCTTCCCCCGTCCCCGGGCGCTCAAGGATCTCATCGACATGCTGAACGACCCCGCCCTGGAAGATGCCTGGGCTCCGGATAACGAGGAGACGATCGGCTGGATCTACCAGTACTTCACCGAGGAGGAGAAGAAGGCGGTCTTCGACCGGCTCTATAAGAAGAAGCAGAAGATCCGCCCGGAAGATATCCCGGCGGCGACCCAGCTCTTCACGCCCCGCTGGATAGTGAAGTATCTCGTCCAAAACACCCTTGGACGGCTCTGGGTCCAGATGCACCCCGATTCGAGACTTGTGGAGACCCTCGACTACCTCGTCCCTCTGGCGGGAGAGATCCCGCCCGTTCCGATGAAGCCGGTCCGGGAGATCGAGACCCTGGACCCCGCCTGCGGGACGATGCACTTCGGGCTTGTCGCCTTCGACCTTCTCGCCGAGATGTATCGAGAGGAGATGGCGCGGGCGGGAGAGCCCGGCTGGCCCGAGAGGCCGTCGGTCGAGTCAGAGGACGAGATCCCCGCCGCAATCCTCGCCAACAACATCTTCGGGATCGACATAGCCCTCCGGGCGGTCCAGCTCTCGGCCCTGGCCCTCTACCTCAAGGCGAAGACGTTGAACCCGAAGGCTAAGATCACCGAGAGCCACCTCGCCTGCGCCGAAATAGAGCTTCCCGACGACTCCTGGCTGGAGAAATTCCTCCGCGTCCAGTCATTCACCATTCCCGTCTACGAGCGGATCATAAGGGCGCTCTGGAAGCTGATAAAAGAGAACTCCGGCAAGGGGGCGGGGTCTCTTTTGCGGCTTGAGGATGAGATCGATCGGCTGGTCTCCGAAGAGAAAACCAGCCACAAAACGACCCTTCAGAGGTTTGAAGACCAGGCGGACCTCGATGTTGAGGCTGAGAAAGTCCAGCTTTGGGGCGAGGAGTTCTGGGACGTCCTCGGAGATCAAATCGTAATGGCCTTCGACGATTTCGCCAGGCAGCAGTCGGATCATGGTGTTGACGAGACCTTCTTTGCGGGTGAGGCGGCCAAGGGTATGCGCCTTCTGGACATCATGCGTAGGCGCTACGATGCGGTCTTCACGAATCCGCCGTACATGGCCCGGCGGAATATGAATCCCGCATTAGCAGACTTCGTAGCAGCTTACTATCAAGAAGGGAAAGGTGATCTTTACACCGCATTCATCGAGCGATGTCTTCAGTTGACTAAAGACGATGGCCGATGCGGCATGATTACAATTCACTCCTTCATGTTCGTTTCATCGTATGAGAATCTTAGAGAGAAGGTGCTAGATACTGCCTCCATCGAAACTGGCTGTCATCTCGGGACGAAGACGGAGTTTGAAATCTCTAACCCCAACGCCCAAGGTTTCGTCTCTTTTGTTCTAAGACGCGACAATGAAAAAGAGTGGAGGTCAGAGACAGTCGGAACTTGGTACCGGTTGACCAGAGCAGAGGGTGAAGAGAAGAGAAACGTTTTCGAGCGTGCCCTGTCCCACTTTTATTCCTGCGAGAGTGGCCCTGAAGTCTTCCACTACCGCCAATGGGACTTTAAGGCGATCCCCGGTGGGCCCTGGGTCTACTGGATCACGCCAGGATTGCGGAGGCTCTTCAAAGAGATGCCAAAGCTGGGGGAGATAGCAAAGCCCCGTGTAGGCCTTCAAACTGGGGATAACTTCCGATTTTTGCGGTTCTGGTGGGAGGTAGGAACCGACCGAGTGGGGTTCAGCTGTAAAAATCGGGAGGCAGCTCAGGTTGCCAGAATGAAGTGGTTTCCGTGCATGAAGGGCGGAAGCTTCCGTAGATGGTGGGGAAATCAGGAATATGTGGTCAACTGGGAAAACGATGGTGAAGAAATGCGATCTTTTACGCCAAAATCCGTTATTCGAAATCCAGACTTCTATTTCCACCGTGGCATTACATGGACAGATTTGACCTCTGGCAGGTTCAGTGCCCGTCTTTCCCAGGGCGGATTCATATTTGAGCACACAGGGAATTGCATCTTTCCGGAGAATATTAATTATATGCTTGGAATAATTAATTCAGATCTTTGCCATCATATTTTAAACATAATAAATTCAACCATACATGTTGAGGTCGGCGATCTCGCTCGTCAACCCATCCCAGAAGAGCCTAGCAGAAAGATCGAAAATTTTGTCGATCGTGCCATATCCCTCACCCGCGCCGATTCCGCCGAGGACGAAACCACCTTCGACTTCATCGCCCCGCCCTGGTCCGCCACCCTGGATGACACCCTCACGGATATCTGGCTGCGAGAAGATGCCCTCAAAGACGTGGAAAAGGCCATCGACGAGGAGGTCTACCGGCTTTACGGCATCTCCGAGGAGGACCGTCGGGCCATCGAATCCGAGTTGGCACAGCCCGCCTCCGAAGGCGAGGATGCAGCCGAAGAGACCGAGCCGGATTACATCGACGAGGAGGAACTCTCCCGCCGCTGGATTTCCTACGCAATGGGAATCGTCATGGGCCGCTTCCAGCCCGGAGCGGGGGCCATTGGAGCGGGCCGCTTCCCCAAAGACGTGGCTGAAAAGCTCCGTTCCCTGGCAGACAACGACGGCGTGGCCACCCTGGACGAGGGCCACCAGGACGACCTCGCCCGCAAGGTCTACTCGGCCCTGGAGATCGCCCTCGGCGAGGAGGGGGCGAACGAGATAATCTCGACGGCCCTCGGCGACGAGAACGGCGACCCTGAAAGGGCCCTTCGCCGCCACTTCGAACGGGACTTCTTCAAGGAGCACCTCAAGAAGTACCGGAAGCGCCCGGTCTACTGGCTCTTCCAGTCGCCGAAGAAAATCTACAGCGTCTACGTATTCCACGAGAAGGCGACTGTCGATACTCTGCCCCTCATCCTCGGAAACCGGTACGTAGCGGGAAAGATCAACCAGCTCAAACATCGGATCGACGAGGTCAATGGTGCCAAATCGTCATCCGCTGGTCGGGAGAAGAAGAGGGCGGAAAAGGAGCTGGAGGGGCTGGAGACCGCCCTCTCAGACCTCATGGACTTCGAGAAGGCCCTTCGCCAGGTCCTTGAGGCAAAGGACGAGAGGGGCAGGACCGTCGGCTGGACTCCGGAGATCGACGACGGCGTGATCCTGAACCTGGCTCCGCTCCGCGATCTTATGCCCTCCTGGAAGGAGCCGGCGAAGTTCTGGGGGGGCCTTGAAGCCGGGGACTACGACTGGTCCTATACGGCCATGAGGTACTGGCCCGATCGGGTCCTGGAGAAGTGCAGGGCCAACAAATCCTACGCCATAGCTCACAACCGGCTGGACGTCTACGAGGGTGATCGCTGATGGGCAGAGGTGCGGGTGAGGCTGTGGGTGAGGGCGCGGTATCCGACTACCTGCGGGATCTCATCGAGAAGCAGGTGGAAAATCGCGGCATCGTGGTCTGGTACGATCCCCAGAGCTGCTACGCCGACTTTGCAGAACGACTGAGCTTGCCGGATACCGTCGTCGAGCGCTACGACGGCAGCTTCTTCGAGCTTCGATCTCGTATCGAGCCTCTCATGGTGGGGCTTGAGCCTCCCAGGCTCGTCATCTACGTCCCGCTGGACAGGGCAAAGGCCCAGAACGCCCTCATTGAGGCCGAGATGGCGGGGGTGGTCATGAGGCCGGGCGCCCAGCCATGGACTCTGAATACGAGGCTTGCAGTGGTCGCCAAAAACGGCCTCAAGGCGACGGGCCAGTGGACAGAGGATGACCTCAAAAAGGTCGAAAGGGAGATCGAAGCCAGAAAGTATAGCTCCATCGAGGAGATCGAAAAGATCGCCGACGTAAGGGAACATGCCACCGGAGTCCTCCAGCTCATCTTCGGTCCCGGGGATTTCATGGACGTAGCCCTGAAGTTCCTCAGCGATCCCCGATTCGATCCCAGAATTGAGGAGAAAGACGCGCTCGCGGAACTGTCCCAGATGATGGCGGCCGAGCTGGACGCAGAACCGTTGGCCGACGAAGACGATCCAGCCTCTTACAGGTCCAGGCTTGCGCGGTACGTCTTGGCCACCGATTTCTTGGCAGGAATCTCTTCGGTCCCTGACCAGCTCGCCTCGGTCAGAGCGGCATCGAGGCCAGGTGCCAAAGACGCCTGCGTGAAGCTGGCAAAGACTTGGCGGAGCATGCGCGACCTTCAGAAGAGCTATGTAGATCGGGCGTCTGCCGTGGAAAAGGAGCTTGGAATCTCCAGGATAAGCTTTTCCATGGATCAGATCCTGAGAACGGAGACGTTCCTCGAAGTAGAACGATCGCTTCAGAAGAGCGTGGAAGAGGCCCTCATCCAGAAGGCAAACGAAGATCTGGTCCAGATCGCCGCCGCCCACAGGTCAAGCTTCTGGTCTGAACAGACAGCAGAAGTCCAGGCTCGATGGTCTCTGATAGAGACCGCAGGCCAGCTCCTTCTGGAGGCTGAGAGGATCGAAAATGAGATCAGATCCCTTCCAGAAGAGGTCGAGTCCATCTTTTTGGCCTACACCTCAGGAGACCGGCCATGGTATCTTCTCGACTCCCACCACCGCAACATGGAGAGAAAGTTCCACGACTTTGACTTCCACAAGACCGAAGACGGCCTTGAACTGCTGGTATATCAAGCCAGAGATCGATATGCGAAGGCGGGCGAAACCCTCGCTGAGAAGTTCCTCCGCCTCTACCAGAAGGCTGGCTTCCGGATAGACCGCGCCTTAAACCAGACCGAGATATTCGAGAAAGTGGTGAAGCCATCCATAGAAGAAGGTAAGACCGCCTATGTCTGGGTGGACGCACTGAGGTTCGAGATGGCCCAGGAACTGGTCCGGATATTATCTCAGGAGTGCGACTGCGAGATCAAACCTGCTATAGCTGCAGTGCCCACCATCACCGAGATCGGTATGGCAGCGCTCCTGCCGGGAGCCCAGAAGGGAAAGGTGATCTCTGCAGGAGACGGCAAATTAGGGATGGAGATAGACGGCACCCTAATAAGGACTCGTGATGACCGAATCAAGTTTCTGAAGAGTAAGACAGGATTGAAGGTATTCGATGTAAAGCTCGACGACTTATTGCCGACGCCAAAGACGCCCGTAATCAAAGGAATTGAAGATGCCGAGCTGATCCTGGTGACGTCACAGGAGATAGACGCCCTGTGTGAAGACGAAAATGTCGCCCTGGCCCGAAGAACGATGGACGACATTCTGCTCATGCTCCAGAGGGCCTTCCGGGTCCTCGTCAAGTCCGGAGTAAATAGGATCGTCATCTCTTCAGATCACGGCTATCTCTTTGGCGATGAGCTTGGGGAAGATATGAAGATCACTGCCCCTGGCGGCAAGACCTCAGACCTCCACAGGCGCGTTTGGGTCGGAATAGGTGGAGCCGCCGAAAAATCGTATCTTCGAGCCAAGATCGCAGACTTTGGCCTCGGTGAAGACCTGGAGATAGCAGTTCCCTGGAACTTCTCCTGCTTCAAGGTCAGCGGCGGCTCTAGAGCTTACTTTCACGGCGGTTTATCTCCCCAGGAGATTATCGTTCCGGTGGTCGTGATGACCCCAGTATCAGATGGCGAAGAAGAGGGGAAAGACATAATCTGGGACATTGATTACGGAGGCAAGAAGCTGACGACGCGGTTCTTCTCCGCAAAGGTCGCTGGCCGAATCAAATTTATCTCTCTTCCAGTTACTCCGAGCGTGAGGGTGGAATTAAGGGAAGGCGGGAAAGTGATCTCAAAGCCCGTCAGCGCGTCTTACGGATTCGAGGATGAGACCGGCGACGTTCAGATGAAGCTTGGAGAGAAGGACCCCCTCGCATTGGAGCCAAATACGGTCACATTGATGCTAATAGAAGATCCATCCCAGAAAACGGTCCGAATCCATCTGACGGAAGCCGTTACTGGAGTTGAGCTCACGCCGCCCAAAGAGATCGAAAATGCCCTACTTCAGTATTGAGTTAGCAAAAGAAGAGAACGTCAGATCATCCATGAGATGAAGGAAGAGAGCTATGCCCGAACTCGACCAGAAGACAACTTCGATGTTTGCCGGCAAGGTGGTCCGAAAGGATCTGGTATTGAGGTTAAAGGCGGGGATCGGAAGCACCGTCCCCAGCTTCGTTCTCGAATATCTTCTAGGCAAATACTGCGCAACCGATGACGACGCCGTCATCGAAGCCGGAATGAGGTTGGTGACTTCTACCCTAGCAGAAAATTATGTCCGGCCCGAAGAGTCAAACAAGGCCCAGTCCCTAGTCAGGGAGAAGGGCAAATACACCCTCATCGACAAGATCAAGGTCAGATACCTCTCTGATGATGACAAGTATTGGGCGGAGTTCGTCAACTTCGGCCATAAATACGTCCACATCCCGGAAGATTACGTCCGGAAGTACGACCGATTGCTCATGGGCGGCATCTGGGCGCAGGTAGAGATCGCCCACAGATATGATGAAGAGGCAAAGGGCAAGCGAAGCCCCTTCTGGATAGAAGAGATGAAGCCCATTCAGCTGGCCACCTTCGACCTGCAGGAATACATCGAGTCTCGCCGCCAGTTCACCTCTGACGAATGGATAGATCTCCTGATCAGGAGTATCGGCCTTGAACCCTCCAATTTCGACAGGAGGCTCAAGCTCGAATTCCTTGTAAGGCTGATTCCTCTTTGCGAGCAGAACTACAACTTAGTGGAGCTTGGGCCTAGAGGAACAGGAAAGTCCTTCGCATACCAGGAGTTCACACCTTACGCCATCCTTCTCACGGGCCCGACCACCGTGGCCAACCTCTTCTACAATATTGGAACCGGGAAGATGGGACTTGTAGGACTTTGGGACGCCGTTGCCTTCGACGAGGTGGCAGACCTTCAGAAGATGCCGAAGGAGGTGATAACCACCCTCAAGACCTACTGCGAGTCGGGAACCTTCGCCAGAGGCAAAGATGCTCTATCAGGAACTGCATCCATAGTCATGTTCGGCAATACGAACCAGCCTGTTGAGGTTATGGTTCGATCATCTCACCTCTTTGTCCCGATGCCCGAAGTTATCAGGGAAGATATGGCCTTCTTCGATCGAATTCATTTCTACCTCCCCGGCTGGGAAGTTCCCAAGATGCGTGTCGAGTTCTTTACCAAACACTACGGATTCGTGGTGGACTACCTGGCCGAGGCTCTGAGGGAAATGCGGCGTCTGAACTTCGTAGACTCGATCGATCATTACTTCTCTTTCGGCTCGCACCTGAACGCCCGAGACGTAAAAGCCGTTAGGAAGACCGTCTCCGGCCTGATCAAGCTGGTCTATCCCCACGGCGATTTATCCAGGGAAGAGATGGCCGAAGTTCTGGAGCTGGCGATTGAAGGTAGGCGGCGTGTGAAGGAGCAGCTCAAGAAGATGGGGTCCTTTGAGTACCACCAGACTTCTTTCTCTTACATCGACAACGAAACTCGGGAGGAGCGGTACGTCGGCGTCCCGGAGGAGGGCGGTCGGGATCTGATATCAACAGACCCTCTCGCACCCGGTTCTGTTTATGCGGCGTCGGTGGACGATCAGGGTAAAGTGGGTCTATATCGCCTGGAAGTTGGATCTTCACCGGGCACCGGCAAGCTCAAGATAGCTGGCGGCGTCGATAGCAGCATGAAAGAGTCGATCCAGAGGGCCTTCGCTTACATAAATGGCCATAAGAGCGAGATGGGGATCGCTAGACCCTTTGATACGACCGATTTCCACGTCGAAGCTATAAATCTCCTGAACAATCACGTCTCCTGTGATGCTGGAATCGGCCTGGTGGCTGCCATCTATTCCGCGATCATGAAGCAGCCCGTTCAGCCCGGCCTTCTGATCCTGGGAGATCTGAGTATCCAGGGGAACATCAAAGCCGTCCGATCTCTAGCAGAACCTCTTCAGGTCGGAATGGATAACGGTGCGCTCTGTGCTCTGGTACCAATCGAGAATAAGCGCCACTTCCTTGAAGTTTCGGCGGATATAGTAGAACGGGTAGATCCGATATTTTATGGAGACCCTTTTACAGCAGCTAGAAAATCATTGGGCTTGAAATGAAGTACCTATCTGTTTATAAAACGCTGGCAAAAGAAAGAGGTTTAAACACATGGCAGAAGAGGTGGCTTTCGAGCCCATCAGCAAAAGATTGCCCCATGGCGGCGCTGCAAACATTCGCGGCGAGATCGTATGGCGCATTACCAAAGAAGAGCTCGAAGAGATGAAGGGAAGAGTGATGAGCATCTTCGACGAAGATGACTAAAATATACCATTTGGCGCAGAACCCGAGCCCTTCAATATCTTCGTCTAATACATCATGCAACCGTTCATGTGATTTCCGATCAAATCCGAGCACAATAATCTCTTAACGAAATTCATTTCCTTTGAGTAATCTTAAAGAACATAAGTGCAGAAATAGTCAGTTGATGATCAAATGCACAAGCTTCAGATGATTGAGGGGCTGAAACGAAACCCCAAGAACGTCCGCTTTGATAAGTTGTGTGCTGTTGCAAAAGCCTTTGGTTTTCATTTCAGGGGCGGGAAGGGCAGCCATAGAATTTATGTTAGAGAGGGCATAAGGGAGATATTGAACTTTCAGAATGTAGATGGAAAGGCGAAACCTTATCAAGTACGGCAATTTATAAAGATAGTAGAAAAATACGGCCTGATCGAGGAAGATGCGGATGTATAAGTACGCGATAGAGATTTTCTACAGCGCCGAGGACGAGGGCTACATTGCGGTCGTTCCGGAGCTTCCTGGCTGCTCCGCCTTTGGCGAGACCGAAGAGGAGGCCCTGAACGAGGTTAAGGTTGCCATGGAGCTGTGGCTCGACACTGCGAAGAAAGAGGGCCGAGAAGCTCCAGAGCCGCTAGGAAAAGCCCTTCTCGCCGAGCTTCACGAGATCGCCGCCCGGCAGACGGTGGGCGTCTGAGCGGATTTCCTGAATGGAGCATTATTTTTATTTCATAAAAACAGTCAAGATCGCCGACAATCAATCGGCGATCTGCTGCGCGGAATCCTCCGCCGACGTCCTCCTGCCCTCTTCCCTCTTCAGCTCTCGAAGCAGCGCCAGAGGGTCCGGCCAGCTTGCGTGACCACGCGGACCTTTTTGCCACCGACGTTATATCTTGGCCAGGACCGCTTCGGTCGGGGCGAGCTCCGTCCACTGGTCGGAGGTGCCCTCGTACTTCCAGACGCCGGTCCTGTCGGGGAAGATGACGTAAAGATCCGGCTCGCCAAGGGGCAGAACTTTCGCATCCTACGACGTCCGCGGCATTCTCGCGGACTCACCGATCTTTGTCGCCGAGCCCAAGGGCCTTCTCTCCCCTCTGGAATACAGCCTGACCGAGGATGATGCGGATGTATAAGCGCGCGATAGAGATCTTCTATATCTCCGAGGACGAGGGG
>NPIE01019816.1_pt1 | contig 16218 bp, 19 predicted proteins | sample 8637661 | NCBI WGS metagenome assembly NPIE01 (sample SAMN07420842, study PRJNA396082) | bioreactor metagenome | isolation source: sample BA12 brine-fed electro-methanogenic bioreactor BA | place: Japan: Kochi | collected 2016-12-09 | reverse complement strand
TACACGAAAGAAAAAGGAACTGTCCTCGAGAGGAAATCCGTATGAGAGAGGGGAGAAGAAGATAAAACATCCAATGGCGATGATGAGAAAAAGAGGAAGAATGATATGAGATTTATGAGATGAGGTGAGAAAATAAGAAAGAGCAATGAGCGCAAAGATAAGAGAGGGGAAGTAGTGATACAGGAATGCAACGCGAGAAATAAAGAAAAATGGTATCAGATTTGCAAAAAACCCGATAGGAAGTATAAGAGAAAAAAGAGAAACGTTTTTTCGTAATAGGTCGCGTAATGTAGTGAGTGAAAAGAGAATAATAGCAAGGAATGCTGACCACCAGATAGATGGGTTTCCTTGTAAATAGATACGAGCCTCAATACCAGGAGACAGTATTGTATTCCAAAAATAAATGGGACGAAGAAGAAAAGGCCACGTATATACTTCAGATCCATAAGGGTGGGGTTTTTCTATACCAGCGTTTGCACTGAACATTGTTTTATTCACTTCCCATATTTTTTCAAGAAGAGAAGGATGATCATACGTCCTGTAGAGATTGTTTCCAATAAGTGTTGATTGAAAGGCAGGGCTCATATATACATCGCCGGGGCCTGTGTAGGGGAGGAGTGAAAGATGTATAGAAAAGATAGAGACGTAGAGAATAAGTACAATACCACATACGAGAAGTATTTTTTTTAGTGCAACAACTATAGGCTCATGAAAAAAAGAGATAATACATGCAAGTCCGATAAAGAGGAGCCCAGTCCATTTCACAAGAACACCACACCCCAGAGCGATACTTCCCCAAAATAACCACGAAGGATGTTTTGTAGTGTAGTGGTAGAGAACGAGCGCAAGCCCAAGAAATCCAAATACAAGCATAAAAATATCGGTAAGGATGAATCGTGATTGTACAAGAAATGCATTATCAAAAATAATCAACAGTGCAGCAACAGTACTCGTAGATTTCTTCTTTGTTAACTGATAGGTGAAAAAATAGACGACAAGAGGAAGAAGCACTCCAAAGACTCCAACAATTCCTCGCATGAGTAGATAAAAAGAATCAGGATACACGTCATTAATTCCAGTAAACTGAAATGAGTATGAAGGACTCATGCCAACAAGTGATGCAATACCAGCGCTGATCAGTTTTGCAAGAGGAGGGTGTATATCAAAATAGAATGATTGTTGAAAATATTTTGTAATAAAATCCCCAAAATATACTTCATCAAAGACAACCTCTTGAGGATATCCGAACGCAAAAAAACGAGTTCCAAGTGCAAGGAGAAAAATAATAAGGATAAGAAACCATTGTTGTGAACATACGTGTTTTACTGCAGTCATCATATCTATATGCTACTATACTATACAGAGCAAATCTATGACTAGTATTGAGGCAATCCTCTTAGGAATTGTTGAAGGAATTACAGAGTTTCTTCCTATCTCATCAACAGGACATCTTATTATTACAGGACACATTCTCTCAATCTCTCCTTCTCCATTTCTCACAAGTTTTGAAATTATTATACAGATAGGAGCCATGATGGCTGTTTTTTTTCTATACCTTACAACACTCTACAAGCATAAAGAAATTATTGGGAAGATTGTTGTTGCATCTCTTCCTGTTGCGATAGTAGGGGCACTGTTGTATACCCAGATAAAAGATGTATTACTTCAAAATCTGTCGATTCTTATCTGGGCCCTTGGAATTGGAGGAGTAATCTTTATCGCATTTGAGCTCTTGTATAAAAAATCATTCCATATTCAACGCCTTCAGGATATATCGTACGTGCGTGCATTGGGAATAGGATTGTTTCAGGTTTGTGCACTCATTCCTGGGGTGTCTCGTGCTGCTGCAACGATACTAGGGGGTATGGGGATTGGTGTTGATCGGAAAACGAGTGTAGAGTTTTCTTTTCTTTTGGCTGTTCCAGTTATTATAGGAGCAGGAGGTCTTGATATAATACGAACTGATATATCTGTGTTTGAGGGGATGTGGGGGGTATTGCTTTTGGGATGTATCGTGTCTGCAATGAGTGCATATCTCAGTATGAAGTGGTTAATCTCATTTGTACAACACCATTCATTTATATATATTGGAGTATATAGGATCGTAGTAGCAATTGTGCTTGGCGTCCTGTTTTTATGATACTATCCCATAAAAGATAATCTATATGAGTATATTTGTTGAAATAAGTATTATTATTGTTCTTGCAACAGTGGTTTCTATTATCATGAAACTTTTTAAGCAACCACTGATCATTGGATACATTGCTACCGGACTTCTTGCGGGTCCTTACGTACTACGAATTATTCAAACACAAGAAACAATTCAAGCGCTTGCTGAAATTGGCATTGCATTTCTGTTGTTTATTGTAGGTATTAACTTAAGTCCTCGAGTTATACGAGAAGTTGGAGCGGTTTCTCTTATTACAGGGCTTGGACAAGTTGTCTTCACCTCTGGTATAGGGTTTCTTATCGCCCGCACACTTGGATTTGATATTACAACAGCACTTTATGTAGCAGTAGCGCTGACGTTTAGTAGTACGATCATTATCTTAAAACTCCTCTCTGATAAAGGAGATTTAAATAAATTATATGGAAAGATATCTGTAGGGTTTTTGTTGGTGCAGGATATCGTTGCAACATTTATTCTTATTCTTATCGCTTCATTTTCTGAGGCGGGAGTAGAAGATCGTATTGTAAGTGGGATAATGCTTCTGGGGAAAGGAGCTGTTCTGACAGTGGTGTTTCTTTTTATTGGAGCTAAAGTTCTTCCTCGTTTAGAACGGTTTTTTGCTCGTTCACAGGAACTGCTTTTTATCTCATCAATTGGATGGGGACTTGGTGTTGCATCTTTATTTCATGCACTTGGGCTTTCTATTGAGGTGGGGTCATTGGTTGCAGGAGTAACGCTTGCAGTTTCTCCATATCACTATGAAATTGCAGCAAAGATGAGACCACTTCGAGATTTCTTTGTTGTGCTGTTCTTTGTTGTATTAGGATCTCAAATGGCTCTAGGGGATGTAACAACACAAATTATTCCTGCAGTGATACTGTCACTATTCGTATTAGTGGGAAATCCTCTTATCGTCATTATATTAATGGGAATGCTTGGATATCGAAAACGAACAGGATTTCTTGCAGGACTTACCGTTGCTCAAATTAGTGAGTTTTCTCTTATTTTAATGGCACTCGGACTTAGAAACGAACATATATCTTCTGATATTGTGTCGTTGGTTACGATGGTGGGGATTATTACCATTGCCGCTTCAACCTATATGATTTTGTACGCAAATCGTATCTATGGATTACTTGCTCCTGTTCTTTCGATTTTCGAAAAGAAAAAGGCACGACAGGAACAAAATTATGATGAGGAGTATGACATTATTTTATTTGGAGCAAATCGAATTGGTCAGGATTTTGTGAATGTCTTTTCTCATTCTGAGAAGAAATTACTTGTTGTTGACTATAATCCTAAAACGATAGAGTTACTTGAGCAGGCAGGAGTCTCATGTCGATATGGAGATGTTGAAGATTTAGAATTTCTTGATGAGCTTCCTTTTAGTAGTGTAAAGATGGTTATCTCAACAATTCCTGATGCTGAAGCAAATGCACTACTCTTAAAAAAGATTCGAGAACGGAAAGAAGATATTATTGTTATTGCAACCGCGTACTCTATTCTTGATGCTGAAATGTTATATGAAGAAGGAGCATCATATGTTGTCACACCACACTTTATTGGAGGAGCGTTGGTTTCTGAGATGATTGACAAGTATGGATTTCATGCAGATAGTTTTGCATTTGAAAGAGCAAAACACATTACCTATCTTAACCTTAAAAAACGACAGGAAGGGATGCATGTCCGTTCTGATATCTACTAACTATGTTTTCATGGCACTCACTTCCAAAGCCGTTCTTTGTATTGGCGCCAATGCATGANNACAGGGCATTTCGGCAACTTGTCTTTGTACTTGGGAAACCTGATGTTATGATGACAGAGTTTGTATCTGTTGATGGGCTTACTCATCCACATTCACAGGAGCGATTGTTTAGATATTATCTTTCGTTTGATGAAAGAGAAAGACCCCTTATCGCTCAGATATGGGGGACTGATCCTGATGCATTTTTAAAAGCAGCACGTATGATACGCGAAGCTGGGTTTGACGGTATTGATATTAATATGGGATGTCCTGATAAGAAGGTAGTGGCTATGGGAGCAGGGGTTGCTCTGGTCAATGACCCGCAGCGAGTTGGAGCGATTGTTGCTGCAACAAAAGAGGGAGCAGGAGATCTTCCAGTATCGATAAAGACGCGGCTTGGATTTCATTCGTATGATGATACATGGATCGATGCGTTGATTTCATTTCGTCCTGCAGCTCTTACCATACACGCACGAACAAAAAAAGAATTGTCTCGTGTTCCTGCTCATTGGGACATCCTGAAAGATATTGCTTCGCGTATATCCGAAGAACATATTCCCTTTATTGGAAATGGAGATGTGATGTCATATGAAGATGGAATAGCAAAAGCAGCTACCTCAGGAGTTGATGGAGTGATGGTGGGGAGAGGGATTTTGGGGTGTCCTTGGTTTTTTTCTCCTCACAAGGATCAGTATGAGACGCAAGATGCAAAGCTTTCAGTGTTGCTATCTCATGCATACTTGTTTGAAACATACTTTTCTGGATTGAAGAATTTTTCAATGATAAAAAAACATGTGAAAGGATATGTATCAGGGTTTCCTGGGGCAAAAGAGCTTCGTGCAAAAATTATGAATACAACATCAGCACGAGAGATAGAGGAGGTGTGTTGGAAAGAAGGATACCAGGTTAGTGTTCTTGAGGAAGTGAGGCGTATATGTGAGCAAGCGTAGCCATATCTTTTTTGAGGGTATCAATAAGGGATCTGTTATATATAGCAGCAGCAGGATGATAGAGGGGGATGAGGTAGTGAGGTTTTGTTGACAAAGGAAGTTCAAAGACACGACCATGGAGTGCACCCATTGGTTGCAGTTCATGTTCAAGATCGTACTGTTCCATAAGGTAGGCTGTAGAAAATCTCCCTAACGTAGCAATAATAGAAGGTTGTATAATAGCTATCTGTCGTGTAAGGAAGGGGGCATACGCTGCTATCTCTTCAGGGAGAGGGTCTCTGTTTTGTGGGGGACGATCTTTAACGATATTTGTAATATATACAGAATCTCTCTGTATCTTAACCGAAGAAAGAAGTTCATCAAGTATTTTTCCTGCAGCGCCACAGAATGGTTTTCCGCTCATTGCTTCATTTCTTCCAGGGGCTTCTCCGATAAACATAATGGAAGCGTCATGATTTCCCTGTCCAATCACAGGAAAGTACCCCTGTTTTTTTCGAAATGCATAGAATGGAGATGTGGTGAGTTCAAGAACTTCGTCTCGTATCTGTTTGAGTTGTTCTGTTTTGACATCATTCATTACTCTATGAGTATACCAATATTGTTATTGATATTCATCTATGGTGTTGATACGATACAGGTAATGAGAACACGAAACTTATTCGTACCAGGAAAGCCTTTTACTTTGAGTCGATCAAAGCTAGAGCTATTTTTGTCATGTCCACGATGTTTTTATCTTGATAGACGACTAGGGATAGGGCAGGTACAGGGTCCTGCGTTTACACTCAATTCTGCAGTTGATGCACTTTTGAAAAATGAATTTGATATCTATAGAAGGAATAAAGAACCACACCCTCTTATGATTCAGTATGCTATTGATGGATACCCGTATGTACATGAGGATCTTGATACATGGAGAAATAACTTTATGGGGGTACGTTATACTGATCCAAAAACGCAACTTACCATCTCTGGAGCAATTGATGATGTGTGGATTGATAGTAATGACGAGCTTCATGTTGTTGACTACAAAGCAACAAGCACACAAGCAGAGCTAACGCTTGATGCTCCGTATCGAGACGCATACAAAAGACAGATGGAGATATATCAATGGCTGTTGAGGAATAATGGTTTTTCTGTGTCATCTGTTGGATATTTCGTCTATGCAAATGGAAGAAAGAATGAAGATCTTTTTAATGGAAGACTTGAGTTTGATGTTGAGATTCTTTCTTATGAAGGAGATGATCGATGGGTTGACACTGCTGTACAAGAGGCACATGCGTGCCTGTCATCTGATACACTCCCTGATCCTCACCCTGCATGTGAATGGTGTGCGTATAGAAAAGAAGCAGCTCACTATGAAACAACATAGATTTCTTATTAATGTTCCTCTTAAGAAAGGAACTATGTTCCTTTCTAATACAGAGCAGATACATCAGATTGTCTCTGTGCTTCGCCTTGTTCATGGTGATGAGATCGTCATTGTGCATGAGGGAAAAGAAGCACCAGCACGTATTGAAAACATAGAAGAAGGAAAGATTACCCTTTCTGTTGGTGAAATACTTCTTTCTCCAACGCCACCCCGAGAGGTATATCTTGCTTGCTCAGTATTAAAAAAAGATAACGTAGAGCTGATTGTGCAAAAGGCGACAGAAATTGGAGTTGCAGGAATTATTCCCTTTATTTCAGAACGGACAGTGAAGACAACGATAGCAATGAAACGATTGGAAAAAATAAGTAGAGAGGCTGTTGAGCAGTCAGGGTGGGGGAGCGTTCCTCAACTCTATGATATACAAACGTATCATGATGCTGTGGATATGCTTAAGGGTATGTGTGNNTCTACCTTGCTGATACTGAAACAGATGTTATATCTCCAATACAAGGATCATCGTGTGGTGTTCTCGTTGGTCCTGAAGGAGGATTTAGTGAAGAGGAAAGAGCGTATGCGTATCAAAAAGAAGCCCACCCTCTTTCACTAGGAAAAAGCACACTTCGAGGAGAAACGGCTGCTGTCCTTTCTGTGTATCATATACTATACTGGAGATAATGAAAAAGCATGTATACTGGGGTATCGGGATTGCTGTCTGTATTGGGATCGTTGTATCCTTTGTTGTTATGACACAACAAACATCTGATACACAGGTGCATGCTGAAGTGCAGGCGGGATTTCTTGTTCATATTCCTTACGAGTGGGTAGGAAAGTATGCTACCTCATATACAGGACAGGGTGATGTTGTATTTTACTTCACAGCGCCTGAAGGATCGATTCCTTTATTCGTGATACACAAACGTTCAGAGGCAGAAACACTCCCAGAGGGAGTACGAGTCATTGGGGAGAATAATGGATTTGTCTATGGCGTAACACAAACAGAAAAAGGTATCTATTCTGGAGAAGAATCATCTCAGTTTAATGCGTTACAAAAAGGCGTCCCTACGGTGATTGCTTCATTTACGTTCCTCTAGTTTTGTTATTAAAACACGATCTCCAATAGAGATGTTGTGTTGTAGTGATGCACCTCCTCGTATCTCAAGCACAAGAGAAGCGGGTTTTGCAGAACGAGCTGTTTTGATATCAATACCATGTGATGGTGGTTGAAGGTTATGAGTAATATCTACAATCACACCATCATTTATCCATATAATATCGATAGGGAATGACATGCCCTTCATCCAGAAGGTTCTTTTTTCAGCACGATCAAATACGAAGAGCATAGCCTCGAACGTATCAAGTGAATCATACGATGAGAGCCCTATTCGTTGTTTTGAGGCTGAAGCAGCAACTGCTGCAGAGAATTGAACATCGTTAATCTGAACACGAGCAATGTCAGCGTCACTCCACTCAGAAGAAGAAGAGGAATAGGTAATGACAAACCCAACAGTTATTAACACAAGAAGGATGACAGTAAGAGAGATAAAGAGTATCATGTTTTTTTGTATGTTCATGGTAACTATACATAGTAGTGTATCACTAAGCAGTCATCTATGAAAACAAAAATTATTGCAACATTAGGACCAGCAACATCTTCAGAAACTATCATGAGAGATATGGTTCGGGCAGGAATGAGTATTGCTCGGTTTAATTTCTCTCATGCAGATATAGATCAATACAAAAAAGAAAGAACGGTACTACAGCGCATTGCACAAGAAGAGGGGAAAAACGTTGTCTGCATGCAAGATGTTCAAGGGCCTCGTCTACGAGTAGGAGAACTTCCAAAAGAAGGAATACTGCTTCGTATCAATCAGGAGGTAACTTTTTCAACAGATAACAGCGATACAGGAACTATCTATATAGAGGATCCCTATCTTCACGCTGATATACATAGGGGAGACCCTATCTTTCTTTCAAATGGAGCGATAGAACTTGAAACAGTAGGTATAAAAGGTTCTCATATTCAAGCACGAGTCCTGCGAGGAGGAACGCTATTCTCTCATAAAGCAGTAAATGTTCCCTATACGAGACTTACAACAAAAGGATTAACCGAGAAAGATAAAAAAGATATTGCTGCAGTAGCAGAAATTGGAGTAGAGTATATTGCTGTATCATTTGTACAATCAGCTCAAGATATTCAAGAAGCACGAGATCTTATCCCTCAAGGAGTAAAAGTTATTGCTAAAATAGAACGTAAACAAGCACTAGAACATATTGATGATATTATACGTGCATCTGATGGTGTGATGGTTGCCCGAGGGGATCTGGGTGCTGAAATTCCTCTTGAGACTGTTCCTCTTGTACAAAAAGATATTATTCGTCATGCAAACTGGCATGAGAAACCAGCAATTGTTGCAACACAGATGTTGCTTTCAATGGTAGGAGCGTCTCATCCAACACGAGCAGAGGTAAGTGATGTAGTAAATGCGATTCTTGATGGTGCTGATGCAGTGATGCTTTCTGATGAAACGGCATCAGGGAAATATCCTGTTGAAGCAGTTGCAATAATGAATCGTATTATCACACATGTAGAAGCACACATGAGAAGAGAATCTCGTCTCTAGAAAGAAATAACCTCCTATGATACACTAGCTCATATGTTTCAAAGATTGCTTTTAAAAAAAATGTTAGATAAACAAATGGCGCATGTTCCCAAGGAACAGCGAGAACAGTTTATCAGTATGATTGAAGAACATCCTCAATTTTTTCAGGAGATTGCATTGCAAGCTCAGGCATATGAAAAACAGGGTATGGATCGTATGCAGGCAGTAGCAAAGGCACTCGAAGAGAAAAAAGATGAGGCAGAGCGTATCTTTAAGAAATAACCTATGTCTAAACAGAAAGAGAAAAAACAAGAGGGGATTTTAGAGGTAAAAAAGACGGAACAGTATAGAACTGTTGAAGAATTATTTGAAAAAAGCAAACCATCATCTCTGTATTACACGCTTCTTGTACTATCAGCAGTTGTTGTCGCATCAGGGCTTATTTTAAATAATGCAGCTATTGTTATTGGAGGTATGCTTATTGCTCCTGTTCTTACCCCATTACTCCTTATGGCTTTGGCAATTGTTGTAGGAGAAGTTGAATCGGTAAAACATTCTTCTGTTCTTATTGCAAAATCGGTAGGGATATTAATTGCTGTATCTGTTCTCATGGGAATATTCTTTGAAGGAGGAGGAGGGCTTAATGTATTTGAAGACTCAATTGCATCAGGTATTTTGTACTTTATCGTAGCGATTGTATCAGGTGTTGCAGCAACGTTTGCATGGGTACGAAAAGAAGTTGCTGATATTCTTCCTGGTATTGCTGTTTCTGTATCGTTAGTGCCTCCGCTCGTTCTTTCTGGGCTTGCTCTCAGCACATTTGATTTTGATTTGCTTCGCTCAACATTTCTTATATTTGTATTTAACTTCTTTGGTATTGTACTTGGAAGTATGGTGGTGTTTTCATTGTTAAAATTCTATAAAACACAACAAAAAGTTCATAAAGAATCTGAAGAACAAACAGCAGAACAAAAAGCACATACATCATGAGATATATTGGAGCACATGTTTCTGCATCTGGAGGGGTAGAACATACGCCACAACGAGCCCATAGCATTGGAGCTAATTGTATGCAGATTTTTGGAGGATCTCCGGTGCGATGGAGTGCGCCACTTCCATCACAAGAAACGATACAAAAATTTCAAGAAGAAAGAAGGCAATGGGGGATCAAAAAAGTATTCATGCATGCTCCCTATCTTATCAATCTTGCGAGCCCAAAAGAAAAACTACAAGTACTGTCTCGAGAACTACTTTTAAAACATGGGAAGATAGCTGATGCACTTGGTGTTGATGGTGTTATCTTTCACATTGGATCTCGGGGAGATATGGAACAAGAAAAGGCACATATGATTATCATAAAAGCTCTTGAAAAAGTTCTTCAACATACAAAAGATACATATATCATTATGGAAAATACTGCAGGAGCAGGTAATTTAGTTGGAGATACACTTGAGGAACTTGTTTCTTTGTATAGGACAATTGATGATCCACGTCTTGGTATTTGTATCGATACGGCTCATGCATTTGCTTCAGGAATGATACAGGAGTATTCCACAAAAGAACTCGATACATTTTTCTCTGAGGTAAAAAAAAGTGTAGGGATTGGTACCATTAAAGCAATTCATCTGAACGACAGTAAAACAGAAGCGGGGTCACGAAAAGATAGACATGAAAATATTGGAGAGGGGAAGATGGGGAAAGAAAGGATACAACGATTTGTACAGAGAAAAGAAATAAAAGATATTCCACTTATTCTTGAGGTTCCAGGGTTTGACAATACAGGACCTGATAAAAGGAATATAGAAATAGTAACATCATATCTATAACATGATGGAACATACTGACGTAGAGGAAGAAGTAAAAAAAACAACACGGGCAGTTGTATCTCGAACAACTGGTTTTATTCTTGCTGGTCTTGGATTTGTTGTTGGTCTTGCGTGGAACGATGCTATTCAAACATTGGTAACAACAATATTTCCCCAAGAACAAAATACACTGATTGCGAAATTTATCTATGCATTTATCATTACCACAGTACTTGTTCTTGTTTCACTTCGTCTCGATAGAAAGGAAAAATAAAAAGTGACCAGATGGTCACTTTTTTAAAAAAAGAGCTAATGAGGCACTACTGGTTCATTAATAAATCCATCCACAAGTCCTGCATCAAGCGCTTCTTGGTCAAAAAAGCGCTTTCCATTTAAGCTTTCCATTATTGCTTTCACCTCTTTTTCTGAAAGTTTTGTTCTTTTCACAAAGATAGTTTCGATAATCATCTGACTTCTTTTTGCTTCATCTGATGGATTTTCGTATATGGATCTGCGAGATTCAAGCGCATGAAGATAAACAGTATTGTAGCGATGCATGAGACGTTCATCAAATGCTTGAAGTACCATCCCTGCTGCTGAGTTTGCTTCACCCATGAGAATTCCTTTTGTTGGAAATGGGTGAGATTGTATTATCGAATACATTTTAAGGCAAGAAGGAACATCTCCTCCTGATGACTTGATGTAGGTGGTGAGGGGGAGTCCATTTAATCGTGCATAAATTGCTACCTTTGAAAATTTCTCAAGAGTTTTGGGATTTATATCGTTATCAAGGTAAAATGTTCCATGAAGAGCCAATGAATTAAGAAATGCCTTTTTGAATTTCATAGTAACCTCTCTATAGTTATTAATGTACTTGATTTTTCTCTAATGAGTTGCTATAATGTACAACATAATATAAGTAAAGTCAATTCATTATATGAGTTTTGAAAACCCAGAAAAAAACAATGAAGAAGTACTTGAGGGAACAGTAAAAGAGGAAGAGGGGGAGCATGAAATGAAATCTCCTGAGTACTTTGACCCAAGTTCTAACTCCTATATTACAAAAGAGGAGCATGATAGAAAGATAAAAGAAAAATTAGAAGATCCATTTGGTGATGCTTCTAAATAATAAAAACCCCCATCTTGGGGGTTTTTATTATGAATGATACAATCTGTACAATGCTATATATCGTTTCCACCCCTATTGGGAATATAGAGGATATCTCTTTGAGGGCACGTAAGATTCTTGAGGAGATACCATATGTGATAACAGAAAGCCCCCAGGATTCAGGGAAACTATTTCATATACTTGGTATAGGGAAGAAAAAGATGATTAAGTATAACGATAGAAATAAAGCACGAGTAACTGATGAGGTTATCGCACTTCTAAGAGAAGAAGATGCGGTATACGTTACATCTGCAGGAACACCAGTGGTCAGTGATCCAGGAAGTGATTTAGTGAAACGTGCTTCTGCAGAGGGGATTGAGATTTCAGTTATTCCTGGTCCATCTGCTCTTACCAGTATCCTTGCTGCATCTGGACTGCATGCACAAACCGTTATCTTTGTAGGATTTCTTCCAAAAAAGAAAAAGAAAATACAAGAACTGTTAGATGGACACGGTAGTGATGTATTATTTGTATGTTTTGAATCTCCTTACAGAATTGTAAAGACACTTGAATATATTGCAGAGATTCTTCCATCCTCAGAACTGTGTGTGGGAAAAGAAATGACAAAAATACATGAAGAATATATTCGAGGGAGTGCTCAAGATGTTCTTTTATATCTTACTAAGCACCCAGATAAGGTTCGAGGTGAGTTTAGTATTGCTCTCTACGTCCCTAAAAAAGTAAAAACCCCTCCTGAAATGCAATACCTGCAGAGGGGTACAAAAAATTGACAGAATCGCCTTTTTTGTTTTCGTAGCGTATTCTATATGAAGTGTACAAGTTTGTCAACTTTTTGCATTATAGTTTGTCTTCTTCTATCTGTGTTCGAAGATCAGCAACATATGAGTGAAAGTAGTGAATATTATGAAGTGTAAGGAGAGAAAGTGCTGCTATTTCATGTGATCTGAGAAGATGATGAATGTATCCAACACTATAATGAGAACATACGCTACAAGAACAAGTAGGATCGAGTGGTTCTTGTGAATCTTGATATATTCTTTTTCGTATATCAAGTTTTCCCTGTGAAGTGAAGGCATATCCATGACGTGCATAGTGAGTTGGAACGATACAATCAAAGGTATCAACACCTTCTTTGATAATAAGGGGAATGTCTTCAAGGTGCCCCACTCCAAGAAGGTGACGTGGTTTTTGGGGAGGGAGGAAAGGATGTATTGAAGAAAGCATCGCTGTCATGTCTTCTTTTTTTGATCCAAATTCTCCTCCAATACCAAATCCATCAAAGGGAAGTGAGGTGATATATTGAGCACTTTCTTCTCGAAGATCTTTATAACGCCCTCCTTGAATAATGCCATAGAGTGCATTTGTTCCTGTACGCGCATCAAGGGAACGTTGTGCCCACCGATGGGTCTTTTGAAGAGATGTTTTAACATACGCATGATTAGCAAACGGAGGAGGACACTCATCAAACGCAAACATAATATCAGCCCCGATCTGTTCCTGGATAGTTATTGACCCTTGTGGTCCTAGAAAAAGTTCTTTTCCATCAATATATGAGGTAAAGGTGACTCCATCTTCTCCTATGGTAATGAGTTTAGGTTGTGCTCCTTCTCGAAACTGATCATATAAAGGTTGTGAGATCATTTTCTGGGAGTGGAAGTCTTTTCCAAATCCAAGGCTAAAAACCTGAAATCCTCCTGAGTCAGTCATAACAGGATGATTCCATCCCATAAATGAATGGATGCCTCCATGGTTCTGTATAATAGTTTCTCCTGGTCTTAGGTGGAGATGATAGGTATTTGCAATAATCATCTGAGTTGTTGTTTCTTCTAGGAGAAAAGTAGGAAGTGCTTTAATCGTTGCTTGTGTAGCAACAGGAATAAAGGCAGGAGTCTGCACTTCTCCATGAGGAGTCAAAAGAACGCCACGACGGGCGTTACTTTTATCTGATGTATGAGTAACTGAAAATGATATCATATGAGATATCCTAGCATAGAAAAAATAAAAGTCGCCAGTGAGGGCGACTTTAAAAACTTAATATTACATTAACATCCAACAGTANNTTCCCAACAGTATCAGGAGGAAGTGGTGATTGAAGAGTTCTTTTTTTCGGCTTAATTTCTTGAATAAATGTTTTTAATTCCCGTATGCACGTATTGTTGTGCACAACATGCTCAGGGAGAACGGTATGAGGAGCTACCTCAAGCACTTTTTCAAATTCTTCAATAGAAAGAGTGTTTTTACTGAGTACTTTTACGCTTCCATCTGGTGTTTTTTCAGAACAGGAATAAGAGATGAAAGGGTATGAGTTCATTGTTACCGTGAAATCTTTGTCGCTAGAAAAAAGGATTTGGTATGGTGCAGACATGTGAACCTCCTTTGTTAGAGATGTATATGAATAAGAGCTTGTAAAATACTACCGCTTTCTCTTTCTTCTGTCAATTGAGAGGCTTTGTATTTTTTTCTTTATTCGTGCAGCCTCTTCAAATTGAAGATTTCTTTGGGCAAGTTGTAGCTTGCGTTCTAATTCGTGGACATACTCTTTTTGAAACTCTGGGGTAGGTTGTTTTTCTCCATCATCTTTCTGTAAGTGAAGTGAGTAGATAATGTCTTTGGTAATAGTAAGAGGGGTTTTATTATGTTTTTTGTTAAATGCTTCTTGGATGGCTCTTCGGCGAGATGTTTCTGAGATTGCTGCTTTCATTGATGCGGTAATACGGTCAGCATAGAGAATAACATGTCCTTCACTGTAACGAGCAGCTCTTCCTGATATCTGTATAAATGAGGTCTTATCTCGAAGGAACCCTTCTTTATCAGCATCAAGGATAGCGACAAGAGAAACTTCTGGAAGATCGAGTCCTTCTCGAAGAAGGTTAATCCCTACCAACACATCATATGTCCCTGATCGTAGTTGAGAAAGTATTTTAGGTCTTTCTAGAGTATCTATCTCAGAATGCAGAAATGCTGCTTTGATGTTTCGTTCACTAAAATATTCAGCAAGTGTTTCTGAGAGACGTTTGGTGAGCACAGTTACTAAAACTCGTTGATGTTTTGTGACACGTGCTTCTATTTCATTGATAAGGTCAGGTATTTGATTATCTGTTGGACGTATCTCTATGTCTGGATCAAGAAGGTAGGTAGGACGAACAATTTGTTCAGCAATATGAGATGAATGATCTTTTTCATATTGTCCTGGTGTTGCTGATACATACAGAGTGTTTCCCAACTTGTCTTCAAATTCTTTAAAGGTAAGAGGTCTGTTATCAAGAGCAGAGGGGAGACGAAATCCATACGCAACGAGCGTTTCTTTTCGTGCACGATCACCATTATACATTCCTCGTATTTGAGGAAGGGTCATGTGAGATTCATCAATAATGGTGAGAAAATCTTTTGGGAAGTAGTCGATAAGAGTATAGGGAGGAGCTCCTTTCTTTCTGTCTTCAAAATAACGAGTATAGTTTTCTATTCCTTTACACCATCCAATTTCTTCAATGAGAGCAAGGTCATAGTGTGTTCGTCGTTTGAGGCGTTCTGCTTCGAGAGGTTTGTTTTCTTTCTCAAGTGTTTTAAGTTGTTTGGCAAGATCTTTTTTTATTGATGCAATCGCACGTGAACGAGTTTTTTCTTCTGAGAGCCAGAATTGAGCTGGGAATATGGAAACTGATTCTACGGACTGTAAAGATCCACCAAATGGTTCCATGATCTGTATATCTTCAATAACACCTCCTTGTAGCTGTATGCGAATAATATGGTCTTCCCCTGGAGGCCATACATCAATAGAGTTATCTCGTTGACGCATTGATCCTCTCCAGAACTCATATTCATTTCGTTCATACTGTAATGATCGTAGTTGTGAAAGAAGTTCTCGAGGAGTTATTACATCATTCTTTTTCAATTCAATACGTAGTTGTTGATATGTTTCTGGATCACCAAGGTTATATATAGCTGAAACTGATGCAACAACAATGGTATTTCTCCGTTCAAGAACTGATGAGACAGCTTGGTGCCTCAAACGTTCTATCTCTTCATTAATTTGAGCTGTTTTTTCTATATAGGTATCAGAGGTAGGGATGTATGCCTCAGGTTGATAGTAGTCGTAGTATGAAACAAAATAGCGAACATGATCATGAGGAAAGAGTGCTTTGAATTCTTCATATAACTGTGCGGCTAATGTTTTATTATGAGAAAGTACGAGAGTGGGGACGCCAAGTTGTTGTATAACATGCGCCATGGTAAGAGTTTTTCCACTTCCTGTTACCCCAAGAAGCGTTTGATGAACATGTTTCTTTCCTTTTTTGTAATGAGAAACAAGCGATGTAATCGCTTGTGGCTGGTCTCCAGCAGGGGCTGGTTCTTTTCTGATATCAAATACCTTTTTCATAACAATGTTTTTGTATGATGCAATCTTTGATAGGTAATAGCAAATCGATGTGCTTCATTACGAAGACGAAGAA
>NPIE01009063.1_pt1 | contig 16219 bp, 18 predicted proteins | sample 8637661 | NCBI WGS metagenome assembly NPIE01 (sample SAMN07420842, study PRJNA396082) | bioreactor metagenome | isolation source: sample BA12 brine-fed electro-methanogenic bioreactor BA | place: Japan: Kochi | collected 2016-12-09 | reverse complement strand
TCATTAGTCATTGGTCATTAGTCATTGGTTGTCATTAGGCTTTACCATATAGCTATATAACCATATAACTATATAACCATATAACTATATAACTATATAACCATATAACCATATGACTTTTCAACCTGGAATCCCAGCCTATGGACGAGTACTTCGACTGAAAGTTGTGACCAGTATACCATTATACCAATAAACCAATTCTCCCTCCAAACCCTACTTCTTCCGCCTCCAATAAACCTTCAACCAGACCACCAGCCCGGTGATCAGGATGGTGAGGCTGAATATCCCGAACAAAGGGATAAAAAGGATATAAAAATCCCCGAACAGGAATTGGAAAAACCTTGCCGTATGTACCTCGAGCATAACATTCCACAATGACATAGGTGTATTCTGAATTGGTTGTGGCATGGAAACAAATGCCTGTCGGGAGTTGATGGGCACAGCGCCCAGGTCGTAATCGAAATAATATTCTCTTCCGGAAGCTTCTGCAATGTATCCCGATACGATTTGTTGACCCAGTGGCGGGCCTGAAGGATTAAAATCAATGCGGGTACTTTTTGTAACGTAATTTTCCACATAATTCATGGATGGAATCCAACGGAACAAACCGCTGAAACTGCCCACCAGGTATTCTCCCCTGCCGGTCTTTTCAAACACATTGATGCCCATAACGCTGACAGGTGGCTGTACTGGAAAAGCTTTCAATTCCGACTGAAAGTTATCATCCGAATAAAAGATCCCTTCATTGGTCCCGATGATCCAGCGATCCAGCGCATCATCCCAGATCACATCCCGCAGCTTGTCGAACCAGGGATTGGGATTGTCGAGGTATGTATATTTGATTTTATCTACTTTGGCATTTGCGATTGCAATCAGCAAAGGTGGCCGCAGGAACATACCGGCGATGGTATTGATGATGAGGATAGCTACCAGCCAAACACCAATCTTGTTGTGCCATTTCAGCGACCACTTATTCAGGCGGGCATGTTTTTTAATGGATTGATTTTTATTTTTCCGTTTGCGGAAGATGGAAGGCATAAAGAAGTAAACCAGGCCGGTAAGGCTGAGGAAGATAAAAACAAGTCCCACAAAATCGATGATGAGCTTTCCGGGAAGACCATATATTTCCCCGCTGTGGATCACCCAGAGGGTGCGAAAGAGCCCGACCTTGTTATCATAACCTTCCGGTGGAGGAAGGGCGAGCTTGTGCCAGTCATAAACGCAATCATTATTCACCAAACCAAACCAAAGAAAAGAACGCGTCATGACGACCAGGCTGTCACCCTTCTCCCGAAGACCAGTTATCCGCTCCTCGTGAGCCGGAAGGTGGATCTTAATCCATTTGTGATTATCTTCATTAAATCTAAAGAGCCCAAAAAAAGTTCCGGCAAAAAGCTTGCCGGACTCAGTGACTAACACCGAAGAAATTTTTTTATTGTCTATCCCGGAAGGAAAACCTTCACTAAAATCTCGAAAGTTTTCAAACTTATTGTCAGCCAGCCAGATCCCGGTATTGCCAAAGATCAGCATGGAATCACTGCCGAGTTTTTCAGCCCCTTTTACTGCCCCCAGGTTCCAGTTTTCGTAAGCATATTCGCCTGGAAGCAAATGCCGGTCAACATCCAGCGGGGAAAAAGTTTCGCGGTGGTTCAGCACGATGCCGGAAACGGCCCAAAAAACAAAGAACAAAGAAAATATCAATCCAAGCCATTTATGGAGCCACCTGGAGATGCGGGCTCTGCGCTTCTTCTTCATATCCGTATTCGTTTTCTCGCTTAGTTTTTTTCTTGTTGAGTTTGATTGTTTGTTTCATGCAAAGACGCTATTTTGTTTCACGCAGAGGCGCAAAGACGCAAATTGGTTTCTCGCAAAAACGCAAAGGCGCTGTTTTGTTTCTCGCAGAAACGCAGAGGCGCTATTTGGGTCATACAAGAATGCTACTTATTTACCAGCAGCGCCCTGTCATTCCGAGTTTTGAGACCAAAATATTTTTGGCCAACATAACGGTATGACAAATTGCAGCTTTCAGTATTATAGCAAAATGTGTCAAATCCCCCTAACCCCCTTTATAAGGGGGAATCGCTCTGAGCTTATCAGAGGTTTGGCTATGAAGCGGGATAAGTCCCCCTTATAAAGGGGGATTTAGGGGGATTCAATAATATCATAATTAACACATAATCTGCAATATACACAATGTCTGTCATTGGTACCGAAGGGAGGAATCTAAATCCTTATACCCTTATTAGATTTCTCCTTGCAGTCGAAATGACCCTTGGATGAGGAATGCGAATACTCTCGGGATTACTTGTTTCTGATAAAGTAATTCCGAAACACACCTTCCTCCTCTTCCGTCCAGGCATCAAATCCCTGCTCCATCACTTTATCGATGAGTGGGGCGGGCATGAAAGGCGTGATGAGCTGGTAGATCTCATCTTCCCCCAGTTCACGGGTTTCCTTCAAAACTTTGTCGAGGGGATGTCCGCCATTGGCGATCACCTGCCTTGCATCGAATGTCAGTGTTACCTTTTTCTCATCAAACCAGTCAGGTTTGTCTGCTTTGATACTTTCACGATCCTTTATTTCCATATCTGTTTGTCCTATTTCCTTTCTTAATGTATTTACGATCTTATCGACGGGCACACCACCCACCCGGGCAGCTTGCTGCAGTGAAGTCACCCTTGCGATGGTCCTTCGCAAAACCGGATTCTTCAGCTTTTTGAACTCCGGTGCCAGCTCGATGAGTTTTTCTTCCAGTTCGGGATAAGCCTTGAGCAAGTCCCCTACTTTTGTTCTGGGTGTTATGATCAGTTGATCACTCATTGTCTTTCTTTTTGTCGTATGATAGTATCCTTTGTTCGCCTTCCAGCTTTCTTTTATCCGTTAGATTCTGCGAAACTTCAAGGGTTCCCAGGTATTCTCCCTTTTCATTCCACAGGGCGAAATATTCAATGTGGATAAATTTATCTTTCATTTGAATCCAGAACGGAGCGCGGTCCTGTTTGCCGCTTTTGAAATCATTCACAATATCATCCACCACATTCACACTGGAAGGCGGATGACAGAGGCGCACATCCCTGTTCAGGATGGCCCGGCTACGGCTGAAGATCCTTTCTTCTCCCTGCGAGAAATACTTGACCTTATCGTTGCGGTCAACAAAGGTCATGTCGATAGGCAGTGTGTTAAGAATGGCCAGGAGTTCTTCTGCAGTGAAGCTACCACTGGGCAATTGAATATTCTTCTCATCAGAACGGGCATCTTCCTCCTCTTCCATATCTTCGGGTGTCCATGTGGTTTGTGGGTCGTAAAGGCAAAAACCATATTCCTGTGTCTGTCTTGAAACCTCAAACCATTCCCTGTCGCTCAACTTATCCATCGACATGGGAAAAAGGATCTCTTCTTCTTTCATGGTCATGTCGGCCACGGCATCCGAGGCTGGCTTCAACACCATTTCGATCAGCGTGCGGGCTTCTTCCCTGCTCACATCCGTTTCTTTTAATCCTTCGATGGCCGCCTTCAGCAATTCGCGGGTTTCATCATGCTTGCCCCACATTACTTTGGGTGGACCGGTGATGCCTTTCTGTTCCAGGTACGGAAACAATAAATTTTCCTTTCGGAGATAGTGCTTATCCACATCCATCAGCTGGTTGAACAGGCCACGTAGTTGAATGAAATAATCCGGGATGTCTTCATCGGAAGAAAGTTCAGACAACCATTTATATCGCTCATCCAGTTCCCTGACAACTTTAATCAGTTCACGGTTTTCCTTGATGAAAACATCCACCGGATGACCTTCCGGGATTTCCTTTGCTCCGCTGGTATCGATGGCACCTTCCAGTGCCTGGGTATGCATATCGCAAAACTTCAGCACCTCTTCATCGGTGAGCACACCTTCAGAGATTAGTTCCTGTTCCACATCCACTACTTCCTGGTAAGGCACTTTGGCCATCAGATTGATCAGTCTTAGTCTCACTTCCTCAGGAGCTTCCCCTTCATGCAACTGAAGGATCATGTGCTTGAGAAGTTCTTTTCTTTTTTCGGAGTTATTTAATAATTCGCTCATTGTATTGTTTTGTGTTTTGTGTTTATTGTTTGGGTTACAGATTGCGAGCGTGGGCTACTGCTACTGCTACTGCTACTGCCACTGCTACTCCCTCCCCCGTTCATATATCAAAAAGTCAAAAGCAAACTCATGTTTTTCATCTTTATCGTGATGCACAATCGAAACCAGTTCCCATTTGCTGAAATCGACATCAGGAAAAAAGGCATCACCTTCAAATTCCTGTTTGATCATTGTAAGGTAGATGCGATCTGCCAGATCAAGGCTTTGTTTATAAATCTCACCTCCACCGGCAATAAAAAGCTCTTTCTCGCCCGCTTTTCGGGCAATTTCAATACCATTTTCTACTGAATTAACGACTTCAGCATAAGCTCCATCGTAGTCCTGTTTCCTGGTAAGAACAATCACTTTATGATCGCACATGATCTTTTTGTAAGATCGAAAAGTTTTCCTTCCAAGCAATACATGATGATCTCTGGTTTTATCCATAAAGTATTGCAAATCATCAGGCAAATGCCAGGGCATAGCACCCTTATTGCCTATTACCTGGTTAGCACCTATCGCTGCGATCATTGATATTTTCATTCTTTCAAATTTTCAATAGTTTAATCAGCAATTGTTTTTGTCCTTAAAAAGTTTACCAATTGCCTTTTCATTGAATTGATCTGGAAATCCAGGATACAATTTAGAAGTGGACAATTTTCTCTATTTAAAGAACATTCGATTAGTTGGATTTTGCCTGCCACAAGTTCATAAATCGCTTTAAAGCGACTTGAGGTATTGAACCAAATCCGGTCATCTTTAAATCATTTTACAAATATACTATTTAAGTATTTAATTACCTTTTTAAAACCGAAGAAATTTTTCAATTTTCTCAGGCATTAGATGGATCATTATTCCATCTCCATTGCAATTGCTTTTGGAAATAGGATATTATTCTCAAGATAAACGTGTTTTTGCAGATCTTCTTCAAACTCCCTGAGCATTGCATAAGTAACCCGAAAAGTATCGCAGGCATCAGCAGGTGGGGAATATTGCATGCTAAGCTTTCTTATTTTTTTAAATCGATCACCTTCCGTGACATGCTCATCCATCAATATTTTTATTGGACTAACAATGGTGCCAAAACTCGGAACTTCTACCTTCATATTTTTATGCTGGGCTTTAATCATTTTTCGAATAAATGGAAACAAGGAAAACTCTTCTTTTTTCATATGTTGCAAGAGCCTTCCGGAAGCTGCTTTAAATTGTAGATTGATATCGAATAGTTCTGGATGTCTCTTACCATGAACTTCAAATACTTTTTTAAGATATGGACTTAATTCAGATATTTTCTTTTCAACATATCGATGATGCTTTTTAACAATATAATCTGCAAGTTTATCTAATGGCCAAGTCTTATAATCCGCAATATCAGTGTTGGTTATATTGATCGATTCATCCAGTTCTCGTAGCACAAGTTTTGTATCAACACGATAATCCGTGTATGCATCATTTATAGTTCTGTCGCCCTGACACCAGAAATCAATCCCATGTTTTCGAAAAATTGACGATGCTCGGTGGTTCTGTGCAACTATCTCTCCAATGAATTGATTTGGATGTATAATCATCTCCTAAAGCTTTACTTGTTAACAAATTGGATGTCTGATTCGGATCCCATAATTACATATGCCTGAAAGCTCTCAATTATTGTTAAATCATGCTTTCTTGCAGCAGGAATAATAAAAGTATCATTTTTCTGCAAAAGAACTTCGCTTTTATCAATATCCAAAAGCGCAGAGCCCTTTTGAATGATAATGATTGCTTCTTTTGAGCATATGTGTTGAGGCATCTTCATTTTCTTATCGCCCATTATTTGATACACTTTTAAGGCCTTACCTTTTTGAATTCGTTCTATCTGAGGGAAATTGACTTTTTTCTTCATGAATAAATTTTATAAATCGCTATCGTTTAGATATTTGAGGTCCGCATTTTATTTAATTTTCATTAAGATTCTTCTATTCTTGAAAAATATAACAACACCACATCCTAATGCGATAACCATAGTAGTAATGGTAATAATCATAGGAATAATGAATCCTAATTCACATAATATATTGTTGTCCTCTATTAGCATAAGAAATTGTACATTTTTTCCTTATCTAAAATTACGATTCTATAGTCCCACATGAACCTCTACAGATCTCAAAACGATCTGCAGAGGATGTGGGAAAAGTGCGGGAAATTAGTAATGAAAATTGCACTTTCGTTACACTGTAATTCAATCAACTATTAACTAACAACCTACACATTATATTGACCGGATGCTTCCGGTTGATATAATATTTTTTCAACCCTAAAACTAGTTCCCCCTGCAGGCACTACCCACTCAATCACATCACCAAGTTTATGTCCAAGCAGTGCATTCGCTATAGGGGAGAAAATCGAAATTCTCCCCTTTTTTATATCAGCCTCTTCCGGGTAAACTATTTTCAGCCTAACGGTTTGCTTGTTTTCCATGAACACAATTTCAACTTCAGAATTCATGGTAACAAGATTATCAGGGATTTTCCTTGGCTCTATAATATCTGCTCTTGAAAGTTCATAAAGCAACCTTTGTATTTCAAAGTCATTAATTGTTCTCTCACCCTTTGCCTGGTTAATACATCTGTTAATCCTTTGAAAGTCCAAACTTGATAAAATAATATTGCTTCTATCCATGACCAGAAATTTTATATCAACAAAACACCCATTTATGTCCTTTAAAATTAATTTTTACCGATTAAACAACTCCCATATCAATCATTGCATCGGCAATTTTAATAAAAGCAGCGACGTTCGCACCCTTTACATAGTCTATCTGCCCATCATCCTGCTGGCCTTGTTTTACACAAGATTCATGAATGTTCTTCATGATCAATTGAAGTTTTTCATCCACTTCAACCGAGGTCCAGTTCAACTTCATTGCATTCTGGCTCATTTCCAAGCCAGAAGTTGCAACACCACCTGCATTCACAGCTTTACCTGGGGCAAATGCTACTTTATTCTTATTGAACACATCAATAGCTTCAGGCGTACATGGCATATTTGCACCTTCTGCTACTATTTTACAATTGTTTTTCACAAGATTCAAAGCATCATTCTCATTCAATTCATTTTGAGTTGCGCAGGGAATAGCAATATCACATTCTACTTCCCATGGACGACGTCCGGAATAAAACTTTGATTCAGGAAACTCCAGAGAAAATGGCATTACTACATCCTCATTTGATGCACGAAGGTCAAGCATGAATTCAATTTTATCACCTGAGATTCCACTCTCATCCATGATAAACCCATCGGGACCTGAAATAGAAATAACCTTTCCACCTAATTGATTAATTTTTGTAACCGCGCCCCAGGCGACATTTCCAAATCCTGACACTGCAACTCGCTTACCCTTAAGGTTGTCTCCCATTTTGGAAAGCATTTCCTGTGTAAAATATACAGCACCAAAACCAGTAGCCTCAGGGCGCATCAAGCTTCCACCCCAATTCCTTCCTTTTCCAGTCAATACGCCCGTATGCTCACCGGTTAGTTTCTTATACATCCCATATAAATAGCCGATTTCTTTTGATCCAACGCCAATATCACCGGCTGGAATATCCATCTCAGGTCCAATTATTTTCCACAACTGCAACATAAATGCATGACAAAATCGCATAATCTCCTCATCGGACTTTCCTTTAGGGTTAAAATCAGATCCTCCTTTTGCACCTCCAATTGGCAAGGATGTTAAACTATTTTTAAATATTTGCTCAAATGCTAAAAATTTCAGTATACTCAGGTTTACGCTTGGATGAAATCTCAAACCACCTTTGTAAGGGCCTAAAGTGTTATTGAACTGAATTCTGTAGCCGATATTTACTTCTACCTCGCCTTCATCAGTCATCCAAGGCACCTTAAATGTAGTAACCTTATCAGGTTCAACAAGTCGTTTTAGTATTCCATGCTTTCGATACTGTGGGTTTTCATTATATACATCCTCAATTGAATCAAGTACCTCACGAACTGCCTGAATATACTCAACTTCTCCCGGATGCTTCATTGAAAGTCTATCAATAATTTTTTCCATCTTTGATTACTTTTATTGGTTTAACTGCGTGTTAATTGTCACTGACAAATATCTGTTTAAATAATCGTTTAAGGCAATTTTGCAAGCTGCAATAATACAATCAACGGCTTGATAATAATCAATCGCCAAGCATTTTAAGAGCTAAAAACAGGATATTTCTCAAATGCTTATCTTTGATCTGGCAAACAGAAACAATACGATGAAAGAGAGCGATAATGCAACAAAATTGATCCGTGATCTTAAGGAAAGACAAAAGGAACTGGAATGTTTATACCGGATTTCAAACTTGCTAAAGAATAATGAAGAGCCACTTGAAAAACTGCTAATTAAAGTCGTTGAATCAATACCACCTGGGTTTCAACATCCTTCTATTTGTAAAGCAAGAATAACGATCAGAGATCTTTCCATTGAACAGAAAGATTTAAAAGAAACCGAACTTAGCCAGAAATCCAATATTGTAATTGATGGAAAAAAGATTGGTGAAGTTCAGGTTTACTACATAAAACCCATAAAATCAGAAACTGAGAGTATTTTTTTACATGAAGAAAAAAGACTTATTGATGCAATTGCAAATGAAATTGGACAATTTCTGACAATTAATCATTACAAAAATCTCGTTATTAAGAATAACAAAAGAACAAGAAATGAGATTTCTTTATCACTTAGCGAATGGCTAACACAATGGGATTTAAGTGATATTCAAATTAATAAGATATTGGGTAGTCAAATAAGCTTTAACAAAGATGAGCTGTTCTTGAAGCAAGGGACAAAAGTATATTATCTGTTATTGCTCACTGATGGATTAATAAAGTTATCCATTGGTGATCCAGCAGGCAAGAACTTTGTATTAAAAATTTGCAAACCTTTTGAGTTTATTGGCCTCGATACTTCATTGGACAACAATATATGGGACTATTCAGCAACTACGATTACTAAGTCCAAAGGCTACCTCATAGATTTCGATTTAATAAAAGAATGCCTGAGTAACAATCAAAACTTCAAGAACAAGGTGTTCCAGTTTTACGGAAAATCAAGTTTTCTATTATATCAAAAAATTAACATTTTGGCCAATAGACAGGCATTGGGAAGGTTGACCAGTACCTTACTATATTTATGGAACGATATTTACGACAGACAAGTTATTGAGAATTCTATCACTCGAAAAACTATTGCTGACCTAAGTGGTATTTCAACAGAAAATGCAGTCAGGATTCTTTCAGAATTAAATAAAGACAATGTAATAAAATTACAAAAGGAAGGCATCAAACTTATTGACAATAAAACATTGGAAACTTATAGTAATGTAGGGTAATTCCAGGAATGACCACTCCCTTTGAAACAGGTTCATTTTGCAATTATCTGCACCCAACATGCACTATCATTGTTTCGGGTTTTCGTTCATTTTTTCTAACCTATAAATAAGAAATCTTCTCCGATATTTTTCGAAGAAGATTCTAAAATTACTGAGCCAAATCTCTAGTTTATTTCAATGTTTATGTGCAGAGTGTCCAGCTCCTTGCTCGACAATATCATGAATAGCTTCAACAGTATGAGTATAATCAACATATGCCGCTACATATTCACGGCCTTTTTCAGGAGAATCATTTTTGACTTTGTCCAGCGCTTCAACTTTTTTATATTTCTCCTTTATTACCCTTCCAATATGTTTGTTTAACTTTCCGATGAACGCATCAAAATCTTTACTCTCTATAGTTTGGTCACTTATTTGGATAATTTTCTTTGTTGATCCGGCTGGTTTTAATCCTGTGTATGGAGCATCTTCTGTTTCACGATGCAAGCGCACAAGGGTTTCAAGAAAGTGCTTTTTTACAATTGAATAAACTTCTTTGTCACCCGACTTTAAAGCGTATGTTTTATTGAACAAAGAAATAATTTCGTTTTCTTGCTCAGCATCAATCCATTTCAGAACTAAATTAACATTGTTTGTTTCAAGAGCTTTTAAAGCATCTTTAATTGTAGGGCCATCATATGAGTCGCAATGAGCAGATGCTGGAACTGAACCAAATAGTATAAATAATGATACTAATACAAGTGCTAGGATTGATTGCAAACTTGTTTTGCGGTTTTTAATGCTTGTTTGGACTTCTGGTCTAAAATTCATTTCTGTGTATCTCATGATAAAAATATTTAAATGATTATTTATAAATTATCTGAGACAAAAGTGTACAAAGAAATATTCATGTACGACCTACTTTGCAATGTAGTACCTATTAGGTAAAAAATTAAAATCCTATTTTTATGAAACAGGACCTGAATAAATATATTTTGCTATGAAATTCATAAGGCTATGTTTGCTTTTTATATTCACTTGGTGTTAATCCGGTCATTTTTTTAAACACTCTATTAAATGCCGATTTGGTATTAAAACCACTGTCGAAGGCAATTCCCAAAAGGGACATATTTTCAAATTCGGAATCACCCATTTTTAACTTAACTTCATTCACCCTGTACTGGTTAACAAAATCAAAAAAGTTGACATCAAACTGTTCATTTATAACACGCGAAAGATGATGAGAAGGTATATTAAGTTTGCTAGCTAAATCAGGAAGGGAAAGGTTAGCATTCAGATATGGTTTTTCTTCGTCCATAAAATGCCTAATTTTGCCAACATATTTTTCTGCATCAGCCTTTTTTAATACTACACTGGCATACTTAGTCTTCGGTTCCACCACATATCCAATACTATTGGTATGATATTGAATAAAAATTTCCTTTTGCTTTAGACCGAAATAACCAATCAAGATGATAAATACGGACAAAGAGAGATATAAGCCATGCGTACAAAAAATCCAGGAGAACATTCCGAAAACATGATGGACAGTGGAAAAAATCATTAAACTTGTCCAGATAGCGCCAAAAGTATAAACAAGCTTTCTTAACCAGTCGAGGTTAATATTTTCATATGATGAAAAATTATTGAAGATATTAATGTCTATTTTCTTAAAAAGCAGGATGGATAAAATAAAATAAAACGGACCTGATAATACTGTAAAAATTAGGAATAAATTAAACATCAAGGGAGCTCCATGTTCTCTTTCCAAATGGTCTAACCTAATTCGTTCTGATAATTCCGGCAAAAGGGAAGCGATAACTATATATGTGTTGAACAGGATAAAAGGGATAAAATGTATCAGTTTATTCCTGTTTAGTTGAAATCTTTGGTCAATCAATGCAGAAATATATAAAAACAAGAATGGTCCATGAAGTAGGAGCAAGGAGACAAAACTTGCTGAAAGGAGGTGAAAATCGATAAACAGTTTTTTCGAAAACAACGCGTATATGCCCGTGGTTAAACCCAGATAAATTAACCAGTAAATCAAAATTTTATCATGCAATGCCTTTTTTTTCTGCAACACCAGTATCGCAAAAAAAAAGGCATTGAAGGCTGCTATCAAAAAAATGTATTTCATTGCTGGTTATTATAGAATTAAGTCTTATCTTAATATTTGCTCGCAATTAAAAAACTAAACTTAAAATCATGTCTTTCATCTTTGCCATATTGAATAATAGTAGCCCGTTTGCATTTATCGAAATCGAAATCTAGGAAAAATTGTTTCGCCTTCAAATATATTCTTGTTCATTGTATCCAGATATGGTTTTCCATACAGAGACCTTGCTTGCATATATCTATCCCACCCACAATATAAAGCTTTTGCTCTTCTGCTTTCCGACTATTAAAATCCCCTTTACCACTGAAGATACAACTTCAACATAAGCTCCATCATAATCCTGTTTCCTGGTAACAACAATCACTTTATGATCACGCATGATCTGTTTGTAAGATTGAAAAGTCCTCCGTACAAGCAAAACATGATGATCTCTGGTCTTATCGATAAAGTATTGCAATTCATCAGGTAAATGCCAGGGCATTTTACCATTGTTACCGATTACCCGATTGGTACCCATCGCCGAAATCAATGATATTTTCAAATTATGATTTAATTGTTTGGTAATCACTGAACGTTTTGCTTTTTAAATACTTCTTAAACTCCAATTTTATTGCAACAAGTTTTGGGTCAAAAATACAAACCTGAAAAGGACAAATATTCCTGTCGAGAGCGCAATCATTGACTTCCAGTTTTCCCGAAACCAACTCATAAATCTCGAGGAGACTGATTTTGCCAGGGTCCAATAACAGATAAAAACCGCCTCCCGGTCCCCTGGTAGAGCCAAGATAATTGTTTTTCTGTAAAAGCTGCAGAACCTTTGTAACATGGTGCCTTGAAGCATAAAGCTTATTCGCTATTTCAGTTGCACTTAATCTGCTACCTGAACTAGCAAGCATTATCATGCTGTATATCCCCAGATAGGCAGCTTCCGATATTGAACCAAAACCTTTCATGAACGTTGGTTTTATAAATATACCAATTAAGTATTTATTTACCTAAATTATTTTAAAAACTTGATCACAAATTCCGGATTTAATTTTCCAGTGCCTTTAACTGATGTAGATGCTTCGAATCTGTAATCTGGAATCTGGAATCTCAACAAGATTCCATATCAATAGCTTTCGGAAACAAGATATTATTTTCAATGTGAATGTGCTTGTGCAGATCATCTTCAAATTCTTCCAATTTCTTGAAAGTAACAATATAAGTATTACAGGCATAGGGCGGATAATCATAATCATTACTCAACTTCCTGATCCTTTTGAATGCATTGCCTGCACTCTCGTGTTCATGCTCCATCATATTGATTGGATCCTGCACAGTTCCAAAAGATCCGCATCCACCGGCTTCAGCGTATTTTTCAGGATTCACCATTTTTTTGATGTAAGGAAAAAGGATCTGTTCCTCTTTCATCATATGCTGTTCAAGCTCCTGGGCCACATCCATAAAAATTTCATAAACTTCTTTCAACTCCGGATTGGTATCATAATGTACTTCGGCGATTTTTTTGGCATACTCCCGCAGAAGGGGAAGATTTTCCTGAACATATTTATGATGCACGCTAATGATGTAATCGATCAGCAGATCCAATGGCATTTTGTCAAAATCCATTGTTGAGTCCTTTTCCTCAACTGCTTTCGCAAGGTCTTTCTCCAGTTCCTCAATATCTACCTCTGCTTTTTCGCATGCTTCGCCAAGACTGATCCTGCCGCCGCAACAAAAATCGATTCCATGTTTTTTAAAAACTTCGGCAGTTTTATAATTATCTGTTACAAACTTGCTTACCGATTCAAATTTTAATTTATCTGTTGTTAAATTCATATGCTTATATATTTGTTTTATTAATAATTAATTTAAATTCTCACTCAATTTCTTTTCACTTCTTCTCAAAAAAACAGCGCATGCAAAGGAAACAAACGCCAGAATAATAAAAATGACGAAACCATTTGAATATCCCTTCACGCCCTGCATATCAACAAAAAGGCCCATCAGCGGCGGTATCACGAATCCCCCGAAAGCTCCCAGTCCGCCGACGATGCCGGCTGCCCCACCAACTGCCTCTTTCACATAATGGGGCACCAGTTTAAATACCCCGGCATTATTCACTCCCATTCCAATGGCCATAAGCACCAAGCCTGTTAACGCCATAAAAAGGTTTGCGGAAAAAGTCAGCATTATGGCGCCAAGAAGCAGGATGCTCACTGAAATAAAAATGGTTTTGATCCCACCGATCTTATCCGAAACGATACCACCAGGAACACGAACTACAGAAGCGAGTACTGAAAACAACATGGTAAAAGCCCCTGCAGTTTTCAAATCTTTATCAAAATATTCATGCCAATAGGTGGGGAACCAAACGGTAAGGGCAAGGAAACCGCCAAAAGTGGTAAAATATAGCAAAACCAGGGGCCAGGTTTGCCAGATCCTGGCAGCTTTTTTCAAACCGCTCCAGGCTCCCCCGGATGGGAAAATTTCCTGGCCGTGTTCTTTTGCAAGTTTTCTGGCTTCACTTGCAGTAATATCTTTTGATTTCTTTCTAATCTGGAAATAATAGGCATTCGGCGTTATTGCAACATATATAACGATACCGAGAATAAGGAAAAGCAGCCAGACCAGATAAGTTCCGGTCAACATCAGGCTACCGATCAGCAATGGGATCAACCAGGCAAAAAGACCGGGCCCGATATTACCCAAACCTGCATAAGCTCCCAGTGCCCAGCCTTGTTTCTTTTGCGGAAACCAGTACGACACCTGCCCGATACCCACCGAAAAAGTGGCAACACCGGCACCAATAAACAGCGCAAGGATAAGCAGAAGCGGATAATGTGACATGTTCAGGTTTTCCTGTCCGGTGGTATAAAGTAAGAATGCCAGTCCGGCCATGCCAATTGCAGACAATGAAAGCAAAATGGTAAAAGGCTTTTTGCCCCCGCTGGTATCGACCCAGGCTCCGAAAGGAATACGGAGCAGAGAACCCGACAATTGTGCCATGGCCACCAGCAGGCCCAATTGCAGGTTGCTCATTTGCATGTACTGATCAAAAACTTTGGCCGTGGGTCCGAAAAGGGAAACTGCGGCAAAGCCGATAAAAAATCCGAGCGTAGCGCCCGTAAGACCTTTGTTTGCTGTTCCTTTCAGTTTCATAATTCAAGTACTTTAATTCATGTTTTTTGATATTATTCTATATTGGGAACTGTCCTCATTTGTTAAATATTTCTTTTATTCCATATAACTACCTGGTACCTTCTCCATATGTAAGTAAGCGGCAGCACAAGAAAATGCATGAACCTGGTAAAAGGGATCATGCCGATTAGTATAAAAGCCGAAATAATATGCACCTTCACCATGAACGGCATAACAGACACGGCGGCAACATCCGGGTTAAACACGAAAATGGATCTCAGGTAGGGAGTCAATACGGAGGCAAACCAGGAGGACCCCCAGCGGAATTCCACGGCGATCCAGATACCGGAAATGATCTGCACCAGCAAAATCAGGTAAACAAATAAATCCATTTTATTTGTTACAAACCAGAGCCTGGGTGTTGATATTCTTCTGATGATCAGCATTAGTAAACCGGACAAGGTCAGCAGCGCAAAGGCAAAAGCCGATAATTCGAGAATGAGCAAACGAACCGGCATTCCGTTCCAGATCATCACGGCCCTGGGGAATAAAAAAGCAATGAGGTGACCGAAAAATAAAAACACCAATCCCCAGTGAAAGGGCACACTGCCGTAAAAAAGGTTTTTCCCTTCCAGAAATTGAGAGGAAAGGGATGAAACTTTAAAACCCCTGTACCAGTATCGGTATGCCGACCCCAGCACCAACACTAGCAGAACAACATAGGGCAATACGATAAAAAACATTGTATTGATCATGACATTATGCTTTTATGGATTTTTTCGATTTCATTTTTGAACACCCGATGCAATCCAAAAAATCAGACTTTACACCGGTTTTTATCTCATATTGTTCATAAGGGGCATCTTGAAAATCTTCTTCAAGGACCAGCAATAGCATTTTTAATAATCCCTTATACACATTGGACTCCGAGTGAAAATTCCGTATCATTTCACGAATTGCCGGGATAAGCATCGAAAATGAAAACTCTTCAACAAAACCTTCATCATTGCACTCGCTCAACAGCAGCAACAGATTCGGCAAATGATCGGGAAGTTCTTTTCCCCAGCTTAAACCGGCTTTGCGGTATTCTTCTTTGAGAGAAACCAGAAACTCACCTCTTTTATAATCCTCTCCAAACAAAACATAACCTACATCCAGATAACACAATGCCTGAACATCAAATGTTTTAATATAATATTCCTTAAGTTGATCGGGGTGATTTCCTGTGACATGATCTTTAAAAGCATCGAAATATTTTCTGCTTTCGGGATAATAGATCGCAATTCTCCTGAAATGCCCCAGGGTATCCTGTATATTGCAGCCGGGATACTTGAAAAGTTTTCCAATCAGCTTATAGTGGTTGAAATTTGTTCTTTTCATCTCACATTCCTCTTTTAGGTCTTTCGGTAAATCCCAGTCCGGCCTCTCCTTTATACTCATGTGTATCTTCCATCATTTCGATGGCTTCCTCGCGGTGGGCCGGCGGTATAACAAATCTTTCGTCGTACAAGGGCAAAGAAGTCAACCTAAAAATTG
>NPIE01023126.1_pt1 | contig 16229 bp, 8 predicted proteins | sample 8637661 | NCBI WGS metagenome assembly NPIE01 (sample SAMN07420842, study PRJNA396082) | bioreactor metagenome | isolation source: sample BA12 brine-fed electro-methanogenic bioreactor BA | place: Japan: Kochi | collected 2016-12-09 | reverse complement strand
CCTGCCCACGGAGATCAATTTCAAGCCCTCCTGGTTCAAGGGCCGGGCCCATCACCTGTGCATTGTCCGGGACATCACCCGCCGGGTGGAGATGGAAAAAAAGAGCCGGAAAATGGAGCGCATGGCCTATATCGGTCATTTGACCGCTTCCTTGTCCCACGAAATCCGGAACCCCTTGTCATCCGTGAAGATGAACCTGCAGATCCTGGGCAAGAACCAGGTATTCACGGGCAATGACAAACGGCGCCTGGCCATATCGGAGCGGGAAATCCACCGCCTGGAATCCATTCTCCAGCAGCTGCTGGACTTTGCCAAACCCATGACCCTGGACCTGGGTGAAACCAGCCTCAACCAGGTGATCGACCGATGCACCGAGCTGCTGGAGGTCAAACTCACCCAGCAGCACACCACCTGTACCATCCAGACAGACACGGCCCTCCCGCTTCTCATGGCGGACCGGTCCAAACTGGAGCAGCTGGTGATCAACCTGCTGCTCAACGCCCTGGATTCCGTGGGGGACAGCGGCACCATCGCCATCACCACCGCGCTCCGGCACCTGGACACCGGCCCGTTTGCCGTCCTCCGGGTCCAGGATGACGGCAAAGGCATTTCCGGAGACGCCCTGCCCTATATTTTCGAACCCTTCTTCACCACCAAAACCATCGGCACGGGCCTGGGCCTGGCCAATGTCAAACAGATCGCCGCCGCCCACCAGGGCCGGGTGGAGGTGATGGACATCAAACCCCGGGGCACGGCCTTTGAGGTGCTGCTGCCGGTACATCGCCCCGGGCTGTCTCCCGATTGACAGGGAATCAGAAAATCTGATAAAATCCGCAGCATCATTTAACCAGATGAGGCACATCAAGATACATTCATGAAACAGATCATTACCGCTTTGCTGGTGCTGTCCCTGACCGGCCTGCTGGAAGCAGGCGAACCCTCTTACCCGGCATTCCCACTCCCTCTGAACGTGCGCCCGGAATCGGTCAGACCGCTCGGTGATCTGGCGGACCGGCAGCTTCAGTATCAGCTCGAACAGCGGCTGAACCAGACACCCCTTTGGCGCAGGCTGATCCGTGAAAAAAAAATGACCGTGGGACTGGTGGATCTGACGAATCCGTCGGAAATACGGTTTGCCGGGGTCAACGGGAATGAGATGATCTATGCGGCCAGCCTGCCCAAGATCGCGATTCTCCTGGCCGCATTTCACTGTTTTGAAAACGGGACACTCGAACAGACTCCGGAAATAGAACGGGATCTGCATCTCATGATCCGGACATCAGACAACCAGGCCGCCACCCGCATGATTGAACGGCTGGGCATGGAACGGATTCAACAGATTCTGACCCTGAACCGGTATGAATTTTATGATGCGGCCCGGGGCGGGGGGCTCTGGGTCGGAAAGGAATATGCCAAAACAGGCCGGCGCCTGCCTGAACCGATCAAGGGGCTGAGCCATGCCGCCAACGCCAGACAGGTCTGCCGGTTTTACTACCAGCTGGCCATGGGAAAACTGATCAGCCCGGAAAGAAGCCGGGAGATGCTGGAAATCCTTGTGAATCCCGGAATCGACCACAAGTTTGTCAACACCCTCAACAAAACCATTCCCCAGGCCCTGGTTTTCCGTAAATCCGGTACATGGAAAAACTGGCATTCCGATTCGGTCCTGGTCTGGGGTCCCGAATCCCGGCGGTACATTGCCGTGGCACTCATTGAAAACAGAAACGGGGAAACCATCCTCCGAAAACTGATTCCCGCACTTGAGGCGGTACTCACCGAAAACGCCGCTTACAGGCTTGCCGCCCGCCGCTCATGATACGGCCCCATAAACATGCCGGAAAGCTGTATCCCCTGTTGACCCTGTTTCAAAAAACGTTTGATGTCCGGGAGGGCGAGATTCAGCGGACCGTGGGAATGTTTGTTTACCTGCTGCTGCTGGTCGCCGCCCTGATGCTCATCAAACCCGTGAGTACGGCACTGTTTTTGACCCAGTTCGGTGCCAGGCAGCTGCCGTTTGCCTATATCCTGACCGCTTTTTTTGCCGCCACCCTGTTCTATGCCTATTCGGTCAGACTCAGGAAGACCGGGTTGGAAATCCTGATGAAATCAACGATGATCAGTGCCATTCTCCTGCTGCTGGTATTCTGGGTCTTTATTCACTACCAGTGGCTCCAGGGGATGTTTCTGTATCTGTTTTTTGTCTGGACCGGGCTGACCGCCCTGATCATCGTTTCCCAGTTCTGGCTGGCCGCCGGTTATTTCTTTAACCTGAGGGAAGCCAAGCGACTGTTCGGTCTTATCGGATCAGGCGCGATTATCGGCGGTATCGCCGGCGGGTATGGCACCCGGCTTCTGGCGACATCTCTGGGCAGTGAAAACCTGATCGTGATAGGGGCGGTCTGCCTGTTTCTGTGCATTAAAATCATGGATGTGATGTGGAAAACCAGCGGCCATCCGGACCTGTCCCCCCGGCATGACATGCACGCTCCGGCGCCGGAGGCCGAACCGTCAACCCTCATGCAGATCTTCAAATCCAGGAACCTGAGATACCTGGCCATGATTCTGGCCCTCAGCGTGATTGTGGCCCGCCTGGTTGATTACCAGTTCAATGCCATCGTGTCATCCGTGATTACCGACCCGGATCATCTGGCCGCATTTCTGGGGTTCTGGATGTCCAACCTCAACATCATCGCCCTGCTGGTGCAGCTGTTTTTGACCCGGCGGATCATCGAGCTGGCCGGTGTAGGCTCCTCCCTGTTTTTTCTGCCGGCAGCCGTGTGCATCGGAGGAATCGTCACCCTGGTTCATCCGGCGCTGTGGTCGGCGGTGCTGCTCAAATTGAGCGAAGGCGGTTTCAAAAACTCCTTGAACAAATCCAGTATGGAACTGCTGTTTCTGCCGGTTCCCCTGAAGATAAAAAACCAGGCCAAGGCGTTCATCGATGTGTTTGTGGACAGCACCGCCGGGGGGATCGGCGGGGTGCTTCTGGTATTTCTGGTGTTTGTCGCACACCTCAGCCCGGCACAGATCAGCTGGATACTGTTCATCTTGTCCGTGGCCTGGCTGATCCTGATCCGCCAGGTCAAAACCGCATATATCCAGTCCTTCAAAGACAAGTTTGACCAGCTGGACGATACCGCCGCCAGCCCGGCCGGACCGATTCCGGACAATGAACAGGTGATTGAAAAAATTGGTCAGGTGCTNNAGCCAGAAAAAATTGGTCAGGTGCTGACCGGACCGGATGAGACAGAGACCCTCAGAATGCTTCAGATGATATCTGAATTTCACAGCGACAGGCTGGCAGACAGTTTTGTACGGCTCCTTGGCCATCCCAGTCCCGACATCGCGGCCGAAGCCCTGAAGCAGCTGTATTTTTCAAAGCAGACCGATGCCTCCGACAAAGCCCGGAAACTGCTGACATCAGACCATCTGATCCTGCGGACCGAAGCGGTCCGGTATCTGTTTCACCATGCCGCGGATCAGGCCGGCACCATGACATCGTTTCTGGAAAACCAGGACCCCCGGATCCGGGATGCGGCCCTGCTGTGTCTGGTCAGGGAAGCACGGAACAACCGGACACTCAAGGCACGTTTCTCCCCGGACCGGCTCATCCGGAACCGGTTGCAGGCCATTGCGCCGCTGACCGATGCGGCCCGGGCCCGGGCCGCCAAAAAAATCTGCATACAGGCCATCAGCCTGTCCGATATCTATCCGCTGTACCCCTATCTGTTTCTGTTCATGGAAGACCCGGACATCGAGGTGGTGACCGCCGCCGTTCAAGGGGCGGGACAAACCGGTCATCCGCAGTTTATCCGGATCCTTCTGACGTTTCTGGGCAGAAAAACCGTGCTCAAGAATGCCGCCATGACGGCATTGACCCGCTATGGCCCGCCACTGCTGGATCAGCTGGGCGATCATCTGTCAAACCCCTATCTTCCCTACAGCATTCGAAAACGCCTGCCGGAAGTGATGGCATCTTCCGGTACCCAGAGAGCCGTGGACCTGCTGTCCCGGCATCTGGCCCAGACCGACCTGGGTCTCAGATACGAGGTGATCCGGGCACTGAACAAACTGCGGATCCGGTCCGGGACCCTGTTTTTCGATCACATAAGGGTGGTGCCCAGGATCCGGAACGAAGCCCGGAATTACATGGACATGCTCCTGATCCTGTATGCCCAGAAGCGCATCGAGTCTGATACGGACAACACAGAAACCGGGGCGGACATTTCCCGGGCCAGAGAACAGTTGATCCGGGGACTGGAGGTCCGTCTGGATGCCAGTCTGGAAAGAATTTTCCGGCTGCTGGGCCTCAAATATCCCCCCGTGGAAATGTACAGCGCCTACAAGGGCATCTGCAGCACGGACCGGGAAATCCGCATGAACGCCATGGAATTTCTGGACAACATCCTGGACGGCCGTCTCAAGCATGTGGTCATGCCGGTCATCGAGACCGGCGGGATGGCTGTTGACGGTACCGGCCATGACCTGGAAGAAGAGATCCCCGGGGAATACGACGCCTGCGTGGCCCTGCTCAACAGCCGGGATGACTTTTTACAGGCCAAAACCCTTTATCTGCTGTCGTTCATGGACGATGACCGGTATATCCCCCACATGGCGGCCCTGCTGGACAGCCCGGCCCGGAGCGTCAGGGACATGGCCCGGTTCGCGCTCAGAAAATCGGGCCGGTTTGCTTTCAGCCGGAAAGGGCCGGCTCACCGGACCCCCCTGCCTCCGGTTTAAGGCGGCATCCTGACGATCCCATCGATCTGGGTGGCCAGGGTCTGATGGTCCACGGCGGAATTTTTTTTCAGCACGTTGGTCATCAGGGCCACCAGGTAGATCCGTGAATCCGGGTGTTCAATGACCGCCACCGAATTCATCACGTTTTCCTGGTTGCCCATATATTTTTTACAGGTAAACCCCGGTTCCGGCAAACACCGGTACAGGCTGCCGGATTTGAAATATACGGCGGCATCACTTAAGGCCGGGGAGGATGCATACCGGATCCGCCGGGCCGTGGTGTACATCAGGCGCTTGATTTCCAGACTGGACCAGGGATCCACCAGCCGGCCCTGTTCCAGGGCCACCAGAAATTTGATCAGGCCTGCGGGCGTGGCCCGGCTGTCCCCGGTGCCGGGAATCCGTTTTTTTCCCTCACTGGTGAACAGGCTGCCCAGGTGAAAGTCCTGCCGGGACAGGCCGGCCCGGATCAGCGGCTCGTTCACCACTGCTTCAGCCAGATCGGACAACGCCGCTTTTGACATCGTGGCAAAAAAGCGGTCCTCGGTTTCCCGGTCCGGCGGATAGCCGGCTCCGAAATACCGCATCAGAAGGAGCTCTTTCCACAGCACACTGGCCGCGGCATTGGCGCTGGCGGAAATCATGTGATCCGCCCATTCATACAGGGAGAACCGGTCCTCAGTCCGGACGGGCCGGCTGCTGAATTCCCCGGTTTCCGGCACAAACACGGGAATATTGTGATGATCGGAGATGATCCAGGGCCCGGCCGTGACCATCCGGGTTTTCAGCAGGTGCCGGCGTTTTTCCACATCATCAGGAAACAGATGCCGGAGCTCTGCAAACAGCCCGGCCGCCACCGCCAGTTTGCCCACGCTGCCCACTGGAAACCGGCGGTCTGCCTGGTGCCATGCCATTCTGGCCGGCCGGTCCGGCGAGATATCCAGCACCACCAGGGAATAGCTTTCATGCCGGTCAGGGAACAGGGACTGGATCCGCTTCTGGAAACCCGGATCGATCAGGACACCGGGTTCTGACAGATCCAGGGCCGTGCCGGTCAGGTGCAGCCGGATCTGCTCTGCGGCAAGCCTGGCACCCGGGGGCAGAGCCGGCTCTCTGGTCTGGCCCGACAACACCGGTGCCAGGCGTTTCAGCCGGCGGATCCCGGTGGTGTCATACCCGTCCACCGGATAGGCCGTCAGGGATCCCGGTAAAAAAAACAGGCTGATACACAGGCCGGTGAATCCGGTCACCAAAGTACGGATTGGACGAGCATGGCGGTCTGTCACGGGGTTAACTCCTGATTCAGTGAAACGGTTTCCGGGGCCTGGGTCATGCGGTCCAGGGACTGCAGATAGGTCAGGGTCCCGGCTTTTTTGTTTTCCACAAACGGACGGATCTGGAACAGGCGAAGGGATCCGTTGATAAATCCCAGTTCCACGTCATAGGGCCCCTCTCCTTCAACACCCGGAGTGCCCGGAATCGTCTGCCGGATCCGATGGACAAGCGCCCGCACGGCCCGCCGGTCCTCCGGTGTCAGCACGGGCCGGTCAAAATGAACCGTTTCCTTTTCCACGCCGCCGGAGGCCGGCAGCCGCGTGACCCGGGGTTCCCTGGACGGAAAAAACAGAATGTCCTGTCCCGCGCCGGTCATCAGAAATGTCTCGGCCGCCTGACCTTCCACAGCCCCCCCGGCGCCCCGGCTGAAAGCCACCGTGATATCCTCTCCGGAACCGGACACAATACCGTGGGTGATGACCACCCCGGACCGTTCCACATCCACTGTGGGAAGCAGCAGAATGGAGGGGAACACGTTTTCCGGATTGTCCAGGTATTTCTGGCGCCACAGATAGCTTCTTTCGCTGTAGGGAGAGGCCCATACATCCCGGATGCCCTGTAAAATCAAATCCTTGTCCCGGACATTGAAAACGGTAAGGTTCAGTCCGGCCCCGGTGAAATCGCTGATGTCTTCCATATTGGTATCACTTCGGATAAACACCGGCACCTCCCCCAGACCGGCCTGGAACACCGACCGGAACATCTGTGCCAGGCCGTTTTCCAGTTCAGGCATCAGCGGCATGGTGCGGATGGCGGACCGCAGAAGATCCAGAGCGGCCATCTGTTCCGGCTCTGCATTGACATCACTGTCCAGGGCCTGGATCAGATACTGCCAGTAAGTCCCCCCGGTACCGGGCATGGGCTGGTCCATGTGCCGCCGGAACATGCCGAAAGGAATGACAATGCCTTCCCCCACACAATCGGGAAACCGGTGTTTCAACTCTCCCAGGTTGGCGGCCTTGGGACCGCAGATTCTGCCGGAATCGGCTGCCCGGAGATCCCCCAGGCGGACCAGACCGGTTTGTTCAAGGGCGATCTTCTCAACGGGCACCCGGAACCGCGCCTGTTTTCTTTCCTGTTTCCGGACCAGTCTGTGCTCATCCGCCGCCAGCTGCGGGGCCGGCTTGAGCACGATCACCCCGCCGGGGGATACGGCATAGAACATGGGCTGCCCGGCCCAGGGGGCCAGGCTGTCCATTCCCTGCCTGGAAACCACGGCATTGGGAATGCCCAGGTTTCTGGCCAGCAGCTGGACATGGGAAACCAGATTGCCTTCGGACACCGTGAACAGTCCGGCCACCGGTTTGAGATCCGGCGGAATGGTGCCCAGCGCATAGATTTTTTCAGGATCGGTCTCCTGCATGGCACTGCCGGTTCCGGGGATTTCCAGAATCCCATAAGCCACTCCGGCATTCATGCCCCGGAAATGGCGGGACAAAACCCCGTCGGGCAACTGGTGGGCGATACCGGAAAGGTCCTGCACCCGTCCGGCCAGCATCCCCAGGGTATCTCCCAGGGGCAGGAGAATCGAGGACCGGATCCGGTCATCCATGAATCCGGCGGTTTTGGGTTCGAACCTTGAAAACAGCTGGATTTCGGTCAGATAGGTGGACCGGATCATGGCGGTTCCCCAGTCGACCGTCCGGGCCAGCTGTTCCGCCTTCAGCCGGAACCGGTCGAACGCCACGGCATCCCCCTGCGGTTGCAGCTGAAAGCGTTCCACCGCCTCCCATTCCCAGATTTCCAGATATCCGCACCCGGCCGCCGCTTTGATCAGGACCCGGCATTTGTGCAACAGCTCTTCCAGGGTCCGGGGCTCCCAGTTACGGACGGTGGAAAACAGAATTTGCTCCAGGTCAATGGAAAGGTCCAGCAGAGGCAGCCTGAGCCCAGGGGGGGCCGCGGCTGAAGCCTGACGGATGGTGAAAACCAGATCCGCCATATCCTGGAACGGGTTGATGCTCCCGACCGGATATGCGGTGCCTGCCCGCTCCAGAAAGTCCCTGGACCGGGAGAGGGCGGCCCGGTTTTCAGACAGCGCGGGCAGATCCATGGATTTTTCCGCCAGCAGGCGGTCAAGGCGCTGGATCGGTTTGACCGAATACTCGGCCTCGAGGTGCTGGATCAACTCCTTGAACAGAGCGGCCTGACGACTGTCGAATTCATGTTCGCGGGGTTTTACGAAATCCATGACCCGGTCGAGGTCCCCGGCATCGGGCTGCCCGTGAATCTTGACCCGAAGGGCCATGAAATCAGGAATCTGGTCAGACAGGGTTTTGGACACCGCCCGGATCGTGTTCAGCCGGTCCCGGTTCTGGTTGAAGTGGGGGATGGTCCGGCAGGCTTCCCGGATCACAAAGAACCGGTCCCGGATATGGTCCGACCGGTCCATTATCTGCCTCAGGAACCGGCCTCCCCAGGCGGCTTCATCCTCTGCCTGGATGGCTCCCCGGTAATAACGGGCCCGTCGGTAGATCCAGCCGTCATCCACCTGAAACAGGTACCGGACCAGGGCATACTGTTTGAGACGGGAGTGACCGGCGGCCGCATCCCATATGTCATCATGGGAAGCTCCTGACAGCACCAGATCCAGATAGATCCGCCGGGTATCGGCAAGGCCGGACACCCATTGTTTCAGCAGGCCGTGCTGGTTCCCGCCGGGACCCGGACACCGCTGCCCCGCCGGCAGTATCCGCCCGTCCGGGCAGAACCATTTGATGGCCTGGTACGGGCCTCTGGGGTCCTGTTTCAATGCCTGAACCATGGATGCGATCTCCGGATCGGTCCGGGCCAGTACGGAAGTCTGCCACAGAAACGTCATGCTGAAAAGGATATGGCAGGTGAATACCAGCCGTGTCAGTGTTGATCCCCTGTTCATTACCAGCCTCATGATCTTCGGGTTTGTCAGTTTGCCCCCAGGGCTGCGGCGATCAGGTAGGCAATGCCTGAAACCACTGCCGCACCGGGGATGGTCAGGAACCAGGCCGCCACGATATTGCCGGCGACCCCCCACCGCACGGCCGAAAGCCGGTGAACCGAGCCCACACCGATGATACTGCCCGTGATGGTATGGGTAGTGGACACGGGAATCCCGGCAAAGGAATTGCCGATAATGGCCGCAGCGGCCGCCATTTCCGCACAGAACCCATCCACGGGCATCAGTTTGGTCACCCGCATGCCCATGGTTTTGACCACCCGCCAGCCGCCCAGCAGCGTGCCGGACGCAATGGCCAGATGGCAGGTGAGAATCACCCAGACCGGGACGTGAAAGTCGGACTGGAAACCGCCGGCCACCAGGACCATGACGATAATGCCCATGGTTTTCTGGGCATCGTTGGCCCCGTGCCCCAGACTGAAGAGGGCGGAGGACACCAGCTGTCCCATGCGGAACAGGCGGTCGACCGATCCGGGCCGCCATTGTTTGAATGTCCAGGCGGTTGCGATGGAAAACACCACCCCCAGCACCATCCCGATCAATGGAGACAAAACAATGAACAGGGCGATTTTCGCAATGCCGTTCCACACCAGCACAGTGAGCCCCCCCTTGGCGATCCCGGCCCCGATGATTCCCCCCACCAGGGCATGGGACACGCTGATGGGCAGTCCCAGAACCGTGCAGACATGGGTCCAGGAGACCGCACCGGCCAGAACGGCCATGACAAACCACAGCGAAATGATATCCGGAATGACCACTCCTTTTCCAATGGTCTTGGCCACTCCCACCCCGAAACCGAAGGCGGCGGCCAGATTGAAAAACGCCGCCCAGGCCACGGCGGCCTTCGGGGACAGCACCCGGGTGGAGACAATGGTGGCAATGGCGTTGGCCGCATCATTCATACCGTTGAGAAAATCAAACACCAGGGCACAGAAAACAATGATACCGGCAAATAAAAACAGATCCATGGCAGGCCTTTATGCATACTTGATCAATATGGTTTCAATGACATTGGACAGATCCTCGCACCGGTCTATGGCGGACTCCAGCAGTTCGACAAGCTCCTTTTTCTTGATCAGATCCACCGGATCAGCAGGATGACGCGTGCTGAAAAGTGTTTTGAGTTCCTTTCTGAGCAGGGTGTCTCCCTCGTTTTCAAGGCTGTTGACATCCACGCAGATCGCCAGCATCTGCTCTTTTTGTTTCAGATCGGAAAGCGAGGCAATGGCTGAGGCCAGTTTCACAAATGCCCGGTTCAACAGGCCGGCCTGCTGTATGATTGTCTCCGGAGGGGGGAAGATATGAAAAATGTCCAGCCGGGCCCCGGCTTTTTCCACCAGATCGATGATGTCATCCATGTGGTTGACCAGTGACCGGATATCCTCCCGGTCAAACGGGGTGACAAACACGGTATTGAGCAGCCCGAACACGTCATGGGCGATATCATCCGCCCGGTTCTCCAGGGCCTTGAGCTGCCCGGCCAGAGATTGTTTTCCCGGATCGGTTTCCAGCATGGTCCGGAACAGTGAAATCCCCTCCAGAACGGTGTCCGCATGCTGATTGAACAGGTCAAAAAACCGATTTTCCCTGGGGAGAAGTTTTTTAAACATGACAAAAGTGCCCTTTCCTTATGATTCCAGGGGCCGGGCTGCCGGAACACTGGAAGGAACCGGGGCCGCATTGGCAGGCAGGGGCAGAACCGACAGGTTGAACTGGATGACGGGTGGCTTCACGGTTTCCTCCTCTGGGGTTTGGTCTGAATCAGACGTTCATCCGCCACGGTGACGGGCGGGTAAGGCAGATATCGTAAACTAACGGATAGAATCAGCATGACAAGAGCCTTTTTAGACTTTTGTATGACAATTTTTGTATTCTTTTTCACAACGGTTGTCAATTGAAAAAACCGGACCGAAGAGGTGGCTGTCAGGATCACGAATCTATGGTCAAAACATAAAAATCGTATTATATCTGACACAGCACCCCGTGACATGGATGACAACGGATTTCCGGCAGGAGGCCACGGATGAAACCATTGAAAAAAGACCGGCCCGACGTCTCTTTTTCCAGACATACCCTGTTCCAGGTCCTGCTGCCGGCAGGAGGGGTGAGCCGGCTGCTGCAGGTGCATCCCGGGGAGGGACGGCTGCTGATCTGGGTCACCGCCATCCAGGTGGTGATGAGCGCCTCGAGCATCCTGGTCAACAATGTGTCCCAGACCACCCTGTTGAAACGGTTCGGTGCCGAGGCCCTGCCCCTGGTGTTCATGGGAGAGGCCCTGATCACCTTTTTCGTTGCCGGCGGGGTCAGTCTTCTGATGGAACGGTACCGGAACATCCGGGTATTCACCGGGCTGCTGCTGTTTTACGGCCTGGCCATGGGCGTGATCCGGCTGTTGATTCCTTCGGGCGCGGAAGGGATCTATCCCGCACTGTATATCCTCAAGAGCCAGGCCGTGGGCATTCTGCCCATTCTTTACTGGGACATTCTCAATGACATGTTCACCACCCAGCAATCCAAACGGCTCTATACCCTGATCAGTGCCGGCGGGATCCTGGGCAGCACCCTGGGCAGCCTGATGACCCGGAATCTGTCCCTGTGGATCGGCACGGACAACATCCTGCTGATTTTTATCGGCGGCATGATCCTGGCGGCGGTGTTGAATGAGCTGACGGAAACAGTCACCCGAATTCCGACCCAGGTCCGGGTCAGGCATCCTAAGCCGGCACCCGGCAAAAACCGCAGGGAACGAATCAACACCTTTGCCGCCTATCTGAAGCAGTCAGACCTGCTCAGGTACCTGGTCCTGCTGCTGGCCGTTCCCAACCTGCTGCTGCCGATCCTGGATTTTCAGTTCAATATCCTGGTGGACCGCCATTTTGGCTCTGAAAGCGCCACACTGCATTTTTTCGGTGTTTTCAGAGGCGTGTCCAGTGCGGTCATGTTCCTTCTGCTCATGGGGTCCAGCCGCCTGATCACCCGCCTGGGCGTTCCGGGCAGCCTGCTGTTCCACCCGGCCAATTACTGCCTGGCATTTGGTGCCATGCTGGTACAGTTCAACATTTTTGCCGGGGTGTATGCCAGATTTTCCACGGAAATGCTCAAAACCGTTCTCAACAATCCGGCCCGGGCCGTGCTGTACAATTTTTTTCCTGAAAAACACCGGAGCATGATCCGGCTGATGCTCCGGGGCGGGGTGGTCCGGGCGGCGGATTTTGCCGGATCGGGGCTGCTGGTCCTGGTAGGGGGCATCATCGACCCCCGCCTTTTGTCCCTGGTGGCTTTGCCGTTTGCCCTGGTCTGGCTGGTGACGGCATTCCGGCTCAAAACCGCCTATCCCCATATCCTGATCCGGTTTCTCAAGGAAGACCAGACCGATTTCAAACAGATGGGAGACGATCAGTTGGAGATCCTGTCACGGGATGCCGGGGCCCGGCAGTTCTTTGAAACCGGTCTTGCATCCGGGGAAGAGCGGACCGTGCGGCTGTGTGCGGCCGTGCTTTCCAGAACGGCGCCGGCCGCACTGCCGGAAATGCTGTTGACAATCATTGCAGACCAGGACCCGGCCATCCAGGAAATCCTGCTGCAGTGCCTCGATCATGACACGGCCTATGGTCACCGGGACACGCTCTATGCCCTTGCCGCAAAAGCCCCGCCACAGATCCTGGCCGCCTGGCTTGAAACCCTGGTCCGGATCGATCCGGACGGATGCGGCCCATTTATGGCCGGCTATCTGAACCACCCGGATGACCGGGTCAGGGCCGAAGCCTATACAGGGGCCTGCCTGACCTGCACCATGGATCATCTGGACACATATCGGAAAAAAATCGCCGAATGGCTGGCAGGGGACCGATTCCACCAGAACCTGGCACTCAAGATTCTGGCAGGAACCGGGGACCGCCTGTTTGCAGAAAAAATGGAAACGGCATTTCTGACATCCCCGGACCCGGCATCCCGGGCCTACGCCCTGACCGGCCTGGCGGAAATGGAACATGACCGGATCCGGTCGTTCGTCCGCCATGCCCGGAATGACCTCTCTCCCGCGGTAAGGGCAGCGGCCCTGTCGGTCTGCACTGCCGGCAGGATCGACATATCCCCGGCGGATGTTATCGATTTTCTGGCAGACAGCGACCCAGAGATCCGCTTACAGGCTGCGGCAGGTCTCCGCACGCAGGGCACCGACATCGCGCCCGCGGTTCTCAGAGCCATGGCCGGACCGTCCGCCGTTCTCAGGCAAGAAGCCGCCGGACTGCTCAAACGCATCGGGGTGCCTGAAAGCCTGCTCTCCCGAACCATCCTGGATCTGCTCGCAGACTCCTGCCGGTTTCTCTCCTGTGCGGACGCCCTTGCCGGCGCTTCCCCGGATTCCGCCACCGGCCTGCTCAGAGACTGCCTGCGGGAAAAACACATGGAGATGATCGAGATCAGTCTGAGAATCATGGGCATCACCGCATTTGACGACCGCATGCGGGTGATCCTCAGGGCGGTGCAATCCGGAAAACGGCGGGATATTGACAACGTCATCGAAGCCCTGGAAGGAGAGCTTCATTACAGCCTGCGAAATGCCCTGATCCCGCTTCTTCAGGCAGGGCCCGTCCGCCCCCGGCTGTCCCGGGCATACCGGGCCCTGAAAATGGATCCTCTGTTCCCTGATTCCTTTAAAACAGTGCTTCCGGCCCTGGCAGGCCGGGATGAAGACCCGGCCGTCGCCCTGTTGTGTATTTTCGCAACGGTCGAGCATCCGGCATCGGACACGGATCCAACCATCATGCGTTTTCCGGGGATGGATCCAGCCATCCCGGCCATGAATGACCCGGCCGGTGCCTTCTGTCTGTTCGGCAGGCCCGCAGGCGTCCTGCCGGATATCCCGGAAATACCCGGGATCGTCCGGGATATTCTCTGCCTCAAAGCGCACCTGCTGTTTTCCGGCCTCACTACGAGAGACCTGCTGACGGTGGCCAGGCTGTGCACCATCAAAACACTGGATAAGGGCCAGGCCCTGGCGCTTCCAGGCAGATCCACTCCCGGGGTTGCCCTGTTCTGTGAAGATGGGTTCATGCCTGACGGGCCGTGCATTCCCGGTATGGACTGTCACCGGTTTCCAAGGGATACCTGCGGATTTGCCGGAGAGATGCCGTGGATCGACGGGCAGCCGGAAATCTACACCGTCACTGCGAAGGATCGGTCCCGTGTTTTTGAAATACCGGGAAACGATTTCATGCAGATCCTGCAGGACTGTCCATTGACCGCCCTCAACCTGTGCCGGTTCTACTGCCGGGGAATCCGGGCCTGCCAGAACGTCCTGGCACACCGGGGTAAAGATCCCTGAAACCCTTGAAGGCCTCCATCGGGCGAACGGATAAGTGCCACACAGGATTCCCCCTCACCATGGACCTGCCGGAATCGCTTTGTTGACCCGATCCTTTTTTTTCAGCCCCTGCTCCAGACAATGGAACCAGGGGCTTTTATCAAAAAAATTTATTGATGGGTACGGGTTTTCTGGGTATCGTACACCGGAAATCTGACCACGGTGGCGGTAATGGGGCCGTTTTCAGCTGCCACCTCAAGCCGGGTTCCGATGGCGGCCGCATCCGGATTCAGTCGGGCCAGGGCCAGCGATTTTTTCATCCGGTGGGAATATGCCGGCTTGTCATTGACCGTTCCCACCTCGTTGCCGTCGATGGTGAGGCGCTCCCCGCCGGACAGGGCCTCATCCAGGTCCACCTCGATGCCGCACAGCCGGAACCGCTCGTTTCCTCTGGCCGCAATGAGTGCTTCCTTTCCCCGGAAATCCGGCTTGTCTTCATGAACGGCCCAGCCCATGTTGACTTCCCAGGGCGTGTTTTCCATCAGGTCAAACCGCCGCCACAGCAGCCCGGCCTCCATGCGCACCGGAAAGATGCTGGCGATGGAACAGGGCATGACCCCCATATCCCTGCCATAATGAAGAACACTGTCCCAGATGTCACAGGCCAGGTGAGGATCTACAAACATTTCATAGCCCCGTTCTCCGGAAAATCCCGTCCGGGACAGCAGGCAGGGACATCCGAACACTGTGGTTTTCTCATGGTGAAAATATGTCATGGCCGGCAGGTCCACGGGGGTATGGGGATCCAGCAGTTCCAGGGCTTTGGGCCCCTGCAGGGAGATCAGGTGGAGCCCGCCGTCGTATTCCACGGACGCGTCTTTTCCTTCGGCAGAGGCTTCGGCCATGGTCCGGGCACAGCCATCTCCGTGCACCACCAGGTATTCATCCTCCCCCAGGTTGAAAACGATCCCGTCATCACAGATCACCCCGGTGTCCCTGAGAAACGGGCCGTATTTGGACTGGCCCGGCGACACTTTGGTGATATCAAACGTCACGGCGTGGTTCAATACGGCCGCCGCATCCGGCCCCGTGACGCGGAATTTCAAAAAAGCCGTGAAATCATACATGCCCGCGGCATCCCGGACCGCATCATGCTCGTCCCTGGGATCGGTGTCATAGGTCATGGGGACCGCCATCCGGATATATTCTTCAAACCGGCCTCCCAGATCCTTGTGGCGGGCCGTGAGTGCGGATGTTCTGGTAATTCGTTTCATGTCTGTCTCCTTTTGAATCGGTTATATTTCTTATCAGATTGGTTTGCCCTTCCGGGCAGAAACACTGGTTTACTGATCAGTGATAAAGGTGTCTGTCCCGGTACGATCCAGGCACCTTCACCGGCAATGGCGGTTTCACCGGATTATTCTGCCCGGTCTTTTCTGAAGCCTTTCACCATGGATACCATCATGGCGATCATCACCACGGTAAAAGGCAGTGCACATACGATGGAAGCGGTCTGCAGGGCCTTGAGCCCGTCGGTCTGCAGCAGGATGATGGACAAAGACCCCAGCACCACCCCCCAGACGATTTTCATGCCGGCCTTTGGTTCCAGCTCCCCTTTGGACATGAGCATGGCCACCAGAAACGAGGCGGAATCCGCCGAGGTGATCAGGAAGATGATCAGGCTCACGAAAATCACGATGGAGGCCAGGAATCCGAAGGGATAGGCCGTCAGCAGCATGAAGATGCCGGACCCCATGTCGGCCTGGACCGCTTTCCACAGCTCCACGGCTCCGGATCTTTCCGCCAGGATGGCGGCTCCGCCGAAAATATCAAAGCAGATGAACATCACAATGGATGGAATCAGCACGACCCAGACAATGAACTCCCGGACCGTCCTGCCCCGGGAAATCCTGG
>NPIE01003394.1_pt2 | contig 16230 bp, 12 predicted proteins | sample 8637661 | NCBI WGS metagenome assembly NPIE01 (sample SAMN07420842, study PRJNA396082) | bioreactor metagenome | isolation source: sample BA12 brine-fed electro-methanogenic bioreactor BA | place: Japan: Kochi | collected 2016-12-09 | reverse complement strand
ATTTTATCCTCGGAATATCATGTATATGCCTGCGGTAAAATTTTCTTGCGTGCCTCGATCTTGAACGAAATTCCGAATTTTTCAAGCTCCCCAAATGCTGAGCTGAGTCCTCCCTTATGCCACAATAGGTAACACAAACCCGGTGCATCACGTCGACGGAACGCAGCCAGCTCTTTTTTCTCACTGAAGATGAGAAGAGGAAGCGACCAGAACGATAAAACTTTTTGCTTGAGGCTTAATGAATGCCACTTGATATACGGATTGAAAAAGATACGCGAAACGGAGTTACCAGAATTCACCTCGGCAAAAGTCTGGACTCTGAAACGGCTACGACGCTTGACAAAGTAATAGAAGACGAAACGGCTACGCCATTGAAGGCGCTCATCCTGGATATGAAAGATTTAGACTACATCAGCTCTGCTGGTATTCGTTCTATAATGAAAGCGCTGAGAGCGCTGAAAACAAATGATGGCAGGCTGATCCTTGCAAACCGCCAACCCCAGATAGTCAAAGTCTTTGAGATAATGCTATCGCTCCCCGATCTCAAGGTCTTTGCCAACGATCAGGAGTTGGACGGATACCTCGATCGGATGCAGGCAAAGGCGAGGCAATAGGGAGGCTTGAAAAAAGGGATTAACCGCTAAATTATGATGTTAATCCCTTTTCTTGTTGTTAGACCATTGCTCTTGCCGGCGGGCAGGGCAGAATCAGATCTGCTCGAGGTAGGCTTCGAAGACGGGAAGCGCCGGTTTGCTGCCGTCGGCGGTGGTGACTCCTTCCAGCCAGGTGCGATAGATTTCCGGGTGTTTTTTCAGATAGATCAGACCGGCCTCGCCGTGGCCCAGCTGCTTGTCGTTCTGCAGCATCAGTGAAATTTCGTTGATCATCGAGATCGGGAAGATAAAGTTCTTCAGGAAGTGGCCGACATTGGGCATTTTCTCGTCGAACCCCTTGTGGATGTTGGTGTAGACCGTGGCGGTACCGTCGTTCTCCCCGAAGGTCTCGGCCGTCGAGCCGGTGAGATATTTCATGTCGATGATCTGGTTCATGTAATGTGGCGACCAGCCGAGAAAGACCACCCATTTCTCTTCTTTGCTCAATGCCTTGACCTCGGAAAGCATGATCGGCTCACTGGTGGCGATCAGTTTGAAATCACCGAGTCCGAACTTGTTCTCGTCGATCATCGACTGGATAATGAGGTTGCCGTCGTTGCCCGGTTCGATGCCGTAGATTTTATATTCGAGCTTGTCGGCGAATTTGGCGATATCGCTGAAATCCTTCAGCCCGCCGTCAACGACATACGAAGGGGCGGCCAGGGTGTATTTGGCCCCAGGCATGTTGGCGACATATTTGACAACGGTTCCCTTTTCGAAGAACTCGTTGGCAATACTTGCCATGGAGGGCATCCAGTTGCCCAGGAAAACGTCGACGTCGCCCAAGTCCAGTGCTTTATAGACAATGGGTACCGACAGGGTTTTAATGGTGGCATCATAGCCGAGGCTGTCGAGGATGGATTCGCCCAGTTCGGTCTTGACCGTTACCCCGGTCCAGCTGACATTGGCAAAGCGAACTTCCTGTGCCCCGTAGGCCGGTCCGGAAAATAACAGCGCCGCTGCCACTAAGATAAGCGCTATCTTTCGTGTTCTCTGCGATTGCATAGATCTGTCCTCCGTATATATATGGATATCTGTCGGCCGTTGACGGCCCGTGATGCCCTTCTCCCACGAGTTGTGAGAGGGGCGTCCACCACGTTTACTCACTGATCGGCGCTTAACTGCCTCATGAGCTGCCGAACCAGCGAGGCGGTTCCGGCTGGTGGTTGTGAAAAACGTGCTTTATTTCGGTGTACTCTTCCAGGCCGTGTCGTCCCAGTTCCCGGCCGAGGCCGGACTGCTTGTAGCCACCCCAGGGAGCCTGGGTAAAATAGACATTGAAATCGTTGATCCAGACCGTGCCGAAGCGCAGCCGTCCTGCCACCCGGTGCATCCGGTCCGCGTCACGGGTCCAGAAACCGGCAGCCAGCCCGTAGATCGTAGCGTTGGCACGCTCTATCACCTCGTTTTCGTCGCTGAAGGCCTCCACGGTGATGACTGGGCCGAATACTTCTTCCCGGACGATACGCATGTCGCCTCGGCATCCGGTAAACAGCGTCGGCAGGAAAAAGAAGCCCTTTTTCAGGTCCGGTGCTTCGGGGCGTGTGCCCCCGAGCTCGAGATGGGCGCCGTCCACCTCGGCAACCCGCATGCAGCTCTCCACCTTGGCCAGGTGTTCCGCTGAAATGAGGGGACCCATTTGCGTCGCCGACTCCATGCCGTCTCCAAGCCTGATGGCGGCCATTCTCGATTTCAGTCGTTCGACAAAACGGTCATGAACCCTTTCTTCTATCATCAGGCGGGACCCGGCAGAGCATATCTGGCCGGCGTGAAAGAAAACCCCATTCAACACCGCTTCCAGGGCCGCGTCGAGGTCGGCATCGGCAAAGATGATATGGGGGTTCTTGCCGCCGAGCTCGAGCGCGATTTTTTTCACGTTGCCGCTTGCGGCGCGCATGATGGTCTTGCCCGTTTCAATGCCGCCGGTAAAGGAGATGAGATCCACCAGCGGATGTTCCGCCAGCTCCGCGCCGACGCTTCGGCCCGGCCCGAGCACGGTGTTGATGACGCCGTCGGGGAAATCCAGGCTGGCGGCGAGCTCGGTGATTTTCAGCGTGGTCAGCGGCGTTATCTCGCTGGGCTTGATGACCACGGTGCACCCCGCCGCCAGGGCGGGTGCCAGTTTCCAGGCAGCCTGCAGCAGGGGGTAGTTCCATGGCGAGATCTGGCCGCAGACCCCTACCGGTTCACGCACCACCCGGCTTTCGCTGTGGGGGATCGGCGAGTCGATCAGTTCGCCGCCGTCCTTGTCGGCAAGGCCCGCGTAATAGCGGAAGATGCCGGCGATGTCGCTCATGTCCCAGCGACTCTCTTCCAGGGTCTTTCCGGTGTCCAGGGTTTCAAGCCGGGCCAGCTCTTCGCTCTGCTCGGCTATTCGTTCGGCCAGTTGGTAGAGCAGAACTCCCCGCTCAGCAGCGGGAAGATCCGACCATACACCGTTGTCAAAGGCCTGCCGGGCGGCGGTGACGGCGTTTTTGGTGTCGTCGCGATCACCTTCTGCGACCTCGGCAACGACCTCTCCGTTGAACGGATTGTAAATGCACCGGGTCTTGCCCGAGACCGCCGGGCGCCAGCGTCCGCCGATGTACATGCTTTTCTCGATATCTGTCATTTTGTCTCCTGTTCCTCGTTGAACCGGTAAAATCCTGCCTCGGATGGGGGTTCCGGGGTGTTGCCGAGGATCAGATCCGCTGCTTTTTCCGCTACCATCATGACCGGGGCATAGATGTTGCCATTGGTGATCGACGGGAATACCGAGGCATCGACGACACGCAGGTTTTCGACTCCGTGTACCTTGAGCTCGGCATCGACCACGGCCATCCGGTCATAGCCCATCTTGCAGGTGCATGAGGGATGATAAGCGCTCTCGCCTTCGCGGGCGACGAAATCGAGAATCTCTTCGTCACTCTGGACCGCCGGCCCGGGGGCCAATTCTTCGCCGCGCAATTCGTCAAAAGCCGGCTGGCCGATAATGGCGCGCGAGCATTTGATCGCTTCGAGCCATTCCCGGCGCTCCTGCTCGGTGGAGAGATAGTTGAAAAACAGTTCCGGGTACACGGCGGGATCGGGTGATGTTATCTTGACGTGACCGCGAACGTCTGAGTTCATCGGTCCCACGTGAAGCTGGAAGCCGTGTCCCTGAGCGGGGGCGGAGCCGTCGTAGCGGATGGCAATCGGCAGGAAATGGAACTGGAGATTGGGATAGTCCACCCTGTCGTTGCCGCGAATAAAGCCGCCCGCCTCGAAATGGTTGGTGGCCGCTGCTCCGGTGCGGTGAACCAACCAGTCATAGCCTATTTTCGGCTGGTTGTACCATTTTAGCGCCGGATACATGCTGACCGGTTTTTTGCAGGCATACTGGACATACAACTCCAGGTGGTCCTGAAGGTTTTCTCCCACACCCGGCAGGTCGTGGACGACCTCGAGTCCGAGACTGCTCAGCTCACTGCCGTTACCAATGCCTGAAAGCTGGAGCAGCGTCGGCGAGTTTATCGCTCCACCGCAGGAGATGATTTCTCCGGCGTATGCTTTTTGCGTCGTTCCGCCCTTGACATATTCCACGCCGACGGCCTTTTTCCCCTGAAACAGGATGTGCCGGACCATGGCCTTGCAGTGGACCGTCAGGTTCGCTCGGTTCTTGACGGGGTGTACATAGGCCCGGGCGGCATTATGCCGCCTCGCTCGATAGATGTTCTGGTCAAACCTGCCGAAGCCCTCCTGCTGATAACCGTTGACGTCATCGGTGAGCGGATAGCCTGCCTGTTCGGCTGCCTGGAAAAAGGCACGGAACAGCGGGTTGTCGCACTCGGCTGTTTGCAGATAGAGTGGGCCGTTGGAACCATGGTATTGATCAGTTCCCTGGAGGCGGTTCTCGGCTTTCTTGAAGTAGGGAAGGCAGTGTGCGTAGTCCCAGTTTTCCATCCCCTCGTCGTCGGCCCATTTCTCGTAGTCGAGCGCATTGCCGCGGATGTAAATCATGCCGTTGATACTGCTCGAGCCGCCGAGTACCTTGCCGCGCGGTTGGGCGATGCGGCGATTGTGCATGTGCGGCTCGGGGGCCGATTCGTAGAGCCAGTTGTAAGTCTTGTCGGTGAGCAGGTAGGTCAGGGCGGCCGGCATATGAATACGAAAATCCCAGCGGTAATCCGGCTTGCCTGCCTCAAGGACCAGCACCTTGTTCTTCGGGTTGGTGCTCAGCCGGTTGGCCAGAACACTTCCCGCCGAACCGCCGCCTACTATGATAAAATCGTAATCGCTTGTTGGCATTTCAGTTTACTCCTTTTTGAAGACGTTAGGGAACCATGAAAAATTGTCATTTCGCCCAATCTCATCGTTGCGCATTCACATTTTATCCTCGGAATATCATGTATATGCCTGCGGTAAAATATTCCTGCGCGCGTCGATCTTGAACGAAATCCCGAATGTCTCAAGCTTCCCGGTATAAATCAGCCGCCGGTGAGACGCGGAAAGGCTCTGTAGTACTGCCTGCCCGCGTGAACCGGAGGAATAAGGCAATTCATGCCAAACCGTTCAGGCGTATGTCTCGTTGCTTTCGGCGTCGTTTGCCGGTTTCTCTGTTATTTCGTCAATGCAGCGTTGCAGCAAGGCATAATGAGCAGCTATTGAGTTCAGCGCCTTCATCGGGTCGTTGTCGGCGATGCGACAAGCGGTTGCATGCCAGTTTTCCGCGGTCTTCCGGCGATAGTCTGGCTGGTCGTAAAGGGCATAATCCTGGGAGCTGTAGCCGAGTTGGATGGCTTCCATGACCCACTCGAAGATCGGGTTTTTACTCATTTTCGCAAGACGGATATTGAGCTCCCGGTCCTGCCTCGCCAGAGTCTCCTTGTCCACCTCCGGTCCCTCAAGCAGTTGCAGAAGTTTGGAAGTTTCAGTAACAAGCGCCTCTTTTTCGGCCTTATCTGCCCGGGCGATTGCCAAAATGGTGATAACCCGATCAATGCTCTCGCGAAATTCGGCTATATAGCCGGGCCCGATCTGTTTTTGCTTGAGAAAGAGCGCCAGGGATTCGCCCACATTGGCGGCTTCGATATGCTTGATGTAGGCACCGCCTTTTGCCCCCTTGCGGATCTCTACCAGTCCTTTTTGCTTCAAGGCGCGAATAGCCTCGCGAATGACGCCGCGACCGCACTGGAACTGGGCTTGCAGTTCTCTTTCGCTGGGCAAGCGTTCGCCGGTTGGAATCTTTTCCTCAAGGATCGCAGCCTCTATCTGCAGGGCAATGTCCTCTCCTGCTCTGCCGATTTGTACCGGTGTAAATATTGATGTGGTGGTCATAATGCAGCTCGTTTTAAATGGTACTACCAAACTTGACTATTAATGAAAATAAATTAGACTGGTGTTCGCGTAATGTTTAAAATTATAACGTTATAGTTGGAGCATAGCGATCTGTCTGAAGATGGCCGATCATTTTGTCTGTCAAAATGGTAGTACCAAAGTAACCGTGCCGGAAGGCACTTGTCAAGCTTTTTGATTCTTCTCAATTGTTGGGGAGATACGGAGATTCCTCGTTTCTGTCATGGGGTAATTCCTGAGACTGTGGAGAAGTGATATGAGAACGTTCGTGGTAATCAGAAACTGCCTGATTTTTGTACTCGGAGTCTTTTTGTTTGAGTTTTACCTCGATTACCGGCTTCCCGAAGAGAACAACCTTCTTCTTTTTTTTGTTGCGATCCCGGTTGTTTGGGCGACGATAAGCCAGTTATGGACGTCGTATGGCTACCGTGATATCGATAACAAGGCCATCCTGATCTGCACCCACATCCTGAGTATGATGATGCTGCTCGGGACGGTCTTTCTCGTCAGTGCAATTTTGAATACCGTTTCCGACTTTCTCGATCCTGTCGGAGTCATCATGTTTCATTTCGTTGGCTGGACGGTGATAGCGGCAATGATACTGTATGACATAGTCGATTCGGGAAGGTAGTACAGACAAGCATGATGGGCAGCATCTTCACCTGCGGCCGTGGAGTTGCACCTTTCCCAGGGCTGTCGGTTGTTGATCTGCCGGGGTTGCCTCTCCGGCAAGGATAGTTACAGTGAAGACCTGTTCTCAGCACGTCTGATGGTGTTGAGTAATCAGTAATATCTCGTATGTGCGGTCGACGGCACAGCGGACTTTTCCTTTGGAGGAGAGACTATGTACACACTCTATACGATTCCCGGGTCGTGTTCTTCCGGCATTACGGTTCTACTGGAAAAACTTGGGGTTTCCTATACTCCGGTAAAACGGGAGGATGTGGAGGACTATGCGGCACTGGTGCCGACCAATCAGGTGCCGGCGCTGCAGACCCCCGAGGGTCAGATCATTACCGAAGGTGCGGCAATCGTCCTGTATTTGCTCGAGAAGCACACTTCGTCCATGCTGCCGACCGATTTTGCGAAGAAAGCGGAGTTCCTGCGCTGGCTGATGTTTGATTACGCCACCCTGCACCCGGCCTATGGCCGCATGTTTGCCATTCGTTTCCGGGTCGAGATGGATGAGAGTGAGCGGGCCCGAGTTCTCAGACAACTGGCTGTGCAGGTGTCAAGCTTGTGGGCAATCCTTGACAAGGAGTTGGACGAGAAGCGCTTTATTACCGGTGATGAGCCAACGGTGGTCGATTATCTGGCGACGGTCTATGCGAGTTGGGGAAAGAATTTCCCCGATGCCGGCATCGTCCTCGGTACCAATGTCCGGCGATTGATTGATGATGTTTCGGCCCTTCCTGAATTTCAAGCCGGCTACAAGAAAGAGAATCAGGAATACAACAAGCCGTTCTGAGCGCCAGGGAACTTTGAGCCAAGCCGTTCACGCTTTTTTTGCCGTCTGTTCAATTTCTTGTAAACCGTTTATCGCGCAACGGGTACTAATTCGTCAGTGGAGACATCGGTTTGACAGGGACATGGAGAACGAAACTGGCCAACCAGGCAAATTTCGTGTCGGCAACCTCAATTCGGGAGGCGTTATGAACGGGAACGGAACAGTTTTGGCACTCGTGCTCACGGTGGGGATAGCGGGGCTCGTTTCATGCGGCAGAGATTGCCGCAGTCGGTTCGTGCGGAAGGATGTTCCCGGGTGGTGTTTGATGGAGTGCTGATTGGTACTTTGAGATTTTCGCGTGCTTCGTAGTGAATCGTGATGAAGGTCGGCGGACCGCCGGACAGGGGAGGCTTGCCGCCGCTGTACACGTTTTTGACAGCGGCGGCAAGCCTCCCTGTGCAGCTTTCCATCTCTCGATTCCAGGTGGTCAGGCGCGGATGCCGGAAGCCACCACCGAATCGGAGATCTGTCGATTTGCCTTTGTCAGGGATTGTTGACCGACTCTGAGACCACCGATCAGCCTGCTGACAGACCACACTGCGAGCATAGCCAGCGGCAGGATGATGAACAGTGTGACCGGCAACAACCACAACCATACGATGAAATCTGTGAATGCGTACATGCCCTTACCCCCTTGTCGATGCTGTTTTCAGTGCACTTCCTCTGCACCAGTCTGCAGGTCGTTTTCCATCGCCGGTGTGTCAGGCTCAGGCGACTGACCCTAACCGTTGTTACCCTCTTGGCTCGGTTTCTGGTCTTTCTATTGCGAAGACGGTGCCAGAATGATAGGCGCCGTTCCGGTTTGTGTTGATAAGTTGTCTAAAGTTTCGTTAATAAACCATTTTTATGGTAATCATTGTGGTCTGGCGGGGATTTCCCGTCGGCGCTGGGGTGAAAAAACCGTCCAGTGATTAGACATTCCCATGGCGATTTCGTACAATAGGTGTACAGAGTCGCCACACGTGTCCGGTCCTTCGGCACGAATTCGTCCTTTCATATGGCTGGAGCGGTTCCATGGCCGATGAGCTGTATCTTTCGGAAAAGGATTTTTCACTCTTCAGCGAGGTGATTGCGTCATTTCATACCATTGGCAATATGGATGAGATGCTGGTCACCATCTTGGAGAAGATCAAAACAATTTTCGATATCGAGGGTGCTTCCATCGCGATGCACGACCCGGCCCAGAAGGAGTTTTATTTCATTCGCATGGTCGAAGGCACTCATGTTGAGGGGTATCCGCACAAAAGTGCACCTCGATTCCCCGATCACAAGGGGGTTGCGGGCTGGGTCATGGAGCATGACCAAGCGGTCTTCATCAATGACGTGTCTGATGACCGGCGATATTACGACGGTTTTGACATGTTGCACGATTTCGCTACCCGATCGATGATCTGCGTGCCGTTGCGCACCAGGAGGAGTTTTCTCGGCGTGCTCTATGCGCTCAACAAACGCAGCGGTCAATTCACCGAGCGAGACAAGAAGCTGCTGGAAATCCTGTCCGGGACGATTGCCGTCTCTCTGGAGAACGCGAGATTCTATGGTGACCTCAAGGATCATCTGCATATCCTTGAGCGGGAACGGCAGACGCTGCTTTCCCAGGCTCAGACCGGTTTTCGTTTTAAGGAGATCATCGGTTCGAGTTTGCCGATGCGAAAGATGTTCGATCTGATTGCCAAGGTCATCGACACGACCACCACCGTGTTGATCCAGGGTGAAACGGGAACCGGCAAGGAATTGATCGCCAAGGTCATTCATTATAACGGCCCGCTCAAGGACCAGCCCTTCGTTGCCGAAAACTGTGGTGCTTTGCCCGAGAACCTGCTGGAAAGTGAGCTCTTCGGTCATGCCAAAGGCGCCTTCACCGGCGCGCTGACAGAGAAGAAAGGATTGTTCGAGATCGCTGACGGCGGCACGATCTTTCTCGATGAAATCGGCGAGATGCCTCTTTCGATGCAGGTCAAGCTATTACGGGTCTTACAGGAAGGACAGTTGCGACCGGTCGGCAGCAACCGGACGCGTCAGGTCAACGTGCGCCTGATCGCCTCGACCAACCGCGATCTGTCCGATGAAGTCAACCGGGGAGCGTTCCGGGAAGACCTGTATTACCGCATCAACGTCTTTCAGATTACGCCGCCACCTCTGCGCGAGCGGAAAGACGATATACTCGAACTGGCGTTACATTTCCTGGAAAAGAACGCCATGAAAAACAAACGGCCGGTTCCGGTCCTGTCGCCACAGGCAATGGACCTGCTGCTTCGTTTCGACTGGCCGGGCAATGTCCGCGAACTGGAAAACGAGATGGTCCGGGCGGTGGCCATGGCCGCCGGGACGGAAACCATCTCGCCGGAAATGCTGTCCGGAAAGATCCGTTATCTGCAGAGCGGCCGGAGTGAGATCGATGAGGTATCCTTTGCCGGGCCCCTGAAGGAAATCGTCCGTCAGGTGGAGCGCCGCATCATCGACGAAACGTTGCGGCGCGAGCACGGTAATCGTTCACGGACGGCAAAAGCACTCGGTCTGTCGCGGCAGGGCCTGCTCAACAAGATAGCCGCCCTGGGGATCGACAGCTGATAAAGGACCGACAATGGCAATGAGTCAATCCGGCCGGGCATTGGTATGCACGGTGCTGTTTACGCTGGCCGGTGTGTTCCTGATCGAGTCCCCGTTCGGGCAGATGGTCGAGGAACGTTTCGGGTTGGCGCTGCTGTTTCGCCTGCGAGGGGTTCGGGAACCGCCGTCCAATGTCGTAATCGTCAATGTCGATCACCGTTCATCCTGGATGCTCGGCCTGCCGAAGCAATTCGATCGCTGGCCCCGGCTGCTCTATGCCCGGCTGCTCGACCGGCTTGTCACTGCCGGTGCCGCCGTTGTCGTCTTTGATATCCATTTCGCAGAAACACGCGATCCGGTTAACGACCGGGTCTTCGCCGAGTCGATTCGCCGATTCGGCCGGGTCGTGCTCTGCGATAAACTCGTCAGACAGTCCGGCAACGTCGGGCCGGGCTCCTCCGGCCGGCTCTCTGCAGAAGTTGATGAATTGATCCCGCCGGCCCCGATATTTGCCGATGCGGCACTGGCTCGGGCGCCGTTTCCGGTCCCGAAAATTCCGGTACGAGTGAGTCGGTCCTGGACGTTCAAATCGTCAGCGGGAGGGATTCCGACACTGCCGGTTGTCGCCTTGCAAGTCATGGCTCTGGAAGATTACGAGCACCTCTACCGGGTGCTTCGTTTGCTGGTTCCCGACTGTGCCGCTAGCGTGCCGTCCGACGGCAGCGAGGTGCTGAACACTATCGGTCTGGTGGAGACGATGCGACGTATCAGATCGCTCTGTCTACGGTTTTCCGAGTCAGGCCGTGATGCTGCCGGCCGTATCGAGCAAACCGTTCGGCTGCTGCCTGCTCCGCGACAACAGCCGTTGCGCGGACTCCTTGCCGCCTACCTGGGAGAAAACAGTATTCATATCGATTTCTACGGGCCACCGGCAACGATTCCAACCCTTTCTTATCACGATATTCTCGCCGATCGTAATCTCAACGACCCGAGGATCGGGGCGTTGATCAAGGATAGCGTTGTTTTTGTCGGTGCCGCCGGAACGAACTGGTCTGAGCAGCAAGATGGGTTTTATACAGTGTTTTCGCAGCCTGACGGGCTCGATTTGAGCGGTGTCGAACTGGCCGCCACGGTGTTTGCCAATTTGTCGGAAAATCGTCCCGTTCGCCAGGCGTCGACGGCGACGGGCAGCGGTCTGACGCTGGCGGCTGCTTTGATCGGCAGTCTGGCCTGTTTCCTGCTGCCACCGTTGCCGGCGGCGTTGCTGCTGGTCGGCGGTGGTGCGATCTATCTGATGGTTGTTGCCGCCTGGTTTTCTCTGGCCGGCTTCTGGAGCCCTATCGTCGTGCCGTTGGCCGTGCTGCTGCCCGGCGTCTTCCTGGCGGCGATGGTCACCAGGTATCTGGGTGCGCGGCAGGAGCGGGAACATATCGAAAAGGCGTTTCGCCTCTACCTGCCGGATGCCGTGGTACAGGAACTTTCACGTGATCTCTCCTTTATCACCACCGGCGACCGGACGGTTTACGGCGTCTGCCTGCTCAGTGATGCAAAGAACTATACGGCATTGTCGGAACAGTTGACGCCGACCGAACTGAGCGCACTGATGAAACGATACTTTGAACAATTGTTCCGGCAGGTCAACGAGCAAGAGGGGCTGGTCTGCAATATCGTCGGCGATGCCATGTTTGCCCTGTGGCCGTCGGTCGGTCCGCAGCAGGCCTTGAAAGAAAAAGCCTGCCGGGCGGCGGTGCAGATACAGACGGCGGTACAGTGCTTCAACCGGGAGCATCCGGACCGACAGCTGCCCACCCGGGTTGGCTTGCATGCCGGTTATCTGCTGATGGGCAATATCGGCGCTGAAGGGCATTTCGAATACGCACCGGTCGGCGATATCGTCAATACCGCATCACGTATCGAAGGGTTGAACAAGTATCTCGGAACCTGGTTGATTGCTTCCCGAGAGGTTGTCGAAGGGGGCGACGGGATCGACAGTCGCTATCTCGGCAGGTTCCTGCTCGGCGGCAAAAGCAAATCGGTATCCGTGTACGAGTTGCTGCCTCCCGGTGAATTGAGCGGGAACCGGCGCCGTCTGATCACGGAAATCTTTCCCGAGGGGCTGGAACTCTTTCTGCAGCGTCGCTGGCAGGATGCGGCGGCGGTCTTTGAACAGGCCTGCGCCCTGGACGGTGAGGATGGGCCATCGCAGTTCTACTTGCGGCGGTGTGCCATCTATCGGCAGTACTCGCCACCGGAAGACTGGCAGGGAGTTATCCGGCTGGAAAAATAACTCCCTGCCTGAAGTGGAAGTATCTCACCCCCCTTTTTTACTCGGCTTAGCCGATTCGATACCACTTGCCGCCGATACAGACCCAGGTCGGGTTGTCGTGGTAGATGAGAATGGCCTCAACGAGTTCGCCGGGCGGCTGTTCCGACTGGCCGGTCAGCTTCTTGTTCTTGTCGTCGAAAATGATCGGCTCCCCGTTGTCGTCAAAGCCCTTGAAATGGAATCCTTTAACCTTTGCTTTTTTGCTCATTGCTTCTCCCTCCGTCGGCAATGGTTACTTGACTGAGACAGCCCGTCGTGACCTTGCTTGGCCCTTGGGCGGTCGCTTCAACTACCAGGACAAGGTCATACGCAGCATGATTTGCCGCTCCGGCAGCAGGCGCGGCTGAGCCGGGTCCGTATCGAGAAATCGAAACGTCTCGTCAAAGATGTTCTTCAGCTCTAGACTGACCATGCCGCGTCGGTTCGGCAACCGGTAGCCGAGCGACAGGTCGACCACCCAAAAGCGATCGCTGTCGCCGGAGAAGCCGACAAAGGTCGACCCGAAGTCGCCGCGTTGGTCGAGATAGCTCGCCTCGACGGCCGCCCGCCAGCCGGACTCGTGAAAGAGGTGGATCTTCGGGATGATTCGGTGCGTGGTCAACTCGGCGATCCCCTGCGGTCCTTCCCAGCGATCATGGCTGAAACGCTCGTAATAATAGTCAAGACCCACTGCCGCCCAGCGGCACGGGGTCCAGTAGAGATATGCCGAGCCGATATCTTCCCGCCAGTCGTCCTCGACCTGCTCCGGTATCCCGGTCGGCCCGACCGAGGGGAACGGCACGTCGAGTTCCCGTCGAAAAACCTGCAGGCCGGCGAACCAGGAATCCGACCAACTCTGGTCGATGCCGAATCCATAGGTCCAGGCCGATGTGGCGGCGAAATCGTCGAAGAACTGGTTGAACCCGGCGACCTGAGTCGGCTCGATGGTTTGGGCGTAGATCAGGCGACGCTGCACGTTTTTGAAGACGGCCGCGCGAAGCCGGGTACCGTCCATTGGTTGCCAGCTGACGCCGAGTTTCGGGTTCAGCTCTTCCCGATCCTTGACCGGGCTGTCGAGCAGGTCGCCGCTGAGTCCGGCGGTGGCGGTGAGTTCCGGTGTCAGGTTGAGCTGGGCATAGGCGTAGGCATTGACATGTTTGGTGGTTGTATCCGCCATGGACGGACTGGCGATTGGCGGCGAGAAGGCTATTTCCTCGGACTCGTCGGAGACGAGATAACCGGCGCCGCTTCGCAGGTTGAAACGGGAGCCTCGATAGAGGTGCTGGATTTCCGCCATGCCATTGTTGGAGTCGTTGCTGATATCGACGCTCATCCCGAATTCCTCGATACCGGCGGCGCTGCCCTCGGTGGAACTGATTACGGCGGTACCGAGCAGCGTGGAGTTGGCCGCGAGGTCGTGACGGGCGCCGATCCGCAGACTGGTGATGTCGTCGTCCTGGTCGAGTCTCGGTTGAAAATCCTGCGGGTCGAAGCGGAGTGCCAGGTCGCCGAAGGATTTTTCCCGGAAACGCAGTTCTGCCATGACGCTGGTGTCCGGTGACAGCATCGTCTGAAGGAAGGCGTTGTAGAGGGAAGTGGCTTGCTCATTGTTCTGCCGGAAGCCGTCACTGGTGTAATAAAACTGACCGAGACTGTAGGACCAGCGATTCCAGATCGCCGCATGGGTCAATTCATCGCCGTAACTATCGTTGCTGCCGGCCACGCCGCTGGCCTGAAGGGTGAGGCGGTTTCTTAAAAAGAGCGGGTTGAACTCGTGCAGGGTGGCGGCAGCAGGCCCGGCGCCGTCGAGAATGGCCAGGTTGCTCTCCGCCAGGTGCGGTTGCACCGGGGTCAGGTTGAGCGGCTGCAGCAGCTGCGACTGCAATAATTCGCTGACCCGGGCGATTTCATGGCGCGGCAGGGCGTGATAGCTGTCGGCGAGGAAGCGATGCGCCGAATGGTTGGCAGGATTGGCGGCCAGTGACTGCCACCCTTGGCTCAGAGCCAGTTGTTCAAAGCCGAGATCCTGGTAGATTCGGCCCAGGCTGGCGCTGCGGGCGGCCAGGTCGTCGTCGAGCAGGAGACGGGAGCGATAGACGGCCCGCCGGTCGTTGCGCTCGATCGATTGCTGCAGGTCGTGGAGTGCTTCGATCGGCCGGTTGATGCTCTGTTTACGGATGGCATCGTAAAACCACGGGGTCGGATCGGCCGGATCCAGTTCCCGGGCGGCGAGGTATTGCCGCCGGGCGTTGCCGTCCCGTCGCTCTTCATAATAGGCCTTGCCCAGGTAGCTGCGGATCAGCGAGTTGCCGGGATCCAGGGCTGCGGCAAGCTCGATGGCAGCCCGACCCTCGGCGACAGCGCCGCTTCGGATCCGTGCCAGGCCGAAACCAAGGCGAGCCAGTGGCAACAACTGGTCGCGATCGATCGCTTCGTTGAAGGCTTGCTGAGCCTGCTCGATTTCGACCCGGGCCAGGTGGGCAAAACCGAGGACCACCCGGGCCAGGCCGTTCTCCGGGGCCAATTGTACCGCCTCGTGCGCGGTGGCGACGGCATCATCGCGCGCCCCCACGGCAAGCTGGAGTTCGGCCAGTCGGGCCAGCACCAGCGGATTGTCCGGGATGGCGGCCAGCGTTTCCGTCAGTATGGCGAGGGCTCCGTCGATGTCGAAGGCTGCCTGTCTGGCATAGGAGAGGGCCAGGCCGGCGGCGGCCGTACGGGGCGCGGCGTCCCAGGCGCGGCGTGCCAGGCTTGCCGCTTCCTGGCGATTGTTCTGCGTCAGTTCGATGATCGCCAGCAGGGCCAGTGCCCGGCTGTTGTCAGGGTGGTTTGCAAGAAGTGTGGTGCAGGCGTCGCGGGCCTCACGTGCCCTGCCGGCGGCCAGGTCGGCAGCCGCCTGCCGCAGCAAGGTCGATTCGTCGTCATCCGTCGAGCGGACTGAGTCGGTCAGGATCGCCGGATAGTAAAGGGTCCACTGTACCGCATCGCGCGGCCGGAGGACGATGTCATAGACCGGGGCCGAGCCCTGCCGGGCGAGCACCGTTTGACCGGTGGCGACATTCAGGCGGCCGTGGTGGTTCGCGGCGATAACCAGGCCGGTAAACACGGTGATCCGGCTCTGCCGGTCATCGGCGGTGACCAGGAATTCAGTGCCTTCCACGGTGCCGTTGACGTATGGGGTGGCGACCTGCAGCGCGCGGGGGCGGTGGCTGAAAATGTGGAGGGCACCGCGCAGCAGATTGAGCAGGAAACGTCCCCGGTCAGGGGCGCCGAAGGTGACGGTGGAATTCTGATCGAGGCGCAGCACGGTCTCGTTCTCCAGCACGACCGCCGCCCGGCCTCCGCGGCCGATGTGCAGCAGGTCGCCGGGACAGAACGCTTCATCCCTGGCGGCGGTCTTCCAGGCCGTCTCTCCGGACCGGCGGACCTCCGCCTGGCCCTGGAGGGCAGCCAGCCGGCCGACCGGGTCGGTGCAGCGCGCTGCTGCGGTGATGGACATAAAAAGCAGGCAAGCAAAGACAATGGCCGCAATTCCCCGGATCAAAATCATGGATTCCCCCTCCGTTGAGCTATTTCCGGTCGTGCTTTGTCTTCTTGTCGTGACTCGTCGTGCCGGTTTCTCCGGTGGTTGAAGTTAGGCGATATTCCGCGACGTGCCGGCAGCAGAATCAGCCGCGGCGCTCAGCCTGTCTGTCAAATGGGTTATACCATGAGTAATGGCTACTTAAATTGTTAGGAGTTTGCAAGATTTTTTTGCTGGAGGCGTTATAAATAAACCGCTTTGACAGGACCGGGGATCGTTTCATTCTTTTGACCCCGCCTAGCAGCAGGCGCCCCGGTTTTTTGTATGAAAATTATTAACCCCGGGCTGGCCGGTTCTGCCGGAGGTTGCATCGCGAAGG